>Ga0137459_1000896_pt1 | contig 9996 bp, 7 predicted proteins | sample EasRivERMGT700_2_FD_104908 | JGI IMG/M metagenome (GOLD analysis project Ga0137459, IMG submission 104908) | Soil microbial communities from meander-bound floodplain in the East River, Colorado, USA - East River MetaG ERMGT700_2 | ecosystem: Environmental > Terrestrial > Soil > Floodplain ... | reverse complement strand
TCTCGAGCGTCGAGAAGTCGGTCTCGCCCTGGAACAGCCGATCGCCGGTCAGGCACTCGTAGAGCATCGTCCCGAGCGCGAAGATGTCGCTGCGGCGATCGAGTGGAAGGCCGCGCACCTGCTCCGGAGACATGTAGCCGAACTTGCCCTTGAGCACGCCGGCCATCGTCCGGGAGTTGCGCGACGTCGCCTTCGCGATGCCGAAGTCGATGACCTTGACCTCGCCCTCGTACGAGACGAGCACGTTCTGCGGCGAGCAGTCGCGGTGGACGATCTCGAGCGGCCGGCCGAGCGGATCTCGCTTGCGGTGCGCGTAGTCCAGCCCCTCGAGGACCTTCGCGATGCTGAAGCAGGCCATCGCGATCGGCATCGGCTGCTTGACCTTGCGCAGCCGGTTCTGGATCTGGAGCAGATCTTTGCCCCAGATGTACTCCATCGCGATGAAGTGGGAGCCGTCGATCCGTCCTAGCTCGAAGATCTGGCAAATATTTGCGTGTGCCAGCTGACCGGCGATCTTCGCCTCATCGATGAACATCTTGATGAAGTCGCGATCCTCCCCCATCGTCGGCAAGATGCGCTTGATCGCGATGATCTTCTCGAAGCCCTCAACGCCATAAGACTTGGCTTTGAAGACCTCTGCCATGCCGCCCACGCTAATGCGATCAAGCAGCAGGTATTTCCCGAACGGTACGGGCTGCCTCACTCGGTCCAATGGTAGCGGAGGGTCAACATAGATCACAATGAGGAAGGGGGGGCATACGCCCAAGGTTCAGCGGCGACAGTCTCCCGGGCTGGGCCGCGTCCCGGGGTTGTGAACCCATGGGCTAGCGGCGACAGCTACTATGTAGGAAGCCTAATGTGGGGCCCCATAGGTACGGCGCCCACGCTCAAAAGCTACCTGCGACCCCAAGAACGCTGCCTCCGGCCGAGGCGGTGACAAAAGGCTGAATCGCCTGCTCCCGCGAGTGTTGACGATATCCCTGTACACCATCGTACACACCGAAAACGTACGTGACCACCAGACCGATCCCGCTCACGAGATTGACCGACCGCAGGATCGACGCGCTGCGATTGTGATTGCTGATGTCGTCACATGTCGCACCCACCCCGCCCGGACCCTTCGTCTGGGTGCACCACGATCGCAGCACCAGGTAGCTCGTCACGTTGGCCGCGAGCATCCCGCCGAGCATCCCGCCGAGGACCCACGCCTTGGTGCGCTCGCCGTTCTGGAGCTGACCGCCGGGCGGGATCAGGTTCAGGAACCACGACCGCTTGGGCCGGGATCGCCGCGCGCGAAGCTCGGCGGCGTGACGCGACGTGACGTCGTTGAAGAACGCCACCACCTCGGGCGGGTACAGCGCCGGATCGAGCCGGCCGTCGAGATCGATCCGCAGGTACGCGAGGAGGTGCGACTCGGCGTCCCCGTTGCGCTGCTGGAAGAACGCCGCGAGACCCGCGAGGCGATGCGCCTCGCCGAGATCGGCCGGGGCGAGCGGGCGCTGCAGCAGCGGATCGACCAGCTGCGCGACGCGTTGCCAGTCGCCAGCGGTAGCGGCGGTGTTGCCGTCGCGCAAGACCTCGGAGGTCGTCGTCCCGGGCTGGCCGGGCTGGGCGCCAGCGCGGGTGGCCAGCGCGCCGCCGAGCGCGATCAGCGCGACCAGCGCGATCGCGCGGATCACCGCCACGACGGCACGCGGCGCCGCAGGTGCGGGCGCAGGATCGCCAGGACCTCGCGGGCGACCCGGGCCGCGAGCTCGGGCTGGCTCGCCCCCTTGTCGCCGAGCACCGTATCGGTCACCACCACACGATCGAACAGGACGGCGCTCGCGTCGGCGATCCGCACCCGCACACGGGCGCGCGCCATCGGCAGCCCCCCCGCCTCGGGGCGGTAGTCGAGGATCCAGAACCCGATCGCGAGCGCGGCGGTGGCCGCCGCGACCGCCTTGGGCGCGAGCTTCGGATCGAGCTTGCCCGGCTCGAGCTTGTGGATCTGGTGATGATGCGCGCGCGTCCACCCGGCAAGCTCCGCGTCGAGCGCGCCCAGGAGCTGCGCGCCGCGCGCGGTGCGCGTCGAATCGGCGGTCGCGACCAGCACGATCCGGTCGGCGGCGGGCGGCCGGGACGTCTGGGTGACGTGGCCGTGGTCGTCGGGCGTCCGCGGCTGCAGCGCCGCGAGCTTGGCGTGGACGATCGGCAAGGCGCGCGTCGCCAGCTCGGCCGCAGCGCTGTCGATCCTGGCGAGCCCGGGCGCCGTGGCGGACAGCGTATCGAGGACCATGCCGTCGAACGTGTTGCGGATCCGGATCGAGATCGTGACCGCGCTGGCCTTGCCGAGCGCGATCGTGCCGTCGATGATCAGCCGCGCGCGCTCGGGCACCGCCATCTTGGGGCCGACGACGACGACGGCCACGTTGCCGGCGACCAGCGCGCGAGCGAGCTCGCTCGCGACCGGTTGGCCGTAGATCTCGAGGCTGCGATCGGCGTCGAGCGGCAACAGCGCGACCGCGTCGCCCGGCGCGGCCGGCTCGGCGCGGACCGGTGCCACGGCCAGGCCCACCAGGCTGGCGACGCCGGCGACGACGCCGGCCACGAGCAACCCCACGAGCACGCGCTGGATCATGGTTCTCCCTGGAACACCGGCATGGTCGCCTGGCCAGCCGCGGAGATGCCGTCGCGCGCGAGCACCGCCGCCACGGTCTTCGCGAGGATCTTGAGATCGAGCGCCAGGCTCCAGTGATCGACGTAGAACACGTCGAGCGCGAGCTTCTGGGGCCAGGTCAACCCGTTGCGCCCGGCGACCTGCGCGAGCCCGGTGATCCCCGGCTTGACCTCGTGGCGGCGCGCCTGCGCGGGGCTGTAGCGCGGCAGGTACTCGACCAGCAGCGGCCGCGGACCGACGAGGCTCATGTCGCCGCGCAGCACGTTGACCAGCTGCGGCAGCTCGTCGAGCGAGCTCGCGCGCAGGAACCTCCCGATCCGGGTGAGCCGCTCGCCGTCGGGGAACGGGCGGCCGTCGCGGCCGACCGCGTGCTTCATCGTGCGAAACTTCACGAGCTCGAAGATCCGACCGCCGAGCCCCACCCGGTCCTGCCGGAACAGCAGCGGCCGGCCGACGTCGGCGTACACCAGCGCCGCCGTCGCCGCCATCACGGGCGCGGCCACGGCGAGCACCGAGGCTGCCAGAGCGACATCGATCAAGCGCTTCACGGGACCCACCCGGACAATCCTACCTCGTTCCGGGATCCGGCACCGCGAGCGTGAACCGGCCGGTCTCGTCGGACGCGGCCTCCGCGATCGGCCTGTCGCGCTCGATCCCGGTGCACGCCTCGCACAGGATCTGGACCGCGGCGTTCGCCAGCGCCTGCGTGCCGCCGAGCACCAGCTTGCCGCGCACCTGCAGCGCGACCGGCAGGTGGTAGGTCGCGGCGATCGTCGCGGTCACCCGGTCGGCGACGAGCAGCGGCGCCGCGCGACCTGCGGGATCGTGGAACCGCAGGTCGTAGTGACCGCCGGCCGCCAGCGTGGCGGTGAGCGCCCCCGAGGCACCCGACGTCACGTGACGGGTCGGTGCGGCGGCCATCGCGAGCGCCCCCGAGGGCACGAGTTCGAGCACGGCCCCCGGCAGCCCCGCGTCGGTCGGGTCCCGCATCGCCGTGGCCATCGCCTGCATCGGTGGCGCGTCGAGGCTCGCGGGCACGGCGCCCGTGGTGTCGAGCGCGACGACCGCGAGATCACCGGCGGCGACCGTGACCACCGCCGACAGCTGGGCCGCCGGGACGAGCAGGCTCGGCAGCGCGCCCGCCGAGCTGGCGACGGCGGAGATCCGGACCTCGCCCATGGCCTCGATCGACGCGTCGGCCGACGCTCCGGCGGTGACCGTCCCGGCCGCGGCCAGCGCGCCGACCACGACCACCGTGGCACCGCCGACCGGCGTGCCCTGCCGCCGCACCTTGGTGCCGGCGAGATCCTTGCGCGCGAGGCTCGCCGCGTAGCGGATCTGCCATGCGGCGCCGAGGTCGAACGCGGGCGAAGCCGCCAACAGCCGCGGCAGCCCGCTCGCGCCGGGCGGGGTGACCTCGACGGCCACCACCGCGCCGGGGATGGCCACCGCCTGCACCGTGAAGCTGCCGTCGGCGGCGGTGGTCGCCAGCGTCGACGGCACGCCGCCGATCGACAGCTGCACCTTCGCGCCGGCCAGCGGTGCGTCCGCCGGATCGTGGACCGTACCGGTGATCGGCGAGCCGTCATCGACCCCGAGCACCGAGCTCGACGGCGACCAGTCGACGATCCGGCGCGGCGCGCTGCCCGGGCGCGACGGCACGACGAGGATCGCGTGCGGCTCGAGCAGCAGCTGCACCGCCACCTGGCCGGCGCCGTCCGCGAACCCCTCGACCACCGCGTCCGGAGCGGCGTTCGGGGCGAACCGGAGGTACGCCGGCTCGCCGCCGCGGAGCCCCTCGACCACCGGGGTCACGAGGCTGCCCTGATCGAGGCCGACGACGCCGAGATCGACGCCGGCGCCGCCGTCGATCACGAGGTGCTTCTCGAGCGGCGGTACGGCCGCGGTCCGGGGTGGCACCACGCGCAGCCGCAGCCGCGCGCTGCGGGCACCGGGTGCGCGGACGTTGACCGGGAGCTCGGCCGATGCGCAGTGCTCCACCGAGCCGGTGATCTCGAGGCTGACCTCGTAGGTGCCGGGCACCGGCGCGTGGAAGTCGATCTGGGAGCGGTCCGCCTGCGCGTACGTCAGCGCGACCGCGGCGCCGCCGAACCTGACGAGCCAGCGATAGCCGAGCACGCCCGGCGCGCCCATCACGTTCGCGCTGACCCGGATCGTCGTCGTGGCCCCGGCGATCGGGGTCACCGGATCGAACGTGAGCCCGACCTTGCAGCCCGGCGGGGCGCCGGCACCGTCGTCGGAGTCCGCCCCGACGGAACCGAGGCCGCAGCCGGCGAGCACGAGCGCGACCACCGCGGCCTTCATCGGACCTCCACGCGCCAGGTCTGGCGCTGAATACAGCCGGCCGCGCTCACCGGACAGATCGGAAGGTTATCGGCGCACGGGATCGCCGGATGAGCGCGGTCGAAGATCTCGACGCGCAGCTCGACGATCTCGCCCGGCGTGAACGCGCTCGGATCGAAGTCGACGCTGTTGCCCGTCTCCCCGGCCAGCGGCTGCCGGACCGCCGCGCCCGGGGCCAGGATCGACCACGCGAACGTCGTGGTGCCGAGCACCGGATCGCCGGGTACCGGCGGATACACATCGAGATCGTCGTCGACCAGCGGGACCCGGAACACCGTCGGATCGGTGACCGGCAGGGTGGCGCCGCTGGGCGGCACGATCGGCTGCCACTGCGCGAGGCACGGGGGCCGATCGGCGGCGACGGTGATCGCGACGCGCTGCTCGGCCGGCTCGCCGAGCGGATCGCTCGCGATCACCTGCAGTTCCCACTCGCCGACGCCCTGCGGCGTGAGCGTCTTTCCGGAAGTGGTATGCGCCGGATCGGTGCCGTCCGGAGGAACGGCGAGGTCGGCGAGCGTGAACGCCGGCTGCGTGTTCGGCGTGAACACCTTCCACACGACGTTCAGCTTCTCGGGGCCATCGTCCGGATCGCCGTACTTCGCGAACACGTCGATCGGGGTCCCCACGACGTAGCCGTGGCGCGAGACCTTGCGCAGCTCGAGGGTCGGCGGCGCATCGGCGGCATGGATCACCAGCTCTTGCGAGGGCTTGGCAGCGGCGCCTCGATCGTCCCGCGCGCCGAGCACCACGCGGATCGCCTCCACGGGAGTCCCGCTGCTGCGCGACACCGGGACGTCGAGGAACGCCGTCGGCTCGGTGCCGGTATAGAACGGGTCGGCGTCGCATCCGTTCGCGTCGATCGCGTGGCTCGTTCCGCTCGTTCCGCTCGCATCGCTCACGTCACTCACTTCCGTGCACGCGAACGCGCTCCACGCGAACGTGACGTCCTGACCCTCGGGATCGTCGTACACCGCGTCGAGCACGATGTGGTCACCGCGGTGGACGGTGTCGCTCGACCGTTGATGAATGTCGATCGAGGGGCGCTGGTTGATCGGGTCGAAGTAGAAGCACCCGGTCAACAGCAGGCCAGCGGCGGCGAAGGACCTCACGAGGCTCCACGGTGATGCAACCACCCTGCCAGGTGCAAGTGGGCGGATCGCGAAGACCCGGCCGAGTCCGGAGGCAAGGATCACGACAGGGCTGTCACGGTTTGGGCGAAGCTGCAGGAGTCCCCCGCCGGGATTTCGATCCTTGCTTCGCGCGGACCGAAAATCGATCGATGGTCGTCGGTCACAAGTAGCAACCCAGCTCCGGCACGTCCTTGAGCGTGCAGTTACCGCGGAACGTGATGAACTGCTTGCGACCCCCGGCGACGACCTCGACGTTGCCCGGCTTGAGCTTCACCACGGTGCCGCGCGTGTAGCGCTTGCCGTCGATCGTGGCGTCGACCGCCAGCGTCACCTCGAGCTCCCGCAACAGCGTGCCCGTCAGCGTCCGGGTCACCCCCGGCGCGACATCGATCTCCTGCGTCCACTCGCCCGCAGGGTTCACGCACCGGACGACGTGGTGGCCGGCGGTGACCTCGATCGGCTCGTTGCGCTGGTTCCCGCGGTTGCTCTGGTCGATCCACACGTTGCACCAGAGATCGTTGCGAACGATCACGTGCGCGACCGCGCTCGCCGGCTCGATGAGCGAAGCGGCATCGCGGGGAGCGGAGCCCCCGACGGCCTTGCCGGCGGAGCGGGGGTCCTCCCCCGTGGGATCGATCGCCGCGTCGATCGCGGGCGGATCATGCGGTGACGCGGTGTCGATCGCCGGAGCCGCAGCGTCCGGCAGCGCCGGCCGGGCCGTCGCCGGCATCGCCAGCCCCGCGTCTCGCGGATGGCGCCCCCCGGCGTCGGTCGCCGGCATCGACGTGATCGATGTTCCCCGGGCGTCGCTCGCGAGCTCGACGCGCGCATCGCCGGGCGTGATCGCCGGTACCGCCGGGGCATCCACGTCGCCGGGGAGGTTCGTCGCCGCGTCGAGCGGCCCCGGCGCGTCGAGCAGCCCCGGCGCGTCGAGCAGGCGCCCGGCCGCCGGCGAGCGCGCGAGCCGCCACCCCGCCGCGGTCACGCCGCCGGCGAGCACGACCGCGATCCCTCCGATCGCGAGCCGTCGCCGTCGCCGCGATGCATGACCGCCCTCGGTCACGGTCTGGACCAGCGCGGTGACGCTCGGATCGGCCGGCGCCAGCGCGCTCGCGCGATCGGCGAGCGCCATCGCGCGCGGCAGCTTGGTGTCCGCGACCGCCGCCCTGGCCGCGGTGACGAGCGCGGTGACCACGGTCGGCGTCCGGCTGCGCAGGAACCCGTCGGGATCCTCGAAGTAGGCGGCGAGCTCCTCGGTCGCGTCGCCCAGCCCACCGGCCGCCGCGAGGCCGCGGAGCTCGGCGGCGATCGCCGTCGCGCTGGCCGCCCGTGTGCTCGGCTCGACGGCCATGAGCCGCTCGATCAGCCGCGACAGATCGGGGCCGCACGCCGGCCGGCGCCGGACCGGCGCGACCAGCTGGCCCAGCGCGATCATCGACATCACCTTCGCCGGCGAGCCGCTGTACGGCAGCGCGCCGGTCGCGAGCTGGTAGAGCGTCGCGCCGAGCGAGTAGAGGTCGCTTTTCGTCGTGGCCGTGTCGCCGGTGGCCTGCTCCGGGCTCATGTAGGCCGGGGTGCCGAGCAGCGCGCCGGTGCGGGTGACCAGCGAGTCCTCGGTCTCGAGCCGCGCGACGCCGAAGTCGGCGAGCAAGAGCCGGCCGCCGGGCGCGATCAGCACGTTCGCCGGCTTGATGTCGCGATGGATGACGCCGGCGGTGTGCGCGGCGGCGAGCGCATCGCCGAGCAGGGCGCCGATGCAGGCGGCGATCTCGGCGAGCATCGCGCCGCGCTGCTCGATCTCCTGGAGCAGCGTCCGGCCGCGGATCAGCTCCATCACGATGTACGGTGGATCGTCGGCCTCCGCGCCGCCGACGTCGTAGATCCGCAGGATGTTCGGGTGCTCGAGGCCCGCCGCCGCCCGGGCTTCCCGGTGAAACCGCCGGACCACGTCGGCGCGGCGCGCCAGGTGTGGAAACAGCACCTTCACCGCGACGTCGCGGCGGAGCTCGCGGTCGCGGGCGCGAAACACGGTCGCCATGCCGCCCTCGCCCAGCTCGTCCCCCAGCTCGTAGCGACCGAGCGTGTCACCGGCGCGAACCTGGCGCGGCCCCTTTCCGCGCCCCGGCGCCGCGGCGCTCGGCGGCTCACCAGCCTCCGGTTCGCCCGCCCTGGCGCGCTCCGCCGCCCCTAGCTCACCCGTCTCGGCCGGATCCGAGATGGGCGTGTCGGCGACCGCCGGATCGGTATCGTCCGGCGGACGCCCGAGCACGGTCAACTAGCCGACCACACCACGTGGTTCGTCTTGCCGACGGCCTTGGCTGCTTTCATCGCCTTGCCGAGCCTGCGACCAAGCTCGTCGGGCCCGTTGTTGAGGTTGAGGCCGTCGGTGTGCGCGATCGCGAGGACCAGCGCGAGCGAGCCGGCGTCGGGGAACGTCGCGCGCTTGGCGTCGAACGTCGACTCGGCGCTCGCGACGAACGGCCCGACGTGCTCGGGCGACAGCACCGCGATGAAGTCCGAGCCGCCGACGTGGCCGACGAACGCGCCGCCGCCCGAGGCCCCCCGCGCGGCGTCGAGCAGCCACTGGCCGAGGTTCTTGACGGTGTCCTCGCTGCGCGCGATCCCGATCGCGTCGGCGTAGCTATCGAAGTTGAGCACGTCGATGTGGACGCACGCGGTCGGCTTGCCGCTCTTGAGCGCCCCCTCGATCTCCTCGTCGATGGCGCGCGAGCCGGGCAGGTTCGTGCTCGGGCTACGGTCGCGCTCCCGGCGCGCCGACCGGATCAGGGCCTTCACGCGGGCGCCGAACTCGCGCAGATCGAAGGGCTTGGACATGTAGGCATCGGCGCCGGCCTCGAGCCCCTGTACCTGATCGTCGACCTGGGCGAGCGCGGTCAGCATCAGGATCGGCGTCCGGGACCACATCACGTCGGCCTTGAGCCGGCGCGCGACCTCGAGCCCGTCGACGCGCGGCATCATTACGTCGAGCACGAGCAGGTCCGGGTCATGGGTTTTGACCAGCTTGAGCGCTTCGTCGCCGTCGCGTGCCCGCAGACACAGGAAGCCGGCGTCACCGAGCGCCATGTTGACCATGTGCGCGATGGCGTCGTCGTCCTCGGCGATCACGATCTTTTTGAGGAGCATCGGATCGCTCGATTGATACCACCGATCCGCGGACGCCTCAAACGAAACGCGACGCAGACGGTGCGCGGCCGGCGCCGGGTGGCCTACGGCCGTGGTAAGCATCCGCGTGGACTCACGCCTGGATCCCGACGTCGAGACGACGACGCTCGACAACGGCCTCGCGGTGACCACCGTGGCCCTGCCGCACCTCCACACCGCCGTATGTGCGCTGTTCATCAAGGTCGGCGCCCGGTTCGAGCTACCCGATGACAACGGGCTGTCGCACTTCACCGAGCACATGCTGTTCCGCGGCACGGAGCGCTACCCGACCTCGCTCGCGCTCAACACCGCGGTCGAGCGGCTGGGCTCAACCCTGCACGCCGAGACCGGCCGTGACTACACGCTGTTCCAGCTCGCCCTCGAGCCCGAGCTGGTCGCCCCGGCGATCGACGTGCTGGGCGAGCTCCTGGGCCGCCCGCGGTTCTCGGATATCGAGCTCGAGCGCGAGCTGGTGCTCGAGGAGATCAACGAGGACTACGACGAGCAGGGCGTCGAGATCAACGCCGATGACATCGCCCGCGGCCTCGTGTTCGAGAACCACCCGCTCGGCCAGCGGATCATCGGGCCGCGCGCCAACGTCGAGCGGTTCTCGATCGACGACGTCCGCCGGCATTTCGGGACGTTCTACGGCGCGCGCAACGCCAACCTGTGCGTCGCCGG
>Ga0137459_1000895_pt1 | contig 10001 bp, 8 predicted proteins | sample EasRivERMGT700_2_FD_104908 | JGI IMG/M metagenome (GOLD analysis project Ga0137459, IMG submission 104908) | Soil microbial communities from meander-bound floodplain in the East River, Colorado, USA - East River MetaG ERMGT700_2 | ecosystem: Environmental > Terrestrial > Soil > Floodplain ... | reverse complement strand
TCAGGCCCGGTTCGAGCTTGTCGAGCGGATAATTGTGCGGCACGTAGGCCGCGAGCGACACCTCGGCAAAGGCCTTCTTTTTGTCGGTACCCTTCACGACGAACGCGCCGTCCTTGAACTCGATGTCGGCCTCCGCCGCCTCCATCAGGTGCGCGGCGATCTTCTTGCCCTTCGCAATGACTTTGTCGACCGCCTTCACGATGGCGGTGCCGCCCACGGCGATCGAGCGCGAGCCGTAGGTGCCCATGCCGAAGAGGATCTTTCCCGTGTCGCCGTGGACGATATCGATGTCCTCCATCGGAATCCCGAGGCGATCGGCCACCACCTGCCCGAAAGTGGTCTCGTGTCCCTGGCCGTGGGAGTGCGAACCGGTGAATACCGTGACCTTGCCGGTCGGGTGCACACGGACTTCGCCTGCTTCGAAAAGACCCGCGCGCGCGCCTAGCGCCCCGGCGACGTTCGAAGGCGCGATGCCGCAGGCCTCGATGTAGCAGGAATAGCCCAGGCCGCGCAGCTTGCCGCGTTTTGCGGCTTCGGCCTTTCGCGCCGGAAAACCGGCCACGTCGGCGATTTTCAGCGCTTCGGCGAGAGTCGCTTCGTAATTGCCGGTGTCGTACAGGAGTGCGACCGGCGTCTGGTAGGGAAAGGTTTTGATGAAATTGCGCCTGCGGATCTCGGCGGGGTTTATCTTCATTTCGCGTGCGGCGGTCTCGACCAGCCGTTCGACGACGTAAGTCGCCTCCGGCCGCCCCGCGCCGCGATACGCGTCCACCGGCGCCGTATTGGTGAACACCGCGGTGACTTCGGCGTAGATCGCCGGCGTCGTGTACTGCCCGGCGAGCAGCGTCGCGTAGAGAATGGTCGGGATGCACGAAGCAAACGTGGAGAGATACGCACCCATGTTCGCCGTGGTGGTGACACGCATCGCGAGAAACTTTCCGTCGCGGTCGAGTGCGAGCTCCGCCTTGGTCACGTGGTCTCGCCCGTGCGCGTCGGAAACGAAGGATTCGCTGCGATCCGCGGTCCATTTCACCGGGCGGTTGACCTGTTTCGACGCCCAGGTGCACACCACGTCCTCGGCGTAGAGATAGATTTTCGAGCCGAAGCCGCCGCCGACGTCCGGCGCGACCACGCGCACCTTGTGCTCGGGCAGCCCCAGCACGAACGCGGTCATGAGCAGCCGCTCGACGTGCGGGTTCTGGCTGGCGACGTAGAGCGTGTAGCTCTCGTCGGCGCGCGAGTAGGTCGCGTTCGCGGCGCGCGGCTCGATCGCGTTGGGGATGAGCCGGTTGTTGAGGAATTCGAGCGTGGTGACGTGCGCGGCGCCGGAGAAGGCTTTGTCCACGGCCGCCTTGTCGCCGAGGCCCCAGACGTAGCAGGTGTTGTCCGGCGCGATGTCGTGCACCACCGGCGCGCCTTTTTTGCGGGCTTCGCCGGCCCGCACCACGGCGGGCAGCTCCTCGTAATCCACTTTCACCAGCTCCGCGGCGTCGCGCGCTTGGCTGTAGGTCTCCGCGATAACGACGGCGACGTGGTCGCCGACATAGCGCGCCTTGCCTTGCGCGAGGCAAGGGTGCGGAGGCTCCTTCATCGGCTGGCCGTTGACATCGGTGATGAGCCAGCCGCAAGGCAGGCCGTTGACCTTGGCCCCGGCGAGATCGTCGCCGGTGAAGATGGCGACGACCCCGGGGGCTTTTATCGCCTTGTCCTTCTTGATCGATTTGATCTTGGCGTGGGCGTGGGGCGAGCGCACGAAGACCGCGTGGGTCTGGTGGGGCAGGGAGACATCGTCCGTGTAGTTGCCCGCGCCGGTGAGAAAACGGTAATCCTCTTTGCGCTTGATCGAAGCGCCGATATAGGGTGCGCCCATGGTCAGCTCCTCGTTGCCTGTGAAGCGGCCTTGATCGCCTTCACGATATTGTGATAGCCGGTGCAGCGGCACAGATTGCCGTCGAGCTGCTCGCGGATCTGTTCCTCGGTCGGGTTCGGAAAGTCCTTCACCAGGTCGATCGCGCTCATCACCATGCCGGGCGTGCAGAAACCGCACTGCAGGCCGTGGTTCTGGCGAAAGGCTTCCTGCATCGGATGGAGCGTCCCGTCAGGCTTGGCGATGCCTTCGATGGTGACGAGATCGGCGCCCTCGGCCTGCATCGCGAGCATGTTGCAGGACTTCACGGCGCGGCCGTTCATGTGGATAGTGCACGCGCCGCACTGTGCGGTGTCGCAACCGACATGGGTACCTGTCAAGCGAAGCGTATCGCGGATAAAGTTGACGAGCAGCGTGCGCTCTTCGACTTCGGCGCTCGCCGGCTTGCCGTTGACGGTCAGGGAGACCTTGACGGTCATGATTTCCTCTCCTTTGGCGTAGGTTGAACTTCTTATTGGCCGGCGAAAAAGCCTCCTGGACGGATCTTGCGTCAGGAGAGCGAACGCTTTGGTGACCGGGAGAAATGCTAGACCATGCTCGCGCTGCTATCAACCACAGCTTGAAGCTGCTCTGGCTTGACCCAACCTTAAGCGAGGTCTACGCTATCGCGTATAATCGTTTGACGGCATTCAGCAATCTTCCCGCTTTCATTTTTCGGATAGGGATTCTCCGTGGACAGCGTCGATCTTGAAGTGGTACGCAGCGCATTGAAATGGACCGAGTCGGGCCACCGCGCCACCCTGGGCACGGTCGTCCACACCTGGGGCTCGGCCCCGCGCCCGGTGGGCGCGATGCTCGTCATCCGCGACGACGGCCAGGTCATGGGCTCGGTTTCCGGCGGTTGCGTGGAGGACGATCTCATCGACAAGGTGAAAAGCCGGGCGCTCGCGGCGGCAAAGCCTGAAGTCACGACGTACGGCGTCACCCAGGAGCAGGCGACGCGCTTCGGGCTGCCCTGCGGCGGGACACTGCAGATCGTGCTCGAGCCGGTCGGCAGGGAATCGAAGCTGAAGGATCTGTTGACCGTGATCGAGCGCCACGAGCTCGCGGCACGCTTCCTCGACATGGAAACCGGCAAGGTGCGCATGGAGCCGGGAAAATGGTCGGACCTGCTCGAGTTCGACGGCAAGGTGCTGAAGACGGTGCATGGGCCGCGCTGGCGGCTGCTCCTGATCGGCGCGGGGCAGTTGAGCCGCTACCTCGCGCAGATGGCGCAGGCGCTGGACTATCACGTGACCGTGTGCGACCCGCGCGGCGAATACGCCGACGGCTGGGATTTCAAGGAAGTCCCCATCAACCGCGGCTATCCGGACGACGTCGTCGTGCAGATGAACCTCGACGCACACAGCGCGGTGGTCGCGGTCACTCACGATCCCAAGCTCGACGACGCGGCGCTCCTGGAAGCGCTCAAGTCGCCGGCGTTTTACGTCGGCGCGCTCGGCTCGAAGAAGAACAACGACACGCGCAGGAAGCGCCTCGCGGAATTCGACCTCGCCGCTTCCGAGATCGAGCGGCTGCGCGGACCGGTGGGTCTGAAGATCGGCTCGAAGACCCCACCCGAGATCGCGGTGGCCATCCTCGCCGAGATGACCGCGGTGCGCCGCGGTGTGCAGATTCCCGAAACGATCGAGCCGCCGAAGGTCAACGTCTCGGCCGGCTGCGCGATTCCGCAAAACTAGTTATTCTCCCTCCCCTTCAGAGGGGAGTTCATGGCCGCAAACATCCGCGGCATTCTGCTCGCGGCCGGATATTCCAAGCGCTTCGGCTCGAACAAGCTGCTCCAGGCGCTGCCCGCGGGGTCGCCCGAAGCGGGAACGCCCATCGGGCTTGCCGCCGCGAAGCACCTGCTCGAAGCGCTGCCCGAATCGATCGCGGTCGTCAGGCCGCGTGCGCAAAAGCTCGCCAGGATACTGCGCGATGCCGGATGCAACACGGTCGTTTGCAAGAATGCGGGTGATGGGATGGGCACCAGCCTCGCGGCGGGCGTGCGCGCTACCCCGGACGCCAGCGGATGGATCGTGGGGCTGGCGGACATGCCCTTCATCCGTCCCGAGACGATTCGGACCGTCGCGAAGGCCCTTCACGACGGTGCGGCAATCGCGGCGCCGTCCTTTCAGGGAAGGCGCGGGCATCCGGTGGGGTTCGCGCGGCGCTTCTACGAGGAGCTTTCTTCCCTGCACGGCGACAATGGCGCGCGCCAATTCCTCGAGCAGCACCCCGAATGGGTGAAGGTGTTCGAGGTCGATGACCCCGGGGTCGTGCGCGACATCGACGAGCCTTCGGACCTCGAGCGCTAGCGGACGCGAACTCGCGCGCGGCGCCGCGCTGTGGTAGGTTTCCGAATTGAACCGGCGAACAGACCGGCATCAAAAGGAGAAGAGACATGTTGCACAAACTGGTATCCGTCGTGGTTTGCATTGCCGCGGGAGCGGGCGTTCTCGTGTTCCCGGGAACCGTTTCGGCGCAGTCCGATTACCCGAACAAGCCTTTGAGGCTGATCGTTCCCTTCCCGCCCGGAGGTTCGACCGACATCGTCGGTCGCATCGTCGCGCTGCGGCTCGGCGAGAAGCTGGGGCAGCCGATCGTCGTGGACAACCGGGGCGGTGCCGGCGGCACGATCGGGACGGACGCGGCGGCGAAGGCGGCTCCGGACGGCTATACGCTCGCCGTGGGCACGACCAGCACGCACGCGGTCGCCCCCGGCGCCTATTCCAAGCTCGGCTACGATCCGGTCAAGGACTTCGCTCCGGTATCGCTGGTCGCGGTGACCCCGTACCTCCTCGTCGTCAACGCGCAGGTGCCGGCGAATTCGCTCAAGGAATTCGTGACCCTGGCGAAGAGCCAGCCGGGCAAGCTCAACTACGCCTCGGCCGGCGCCGGGTCGACGACGCACCTTGCGATGGAGATGCTCAAGGACGTCGCGGCGATCAACGTGGTTCACATCCCCTACAAGGGCAACGGCCCCGCCGAAGTCGCGGTCCTCGCGGGCGAGGTCCAGGCCATTTTCGGCTCCATGCCGGCGCTGCTGGCGCAAGTCAAGGCGGGGAAGCTGCGGCCGCTCGCGGTCGGCACGGCTCGCCGCTCGCCCGCCGTGCCCGACGTTCCGACGGTGGCCGAGCTGGGCTATCCGGGATTCGAGGCGGCGCTCTGGCTCGGCATCGTCGCTCCGGCAGGGACGCCCGCGCGCGCGATCGAGCGCCTGGCCCGCGAATTGAACGGCATCGTCGCGACGCCGGCCTTCCGCGAAGCGATGGACAAGAACGGCGCCGAGCCGATCAGCAACACGCCCGAGCAATTCGCGACCTTGATCAGGCAGGAAGCGGACCGCTACGGCAAGGTGGTGAAAGCCCTCGGCATCAAGCTGGATTAGGGACGATCGTCGTCGCTTGGCGTCCGCGCCCCGAGGCCGGACCGGGCGCGGGCGTTACTTTTCCTCTTTCGCCGCGCCGGACTCTTCCTGCATCGACTTGAAAGGATCCTCTTCCAGGCGATTCTGGCTGTCGTCGATCTGCTCGACCTTCTCCGAAGCGATGTCCGAGCGCAGCTGGTCCGGCAGGTAGGTCACGATGCGTGGAAAAACGATGATCAGGGCGATGGCGATGCATTGCAGCACCATGAACTCGAACATGCCCTTGTAGATCGTCGCCAGGGACCATTCCCGCACGACCTGCCTGAGGTAGTACGCCGACATCGCCACCGGCGGTGAGAGGAACGCGGTCTGCAGGGTCACCGCCACCACCGCTCCGAACCAGATCATCACCATGTCCGGGGCGATGCCGAGTGACTGGCCGAGCGCGGGTTTGAGCGCCTCGACCACCGGATAGAAGATCGGCAGGAACACCAGGATGATCGCCGGCCACTCGAACGGCCAGCCGAGAACGAAGATGATGGCGAGGACCATGAGCAGCATCACCACCGGGCCGAACGGCAGCGCGAGCATGGTTTCGGTGATCCAGGTCGCCGTGCCCAGGCGCGAAAACACCGCGCCGAAGATGTTCGAGGTCATCGCCAGCAGCAGCACCATGCTCGAGGTCGCGGTGGTGCTGAGCACCGCCCGCTTCAATCCGGCGAAGCTGAGTCTCCGGTAGGCGATCGCCAGCAGCGCCGCGCCGAAGGCGCCGATCGCGCTGGCCTCGGTCGGCGTGGCGAGACCGCCCAGCATCGATCCCAGCACCGCGCTGATCAACAGCAGCAGGGGCACTACGCCTATCGCAACCTCCCAGACCAGCGCGCCGAACGAATTCACCCGCTCGTCCATCGGCACCGGCGGGCCGAGCTTCGGATTGATGAAAGCCCGCGTCATCAGGTAGGCGAGGTAGATGCCGGCGAGCAGGAATCCCGGGCCGAAGGCGGCCGAGTACAACTCGGCCACCGACACGCCGATCACCGGTCCCATCACGATCAGCATCACCGAGGGCGGGATCAGGATGCCGAGCGTGCCGCCGGCGGTGATGCAGCCGGCGGAAAGCTTCGCGTCGTAGCCGGTCTTGATCATGATCGGGCTCGCCATGATGCCGAGCACCGTCACCGCCGCGCCGACGATGCCGGTCGCCATGGCAAACACGGTGGCGGTGAGAATCACCACCGCGAACAGCGCGCCGCGAATCGGCGCGAGCAGCATGCGGAACGCGGTGAACAATCGCTCCATCAGGCCGGCCTGCTCGGTGAGGTAGCGCATGAAGATGAACAGCGGCACCGCCGCGAACAGCTCCTCCTTCATCAGGCCGATGGTCTGGAAGTAGGCCAGGCTGAAGACCACCTCGCCGAGGCCGAAATAGCCGAAGGCGAACGCAAGGAACAGCAGCGTGAAGCTGATCGGAAAGCCGATGAAGATCGCCCCGATCATGACGATCAGCATGATCAGGCCGAGGAGGGTCAGGCCGGTCACCGGTCAGTGCTCCGCCGCCATGCGCTAGACCTCCACCTTTTCCTTGTGCTCGAGCTCGATTCCGGTGCGCGCCTGGTACACGCACTTGATGGTTTCGGAAATGCCCTGGACGATCAGCAGCAGGCAGGTGAGCGGCACCACCCATTTGAACGGCCACAGGATCGGCCGCCACGGAGTCTGCTCCGAGGTCTCGCCGATCTCGAACGCGTACCACCCTTCGGCGCCGCTCACCAGGAGGAAAGTGATCAGCGACGGGAAGAAGAACACGAGGTAGGCGACCGAGTCTATCGTGCCCCGCGTTCTCAGCGACCAGCGCTCGAAGAAGAAGTCGGTGCGGATGTGCGCGCCCTTGTGCAGGGCGTACGCCGCGCCCAGCATGAAGATCGTGCCGTAGAGCATGTAAGTCACGTCGAACGACCAGATGGTGGGCGAATTGAACGCGTAGCGTGCCACCACCTCGTAGGTCACCGCCAGCACCAGCGGCACGTTGAGCCACGCCACCCAGGTGCCGGTCGTATCGGTGAACTTGTCGATTACGCGGACGATCCGGATGTGGAGCGGGGTGGGTTCAGTCATGTCGAATCGATTCAGGGCATTTCAGATCAGGTCCTGGAGTTCCGGGATCGCACCCCAGCCGCGGGATCGGAAGCATCGCATCCGGCCGGGGGCACATGAAAAAAGGCGGCGGAGCCGCCCTTTTTCCCGTTCCGCACGGGCCGCTACTTTTTGGCGCCCTTTGCCGCAACTGCCGGCTTCTCGGGCCAGTAATAGTTCGCCGCAAACGAATACGGCGGGTACAGGAAGCGCTTGGCCGGCACCACTTTCGATGCGTACTCCCGCTGCGAATCCAGCACCTTCTTGAAGAACGGATTCTTCGCCGACTCTTCCCTGGCCATCTCGTCCCAGGCCTTGAGGAATGCGATCAGGATATCGGGCGGAGTGCGCAGGATCACCGTGCCGTACTTCGTGCGCATTTCCTCCATCGCGTCGGCGTTCTGCTTCTGCCACCTGATCGACCAGCGCACGATCGTCTCGATCGTGGCCGACCGGATCGCCTCCTGCTGCTGCGCCGGAAGGCTCGTCCAGACGTCGTTGTTGATCAGCAACTCGCCGAATACGCTCGGCTCGTGCATGCCGGGAACGTAGTGGTATTTGAATACCTGGGGAAGGCCGAGCCTGAGGTCCTCGATGCCGCCGACCCATTCGGCGCAGTCGATCACGCCGCGCTGCGCTGAAGGGACGATTTCCCCGCCGGGCATGTTCACCGTCTGCATGCCCATTTTCTGGAAGATCTCGGCGACGATGCCGGTCTGCCGGCATTTCATGCCCTTGAAATCGGCGAGGTTCTTGATCGGCCGCTTGAACCAGCCGAACGCCTGCGGGCTCGAGGGCAAGATCGGGAAGGCGACGACGTTCAGCTTCATCTCCTTCTGGTACATATCCCAGTACATCTCGAGCCCACCGCCCTCGTACACCCAGCCGAGGAAGTCCATGTGGTCCATGCCGAAAGGACCCGCCGGCGTGGACGCGAACAGGGTCGTGGCCTTGTGCTTGCCGATCCAGTAATAGCTGACGGCATGCGCGCCGTCGAGCACCTTCTTGTGCGTGGCGTCGAGCACCTCGAACGGCGGCACGACCTGTCCGCCCGCCATCGTTTCGACCTTCAACTGCCCGCTGGTGAGCTTGTCCACCCGTTCGGCAAAGAACTTGAAGTTTTCCTGCAGAGTGGAACTCGCCGGCCAGGTGGACTGCATCTTGAGGGTTCTTGGCGCCGGTTGCTGGCTGCTCGCTGTCTCAGCAAAGCCAAGGCCGGTTGCGAGCACCGCGAGCACAAGAGCGTTTCTGCAGGATGCACGCATCGGGTATCTCCTTTGTGGATTGAGGTTTTTCTAGAACAGTCCTGCCCTTGATTGCCGGAGCGTTACTTCTTCGCCGCGGCCTTTGCCGGGGTCTTTGCCGCGGGCTTTTCCCTGGGAAAGTAATAATTCGCGGCAAACGAGTACGGCGGGAACATGAAGCGCTTCGCCGGCACGACCTTCGTCGCGTAGGCGCGCTGCGACTCGTAGACCTTCTTGAAGAACGGGTTTTTCGCCGATTCCTCCGCGGCGATTATGTCCCATGTTTTCATGAATTCGATAAGGATCTCGGGCGGCGTGTTGAGAATCTGGGTGCCGTACTTGGTGCGCATCTCCTCGATCGCGTCGGCGTTCTGCTTCTGCCAGCGTATGCCCCAGCGCACGAAGGTGTCGAACGTCGCGGCGCGCACCGCCTCCTGGTGCTGCGGAGGAAGGCTCGCCCACACTTCGGAATTGATGAGGAGTTCGAGCATCGAATTGCTCTCGTGCATCCCCGGCGTGTAGTGGTACTTCCACACCTGCGGCAGGCCCAGGCGCAGGTCCTCGATCCCGCCGACCCACTCCGCGCAGTCGATGACGCCGCGTTGCGCCGAGGGCACGATTTCGCCGCCCGGCATGTTGACGGTCTGCATGCCCATGCGCTGATAGATCTCGGCGACGATGCCCGTCTGGCGGCACTTCATGCCCTTGAAGTCGGCCAGGTTCTTGATCGGCCGCTTGAACCAGCCGAATGCCTGCGGGCTGGAGCCCCCGACCGGAAACGCAATGACGTTGAGCTTCAGGACGTCGCGGTAGAACTCCCAGTACATTTCCATTCCGCCACCCTCGTTCAGCCACCCGAGAAAGTCGAAATGGTCCATGCCGAACGGACCTGCGGGCGTGGCGGAGAAAAGCGTGGCGGCCTTGTTCTTGCCGACCCAGTAGTAAGCGACGCCGTGGCCGCCGTCGATCACCTTCTTGTGCGTCGCATCCAGGATTTCGAATGCGGGTACGACCTGACCTGCCGCCATCGCCTCGATCTTGAGCTGGCCGCTCGTGAGCTTTTCCACGCTTGCGGCGAACATGCGGAAGTTGTCCTGCAGCGTCAGGCTGGCCGGCCAGGTGGATTGCATCTTGAGGGTTCTCGGACCTGCCGGCTGCTGTGCGCATACGGCCCCGGCGAAGCCAAGGACGATCGCCAGCGCAAAAGTGTTTCTCCAAGCTGTACGCATCGGGAGTCTCCCTGATTGAGAATTTTTGAGAATAGGAGATGCGGCCCCGATGTTAGGAGCTTGATGTGGCGGTGTCAACGAAACCTGCCGTGGAAGCAAACGCGCTCCTACCGGCAGGG
>Ga0137459_1000893_pt1 | contig 10055 bp, 7 predicted proteins | sample EasRivERMGT700_2_FD_104908 | JGI IMG/M metagenome (GOLD analysis project Ga0137459, IMG submission 104908) | Soil microbial communities from meander-bound floodplain in the East River, Colorado, USA - East River MetaG ERMGT700_2 | ecosystem: Environmental > Terrestrial > Soil > Floodplain ... | reverse complement strand
GGACGAGGTGACGCCTTGGGGGCGGGATGATGCCGACCAGTCTGCGCAGGAACGCGACGGGTTCGAGGACCAGGTGGGTGCGGCCGTCGGGCCAGGGCCGCTTGAGCTTGTACGACACGCGGCCGTCGGTGGTCCAGGCCAGCCGGTCGGCAGCGAACGCGGGGCGGGCGCCGTAGCGGCACAGGCGCTCGAGGGCCTCGCGATCGTAGTCGGGGATCACGACGCCGCCGTGCAGCGAGAAGCCGTCGCACCAGGCACCAAGGCGATCGCTGCCGCGCACCGTCTGGGCGGTGGCGGTCGCTGGCGAACGCCAGGTCGTCGCGGCTTGGGCCTGGACTTGCGCGAACAGGTCAGGAGGCAGGTCGGCGTCCTCGGCGTCGGCCGACGCGCCGGCCTTGTTTGCGAGCCGCCGCGCGACGCGACGGATCACCCGATCGAGGATCGCGAGCAGGTCCACCCCCGTCGGCGCGGGGAGCCGCACGGATGACAGGCCATCGCCGGCCTGGGTGAACACGCCATCGGGGACGAGGAGGTGGAAGTGGACGTTCAAGTTGACCAGGCCGCCGCAGCGTTGCACGAAGGTGATCTCGTCGGTCAGCGGTGCGCGGACGCCGCGTGCGCGTGCGACACGGCGCTGCCAGGCGCCAACCGCGCGGACCACGAGGCCGCCAACCCAGCTCGTCCACGTCGGGTCCCGGGCGAGGCGCAGGCGCAGCGACTTGGGCACTGACGGTATGGCGCGCTCGGCAAGAACGACCGGCAACCTGATCCACGCCTGACAATGCTGCGGCTCGCGGCGCCCAGGATGTGCGGGGGCCAGGACCAATTCTACTCGGCTGATCGCAAGAAGCGACACAACCAGTAGCAAGGCCGTCGCTTCGTATGCTCGAATCCGAAGATCGTGCGATGCTGACCAAGCTCGAGGTCGACGGCTTCAAGAATCTGCGTGAGGTCGCGGTGTACTTCGGACCGTTCACGTGCATCGCGGGTGCGAACGGCGTCGGTAAGTCGAATCTCTTCGACGCGATCGCGTTTCTCTCGGCCTTGGCGCAGATGCCGCTGATGGATGCAGCGCTCTCGGTGCGAGGAGGGGCGGTGCTGCATGGAGACGTCCGCAATCTCTTTCATCGTGTCGGTGATCGTATCGGTGACCGTATGAGCTTTGCGGCGGAGTTGCTCATCCCCGAACAAGGGGAGGACGAACTCGGGCAGCGGGCGACGGCGTCCATGACGTTCCTCCGTTACGAACTGAGACTGCGCTTCCGAGAAGATCCCTTGGTTCGAGCGATGGGGACGCTGATGATCGAGCACGAGTCCCTCGTGCACCTCAACAAGACCCAGGCGAAGCAGCACCTGCCTTTTCATCATGCGAAGGAGTGGCGGGACTCGGTGGTCCGCGGCCGGCGAACGTCTAAGTACATCAGCATGGAGACAAAGGGTGAGCAGGCGCTGGTCTCGCTCCATGCGGATTCGATCGGCGGCAAGGGCGGTGGCCGACCGAGCCGCGTCCCGGCGGCGATCCTGCCGCGCACGATGCTGTCGACGGTGACGAACGCTGCGGAGCACCGAACACTCGTCCTCGCGCGGAAGGAAATGGCCTCGTGGACGCAGCTCTATCTGGAGCCGACGGCCCTGCGTGCTCCGGATTCGCTCACGGCACCGCGCTCGATCGGGCCCAGTGGTCTGCACCTTCCGGCGACGTTCTATGCGCTCGCGCAGACCGCGGAGCGTGAACGGGCGGGTGGCGCGGCAGACCTCTACGCACGCGTCGCGAACCGGCTGTCGGAACTGGTCGAGAACGTACGCGATCTCTCGGTGGACGTGGACGAGAAGCGGCAGCTGCTGAGCACCACGATGACGGATCGGTACGGGACGACGCACGTAGCGAGCGCGCTCTCGGATGGGACGCTGCGGTTCCTTGCGCTCGCGGTGATGGAGGCAGACCCCCGGAGCGGATCGCTCATCTGTCTCGAGGAGCCGGAAAATGGGATTCACCCAGAGCGTGTTGCTGCGGTAATCATTTTGCTCGGTGATCTCGCCGTCGATGTGGGGATTGCCGTGGACGCGAGCAATCCGTTGCGCCAGGTCATCATCAACACGCACTCGCCCTCGGTTGTCGCGTGCGTCGATGAGGGCGCCCTGATCGCGGCAAGCGAGACGCGCGTACGCGACGCGGATGGGTTCGACACCTACGTGATGTTCCATCCGCTGCCGGGCACGTGGCGAAGCCGCGCTCAGCCGGATGTGCCCCCAATGGCCGTGGGGGCGTTGCTCGCTTTCTTGGACCCGCTCAGCGCGCTCGCCGACCAGACGAAATCGCGTCCTGGCTCTCTCGACGACCAGACGAAATCGCGTCTTGGCTCGCCCGACGATCAGACGAAACCGCGTCGCGGGAGAGTTGGCGCAACGCTTCGGGTGTTTCAGCGCGACGACGTGCAACTAGCGCTGGATCTCCCGACGGGTAAGGCCGACGCATGATCAACGCATCGTTGCTGACTGATGGCTCGTCGGACCGTGTGTTGATTCCAATGCTGGAGTGGCTGGTTGGCATTGTGACGTCGATGCCTCTCTCGATTCAATGGGTAGATCTCCGCAGCATGCGGTCCCGGTTAACGGAATTGGGTGAGCGCGTGAACGCGGCACTGCGCTTGTACCCATGCGATGTGCTATTCGTACACCGTGACGCGGAGAGTCAGCCGGCGGAGTGGCGTCATCGAGAGATCGCGACGGCTGTACCACCTGACCAGCGGGGCGTCGCAGTCGTGCCGGTGCGGATGCAGGAGGCATGGCTGCTGCACGATGAGAGCGCGCTCCGGAAAGCAGCGGGGCGTCCTTCCGGCACAGAGCCGCTGAATCTGCCTTCGCTCTCGAGGATCGAAACGCTCGCCGATCCGAAGCGCACGCTCCACGCCGCGCTGCTAACCGCCGCCGCGGTCACTGGCCGCAGACGACGCACGTTCGATGCGGGCGGCTCGGCGCGCCGCCTCGCCGAGTTGATCCAGGACTGGACGCCGCTGCGACAACTGCCCGCATTCAGGCAACTAGAGGCGGACACGAGGAAGGCGCTGCGCGGGCTCAAGGTGTCGAGGCCATCAGGCGACCGGCATCGTAGCGGCTAGATGTGCTCGGCTGAGGTCCCGATCCGGTCATGCTCGAAGCGGCCTCCCCGTGTAGGTCCAACGGAACGGCTTGGCGAGCACGTCGTTGAAGTAGTCGATGAACTTCGCCGTGCGGGAGCGCAGGTCCTCGAGCGAGGTGAAGCTGGCGCGTTTGAGCAGGCGCCGCGCCAGGATGGAGAACCAGATTTCGACTTGGTTCAGCCACGAACAGTGGCGAGGGGTGTAGACGAATCGAATCCTGTGGGTCGGGTCCTCCAGAAATGCCCGGCGCGTCTGCTTCGACTTTCGACTTGAGGATGCCGGCCTCGCCCTTGGTGCCGAGCTCATCCTGGATACCGCACCGACGAGCAACGAGCTCGACGAGTGTTGCGGCACGGTGTGTGTCGAGTTGATCGGTTACGAAGATCCAGCCCGCCTCAGGAGCGGCCAGGACGAACAAACGGCCTTTCGCTGGCGGCGGCCTTGGCAGGCTCGCGGACAATGGCCGGCGCCAGCGTGTGGGGAGGCCCGGCGAGCGTCATGGTGGCCACCGTTGGGCGGCGCCAGGACGGACGTGGCCATGGCGACGGACGGGCGGTCGTCGTTGGCTGGTGCGGCGACGCGGGGTCTTCCCAGCGGACGAGGTGACGCCATGGGGGCGGGATGATGCCGACCAGTCTGCGCAGGAACGCGACGGGTTCGAGGACCAGGTGGGTGCGGCCGTCGGGCCAGGGCCGCTTGCGCTTGTACGACACGCGGCCGTCGGACGCCGGCTACGGCACTGGCCAGCGGCACCGCGCAGCTTGCTCGGCCTCTCGGCAGCGCCGTCACAAGACGGGCGCCCCTTTGGTCCCGGTGATCCGGGTAGAGCCGCTCCACGCACGATGTCGCGATCCGAAGAAGCCGTGTGGCCACGCTCTGGAAACCGGGAGTGTGACAGAATCGCCTCGCCGAGTGGGGTGGTGGAGCTCCGCAAACTCTGTCCGGGTCCTATCGCGGTGGCCGGCTTCCTCTGGCAACCTCATGGCCGATGGCCCACGATGATGACCACGACGACCCGGCGCCGAATCCACCTGGCCTGAGCCGGCGAGCGTTCCTCGGCGGCACCGCCGGCGGCGCCGCGGCAACCGGCCTGCTCACGCTATCGAGCAAGGCACGCGCCGCCGCGCCCAGCCCGCGCGTCAGCGGTCCCGGCGCCGTGCCGATCACGCTCGACGTCAACGGTACCAAGCGCACCGTGAGGGTCGAGCCCCGCGTGACGCTGGCCCTCGCGCTCCGCGAGAAGCTCGGGCTCACCGGCACCAAGGTCGGCTGCGATCGCGGCGCGTGCGGCGCATGCACCATCCACCTCGACGGCGAGCCCGCCCTCGCGTGCACGACGCTCGCGATCGAGGTCGGCGATCGCAAGGTCACGACGATCGAGGGGCTCGCCAAGGGAACCACGCTGCACCCGATCCAGCAGGCGTTCATCGCCGAGGACGCGATGCAGTGCGGCTTCTGCACGCCCGGCATGGTGATGAGCTGTGCCGCGCTGCTCGCACAGAACGCCAGGCCCGATGGCCCCGCGATCCGCGGCGCGGTCGCCGGCAACCTGTGCCGCTGCGGGACGTACCCGAAGGTGTTCAATGCCGTGGCGATCGCGTCGGGGCAGAAGCCCGACGGCGGGACGCTCGAGACCCGCGGCACGAACAACCCCGCGGCGCCGCCGCCGGGGACCGCGTGGGTGGGCATCGCGGGTGGCGCGGTGTCCGCGGAGCCACGGACCGTTCCGGACAACGAGGCGAAGCCATGGCCGATGAACGGCGGGCTCGCGGTCGTCGGCAAGCCGACGGCTCGGCTCGACGGCCGCGCGAAGGTCACCGGCGAGGCGCGCTACACGTCCGATGTCGTGTTGCCGGGCATGCTGCACGCGCGACGCGTCGTGTCGCCGCACGCGCATGCCATGGTGAGGCGCGTCGACACGCGCAAGGCCGAGCAGCTCGCCGGCGTCAGGGCCGTGTTCGTCGTCAAGAAGCAGGAGGGCGCGACGCTCGTCGATCCGTCGACCGAGCAGAACGGCACGTTCCCGCGCATCCGCTATGCCGGGCAGTGCGTCGCGGCGGTCGCGGCGACCACGCCCGACATCGCCGAGGAGGCCGCGCGGCTCGTCGAGGTCGAGTACGAGGTGCTGCCCGCGGCGACCACGCTCGACGGCGCGATGCAGCCCTCCGCGCCGCTGGTCTACTCGACGCGCGTCAACATGGGCGGTAGCGCAGGCGGCGGCGGCGCCAGCAGCGACCTGGCGCAGCACGGCAACCTGCGCGGACCGACCCAGCTGAGCGAGGGCAACGTCGAGGCCGCGCTCGCCGCCAGCGTGCACAAGGTCAGCGGCACGTTCCGCACGCAGGTCCAGACGCACTCGCCGATGGAGCCGCACGGCATCGTCGCCGACTGGAAGCCGGACAAGCTCACCGTCTACGTGTCGACGCAGGGCACCGCGACCGTGCGCGACGAGCTCGCCACCGTGTTCGACCTGCCCAGGACCAAGGTCCACGTCCAGTGCGAGCACATGGGCGGCGGGTTCGGCGCGAAGTTCGGCGCCGGGCACTTCGGCGTCGTCGCCGCCGAGCTGTCGCGCCGGGCGAAGGCGCCGGTGCGCCTGATCCTCGATCGACGCGAGCAACACGCCGCGGTCGGCAACCGGCCGAGCACGCTACAGCAGCTCACGCTCGGCGCCGCGCGCGACGGCAAGCTCGCCGCGATCGATCTCGTCTCGCACGGCACGAGCGGGATCGCGACCGGTGCCGGGGTCGGCTGGGCCGCCGCGAAGCTGTACCCGGCGCCCGCGGTCCGCACGCGCCAGTACGACGTGTTCACGCACGCCGGCCCGGGGGCCGCGTTCCGAGCGCCCGGCATGCCACAGGGGATGTTCGCGCTCGACCAGCTGATCGACGAGCTCGCCGAGCGCACCGGCGTCGACCCACTCGCGCTGCGCGACCAGCTCGACGTCGATGCACCCGGTGGTGCTGCGACGCAGCCCGACCGCGTCGCGCGCAAGCTCGAGCGCCGGATCGGCGCCGACCGGATCGGCTGGGCGCGGCGCGGAAAGCCCGGCGCGGAGAAGGGTCCGGTCAAGACCGGCATCGGCGTCGGCACCTCGATGTGGCGCCGCATCGTCGACATGGCCTCGGCGTGCGAGGTCCGCATCGCGCGCGACGGCTCGGTGCAGCTGCGCTCGTCGGTGATGGACATCGGCACCGGCACGCGCACCGCGCTCGCGATGGTGCTCGCCGAGGATCTCGGCCTTACCCCCGCGCAGATCGACGTCCAGATCGGCGACACGCAGTGGCCGATCGGTCCGGCGTCGGGCGGCAGCAAGACGCTGGTCGGCATCACGCCGGCGGTGCGTCAAGCCGCCCACGCGGCCAGGACGAAGCTGCTTGCGGCCGTCGCCAGGAAGCTCGGCGTCGCGGCGAGCGAGCTCCGCGTCGTGCCCGGCCGCATCGAGGCGATCGGCGATCCCGCCAAGGGACTCCCCTGGAAGCAGGCGTGCGCCGCGATCACCACCGACGAGATCGCGGTGATCGCGAGCCGCCCGAACGACTGGCAAGGCCCCCCCGCGAACGGCTACGGCGGCGTGCAGTTCGCGCAGGTTCAGGTCGACACCCAGACCGGGGTCATCCGCGTGCTCAAGGTCGTCGCCGTCCAGGAGTGCGGGCGGCTGATCAACCCGCTCGCCGTGCAGAGCCAGATCAACGGCGGCATCCTCCACGGCATCTCGTGGGCGTTGTTCGAGGATCGCCGGCTCGATGAGAAGACCGGCCGCATGCTCAACGCGAACCTCGATCAGTACAAGGTGCTCGGCGCGAAGGACACGCCGTTCATCGAGGTCATCTTGCTCGATCAGTACGTCGGGCTCACGAACACCGATGCGCACGGCATCGGCGAGCCGGCCAACGTCGCCACCGCCGCGGCCGTCGCCAACGCGGTCTACAACGCGATCGGCGTGCGTATCCGCGAGCTGCCGATGACACCGCGCGCCGTGCTCGCGGCACTGCGAAAGGCCAAACGCTCGTGAATAACTTCGAATGGGTCCAGCCCGAGACCATCGCCGATGCACTCGCCGCGCTCGATCACCCCGGCGCGATGCCGCTCGCGGGCGGCGTCGATCTGCTCGATCGCCTGAAGGAGCGCCTCGAGGCGCCGAGCCGGCTGGTCAGCCTGCGCAGGCTCGCGGGCACAGGCGAGATCTCCGTCGACAGCACCGGGGCGAAGCTCGGCGCCAACGTCACGCTCGCGCGGCTCGCCGCGGATCCGGCGCTGCGCAGATCCCACCCGATGATCAGCGACGCCGCGAGCCATGCCGCCACCCCGCAGCTGCGTGCGATGGCCACGCTGGGCGGCAACCTCGCGCAGCGCCCGCGCTGCTGGTACTTCCGCTCCGAGGCGTTCGTGTGCCGCAAGAAGGGCGGCACCACGTGCTTCGCGCAGGACGGCGACAACGAGCTGCACGCGATCTTCGCGAACAAGCTGTGCGCCGCCACCCACCCATCGACGGTCGTCACCGCCCTGCTCGCGCTCGGCGCGCGCGTCTCGATCGCGGGCAAGCGGGCGAGGGAGGTCGAGCTCGCGAGCTTCTTCGTCGCACCCGAGACCGACGTCCTGCGCGAGGTCGAGCTCGCGCCCGGCGAGCTGATCACGCAGGTCACCGTCCCGGCCACGGCGGCGAACGTGCGCACCGCGTACACCAAGCAGGTCGCGAAGCAGTCGTTCGACTGGCCGCTCGTCGACGTCGCGGTCGCGCTCGCGGTCGACGGCCGGACGTGCCGGCAGGCGACGATCGTGCTCGGCGCGGTCGCGCCCACACCACGCCGCGCGACCGAGGCAGAGCGCGCGCTCACCGGTGTCACCATCGACGTGACGGCCGCCGAGCGCGCCGCGCACGCCGCGATCGCCGGCGCCACGCCGCTGGCAGGCAACGAGCACAAGGTGGCGATCCTCGAGGCCGTGGTCGCACGCACGATCCTCGCAGCCCTCGCAGGGACGAACGGGAGGCAACCATGAGCGAGAACACCGCCGGCGCTCGCCGGGTCGAGCTGCCGGTCCTGTGCAAGTACCTGCGCTGCAAGTCGGCGTACGGTGCCGTCGAAGACGACACCGAGTGGCAGCTCGGCACGTCGTCGACCGAGGTCTACTGGTGCCTGGCCACGATGGAGGCGTTTGGCCCCGACGACGGGTACGCCCACGCGACGGTGTGTCAGGGCGGCGGCGCGCGCGGCTGCTATCGCCGCGCGTGACGCGAGGTTCGCGTTGGCGTGCCGGTGCGGTAGACCCCTTTCAAACCGTGCGTGCGGATTCCTGCATCGTATGGCTGCACCGAGAAGAACTGGGCGGGCACCGCCGGGAGGCGGGAGAACACGGCAAACGGCCCGGCCACGTCGAGCGGATTGGCGTCGGCATACAGCAGCTTTACCTGCGCCTCCCGCCAGACGTCGTTGAGCTGGTCGTTACCGACCGGCTGCGTGCCCGCCTCCGGCGGTGCGCTCGGGACGTCACCACCTCAGCATGGACATGCCCGGCATGCAGCGAGCGCTCCTACACCTGCTCCGACTGCGAGCAGGATCGGGTCACCGCGGACCGTCCGTCGATGTGTGCAGCCTGATCGTGGACCTTGAAGCGCCGTCGAAGTAGGCTCGTTGCTCGGTGATGAAGCAGGATGTCGAGGATCGCCTGACGATCAACTTGAGCCGCGTGCGCAACTTGATCGCGCGCTATCCCGCCACCGGGTCGGGCCGACGCAGCGTCGAGGACAGCGACCTGCTGAGAGCCGCAGTCGTGTTGTTGCACGCGACGCTCGAAGATGTCGTCAGAGGCGTGCTCGAATGGAAGTTGCCTGGTGCGGCTTCGGATGGCTTCGCCGACATGGTCCTCGCGGGTTTCGACGAGAAAGGTAAGCACCTAACCGGTGAGAAGTTCACGGTGTCGCAGCTCGCGCAGCACCGCGGCAAGACGGTCGACGCCGTGCTTGTCGAGACCGTCCGTGCCTACCTCGCTCGTTCGAACTACAATCATCCAGGAGACATCGACGAAGCGCTTGTACGGATCGGCTTGTCGAAGACGCTCGTCGATCCGAGCTTGCGCGCCAGAACCTACGCCATGATGACCCGCAGACATTGGATCGTACATCGCGCGGATCGGCACGAGGCACCGGCGCCCGGTGGGTCGAGCGGACGAGGGCGCGGCAATTACGCCGCCAGGACGATCGACAAGCCGACGGTTGAACGCTGGCTCGACGCCGTCGAGACGCTGACAGCAACCATCCTGAGCCGGTGCTAGGAGAAACATGATCGACCAAGCGAGACTCACCGCGGTTCTCAAGTCGCTGCCTGTCGAGTCACCCGTCGTGGACGTGGTCGGGTCATCTTCGGGACTCATCGCGACCGTGACGTCGGAATCCTTCGCGACGATGAACGAAGGCCAGCGGCAGGAGCTGGTATGGCGACACCTTCAAGACCATCTCGTCGATCGCGACGACATCGACCCGATCGAGTACGTGATCACGAACGCGCCTGGCGAGGAGCCCGAAGAAGATCTGGCCGTGGCGAAGTAATCGCGCTCGGTGGTCCGTGCTGACGTATCATACGGGCACAGACGCAACGGTCGCCTCATCGCTCTGCGCGGTGATCGTTTCAGCAACGCGATGGCAGATCATCCCCGAGGGGACCGTCAGACCGCCGGTCGGGCTACGGACGAGGAACTGGAACACGACCTGATAGATGGCGCCATCGGATCCCGGCTGCACGAGCGGAATCTCGAGGGTTCCGGTGTCGGCATCCTGGGTGGTAGGTGCATAGATAGAGCTTGTCCGGAAATTCGGCAGCTGCCCGGAGCACTTCACCGAGGCTGCAAAGTATTGTTTTTCTGTGGCTATCCGATCTGGCCTCTGGCGGCTTGGTTTGGAGTAATCCACATCTGATC
>Ga0137459_1000892_pt1 | contig 10059 bp, 4 predicted proteins | sample EasRivERMGT700_2_FD_104908 | JGI IMG/M metagenome (GOLD analysis project Ga0137459, IMG submission 104908) | Soil microbial communities from meander-bound floodplain in the East River, Colorado, USA - East River MetaG ERMGT700_2 | ecosystem: Environmental > Terrestrial > Soil > Floodplain ... | reverse complement strand
TCCCAAGCGCGGTGACGGCTACCTGGACCTGCCGCTGGTCGAAGAATCGATCCCCAGGGCGATCGCGGCGGCAGCGAAGGAAATGCTGTTCTTCGAGGACGGCCGGCGCCTCGAGCTTTCGCGCAGCGAGGGGCGCATCTCGCCGCCTGCGGGCAGGTCGTTCGAATCGTTCGAGCGGGCGCTAGCGCTGGTGCGCGGACCCAGGCTTGCCGCGAACGCCGACGTGTTCTGGAACCGGGGCTTTTTCGACGCCTATCTTGAATTTCCGATCGCCTCGCCGCGCTCGGACTTCGCGGTAGATTTCCATGTCGCCCCCGGCCTGCGCGACCGGCTGAAGTTCGACCTGCGCTTCCTGCCGCCGGCAGGCGGCGTGCGCGCGTTCGAAATCCCGACCGCCATCGGCCAGGTCGATCTCGATCCGCGCTGGCACCAGGCGGCGGCTTCGTTCGTGAAATCCGGATTCCGCCACATTCTCGACGGCCTGGACCACTTGCTGTTCCTCCTGTGCCTCGTCATCCCGTTCCGCCGCGTCGGCTGGACGCTGGTCGGGGTCGTCACTTCGTTCACCGTCGCCCATTCGATCACGCTGATCGCCGCCGCGTACGGCATCGTCCCGCCGGGCGCCTGGTTTCCGCCGCTGGTGGAAGCGCTGATCGCCGCCTCGATCATCTACATGGCGATCGAGAACCTGCTGCGGCCGAACCTGCGCTGGCGCTGGCTGGTGACGGGGCTGTTCGGGCTGGTCCACGGTTTCGGTTTCTCGTTCATGCTGAAAAACCAGCTGCAGTTCGCGGGCGACCACCTGCTGCTTTCGCTGCTTGCCTTCAACGTCGGCATCGAGCTGGGTCAGTTGCTGTTCATCGCCGTTGCGATCCCGCTGCTCGTCCTGCTGTTCGCCAGGGCGCCGCTGAGCGAGCTGCTGATCACAGCGGTCATTTCGGCTCTCGTCGCCCACACCGCGTGGCACTGGCTGGTCGAGCGCTGGGACACGCTCGCCAAGGTGGGAGGGCCGCAGATCGAGTTCGCGACGCTCGCCTTGGCGATCGTCCTGGCGGCGGCGCTCGGGGTCCTCGCCTGGGCGATCCTAGGCCGCCCTGCGGTATTGCGACGGCGTAACGCCAAAGCGCGCGTGGAACTTGACTGAGAAGTGCGCCGCGCTGCGAAAACCGCAGGCGCGGGCCACGTCGGCGACCGAGTTGGTGCCAGCTTTGAGCATTGCAGCGGCATGCCCGAGCCGCTGTTCGAGGACGAACCGGTGGGGGGTCTTGCCAGTGGCAACGCGAAATGCGCGTACGAAGTGGTCGACCGACATGCGCGCGACCTGGGCGAGCGCGTGCAGCGAAACGTCCTGGTCCAGGTTTGCCTCGATGTAGTCCTCGATGCGGCGGGTGACGCTGCGGCTCAGCGGGCTCACCGTCAGCCGCTCGCCCAGAAGACGCAACGCGGGGCGCGTCGCGTCCGAGTGCTGGAGCAGTAGGTGGCGCAGCAGCAGGGGCTCGGTCTGGTCCAGAAACAGCGAGACTGCGGGCCGCTGCGGGTCGCTTGCCTCCAGGTCATCGTAGAGCTCGCATTCGGCCGCGAGCAGCCGGAAGTAAGCGGCGAGCCAGGGGTCGCTGACGCCGAAGAAATCGCGGATCCGCGGCTGCTGCGCGCCCTCGAGGTGCTGCGCGGCAAAATCTGCAGGCGCACCCGAGCCGATATAGACGTGGATCGCTTCGACCGCAGAGTCGCTCGCCCATTCGCTGGGCCGATCGCCCGAGGAGAAGGTCACCGAGCCGATCGCCGGAACCCTGTGCAGCTCCACGCCGCAGCACTTGCGCGTGATCGTCGCCATGCCGCTCAGGCGGTAGCCGAGCACATGATGCGGCGCCCAGACGTTGGTGACGCGATGCGGCGGCAGCCGCCATCGAGCGACAAAGAGCCCGCCGCCCCCACCCAGCAGAAACATCGGACGCGCACCGGTTGCCGCTGCGTAGCGGGCTGCAACGGCGCTTAGCGGTCCAGGAACGGATTCGTTCATCCTGAGTACTTGGCAAGCTATTCCCGCTAAACAGAAGCGTCAAGAGCGGCGATTGATGACGATCGCGCGTTACCTCACAAAAAAGCGGAATCAATCACCAGCCGGTCTTCTGCTTTGATGACGAGTTCAACGGCATGACTTACAAAGAGGGGGGAACCATGCGTCTCGTCCGAGTTGCATTCTTGAGCCTGCTGCCTATCGCCCTTGCTGGCATCGGCGCACCGGCGGAAGCGCGCATCACGAATATCCAGATCAATTCCCGCGCATTGGCTTTTGGCGGTGCCTCGTTCGGCAGCGTGGGTCAGTACGAAACGCTGCGCGGCGTGGCTTTCGGCGAGGTCGATCCGCACGATCCGCTAAACGAGGTGATCACCGACATCAAGCTCGCCCCGCGCAATGCGCGCGGCATGGTCGAGTACAACATGGACTTCTGGATCAACAAACCCGTCGACATGACCCGGGCCAACGGCACGCTGCTCCACGATGTGCCGAATCGCGGCAACGTGCGCAGCCTCGAGCTCAACGTCGGCGGTGCGGCCGACGCCAACGCCGGCGACGGCTTGCTCCAGCGCCAGGGCTATACGCTCGCGGATAACGGGTGGGAAGGCGACTTGTCTACCGGCCTGCAGATCCGGCTGCCGGTGGCAAGGAACAAGAACGGCAGCGAAATCGTCAACCGCATACGGACCGAATACATCCTGGGCTCCCCGGCAAGCACCCAGGACCTGTCGACTCCGCCCGCCTACGAGTCCGTCAGCACCAGCAACGCCGGCGCAACGCTGACGCGGCGGGTTCACCAGGACGACGCCCGCGAGCCCATCGCGAACGGCGATTGGGCCTTTGCCGATTGCTCGGTGACCCCGTTCCCCGGGGTGCCGAGCACGAAGATGATCTGCCTCAAGGGCAACTTCGACACCAACCATATCTACGAGCTGATGTACAACGCGAAGAACCCCATGGTGCTGGGGCTGGGCTTTGCGGCGACCCGCGACTTCATTTCCTTCCTGCGCAACAGCAACGGCGCCAGCACGGGGGACTGCGGCAAACACGGCGACGGGCACCACGGCCGCGGCCGGGACGATGACGACGATGACGACGGGGACGGACACGGCCACAGGCACGGGCCCTGCCATGCCGCCGGGCAGATGCCGGACAACCCGCTCGGCGACTCGATCCAGAACGCGATCATCTACGGCTCGTCGCAGAGCGGCCGCTGGATCCGCACCTTCATCCAGCTCGGTTTCAACCAGGACGAGAACCGCAACCTGGTGCTGGAAGGCGCGATCCCGCACAAGGCGTCGAACCGCGGCGCGTTCAACGTGCGCTTCGGGCAACCCGACCGCCTGTCCGGGACGCAGCATACCGAGCGCCAGTTCCCGGGCGCGGAGTCATCGCAATCCTGGGGGGTCAGCGACGACAGGATCTCGGGCGTGAAAGCGGGGCAGCTCGACCGCTGCCGCAAGACCCACAGCTGTCCGAAGATCTTCCACACCAACACCGATACCGAGTACTGGCAGGCCCTGATGGCGCTCAACACCACCGACTCGGATAGCAGGCACGACTTGAAGATCCCGAAAAACGTGCGCATCTTCCTGTTCTCCGGCACGCGGCACGGCGGTGGCGACGTCACACGGCAACCGCCGACGGTCGTGCCGGCGCCGCCGGCGAACTGCCAGCTGCGCACCAACAGCCTGCCGTTCATCCACGGGCAGCGGGCGCTGCTGTTCGCGCTGCGTGAGTGGGTCGTCCACGGAACCCGGCCGCCCCCGAGCCTGTATCCGACGCTCGACTCCGGCATGCTCGTCCGGCTGAGCGACATCCATTACCCGTACATTCCCGCGGTGAACTTCACCCTGGCCGGCGTCACCACGCAGAAGTTCTACCTCGACCGCGGACCGCTGTTCAACGTCGAGGACATCTCGGGCGTGATGCGCGAGCCGCCGATCAAGCGCGGCGGCTATAGCGTGCGCCAGCCGCAGGTCGACGCGGACGGCAACACGATCGCGGGACTGCGCAATGCCACCATCGAGGTCCCTCTGGGAACGTATCTGGGATGGAACGTCAGGAAAGCGGGATTCAGCGAAGGGGATTCCTGCGATCTGACCGGCGCGTATGTTCCGTTCTTCAGGACCCTGGCCGAGCGCCTGGCGGCGGGCGACCCGCGTCCGTCGCTGCAGGAGCGGTATCCGACGCACGCCGACTATGTTGCCAAGGTGACCGTGGCGGCGAACGGCCTCGTCAGCCGGCGCCTGATGCTTCAGGAGGATGCGACTTTCGTTATCAATCAGGCGAACGCGGCCGCGGTGCCGTAGAACGCTTGGCAATGAAAAAAGCCCGGTCTCGAAGGAGGCCGGGCTTTTTTATGTTTCCCGCGCGCTGCTAGTCGTCGTGTTCCCCTCTGTCGCCGTCGTCGTCGTCGTCATCCTTGACCTTGCCGGGTCGGGGCAGGCCGATCAAGCCTCCTTCGCGGGTCGAGTCGACCGCGCCGAACTGCCGGCCGGTCTTGGGGTCGATGAAGATCGCATTCACGTTGCCGATGTTGGCCGGAGCGCCGACGTTTTGCCCAAGCGTCACGAGTGCGGCGATCTCGGCTTCGTCGAAGCCGGCTTCGCGGGCGATCGAGTTGCCGGTCGTCGTCACCGAGATGCGCGGCGCGTCGACTGCCTGCTGGATCGTCATTCCATGGTCGACCAGGTTGATCAGCACGTTGTACACCGAGCTGATGATGGTGGCGCCGCCGGGCGAGCCGAAAGCGGCAATCGGCTTCTTGCCTTTGAAGAGGATGGTCGGCGTCATGCTGCTGCGCGGCCGCTTTCCACCCTCGACGTCATTGGCGCCCGGACCCCCGAAGCGCGGGTGCACGTTGAAACCGAAGTTGAAGTCGGTCAGCTCGTTGTTCAGCAGGAAACCGTACCCCGGAACCATGATGCCCGTGCCCCAGGCGGCCTCGATCGTGGTGGTGTAGGAAACCACGTTGCCCCATTGGTCCACGACCGAGAAGTGCGTCGTGTAGCTGCCGGGGTAGCTGACGGGCGCGGCGGCCGCCAGCACGGTGCGGCCCGCGTGCCGCGTCGACTCGTACAACCAAGGGTCACCGAGGGGCGCGGACCCCGGGATGCGGGCCGTGAGGCTGATCAGATCGCCGCGCTCCCGCACGTAGTCCCGATCGAGGAGGCCGCGCTTGGGCACCTGCACGAAGTCCTCGTCGCCCATCCAGACAGCGCGGTCGGCGAAGGCGAGGCGCATGGCCTCGGCCATGACATGCAGCGTCTTCGCCTTGCCGAAACCGAAGCCCGCAGACTGGTCGCCGAGGGGGTAACGCTCGATCATCTTGAGCGCCTGGATCATGGTCAGGCCACCCGAGGACGGCGGCGACATGGCGGCGATCCGGTAGCCGCGGTACTCGCCCATGGTCGGCTCGCGGATCACGATGTTGTAATTCTCGAGGTCCTCAAGCGTCATCAGGCCGGGCTTGCCGCCGGTCACAAAAAAGTCACGCTGCGCGGCGACGATGGCCGCGGCGATCTCGCCGCGGTAGAACACTTTCGGTCCCTTGTCGGCGATCAGGCGCAGCGTCTTCGCGAGATCCGGTTGCTTGAGGATGTCCCCTGCCTTGACCGGCACGCCGCCGGGTCGGAAGACGTCGCGCGTAGCCTGGTAAGTGTTGGTTTTCGACGAGGTCGCGTCGCCGGCCAGGATGAAGTTGACCGGGAAGCCGTTCTCCGCCAGCTCGATGGCGGGCTGGATCACCTCGGAGAGCCGCTTGCGCCCGTAGCGCTGCACGGCCGTGGCCACGACCATCAAGGTGCCAGGGACGCCGACCGCCTGGCCGCTGTTCGAGGCGATAGCGAAGCTCTGGTTAGTGCCGTTGGGATTGGTGAAGAGGGTCGTATCTGCGCTCGCTGGGGCCTTTTCGCGGCCCTCGACGACAAACGTGCGGCCCTTGCCCTTGGCGAGGTGAACAATCATGAAGCCACCGCCGCCGATGCCCGAGAATTCCGGCTCGACGACGTTCAGCGCGAACTGGATGGCCGCTGCGGCGTCGATGGCATTGCCGCCACTGCGCAACATCCTCGCCCCGGCCTCGGCGGCGAGCGGATGCGATACGGCGACCACGCCGCCGCGGAACCCCGGCCCGGGCGGGACCGATGGCCCCGGCGCCGTGCTCGTATCGTCGTGCGACGCCCAAACAGGTGTAAAGCTCAAGGCCCCGAAGGTCAGGGCGAGCAGGAATTTGCGCATCATCTTGGGTTCCCCTTTCTTGCGCGAACGGCTTTTGCAGCATACCCGAACCACATCGTGTCATCACGCGAGGCATTCACAAGAAGCAGCCATCAATGCAGAAGCATATCGAATCAATTCCCCGGCTCTTGCGGAGTAGCGTGACGAGGAACAATTCTCACTACCTTGGGGGCACCATGATTCTCAGTTCTTGTCTGCGTCGCGCCGTGATCGTTGGCGCAGGCGTGTCGATGGTCCTCGTTTTCGGAACGGGCACCACGCTGGCGCACTCGGATGATTCGCTGGGAATCGAGGCGGTTTCCAACCGTGCGGATCTCGTGTCGGGCGGCGATGTGCTGCTGCGGGTGACGTTGCCGCGCAAGTCATCGGGCGTGCTGTCGGTCAATGGCACGCCGGTCCCTGGCGCACTGCACCCGGCTGCGGATGGACGCGGTTACCTTGCCCTCGTTACCGGGCTGCCGCTTGGGCGCAACACGATTACCGTGTCCGCGCACGGGCGCAAGGAGCGCCTCACCGTCACCAACCATTCCATCGGCGGACCGATCTTCTCCGGTCCGCACCTGCAGCCTTGGCTCTGCACCACCGCAGCCAACGGGCTGGCGGCGCCGCTGGACGCGGACTGCAATGCACCGACGGTCATGAGGTTCTTCTACAAGAACACGGCGACGCCGTTTGCTTTCGTCGCCTACGACCCGGCGAATCCGCCGGCGGCATCGCTGGTTGCCACGACGACGACGGATCGGGGCGTCACCGTTCCGTACATCGTGCGCCAGGAGACGGGCACGCTGAACCGGACGATTTACCGGATCACGGTGTTGTTCGATCCCGCCAGGCCCTGGTCCCCCTGGGCGCCGCAGCCGGCGTGGAACGGCAAGGTGCTCTACCTCTTCGGCGCGGGCGCGGGGCTGCAGTACACGCAAGGCTCGATTGCCGCCACTTTTGACGACAACGGCCTGTCACGCGGGTTCGCGACCGCGGCCGCGGTCATGACCAACCACGGAACCAATGCCAACACGAAGCTGAACGCCGAGGCTTTGATGATGGTGAAGGAGCGCCTGGCCGAAACCTACGGCCCGATCCGCTACACCATCGGCACCGGTTGCTCGGGCGGCGCGATCCAGCAGCACAGCATCGGCGACCAGTATCCCGGCTTGATCGACGGCTTCCTGCCGGTGTGCAGCTATCCGGACACGTGGTCGCTGGCGGTGAACAGCCATGACTGCCAGGTGCTGACGCCTTACTTCAATACGACCTCGCCTTCGCTCTGGACGAATCCCGCGCACCGCCTGGCGATCCTCGGGCAGACGTCGGAGCAGGAATGCCCGGCGCAAGACGGGCCGCCTGCGTTTGGCGGCCGCTGGTTCCCGGTCACCAATACGAGCTGCCTGGTTCCTGCGGGTGTCGGTGCGGACTTCCTGTATCACCCGGTGAGCAATCCGCAAGGCGTGCGCTGCAGCCTGGACGCCTATCACATCAACGAACTGGGCACGCGGCCGGACGGCTTTACGTTCCAGACGTTTGACAGCGTCGGCGTTCAGTACGGCTTGAAGGCGGTTCAGGACGGTCGCATATCGCCGGAGCAATTCGTCGATCTGAACGAGAAGATCGGCGGCCTGGACATCGCGGGCAACTACCAGCCGCAGCGCACGCTGGCGGACCTGCAGGGCCTGGAGCGGATCTACCGCACCGGGTTGATCACCTACGGGCGCGAGCTCGGCAAGTATCCGATCATCGATGCGCGCACCGACGACAACCACGAGATGCACAACAACTCGGAGTGGATCTTCACGCGCAATCGGCTGCTGCGCAGCAACGGCCATGCGGCGAACCAGGTCCACTGGTGGGAGAACAGCAACGTGGTGAACCCGGTCGGCAATGTGTCGCGTCCTTCGGCGGCCACCGCCCTGCGCTCGTTCAACCTGATGGACCAGTGGCTCGCCGCCATCGAAGCCGACCGCAGCAGCCAGCCGCACGAGAAAAAAGTGACGCGCAACAAGCCCGCCGCGGCGCGCGACGCCTGCATCATCGACGGCGTCGAGTACGACTGGACAACGGGTTCCGCCTGCGAAACGCATCCCAAGAAGTTTACGTATCTGGGTTTGATCCGCATGACCGCGGGCGGGCCGGTCACCAACGACGTGCTGAAGTGCCAGCTCAAACCGCTCAATCGGGTGGACTACGGCGTGACCTTCACCGACGCACAGTGGGCGCGTCTGCAAAGCACGTTTGCCTCGGGCGTGTGCGACTATTCGAAGCGCGGCGTGGCCCAGCGCAAACCGAAGTCTTCATGGCTGACGTTTGCAGACGGCCCGGGGGGCCGCCCGCTTGGCAAGGCCCCGGTCTCGCGTTCCGGCGACCGCCACGGCAACGACCATGACGACGATGACGACCGCGGCGGCGACCGCGGCAACGACCGCGACGACGACGACTGACTAGGGCGCGCGGCCGTCGGGCCCGCAGCGCACGCCGAAAAGCTTCTCGGCCTGCTCGCGGCTGTAATAGCCGCGCGCCACGTCCCGCGCCACTTTCGCCGGGTCGCGCCGGCGCGGGTCGCCGTAGCCCCCGCCGCCGGGAGTGGACACGCGGATGCGGTCTCCCGGCGAAAGCTGGATGTCCTGGTCCTTGGACAGGTGCAGCGGGCGATACTCCTCGCCTGAGATCTCCACCACGACCTTGTTGACCCCGCCCTCGGCGCCGCCCAGCGCGCCGAGCGGCCCGGTACGCCCGTGGTCCATGACCATCGAGGCGCGCGCCGGCCCGCGGCGCACGCGGATGGTGTAATTGACGCCGAAGCCGCCGCGGCTTTCGCCCGCGCCGCCCGATCCCTCGCACAGCGAGAACTCGTCGAACAGCACGGGGTAGTACTGCTCCATGACCTCGATCGGCGGCATCTTGGAGATGCCGATGGTGGAGCAGCCGTTGGAGATCCCGTCGGAATGCGGGCTGCCGCCGTAACCGCCGCCCGTGAAGAGGTACATCACGTAGGAACGTTTGCGCTGCGGATCGTACCCGCCGATCGCGAGGTTGCCCGAGGTGCCGGCTGGCGCAGCGAACAGTTGCTGCGGGATCGCCGCCGTGAGTGCGTTGAACACCGCTTCGGCGATGCGCTGGCTGACCTCCGCCGCGCAGCCCGACACGGGGCGGGGATACCTCGCGTAGAGGAACGTGCCCTCCGGATCGGCGACCTTGAGCGGCGCGAAAGTGCCGGCATTGATCGGCACGTCGGGAAAGATGTGCTTGATCGCCAGGTACACGGAACTGCGCGTGGTGGCGATGACGGAGTTCATCGGACCCTTGCAGGGCGGCGAGGACTCCGACAGGTCGAACAGCAGGTCGTTGTCCTGCGTCTTCGTGATCTTCACCCGGATGTGCAGCGGCTCGTCCACCACGCCGTCGGAGTCCACGATGGCGTGCCCGGCGTAGGTACCAACGGGAATGGTCGCGATCTTCGCGCGCATCTGCTGCTCGGCGCGCTTGCGCAGCTCGGCGATCGCTTCATCCACGGTTTCCGCGCCGTAGCGCTCGAGCAGGGCGGCGAGGCGCTTCTCGCCCACCGCCAGCGCGGCGGCCTGCGCCTTGATGTCGCCGATCCTCTGGTCGGCGATGCGGATGTTCGACAGGATGATGGACAGGATCTCCTGGTCCATCACCCCTTTCTTGAACAGCTTGACCGGGGGCAGGCGCAGCCCTTCCTGCTCGACCTCGGTGGCGTTGGCCGAGAAGCCCCCGGGCACCATGCCGCCGATGTCCGGCCAGTGGCCGGTATTGGCGAGCCAGCACCATAGCTGCCCGCGGTA
>Ga0137459_1000888_pt1 | contig 10088 bp, 4 predicted proteins | sample EasRivERMGT700_2_FD_104908 | JGI IMG/M metagenome (GOLD analysis project Ga0137459, IMG submission 104908) | Soil microbial communities from meander-bound floodplain in the East River, Colorado, USA - East River MetaG ERMGT700_2 | ecosystem: Environmental > Terrestrial > Soil > Floodplain ... | reverse complement strand
CGGCACGTGGTCTCGGCGTCGTGGGACCGGACGCTCAAGGTCTGGGAGCTGGGGAGTAGACACGCGGTGGCCACGCTCGCAGGCCACACCGACATGGTGAATGCGTGCGCGGTGACGCCGGACGGGCGGCACGTGGTCTCGGCGTCGAAGGACCAGACGCTCAAGGTCTGGGAGCTTGGGAGCGGGAGCGCGGTGGCCACGCTCGCAGGCCACACCGACGGGGTGACGGCGTGCGCGGTGACGTCGGACGGGCGGCACGTGGTCTCGGCGTCGTGGGACCAGACGCTCAAGGTGTGGAATCTTGGGGGCGGGCGCGCGGTGGCCACACTCGAAGGCCACACCAACTGGGTGACGGCGTGCGCGGTGACACAGGACGGGCAGCACGTGGTCTCGGCGTCTTATGACAAGACGCTCAAGGTGTGGGACCTCGCGACGTACACCTGCCGCATCACCCATCGCGGCGATGCCGGCTACCGCGCCGTTGCCGTCAGCGCGACCGCTGTCATTGCCGGCGATGCGGCCGGTGTCGTCTGGTTCTTGGACCTGCCGCCCTCTGTGAGGTCACCATCCTAGCGCGGTGATCACGCGCCACCGCCTGGCCCGGCGGCGGATGGCGGTGGCGCCGGTGCCGACCTGGTACCGTTCGAGCTCGCCGATCCGCGACGTTCGGCAGCGCCTCGCGGTCGAGGTCGCTGCCAACGCCCGTGATCGGCGATCAGCTTTGATCGAATTCTCGCGCAGGCGAGGAATTGGCGCTGTGCGTCGCGGCGGCCCCGCCTTGCGCCCCTCGGGAAGCATCTGAGGAGCCGGAGCGTCAACGTCGATTCCCCGATCAGATCAGGCGCCTGGCACCATACTACCGCATGCAGATGCGTCGACGAATCGTGATGACGCTGCTGGTGCTCGCAGGTCTCCATGGCGCGGCCGCGGCCTCGGGGCCGCAGCTGGTCATCGTGCAGCCAGCGGACCGGTTCCTGTCGTTCGAGCGCACGCCGTTCGATCAACCGAGCACGTCACAACGGATCCTGATCCGCAACGACGGCGATCCGGTCGGGTTCGAGGACATCTACCTGAGCGGCCCGTTCATGACCATCGCAAGCGGTGGCAGCTGGGGAACCGGCGAGGTCAAGTTCTGGGACGTCGCGTGCGCGCCGGTGGACCCCGGTGGGGTGAACAATAGCGGGGCGATGGACATCGACGTCTGCGGGACGACGTGCGAAGACGAGTGGCGCGACACGATCTGGTTCTTCTGTGAGCCGGGTTTGCTCGACACGCCGGAGACCGACATCTTCATGGCCGCGTACGCGTACACGTCGACACAAGACACCGTGTCGTTCACCAACCCCGGGCCGGATCCGCTCACGATCACGAGCCTCGCGACGCACGACCCCACGTCCTCGCTCGCTCCGGCGACCGGGACACTGCCCGTGACCCTGGCCGCCGGTGACCGCATCGACGTCGTCGCGACGTTCAGCCCGACCAGATCCGGCGAGGCGTTCACGTTCGCCGACGTCCTCGCGGGCACCGCGGTGGCCGGCCGTGTCCTGCTGAGGGCCGAGACGCGGAGTCAGATCGCGCTCGCTGGAGGCGTCTACGAGATCCCGCTGGGGGCACACTACGCGTTCCCGATCACCGTGCGAAACTCGTATCCGACCGCGCGGACGATCATGGCGGTGACCTCGAACCATGCCGACGATATCGTGACCGGCCTGGCCGGCGTCACCCTCGGACCTGGCGAGAGCGCGAGCGGCCTGGTCACGGTGACCGCCAGCGCGCTCGGATCGCGCGACACCACACTGACGCTCGAATTCGACGCCGGACAGGGCGATATCGCGAGATTCGGCAACACCATCGTGCCGGCGACCTACGCGGTGACCGCCAGCGATGCGACCCCGAACGATGGCATGATCGACTACGGGACTCGCAGGGCCGGATCCACTCCGCTCGACCAGACGTTCACGATCACCAACCTCACGGCCGTCGACCAGCCGGTCACCGGTTGCGACGCGCCGATCGCGCCATTCGAGCTCGTCGGCTCATGCCCCACGGTCCTACCGGCGAACGGCAGCGTTCAGCTCACCGTGCGATTCACGCCGGAGACCGCCGGCGCGTTCGTCTACTCGGTCTCCCTGAACCTCGCCAACTTCCACCACATCGTCGGGCTGCTGAACGCGCGCGTCGTGGCGAGCCAGCTCGCATTCTCGGCGACCGAGCTCGCATTCCCTGACACGATGCCGACGGCGTCCGCGCAGCGCAGCGTGACGATCACCAACGCCGCGGACAATCCGATCACCGTGCCGGTCACCGTCACCGGAGCGGGCTTCTCCGCCAGTGCGGCGGAGCTGACCATTCCGGGCGGCGAGACCCGGGAGGTCGTCGTCCAGTTCGCGCCGGCGGCCCCGGGGACGTTCACCGGCACGCTCGAGCTCGGCGTCGCCGGCGATCCGGACCACGCGATCATCGCGCTATCGGGCACGGGACTTGGCGTGGACCCGCCGCCACCGGACGCCGGCAGCGGCGATGGGGGCCCGAAGAGCGGAGGCGGCTGCGACGCCGGCGGCGGTGCGGGGGGCCTCGCGATCGCGCTCTTCGCGCTCGTGCGGCGCCGCCGCGGGTCCCGTGCTTGCGCGGGAACAATGCGCGATCAAGATCGCTGATCCGGACCATCAAGCGGGATGAAGCGCACGCAGCTCGCGGTGATAGTGGTGTCCGCGGTGATGGCCGGCGCGCGGGTCGCCGTATTCACCACGCATTCCGGAATGACCGACGATTCTCGGGAATTCGTGGAAGAACCTTCGTTCGTCTTGCGGAGGCAAGATGCAGGCAAGAAGGCTAGTAGCGATTTTGTTAGGAGTGAGCGGCTGCGTGACGGTGGCCGGCGACGACGACGGCACCGAGGTCCAGGAGATCAACGGTGCGTGGTCACCGGCGTCGCAGTTTCAGGTCGACCGCGCGATCGCGGTCGCGACGCCCATGGCGGGGGGGAAGTTCGGCATCTGCACGGCGACGCGGATCGCGCCGAACTTCGCACTCACCGCGATGCACTGCGGGGTCACGACCGGCAGCTTGATCACGTTCTACACCTCGAGCGCGGCAACCGACACGTCGCTCACCGCCAAGGTCGACGCCGTGATCCGGAGGCCGGGCACGTCCGTCAGCGCGTGCCAGGCTACGACTGGCACACTCAGCACGACGGGCTGCGAGGACGGCACGGGCACCTTCGCGGATCTCGTGATCCTGAAGCTGTCGAACACGATGGCGTTATCCGGGCGCGGGTCTCGCCGGTCAGAAGGTCGGCGCAGGAAACCACGACGGTAGCCCGAACAACGCGCGCACGTTGCGCCAGGTCGGTGACACCACCGATAGCAGCAACGACAGCAGCGGTCGGTTCTACACGTCTCACATCCGCATCGATGGCGGCGACTCGGGCGGGCCGTTCTACGTGAGCAACCGCATCCTCGGCACGCTGTACGGATCGCAGGGCCTCATCAACGCGCTGCACACGAGCGTGCCCAAGCACCTCGACTGGATCCTCGCGAACATCGGCTACGCGTGGATCGGCACGCCGCCGCAATCGAACGTCGCGTACGACGGCTCGCTGATCGAATCGTTCGTCGCCACCGAGCGCGTCTGCCAGTACGCGTGCGAGCACACGCAAAGCTGCCAAGCCTACAACTACATCACCACGAGCTCGAGCTGTGGGCTGTGGACGAACGTGACGCACACGTTCCCGAACGTGAACACGCACTCGGCGCTGCACTACGGCCAGAGCTCCGCGAAGAGCGGCACCGTCGTCGGCTACGTGCGCAGCGACGGCCGCAGCGCGGTCGTTCACCACGCGAGCGACGGTTTGTTCCACGAATTCGTCCCGGGCATGGGTAATTGGACGTGGGCGCAGCTTCCGAACTCGCTCACGCCGCCGTTGCCGGCGCCGTCACGCGGCACGCGCCTCAGCGCGTATCACCGCGCCGACGGCATCAACGCGATCGTCTATCGCAGCGGCAGTCGTGTCATCGAGGTGGCGCTGACCGATGCGTGGCACTGGGCCGACCTCACGAACTGGGGCGGGCAGACGGCGGCCGGTGATCCGGTCGGCTACGTGCGCGCGGACGGCGTGAGCGCGGTCGTGTTTCGCTCCGGCGACGGTCACATCAACGAGCTCCGGCTCATCTCGCAGGGCTGGCAGCCGCTCGATCTCACGGTCGCGAGCGGCGTGCCGGCCATGGCGTCGAGCGATCCGGCCGCGTATCCACGCAAAGAGGGTCTGAGCTCGATCGTGTTTCGCTCGGGCACGCAGATCTTCGAGCTGTTCAAGGCCACCGGTCAGGCGTGGGACTGGGGCGAGCCGTCGGCGGTCACCGTCGACGGCTCGCCGCCGCTCGCCACGAACAAGCCGTACGGGTACACCCATCACGATGGCACCAACGCGATCGTCTACGTGAGCGACGTCGGTGACATCACCGAGCTCTACCTCGCGAGCGATGGCTGGCGCTGGGGCTGGCTCGGCGGCGCGAAGGCGGTCGGCAATCCGACGGCGAACGTGCGCAGCGACAGCATCGAGCAGGTGCTGTATCGCTCGAGCGACGGTCACATCCAGGAGCTCACGAATACTCCGTGGCAAGGCTGGGACCTCACGGGCTCGGCCACGGGCTCGCCGACGCTGGCCGGCACCGATCCGGTGGCGTACATGCGCGCCGACGGCGTCAACGCGGTCGTCTACTACAGCTCGCCGGCGTGACGCCGTAGTCACACGGTCACCAGACGCGCACGCGCTGCTCCGGCGGCAGCACGCCAGTGCCGAGCTCCTTCAAGGTCGCCGCCGCCAGTGCGGCCTCGATCACGTGCGCGCCGCCGAGGCCCATCACCGCGAGCTACCCGAGACGGACCCCTACACCCGGATCCTTCGGATGCTCGGCGCGCGTGGCAGCCGAGACGTCGTCGAGGGAAGGAACCGCCGTGCTCACTGCTGTTTAGATCGTGCGAATGGGGGGACTCGAACCCCCACGGTGTTACCCACTGGTACCTGAAACCAGCGCGTCTACCAATTCCGCCACATTCGCAGGTCGAGCCGATGCTCGGAGGACCGTACTGATGCCATAGCTGCCCGAGGATCACAAGCGCCAGCTGCGGGAGCGGAGCGGCTGAACGAGGTTTTTTCCTTGTCAGGGCAAGGAGTTGGTGCCGATCGTCGCTTTACTCATCGGTTTCGGCCGGTCTATCATCGGGGGGCGGTACTTCGAGTCTGCGATGGCAAAGCTGATCGTTATCTCCGGGGACGAGCGGCAGGAGTTCGAGCTCGCTGCCTTCAATACGATCGGGCGCCATCCCGACAACACGATCCAGATCCTGGATCGGATCATCTCGAAGGAGCACGCGCAGATCCAGCGCGCCGCCGACGGCAAGTACCTGCTGCGCGATCTGCGGTCGCTCAACGGCACGTTCATGCGCGGCGAGCGGGTCGCCGATCACTACCTGAGCGACGGCGACGAGTTCACGATGGGCTCGACCCGCATCATCTTCGCCGACAAGCCGAAGGTCGACGATGTCCTGCAGCGGGTCACGATCGCGCCCGGGCTGACCGAGAGCCACATCCGCGGCCGGATCCAGGCCAACACCGGCGACTTCATGCCGGAGCGCCAGATCGCCGACGAGAAGAACCTGCGCCGCGACTACGAGCGCCTGCGCATCGGCCACGAGCTCGCGCGCGCGGTCGGCAGCGAGCTCGATCTCGACAAGCTGCTGCCGAAGATCCTCGACAAGGCGTTCGAGCTGGTCGGCGCCGATCGCGGCGTGATCCTCTTGATGGACGACAAGGGCGAGCTGTCGCCGCGGTTCGTCAAGACCCGCAGCGGCAAGAGCGATCCGAACATCGTGCTGTCGAAGACGGTGATATCCGAGGTCACGAACAACCGCGCCGCGGTGCTGTCGTCGGACGCGACCATGGACGCGCGGTTCTCCGGCGCCCACTCGATCATCATGCAGGGCATCCGCTCGACGATGACGCTGCCGCTGCTGCACGCCGGCGATCTGCTCGGCATCATGCACCTCGACTCGCTGTTCACGTCGAACGCGTTCACCGAGAAGGACCTGCAGATCTGCACCGGCATGGCCGCGCAGGCGGCGATCTCGATCCAGAACGCGCGGCTCGCGACGCGGATCGAGAAGGAAGCGCAGACCCGCGCACAGATCTCGCGGCTGATCCCGCCGTCGATCGTCGAGCAGGTGCTCAAGGGCGAGCTCACCATCGAGAAGGGCGGCCGGCAGACCGAGGTGACGATGCTGTTCTCCGACATCCGCGGGTTCACCACGATGTCGGATGGCCGCCCGCCGCAGGAGATCGTCAACACGCTCAACGAGTACTTCGAGGTGATGGTCGACATCCTGTTCAAGTACTCGGGCACGCTCGACAAGTTCGTCGGCGACGAGATCATCGGCCTGTTCGGCGCGCCGATCGCGCTCGATGACGCGCCGTTCAAGGCGGTCGCGTGCGCGCTCGCCATGCTCCAGGCGCTCGAAGAATTCAACCGCACGCGCGCCGCAGAGAACCAGGCCGCGATCCGGATCGGCGTCGGTATCAACACCGGCAACGTGATCACCGGGTCGATCGGCTCGACCCGCGCGCTGCAGTACACCGCGATCGGCGACGCGATGAACGTCGCGTCGCGCCTGGTCAACGTGGCCGGCTCCGGCGAGATCATCATCTCGGAGGACACGTTCCGCCACGTCGCGGGCCGGGTCGAGGCCATCGCGCTGCCGCCGGTGAAGGTCAAGGGCAAGGCGGAGGAGCTCAAGGTGTTCCGCATCACCGGCCTGCGCAACATCCCGACCCCGGTCCCGCCCGAGTGGGCCGGGCCGACCAACGGCTAGTACCACGCCCCGAGCCTCTGACCGGCGGAGAGGCCCCGGGAAGCACCTCTGTCCCGTCGCGCCCGTCGCCAACGCGCAGCGCAGCAACGCGGGCTGCGGAGAGAGTTCGCGGAACACCTCTGGTCCCACCGCGCCGTCGCCAACGCGCAGCGCAGCAACGCGGGCTGGGTCACGGCGCGAGATAAATTGCACGGCCGGGTGGCGGATCGCCGGCGAGTCGTGGAGATGGCACCGCCATACATTCACGATCCGGCGATCAACGGACGAGCGACGGACCCAAGCCCGCGTTGCCAGCGCGCGTGTCCGCGATCTCCGGGAGCTCACGGCCCGCACTGCCGGCGCACCGCAAGGCTGCAGGGCCGCGCGCCGCGGCTGTGATGCGCGGGCCGCAGTAGCACCGGCCGGCGCTCAGCCGGCGATGGTGAGGCCCATCTGGGCGCGCACGGTGAAGAACTCCTCGGAGATCGAGTACAGCACGAGCTCCTTGATCTTGTCCTTCACCTGCGGCCCACCGACGACGACGGGCTCCGCCGACACCATGCGCGCCGCGACCTCGAGATCGCCGCACACCACGAAGCCGGCACGGTGCGACGTCGCGTCGACCGCGTGGCCCCACTTCGCGAGGTTGATCTCGGGGGCGGCTTGCACGAAGCGGGCGACCACGGCGCCGAGCTGCTCGAGCACCTGCGGCGGCGTGCGCTTCTGCATCTCCGGCAGGTACTGCTGGACCAGCTGCACCATGTCGGGCGGCACCGGGAACCGCGGCTGCACCATCACGATCGCCGACAGCACCACCACCTTGAGCTCGGTGTTGGTCGGCAGCAGCATCTTCAGGTAGTACTCCGGCCGCATGAACGTCAGCCGGCGCGCCGACAGGAACGCGATCTCGCGCTCCGACTTGCCCTGCAGCAGGTGCGGGCGCACCACGAACGACGGGCACAGCTCGGCCTTCTCGATCGCGTTGGCGAGCTGGATGTCGGCCGGCTTGTTGTCCTCGACGAGGAACACCTCCGGCAGCGGCACGTTGAGCACCTGCGCGACGTAGTAGAACAGCTTCGAGAACATCAGCGGGTCGCCCTGCAGCTGGCGCCGGTCCTTGCGCTTGATGCCGAACTCCTTGTGCGGGAACGCCTTCATCGCGGCGACGCCCTGCCAGCTCGCGCCGAAGATCGCGCTGATGTAGCGGTTCTCGTCGGGGTGAACCAGCTTGCCCCAGGTGTCGGGGCTCATCACGTTCTTCGCCTTGACCAGGCCGCGCGGCTTGTACTGCTCGTAGAACTGCAGCTCGTCGGGGTCGGCCTTCTTGAGGAAGGCGAGCGTGTTGCATACGCACCAGGTCTTGTCGTACTGGTGCGCGTCCATGTAGATGCGGCGCAGCGCCTTGTACGAGTCGTACTTGAACGGCTCGTTGCGCAGCATCCGCATGTGCTGCTCGACGGCCTTGTCGGTGAATTCGGGTCCGGACACGAGGTAGAGCTCCGCCAAGATCTCGGCGCGATCGGTCCCGTCGGCGCGCATCTCGTTCCGCGGATCGAGCTGCTGCGCGATCTCGAACGCCTGGGTCGCCGACTGGTAGTGCTTGAGCCGCGAGCGATAGATCTCGCCGAGGCCGTCGAACAGGCCGACCTGGATCTTGTGGAAGGTCGGCGAGCCCTGCTTGGGCATCCGCTTGATCATGTCGCGGTACGCGCGCTCCTGGGCCTTCCAGTCGCGCTTGGTCGTCAGCACCTTGTCGATCGCCTCGAACGACTTGAGCGCGCGCGGGATCATGCCCTCGGGCAGGCGCTCCGTGTTCTCGAAGAAGCTATCGAGCGCCTTGTTGTAGTAGTCGACCGCCTCGTCGAGCGCCTTGAGCTCGTCGCGGCACACCGTGGCGGCGGCGTGGTAGTACGCGCCGCGGCGCACCGTGTCGGGCTCGAGCGCGATGAACCGCTCGATCGTCTCGACCGCCTTCTTCCACTGCTTGGTCTCGGTGTAGAGGTCGAGCACCTTCTGGAGCAGCTGGTGATCTTCGGGCGCGGTCTCGAGCGCCTCGAGGTACGCCGCGGTCGCCTTCTGCGGGTTCTGCAGCTTGTCGTGGTAGATGCCGCCGATGTCGTCGAGCAGCTGGGTCTTCTCGCGCGACGGCGCCGTCACCGTCAAGCCGCGCATCGCGTGAACCACGGCCTCCCAGTCGCCTTGCTGTTGCTGCAGATCGATCACCGCCTCGAGCGTGTCGCGGTGGGTCGGATCGATCTCGAGCGCCTTCTCGAACATGTTGAGCGCCTTCTTGCGCTCCCCGAGGGCCTGCCGGACCATGCCGAGCCGGTGGTAGATCCGGACCACGTCCGACTCGCCCTGCCCGTCGCGGTGCTGGACCAGGATGGTCTGGTAGATCTTCCCTGCGCCGTCGTAGTCCGCCATCTTGAACAGCAAGTCGGCGCGGCCGGTCAGCGTCGGCAGGTACGTCGAGTCGATGTCGTAGGCGGCCTTGTAGTAGCCGAGCGCCTTCTGGAAGTCGCCGAGCTCGTCGGCGCACCTTGCGGCACGGTAATAGAGCTCGTTGAGCTCGCGCGGATCGGCGTGGAGCTGGCCGACCTTGCGGCACAGCATGTCGATCACCGGCGATAGCTCCGCCCACTGCTGGGCCTCGAAGTACAGCGCGGCGAGCGGCCGGCCCGCCTCAACGTGCTCCGGATCGAGCGAGATCACCGCAGCGAACAGCTGCCTGGCCGCGTCGCCCTGGTTCAGCCGATCCTGGTAGATCCGCGCCGACTCGAACAGCAGGCGAACCTTGTCGATCGCGACCGGCGTGTAGCTCTCGGCGCGCACCATCATCTGGGCGGCCTTGAGCCAGTCACCGCGGTCGCTGTACTGCTTGGTCAGCGCCTCCATCGTGGGCACGTGCCCCGGATCGATCGCGAGGCCGCGCAGGAGGTTCGCCTCCGCCGCGTCGGCGTCGCCGAGCTGGCCGTACTGGATCCGGCCCATCCGCCAGTACAGATCGACCTGCTTGCGCGCGTCGTCGGACAGCTGGGTCAAGTGCGCCATCATGTCGACGGCGCGGTCCCACTCGCTGATCTTCTCGTACAGCCGGCCGAGCGCGTCGAGCGCGCGTTGCTCGTCGGGATCGGACTGCAGGACGTCGGCGTACGCCTCGATCGAGCGATCGACGTCGGACAGGTTCTGGTCGTACGTCACGCCCATCGCGACGTAGAGGTCGACGCGCGTCTGCACGTCGG
>Ga0137459_1000887_pt1 | contig 10088 bp, 5 predicted proteins | sample EasRivERMGT700_2_FD_104908 | JGI IMG/M metagenome (GOLD analysis project Ga0137459, IMG submission 104908) | Soil microbial communities from meander-bound floodplain in the East River, Colorado, USA - East River MetaG ERMGT700_2 | ecosystem: Environmental > Terrestrial > Soil > Floodplain ... | reverse complement strand
TGGAAACAGACATTCGCCTCGCTGTAAGCGATACCGTGTTGAAAGATGCTCCCATTGTGCGCGTCTCTGCCAAAAACAAAACAGGACTCGACAACTTAATTTCCACACTCAGCAGAATCCTGGAAGAGAAACCTGCGCGGCTTGATCTGAATCGTCCGCGCCTGCCAATCGATCGTGTCTTCACCATGAGCGGATTCGGCACCGTTGTCACCGGCACATTGAGCGACGGACATTTATCCATCGGCGATGAAGTGGAGATCCTGCCATCAGGCCTAACAGGCCGAATCCGCGGTTTGCAAACGCACAAGAAAAAAGAAGATACTGCCCTGCCTGGCTCTCGCACGGCTGTGAATCTTTCCGGGGTGAACACCGAACAGATCAAACGCGGCGAAGTAGTCACACGCCCAAATCAATATCAAGCCACCCGCAGACTCGATGCACGCTTTCGTTTGCTCAAAGATGTCGCAACTGTTCTCAAGCATGGCGATGAGGTGAAATTCTTTGTGGGCACAAGCGAAGCAATCGCCATATTGCGGCTGCTTGGCACAGAAGAACTGAACCCAAACGAAGAAGGCTGGATACAACTTGAACTGCGCGAGCCAATTGTCGCGGTACGGGGTGATCGTTATATCCTGCGTCGTCCATCGCCCAGTGAGACTCTGGGTGGCGGCGTGATTCTTGATCATCAACCCAAGGGTCGACACAAGCGTTTTGATGAAGCTGTGCTCCGATCTTTGGAATCACTTGCACAGGGCACACCCGCTGATGTATTGCTTGAAGCCGCCATGGCAGTCAATATAGCGCCGATCAAAGAGGTCATTACGCGCTCCCGCCTGGAAGCCATCCCTGCCAACGAAGCTTTGAAAGAATTAATAGAATCTGGCAGACTTATCGTCCTGGAGGGAGATGCATCTAATGCATCCAGCGATGCACTTGCAATTACACTTCTTCACTGGAAAATGCTACGCGATAAGACTTTGTTATTGGTCGAGTCGTATCACAAAGATTATCCTTTACGACACGGCATTCCACGCGAACAGTTGAAAAGCAAACTTAAGCTTTCACCACGGATCTTCAACACAGTGATCTCGTCATTTGCTGCACGCCAGTTACTGCGTGAAGCGGGCAAATCTGTATCAAAGCCCGGGCATGTGATCAAGTTCAATGGACAGGAGCAAGCCAAAATCCAGGCATTGATGCGCAAGTTTGAGGCGAATCCATTCAGTCCACCCAGTGTCAAAGATTGCATAGCCGAAGCGGGCGAGGCAGTCCTGAATGCATTGGTGGAGATGGATGAGTTAATTGCAGTTTCATCCGATGTGATCTTTCGTAAAAAAGATTATGATTTAATAGTGTCGAAGATCAATAATGCAATTATACAAAACAACAGGATATCACTCGCAGAGGTGCGCGATCTTTTCAGCACGAGCCGCAAGTATGCACAGGCGCTCCTGGAGCATCTCGATGCAATCGGCATCACTGTGCGAGATGGAGATTTTAGAAAGTTAAAAAAGCCATGAGCTACTTAAAGAGGTTATTCACCGCACCCATTTTCGAAGATGAGATCAAAACGCAACAAGCATATATGTTGCACGTTATCCTATGGACATTGATCTGTGTGCCGATTCCGTTCGTCATTTATTCATTTTTTCGAACTCCTGAAGATATCATACGTACATTTATTCAAGCTGGGTTTGGCGAAACAGTCAACATTATTCTGTTGATCATGTTGCGGCGCGGATATGTGAAGGCGGCGTCGATTATTCAGGTTAGTGCGTTTTGGTTCTTTTTCACCGTCACTGCACTAACAGGCAGTGGTATACGCGGAGAAGCTTATCTACTCGGTTATACATTAGTGATTGCCATTGCCGGGATCTTGCTGGGTGGAAATGGCGCGTTAATATTTACATTTTTGTCGCTCTTAGCGGGTGGGCTCATGGTAGCGTGGGAAGCCCAGGGAGTCTTCAAACCCACTTTGGAAACTTCACCACTAACCACCTGGATCGTGAGCCTGGTATTGTTCCCCGTCGGCGCAGTGCTTCAACATCTGGCGACTCGCACAGTTAGAAATTCACTTACCCGCGCTCGTGCGAGCGAAGAAAAATATCGCCTGATTTCAAGCGTCAGTTCAGATTACACGTTTTCAACTGAAGTAGATTCGACTGGTGAGATGCACTTGAGTTGGGTGGCGGGTGCGTTTGAAGAAATATCAGGCTACACCTATGAAGAATATGTAGCCAAAGGCGGCTGGGTAGCCCACCTTCATCCTGATGATGTTGAAAAGGATGCCCGGGATATGTCCGTTTTGCAAAAGGGCCAGTCTGTTACTTCAGAGGTCCGCACGCACAGAAAAGATGGCTCCTGGTGCTGGGTGCAGGTTTCTGCCCATCCAGTTTGGGATGCTGTAAAAAATCAACTCAAGGGTATCGTTGGGGCAGTAAAAGATATCACCGAACGCAAGCAAGCTGAAGAAGCGTTACGGACATCTGAAGCGACTTATCGGCAAGCGATCGAGATTGCAGGCGGTGTGCCTTATCGCCAATCTTTTGATGAAAACGGCGAGATTATTTACGATTTTATGAGCGCGGGCATTCGCCAAATCACTGGTTACGGACCGGAGGAGTTCAACGACAATCTCTGGGGAGTGTTGACACAGGAAAGACATCTCCTGGAGGATTTGGCGCCTTATTCTTTGGATGAAGCGATCGAAAGAGTACGCCAAGGTAAAAACCCCATTTGGAAATGCGAACACCGCATTAAAGACCGTGAGGGAGAGATCCATTGGGTATTTGAAGCCGCAGTAGACCTGCGTGACGAACATGGGGTCGCGTATGGCTCAGTGGGTTTGTATCAGGATATCACCGAACGAAAGCAATCTGAGGAGGCGCTGCGCTATGAGCGCGATCTCTTACAGGTTTTCATGGATAACATTCCAGATTCGGTTTACTTCAAAGACACTGAATCGCGCTTTCTGCGCATCAACAAGACGCAAGCCCAATTTCTGAAGTTGAATAACCCTCAAGATGCCATCGGTAAAACCGATCTTGAGTTCCAGCCTCCCGATCTGGCACGGCAATTCATGGATGAAGAAAAGCAGATCATCGAAACTGGTCAACCAATTCTCAATCGTATTGAATTCAATCCAACTGAGGATGGAAGACCGCACTGGCTTTCAGGCACCAAAGTACCGGTTAAAGACTCGGATGGAACTGTGATTGGTACGATCGGCATTTCGCGCGACATTACTGAACAAAAAGAGTCACAAGAAAACCTGCAAAGGATCTTTTTGCAACAGTCAGCGATCTTGAATAATATCCCTGACATGGCCTGGCTGAAGGATAAAGACAGTCGTTACATCGCGGTCAATGAACAGTTTGCGAAAACAGCCGGGATGAGAATAGACGAAATTTTAGGAAAAAGTGATTTTGAGATCTGGCAGACAGATTATGCCACAAGCTATAGCCAGGACGATCTTGAAGTTATGCAAAGCGGCCAACGCAAACATAGGGAAGAATTTCAAATGGATAGTACTGGCCGAAAATACTGGGTGGAAACCACAAAAACTCCGATTATGGATGCGTTTGGAAAAGTCATTGGGACTACCGGGATTGCACGTGACATCTCCGATCGCAAGCGCGTGGAATTAGTTGAACAACAACGGCGCGAAATGCTGGAAAAAATCGTGGTACTTGGTCAGTATGTTGCTGGAATTCAGGATCTTCACACAACTCTGCAAAGGATCTGGCAAATTGTTCACCATGATCTGAACTTTGACCGTCTGGGAATCTATCTTTACGACCCCGAACGCAATGCCATGGACGGTACCTATGGAACCAATAACCAAGGTGAAATGGTGGAAGAATGGGACTTTCATATTTCCCTCAGTGATGGGACTATTGAAACCATTTCATTTATTGACGCCATTCACAATCCTAATGGATTATATATTACCCATAACTACGAAACTGAACACAATATACCAGCAGGTCATATTATGTCGGGCGTCAAGGATTATGCGGCTGTCGCAGCTCGCACCGGTGACAAACCTGTAGCAGTCATTTGTGTTGACAACGTCATTTCAGAACACGCCTTCACCGAGGAGCAACTGGAAGCCTTACGCTTATTTGCGGGGTATGCCGGGCTGGCAATTGAAAATGCCCGGCTCAACGACTCGCTTCAAAAAGAATTGAAGCAGCAGCAACAAGCTGAGGAGCGCGAAGCACAGCGACGCGCCATGCTTGAAAAAGTGGTTAACCTTGGAAAACGTGTAACTGAAGCGAATGAACTCCGAACAACATTAGAACGAATATGGCATGGTGTACATGATGATCTGGGTTTTGATAGACTGGCAATCTTTCTCTATAACCCTGAGCGTAATTCCTTTGATGGCACACTCGGTACAGATCTCCAGGGACAAATTGTGGAAGAATGGGACCGCTGGTATCCATTATCTGAACTTGCCATATTTAAAGAGCTACTGGAACGGCCTGATGGACTATATTTCACCCGCAACTACACTGTGGAAAATGATTTTTCAGAGGACGACGAAATGTATGGCGTCAAAGAGTATGCCGCAGTTGCCGCATGGGCAGGCGACAAACCTATCGCAGTGATCTGCGTGGACAACCTTACGACACAACGCACCATTGATAATGATCACCTAGAAGCTTTGCGTTTATTCGGCGGCTATGCAGGCTTGGCGATTGAAAACACGCGCCTTAACTCGGCGCTTCAAAGCGAACTCACGCAACAAAAACAAATCGAAGAGCGCGAAGTCCATCGGCGCCTTATGCTTGAAAAAGTTGTCCGCCTTGGGAAACAGGTGACGGAAGTAAGCGATCTTAAAACAGCGCTGGAAAGAATCTGGCACGGCGTACATGACGAACTGGGCTTCGATCGACTCGCTATTTTTCTTTACGATCAGGAAAGTCATTCAATCAAAGGTACTTTGGGAACGAATAACCAGGGTGAAATTGTGGAGGAGTGGGATTACTCGCGTTCTTTATACACCGAAAAACCCACCTCATTTACACGCGCCCTTGAGCAATCTGACGGAGTTTTTTTTACGCCCAACTTTAGTGTTGAATTCAATGTACCTGAGGGACACGAAATGCGTGAAGTGAAGAATTTTGCCGCAGTCACGGCCTGGGGCGGCGATAAACCAGTAGCGATCATTACAGTTGACAATGACATTTCAAAAAGTCTGTTCACCAAAGAGCAACTGGAAACTTTACGCTTATTCGCCGGATACGCTGGTTTGGCGATCGAAAATGCCCGCCTCAATATGGCACTTGAAGATGATCTGAATCGTCGCAAGGCACTTATCGAAGAACTGGAGACCAAGAACGCCGAGCTTGAACGCTTCACCTACACCGTATCACACGACCTCAAATCCCCGCTTGTGACGATCACAGGTTTTCTGGGATATCTCGAACAAGACGCGCTCGCCGGCAATGCGGAGAGAGTAAAAAGTAATATGAATCGTATTTCGGGTGCGGCGCGTAAAATGCAAGATCTACTTAATGATCTGCTCGAGCTCTCGCGCATTGGCAGGCTGATGAACTCGCCGGAGGATATTCCATTCAATGAGATCGTCCATGAAGCCGTGGATCGTGTGCACGGCCGGCTGGATGAGATCAACGCCACCATTGAAATCCAAAGGGACCTGCCCGTGGTCAACGGTGATCGTCTGCGTTTGGTGGAAGTCGTTCAGAATTTGATCGATAACGCCGCTAAATACACAAACCCGGCATCACGCGCCCGCATCGAGATCGGCACAAAAACGGATGAACACAACTCGATCATTTTTTATGTCCGCGATAACGGCATTGGCATTGCGCCAAATTATCACGAAAACATCTTTGGCTTGTTCAACAAACTCAATGCCACCTCAGAAGGCACAGGCATCGGCTTGACACTCGTAAAAAGAATCATCGAAGTCCACGGCGGGCGAATTTGGGTAGAATCAGATACAGGCCAAGGCGCCACATTTTATTTCACATTACCAACCAGATAAATCAAGGAGCAAGCATGTGTGGAAGATTTACATTGACCGTCAATCCTGCTGATCTGCAGGATACATTTAGCAACTATAGTTTTCCAGTTAAATTCGCGCCGCGTTTTAATATCGCGCCCTCGCAACCTGTTCTTGCGATCCCGAACGATAACAAACTTGCCGCTGATTTTTTTGTGTGGGGACTGATTCCCATGTGGGCAAAGGACCCGTCCATTGGCAGCCGCTTGATCAATGCGCGCGGCGAAACACTCGCCGAAAAACCGTCCTTTCGCGGCAGTTATCGTCACAAACGCTGTCTCATTCTCGCAGATGGTTTTTACGAATGGAAGACGTTCGGTGATAGAAAAACAAAAACGCCCTACTTTATTCATATGAAAGATCGTCAGCCTTTTGCCATGGCTGGGCTCTGGGACTCGTGGGAAAGCCCCGATGGTTCAAGCATCAAAACCTGCACGATCATCACCACCACGCCCAATTCATTAATGGAAATGATCCATGACCGGATGCCGGTGATCCTGCACTCGCGCGATTACGCCAGGTGGCTGGACGCTGCGCCTCAGACTCCCGAAAACCTGCAACCGCTCATCAAGCCTTTCTCAGCTGACGCCATGTCGGCATACCCGGTCTCCACACTGGTGAACAAGCCAGCCAACGATATGCCTGAACTGGTCGTCCCTGTATAAGCTGCTCAAGTGAATCAATTTCAATCAAAGATCATCCAGCGCTTCCCTGCACTGGCATCACGGGACTATGTCCTATTCCTGATCGGACAATTACTCTCTGTCATTGGCACGTGGATGCAATCCACTGCACTGCCGTATCTTGCTTATCGCATCTCCGGTCGTCCGCTTGACCTGGGGCTGATCGGTGTCGCAAATACTTTGCCGACACTGCTATTTGCCTTACCAGCCGGCGTCCTTGTCGAACGCTGGGACAAACGAAAAACGGTCATTCTTTTTCAAGCCATCATGTCGCTGCAAGCCTTCGGGCTTGCTTTTCTGGCGTATACAGGGCGCATTCAAATCTGGCACATCGTAGCATTGGCATTTTTCTTCGGCACTGCAGTTGCCATTGAGGTGACCGCCCGCCAGGCGATGCTCATTGAACTTGCGGGACGCGAAGCCTTACCCAACGCAATCGCATTACAGACCACAGCGTTCAACTTTGGGCGCGTGATCGGTCCTTTGGGCGCGGCATGGTTGATCTCGCTAACGGGTAACGAGGGCAGTGTTTTTCTGGCGAACGGGGTCAGCTTCATTTTCGTGATCATCGGCTTGCTATTTGCACATACACGCTATAAAGTCGAAAAGGAAACGAACGAACGCGGAAGTCTAGGGAGCGAGTTCAAGGAAGGGCTACAATATATCCGGAACGATCAAGTCGTGACATCCGTTATTCTTATGGCGGCGCTGATCGGCTTTTTTGGCATCCCTCTTATTCAACAACTCCCCGCGTTGGCACGCGATGTGTTTAAAACCGCAATTGATACAGAGGCAATGGTTGCGACCCGTACGAGTAATCTATATGCAGCACAAGGCGTAGGTGCAATAACTGCGGCGCTGATCGTTGCCTATTTCAGTTCAGCCAATAAAGGCAAAATGCTTTCGATTGGACAGATCATTTTCATCGTTCCAATTATTGCACTGGGGTTTGTTAGAAACATCAACATCGCTCTGTTTCTGTTAGCTCTTATCGGATTGGGAACTGTCATCCAACTGGTCACCATGAACACCCTGATCCAGGTGGATGTGCCGAATGGATTGCGTGGACGCGTGTTCAGCATCTATTTTTGGGCACTACAAGGTGTTGCGCCTTTCGGGAGTTTCGTCATCGGCTGGATGGCGCAAACGTGGAATGTGCCAACAACTATCATTATTGGCGGCACAATTTGTCTGGCAGGCATCCTTGCGGTAAAGTTAGTTTTTCGAAACGTACGGAAGTTGTCGGGTTAATGTCAGGTTAGCGTCAAAGTTTTCCGCTTGACCGTGTTTTTTGGCAAGGGTATGATGATTTACGGAGAATAAAGAATATATGGACAACGAAGAAAAAGGGTCGCGTAGCGTCTTTGCGCGCTTTACAGATCTACTCATTGGACTCGGTTTAGGCGAATCGATGCTGCGGGCGGGGACAACCGTTCTATCAGTGGCAATGTTGGGTGGCGCAGTTTGGCTGTTGCAATCATTCTACGCCCGAACACCAGAAAGTGGAGGCGCCGCAGAGGCTGCTGTAACCGAACCAGCCATCGGCATGGAAGGAATCGCCAGCGTCCCGCAACAGGACTTCAATGCGTTTTACGGCATCCCGCGGATCGCGCAACCGTACACCACCATCCCCACCCGCCCGCGTCAGGAGCTTGTCAAATATACGGTTGAAGCTGGCGATACGGTTTTTGGGATCGCCGAAAAGTTTGGTTTAAAACCAGAAACGATCTTGTGGGGCAATTATGGTTTATTGCTGGATAGCCCACATTCGTTGAAACCCGGTCAGGAGTTGATCATCCTGCCAGTGGATGGCGTGTACTGGCAATGGGTGGCTGATAATAAAGGTGGTTTACCTGCCTTTGCAAAATACTTTGGTGTGCAACCAGAGGATATCATAAATTTACCAGCCAATCACCTTGATCCGGCTGTGGTTGGTGATATCAATACTCCCAACATTCCGGATGGGTCATGGTTGGTGATACCGGGCGGTAAACGCGACTTCATCTCATGGAGTGCGCCCCTGGGTGTCACACGCGCGGACCCGGCTTTTGCCCGTGTGCTGGGACCCGGTGCTTGTGAGGCGATCAACGGCGGCGCAGTGGGTTATGGCACATTTATATGGCCCTCGGGTCAGCATATTCTTTCCGGGTTTAATTATTCGCCCGGTGCCAATCATTATGGTATTGATATTGCTGGAGATACTGGTGAAGCTGTGTGGGCAACCGATGCTGGCGTGATCGTTTATGCCGGTTGGAATAATTGGGGATATGGCAATATGGTTCTAGTGGATCATGGCGGCGGTTTTCAATCGTTATATGCGCATTTGAGCGGCATCAGTGTTGGGTGCGGACAAAGTGTAGGACAGGGCGATATCGTCGGCGCGCTGGGAAACACCGGCAACTCCAGCGGTTCACATTTACATTTCGAGATCATGACCTCTCACGCTAAAATCAATCCCTGGGATGTGCTGCCGCCACCATAAGAAAAGCTATTTTCAAGCGACACGGTTAAACATACTGTCAATGCAAAGTAGAAATGTCCCCTGTTCTGCAAAGTAGAAATGTCACCCTGAAGAAGGGATAAGGAAAAGGGGTGGTAGACTGGCAGGACTCGTGCAGAGGGTAGGGCAACGCTGGAGAGCGACCCGAGCGCTGACACGCGTGCCATAAGCTGGGCAGAGACCGCAAGGATCTGCCCTTTTTGTTTCTGCCCAGCTTTTTGGCCAGAAAGCGATAAACTCACTGTCCGCTCTGGATTAGTCTGCGCCATGGGGAAGGAGCTCCTGAATGGGGTCGCCGTTGAGATGCTGGCCATAGGAACGCCAGGGATGATCTTGGGCGGGAGGCTTCGGGCTCTGAATGACCTGGTTGATATTTTTGGTATCGACCGCCTCGGCTTGGTGGGACAGTTTTTTGTAAGTGGTAAAAGCGAGAGGTTTGTTTTTGTAGAGAATCGTGATAACTCCTTTTGCATTTTCGCAGATAGTGACTTGGGCATTACGCAGGGCATAGTCCGGGCGGTTGGATTGGATCTGATAAATGACCTTGTTGAACTGGACGGTCAAGTTCTTGGAAAGCAGCCGGGTATCCTGGCGGGTCAAAATGAGATCCAGGTTTTCGGTTTTGAGCAAAGGGCGGTGAGCATCGTGTGTGCTGCGCGCGGGTACTGCAAAGCGGCGATTGAAATCTTCACAGAACTCGGGCAGGTACTGATTGCCAGCTTCGATCGTAGAGATCTTGCGTAACCGTAACTCCTTCACCAGACGATCTTGCAGGGTCTGGTTGGCGCGCTCCACGCGGCCTTTGGCTTGGGGCGTGTTGGCGCAAATGATTTGAATGTCGAGTTCTTGCATGGCACGTCCAAACTGGGTC
>Ga0137459_1000886_pt1 | contig 10089 bp, 6 predicted proteins | sample EasRivERMGT700_2_FD_104908 | JGI IMG/M metagenome (GOLD analysis project Ga0137459, IMG submission 104908) | Soil microbial communities from meander-bound floodplain in the East River, Colorado, USA - East River MetaG ERMGT700_2 | ecosystem: Environmental > Terrestrial > Soil > Floodplain ... | reverse complement strand
GCGCGCTCGAAGCTGCCGGCGATCTGCCCCGACAGATCGAGATCGCGGACCTCGTGCTCGGCGATCATCGGGTGCCCGACGTTGAGCCCGCTCAGGTGAAAGCTCCCGGCGAACCTCGCGCCGAGCCGATCGACGTCGAGGTGCAGCTCGGTGTCGACCGAGGTCTGCGCATAGTCGACGACCGCCGAGTGCGCGAGGATCGGCGCGAGCCGATCGAGCTGGAACTTCGCGGCCTCGAGATCGATCGAGGCGCTCAGCAAGTTGGGGTCGAGCCCGCCCTTGGCGGTCCACAGCCGCCCCGGCACGCCGCCGTAGCCGCCGGCCAGATCGATCACGTACTCGGACGGGTGCTTGGGGTTCGCGACGACCTTGCCGCCGATCCCCGACAGCGCGAGCTTGGGCCACAGCGAGATCTCGCCGCCCTCGACCGAGACGATCGGCGTCGCCCCGGTGACCTTCTCGATATCGATCTTCGCCGCGGACGCCCGCGGCGCGTTCAGCGTGGTCGCCGTCACCCCGCGCGCGTGGGCGCTGAGCCCGTCCGGCGTCCACCTCGCGTCGGCGTCGGCGACCAGGCCGGTCGCGCCGGTGAGCTCGTCGTTCGCGAGCAGCTTGCCGTGCGTCATGGTGATCGAGGTCGGCCGCAGGCTCCGGCTCAGACCGCCCTCGCCGCCGCCGTCCTTGCTCCGCATCCGGTCGATCACGTCGTGGACGTTGTCCTGGCCGTCGGCGTCGCGGTGGATCGAGACGAGCACGCCGTCGACCCGAGCGGCGCCGACCGCGACCGTGCCGACCAGCGACTTCCAGGCGTCGAAGTCGACGTCGATCTGATCGATGTGGACCAGCGGGGTATCCCCATCGAGCGGCCCGCGGAGCTCGACGTCGCGGATCACGGCGTGGCCGAGCGCGACCTCGATCGAGCCCAGCCGGACGTCGCGCCCGAGCTTGTGCGCCAGCTTGCCGCCGACCTTGTCGCGGATCATCCACGCGCCGACCCGCGGATAGATGACGAACAGGCCGATCGTCGCGGCGAGCACGGCCCCCAGGCTCGCCACGCCGGCGATCAGCCAGCGTCGAGACAGTCCCGGGATCCACATATCGCCTCGTATACAACAACGGGGCACCCGGGATGTTTCGCATGCAGGTCGCAGTCGACACAACGACAGCAAGTGCCCGTCATGATTGGCAACGGCACGGCGTTCTACGGCCATGCCGGCCATGCCGGCCATACCCGAGCCTCCCTGACGTGGCGTCCGTCAGGCTGGTTTGGGATGGCGGCGGCTACTTCGCCCGGCAACGGCGGCGGATCTACCTCGCCGCCGAGCTCCCGATCTATTACCCGGCGGAGCCGCGGTTCGCGCCCGATCTCCTCGCGGTGCTCGAGGCCGAGGACCACCTGCGCGCCAAGGGCCGAGGAAGAGGCTCGGCGGCGCGAGGAAGCGGAAGTCGAGCTGGCGCGGTTGCGCGCGGAGCTGGCTCGACTCCAGAAATGACGCGACGCCGTCCGCTCACTTGCAGGTCAACGACAGCAAGTGCCCGTCATTGTTGGCGAGCCCGTGGACGTAGATCATGTAGTCCCCGGCCTCCACCGTCGTCGTGTTGTTCGCGACTTGCTTGCCCTTGTCGTCGTCCATCGTGATCGTGAGCCGCACCTTCGACTTGTCGACGATCTCCACGAGGGTCGCGGTCGCCGCGCCGATCTTGAGGCTGACCGGCTCCACCTTCTTCTTGGCGAGCGACTTGTGCGAGCGCGACAGCAGCTTGAACTGATTCCAGGTCGAGAACGGCGGCTTCTTGAGCTTCTTCTCGACCGGCGAAAGCTCGGCGTCGATCGCGGGCTTGTCGCCGGCCTTGGCCGAGATCTCGAGGAACTCGCAGTCCGTGGTGACATCGGCGCGGGCCTGCTTCGGAGCACCGGCGAGCGCGGCCACGATCAGCAGGACGGCGAGGGTGAGCCAGCGGCGGCCGGTCATGGGCTGTCCATTCGTCGGTCCACGCGATCGCTCATATACCCTCCACAGTATCTGCAGGTGTCACCCAGATCACGGTCGTGTGACCGTCTTCGTCATCGAGGTTGATGACGGTGCTCGATCCGCCGGGCGTGTCGAGCGAGTCGATCTCCGGAGTCGCGCGCAACGCCACCGGGCGCACGTCGATCGCCGCGCCGGGTCGCCCCGCGAAGCCGGCGTCCGGCGTGCCCGGCCGCAGGATCAACGCGAGCGCGGCCACCGCGCCGGCGCTGACCGCCCCGGTGATCACGTGCCCGCGATAGCGGTCGAACCACCGCGCCACCCGCGACCACAGCCCGGTCGCGGGCGCCTCGAGCTGGTCGTCGATCCGCCGCCACATCGCGGCGAACTTCGCGTCGTGGACCGCGTCCGCCGACAGCTCGAGGTGGCCGCGCACCAGCTCGCCGATCTGCTGGATCGCCGCGACCTTCACCCGCGCGTCCGGATCGCGGCCGATCCGCGCGGCGACGTCCGCGCCGGCCGGGTCGCCATCGGCCGCGCCATTGGCCTCGCCGTCGGCGTGCTCCATGAGCTCGAGATCGGCGCCGGCGCTGGGCACGTCGGGGCCGGCACCGGCCTTGACCGGACCGCGCTCGCTCACGACCGGCTCCGAGCAGCGGGGACCCGCTTGGCAGGGGCCTCGTCGTTTGCCGGCGTGTCTTCGGCCTCCACCCCACCGGTGAGCTCCGCCACCAGCTCGGCGGACGGGTGGTCGATCAGATCGAGCAGCCGCTTTTGCATGTTGCGCCGGGCGTGAAACAACCGGGACATGATCGTTCCCTTCGAGCAGCTCATCGCCTGGGCCATGTCCTCGTAGGACAGCCCCTCCAGCTCGCGCATCACCAGGACGGCCCGATGGTTCTCCGACAGCTCGTCCAGCGCCTGGTCGATCCGGCCGCGGATCTGCTTGTCGAGCAGCGCGCGGCCCGGGTTTCCACCAAGGATTCTCGGCAGTAGCGGGTCATCGCCGTCGCTCTCGATGCGCATCTCGTCGAGCTCGACGGGCTTGACCCGGCGGTGCTTACGAAGGTGGTCGATGGCCAGGTTCATGACGATCCGGTACAGCCAGGTATAGAAGCTCGAGCTGCCCTCGAACTTGTCCAGGTATTTGTGAGCCTTGATGAAAGCGTCCTGGACGACATCCATCGCGTCGTCCTGATGGCGAACCACGCCGAGCGCCAGGGTATAGGCGCGCCGGTGGTAGCGCTCGAACAGCGTCTTGAACGCGTCGCGATCTCCCCGCTGGGCGCCGAGCACCAGGTCGCGGTCATCGACAGGGTCACGTCCATGCGTCGGGATGGACGCTCGCTGACCGGCCTTATTCACGCGGGGGCGGTCATAGCACGGACCTCGCACGGACCTCACCGGGCCTGCGCGTCAAACGCGGTCGCGGCGGCGGCACGGGCTCGTCGGTGCGCTATGCTGGACATGCCGCGCAGCACGGCGAATCGTGGCCGTCTCTCGTACTCCGATCCCGATCTTCTTGAACCGCGTCCGCAGCCTCGTGTACCAGCACGAAGCTCGGCGTGTGCTGTGCTATGCGCTCGCGTCGCTCGCGGCGATCGCGCTGGTGCTGCCGCCGCTCGGCATCGTGCTCGGCGCGAGCCGCGCCACCGCGCTCGCGGTGCTCGGCATCAGCGGGCTGGCCGTCGTGCTGCTCGTCGTCGGTGCGGTCGTGCTCGGTGTGGTCGCGCCGCGCCGCCGGTGGGGCGGCGATCGCGAGCTCGCGCGCTGGGTCGGGATCCGGCGCCGCGAGGTCGCCAGCGATCTGCTCTCGGCGGTCGAGCTCGCCGGCGCGCCGGCGCGGCCGGGCGCTCCCTCCGCGGCGCTCGTCGATGCGTTGATCGACGCGACCTCGGCGCGGCTCGACACCGTCGAACCCGAAACCTTGCTCGAGCCCGCCGAGCTGCAGCGCGCCCGGCGCTGGGCGGCGCTCGCGGTGGTCGCGAACCTCACGCTGCTCGTCGCCGCGCCGCACCTGGTCGCCGAGGGCTGGCGCTCGCTGGTCTCGGCGCGCTCGGCGCCGTTCGACGGCGCCCGGCTGTCGAGCGTCCCGCTGGTCGGTGATCTCGAGGCGACGCTGTCGTTCCCGGCATACTCGCGGCGCGCCAAGCTCCCGCTGCCGTCGTCATCGGGTGACGTCCGCGGCCTGCCCGGCACCACCGTGGCGCTCAAGGCCCGCGTGCTGGTCCCCGCGGCGGCCGCCGAGCTCATCGTCGAACCCGTCGATCGCGGCGCGGCCCAGGCGATCGCGGCCAAGCTCGACGGCGATCAGCTGACCGCCGAGCTCACGATCGATCACTCGGCGCGCTACCGGTTCGCGATCACCTCGCCGTCGGGCGAGCGCGCGATCGAGACCACGCCGCGCGCGATCGAGGCCGAGCCCGATCAGGCGCCCGCCGTGCAGCTCATGGCGCCGGCCGATCCGCTCGACGTCACCAACCTGCGCCGCGTCGAGCTGGCCTACGTGATCGAGGACGACTTCGGGATCACCGCGGCCGAGCTCGTGTGGGAGGCCGGCAAGGACAAGGGCAAGAAGCCGATCGCCATCGCCGCAACGACCCGGCTGAGCACCCCGCCGTCGGCGGACGGCCCGCCCGCCGGCCCGCCCCATGGCCGGCTCCAGGGCAAGCTGATGTGGGACATCGCCGAGGTCCAGGTGCCGAGCGGCGGCGAGGTCCGGTACTGGATCGAGGCCCGCGACAACGACACGGTCGGCGGCCCGAACGTCGGACGCTCGCGCGAGCTGCACCTGAAGGTGGTGAGCCCGCGCGAACGCCACGAGGAGACGCTCGGCCGCCAGCAGGATCTCGCCGAGAAGATCCTGAAGAACCTCGGCGGCCGGCTGACGCTTGGCGACGATCAAGCATCCCGCGACGACATCGCGCGGCAGCTGCGCGAGGCCATCGTCGAGCTCGGCACGATCGGCGCGGCGTTCGAGAAGGATCCCCACGCCTCGGACGCGATGCGCAAGGCGCTGTCGCAGATGCGCGAGCGGCTCGACAAGCTCGCGATCACCGAGCAGCGCCTGACGCCCAAGGGCAAGCCGGCGACCCGGGGCCAGTTCGCCGGGTTCGATCCGCGGATGATCGGCGAGCTCGAGGACGACGCGCTCGTGCTCGCCGACTGGCTCGATCGCGAGCGGCTCGAGGGCCTGCTCGACGTGTCCGACGAGATCGCGGCGCACCAGAGGCGGCTCGCCGATCTGCTCGCGCAGTACCAGCGGACCCGTGACCCGCGCCTGCTCGACGAGATCGAGCGCGAGATGCGCACCCTCGAGCACGCGTTCGCCGAGCTCGACAAGCACCGCCGCGGCATGGCCGAGGATGTGCTCGATCAATACGTCCACCGGAACGCCGTCCAGGCCCAGGCCGGCACGAGCTGCATCGACGAGGTGCGCAAGCTCGTGCGCGCCGGCGACGCCGCGAAGGCGCAGCACAAGCTCGAGCACTGCCGCCAGCAGCAGGGGCACGCGTCGTCGGCGCTCGAGGGCTCGCTCGCGGGCCTGCGCGGCGACAAGTTCACCGACGAGCAGAAGAAGCTCGACGAGATCATGAACGAGCTCGCCGACGTCGCCAAGGATCAGGACGACATCGCCGCGGAGGCCAACCGGATCTTCGAGGCGTACGCCGAGAAGGCCGACGAGCTCGCCAAGGACCACCGCCGCGAGGCCAGCAAGAAGGTCGCCGCGTTGCTCGACAAGCTGCGCCACCGGCTGCACGACATCACCGAGAGCGGCCTCACGCCGTTCGCCAAGGAGGAGCTCGACATCGTGGAGCGCCGGCTCGCCGACGTCGAGCACATGGTCGGCGACGGCGACCTCGCGGAGGCGCTCGGCATGGCGCACCAGGCCAAGCAGAGCCTCGATACAATTGCCGGCGAGCTCGAGGCCGCGATCAACGACGACCCGCGGTCGAAGTGGGCCGACGCGACGCAGGACGCGCTCGACGGCGTGTCGCGCGCGCGGCCGGTCGCCAAGGAGCTGATCGACGAGCTCTCCGCACTGTCGCCCAAGCCGGACCAGATCATGAGCAGCGACGATCGCCGCGCGCTCGACCGGCTGCGCCGCCGCGAGGCGATGACCAAGGATCGCGCCCGGCGGTTGTCCGATCGCGCGAAGCAGCTCGGCGGCGAGCTGCCCGGCGACGCCGGCGCCGAGCTCGGCAAGAAGCTCGGCAGCGCGATCGATCAGATGGGCGCCGCCGACGAGCGCATGAAGGTCAAGGATCCGTCGGGCGCCCGTGCCGCCACCCGCGGCGCCGCCGACGCGCTCGCCAAGGCCCGCGATCGCGCCCGCAGCGCGGCGCGCCAGGCCCAGGAAGGCACGGTCGGCGACGAGCCGATCCGGATCCCGGGCGCCGACGAGTACCGCGTGCCCGAGCGGTTCCGCGAGGACCTGCTCGAGGCGATGAAGAAGAAGGGCGCGGCCGCTCCCGAGGGCTACGACGATCAGATCAAGCGCTACTACGAGGAGCTGATCAGGTGACGCGCGTCCACCACCGCCGCGTGCTCGCCGTTGCCGGCGTGTTGCTCGTGGCCTCGGCCGCCGAGGCCCGCCGCGATCGCACGATCACCGGCGACGTCATCAAGGCCGCGCGGTTCCTGCAGACCGCCCGGCTCGACGACGCCCGGGCGCTGCTCGCCGATCTCCAGAAGCGCGCGCCCGATACCCACGAGGTCAAGTGGCTCGAGGCCGAGCTCGCGTTTCAGACCGGCGACTACGCGGGCGCGATCAAGCAGCTCGACAAGGTCCCCGACGACGCCCTCGATGGCCTGGTCGGCCAGACCCGCAAGCTGGCAACGTCGACCCTGTCGGTCACCCAGACGTTCGCGGAGGCGAGATCGCCGCACGGCCACTTCGTGATCCGCTACGCCCCCGGCCCCGACGCGACGATCGCCGGCCTGGCGGGCGAGGTCCTCGACAGCGCGTGGGAGGCGATCGGCGCGGACCTCGGCTACAAGCCCGCCGATCCGATCCGCGTCGAGCTGCTCGGCGCGCCGGTCGATCTCGCGAAGCTCTCGCCGCTGACCGAGGCCGACATCGAGACCACCGGCACGATCGCGCTGTCGAAGTACAACAAGCTCATGGTCGTGTCGCCGCGCGCGACGATCTTCGGCTACCCGTGGATGGATACCTTGGCCCACGAGTACACCCACCTCGTCGTGTCGCGGCTGGCGCACGACACCGTCCCGGTGTGGCTGCAGGAGGGCCTCGCGCGGCTCGAGCAGACCCGGTGGCGCCACCCGCCCGAGCTCCAGCTGTCGACCACCGAGCAGGCGCTGCTCGCCGCGGCGCTGCGCAAGGGCCGGCTGATCACGTTCGACGAGATGCACCCGTCGATGGCCAAGCTGCCGAGCCAGGAGGCCGCCGCGCTCGCCTACGCCGAGGTCTACACCCTGGTCGGCTGGATGCAGGGCAAGGTCGGCTACCGCGGGATCCGCGACGCGCTGGGCGCCCAGCGCGACGGCAAGAGCGCGCGGCGCGCCGTCGCCGAGGTGCTCGGGATGTCGTGGACCGCCGTCGAGAAGGAGTGGCGGACGCACCTCAAGGTGGGTGACACCAAGGCCCGCGCCGGCAAGCCCATCAAGTTCGCCAAGGGCGGCGTCGACTCCGAGAACGTCGGCCTCGAGCAGGTCAACACCCGGGCGCGCAAACACGCGCGGCTGGGCGGCATGTTGCGGGCCCGCGGCCAGAACGACGCCGCGGCGGTCGAGTACGACAAGGCCCTCGCCGTCGGCCCCGAGCCGTTCGTCGCCGGCAAGCTCGCGCGCACGTTCGTCGAGCTCGGCCGGTTCGATCGCGCGATCGAGCTCGCCACCCCGCTGGTCGCCGCGGACGATCACGACGCGGTCGCCGCCGTCACGCTCGGCCTGGCACGTTCGGCGCGCCACCAGTGGCCCGAGGCGATCACCGCCTACGAGCAAGCGCTCGGCGTGAGCCCCTTCGATCCCACCACGCGTTGCGGCCTGGCCGAGGCCTATGCTCAGACTCACGATCCACGAGCGGGGCGCGAGCGCGCCGCGTGTGACCAGCTGAAAAATTGATGAACATGAGTCGCCCCACCCCGGTTTCCGGCGAGAAGCTCGCCGAGGTCACGCTGCTGCGCGGCGATCCCGAAGATCTGCCGCTCGCGGACGAGCCCACCAGCGTCGTCATCAAGAACGATCTCGACGCCGTGGCCGAGCTCGCGCAAGCCCACGACGAGATCATGGCCGAGATCAACAAGCGGATCATCGGCCAGCGCCGCGTGATCGAGCAGCTGCTCGTCGCGCTGTTCGCGCGCGGCCACACGCTGTTCGTCGGCGTGCCCGGGCTCGCCAAGACGCTCTTGATCTCGACGCTCGCCGAGACGTTGAACCTGACGTTCCAGCGCATCCAGTTCACGCCCGACCTCATGCCGGCCGATATCACCGGCACCGAGGTGCTCGAGGAGGACCACACCACCGGCCGCCGGATCTTCCGGTTCATCAAGGGCCCGGTGTTCGCCAACCTCGTGCTCGCCGACGAGATCAACCGGACCCCGCCCAAGACCCAGGCCGCGCTGCTGCAATCGATGCAGGAGTACCGGGTCACCGCCGGCGGCACGACCCACGACCTGCCGCTGCCGTTCCTCGTGTTCGCGACCCAGAACCCGGTCGAGCAAGAGGGCACCTATCCCTTGCCCGAGGCCCAGCTCGATCGCTTCATGTTCCAGGTCGACGTCGACTACCCGTCCGAGGCCGAAGAGGAAGAGATCGTCCGCCAGCAGACCAGCGACCACCGCCCCGAGCTCGTCCGCGTGCTGTCGCCGCAGCGCATCATGCAGCTCCAGGACCTCGTGCGCCGCGTCCCGGTCGCCGATCACGCCGTCAAGTACGCCGTCGCCCTCGCGCGCTCCACCCGGCCCACCGCGCCCAACGCCCCCGCGTTCATCCGCGAGGCCGTGTCGTGGGGCGCGGGCCCCCGCGCGTCGCAGTTCCTGATCCTCGCCGCCAAGGCCCGCGCGATCCTCGCCGGCCGGTTCGCCGTGTCGATCGAGGACGTCGCCGCGCTCGCGCGCCCCACCCTGCAGCATCGCCTGATCCTCAACTACCGCGCCGAGGCCGAAGGCATCCGCGCCGGCGACCTGGTCGATCGCCTGCTCGCCACGGTCACGCCCTAGTGAGCGCACCACGCTCCCCGGGCTCCCCCGGCTCCCCGGGCCCCGCCGGTGACGGCGCGCCACGCCTGCGGATCGATCCCACGGGGGAGCCCCCCCGCGCTTCCGCCTTGCGGATCGATCCCGCGCAGCTCGCCCGGCTCGGCGGCCTCCCGATCCAGGCCCGCGTGATCGTCGAGGGCGCGCTGTCCGGGCTGCACCGCGCCGCCGTCCACGGCGCGTCGGTCGAGTTCGCCGAGCACAAGGAGTATTCGCCGGGCGACGAGCTGCGCCACGTCGACTGGAAGGCCTACGCCAAGCTCGATCGCTACTACGTGAAGCAGTTCGAGCAGGAATCCCAGCTCACCGTCTACCTCGTGCTCGACGCCTCGGCCTCGATGGCGTTCGCCGGCGGCGGCATCGCCAAGCTCCAGTACGCCGGCACAGCGCTCGCCGCCCTCGCCTACCTGGTGATCCAGCAGCAAGACAAGGTCGGCCTGATCTCGTGCGGTGACAAGCAGCTCGACACCCTCGTGCCGCCCCGCGCGCGCACCTCGCACCTCCACGACCTGATGGCGGTCCTCGAGGCGATCCTCGCGCGCGGCGGCACCGGCGACGAGTCCCCCGCCGCCGCCCTGACGCGGATCGCCGAGCTCACCCGCCGCCGCCGCGCCCTGATCGTCCTGGCGTCCGACCTGTTCGACGCCGACGACCACACCCTGCAGCTGCTCGTCCAGCTGCGTGCGCAGCGCCACGACGTCTCGGTCCTCCACATCCTCGACCCCCACGAGCGCCAGTTCCCCTACGACGGCCTCACCCAGTTCGAGGCGCTCGAGACCTCTCACAAGCTGCTCGTCAACCCCGCCGCGATCCGGCGCGACTACCTGGGGCGCATGGAGGCGTTCCTCGCCCGGACGCGCAGCACGCTGACCGCGGCGGGCGTCGACTACCACCTCGCGCAG
>Ga0137459_1000885_pt1 | contig 10097 bp, 9 predicted proteins | sample EasRivERMGT700_2_FD_104908 | JGI IMG/M metagenome (GOLD analysis project Ga0137459, IMG submission 104908) | Soil microbial communities from meander-bound floodplain in the East River, Colorado, USA - East River MetaG ERMGT700_2 | ecosystem: Environmental > Terrestrial > Soil > Floodplain ... | reverse complement strand
TTCCACCAAAGCAGTTATTAACCGTCCCATTGTTGATTACAGCGCTGTTGCTTAAGGTCAAAACACCTGTGACACTATTGTTTATCCCAGAAATATTTCCCGATCCAGGATTGGTCCCATTGTTTTGTATGGTTACTTTTTCCAAAGTAAGATTGCCATCATTATTAATGCCGTTCTTTCCATCTATACTGTCGCCATTTTGGACGACAAAGTACTCCATATAGGCTGTAATCGATACGGACACAGTTACTGCTCTGCGCGTGAATTCACCATCAATTGTGGACGTACCATTCTGGGTAGTAAAAGTATCATCCCAACCACCGGAGAGAGTAGTATCTTTATCTAGCAATACCACTTCACCACCGGTGTCGGTATATGTCCCTATAGCAACCAGAATAGTATCCCCCGGTGAAGCTTTGTCAAGCGCCCCATTAATGGTAGCACATGGAGCTGCAGGGCTGGTACAGGCATTAACATCGTTTCCTATAGTGGAAACGTACCAAATGGCTCCTACAGCGCGAACTGATTGTGGTGTGGAAACCATTGCTAAACTAATAACAAAAGCAAGAACAATGAACGAACGAAAGAGCTTATGTCGCATTTTAGATTCCTTTCTCAAGAATACTATTTTGCAAAGGGTCTGGATATGGAGGATGGGCAATTTGTCCGCCCTCCATATTTGAGACTATGGGTAACTGACTGGACCACCTATTACGGTCGTACCAATGGATGTATTATCTGCTGGCAAAGCATCCCGGCCGTTGACGATGTTAGCTACAGCTCTGAAGGTGACTTTGCCGATCACGGCATCCTCAGAGGTGAAGGTGTAGCTAAACTTGAAGGTAGTTGACTGTTTTGCCTTCGCTGGCACGTAGATGGTCAATGTGCCAATCACTTGTTCGCCACCTCCCGGTAGCCCCTTATAGAGAGTAACCTGGACATAGTCTGAATAACGTTTGTTTTGTATATTCACATTGATCGTTTTCGTTTGATTGACTCTGGCTGTCTGAGGGATGCTAAAGGTAGTGATCGCCACATCTTTCGTGCGAACGTGAACGACCTGACTTGCCGAAGCCGAACGGCCGTCATAGGTAGTGAATGTCAGGTTTGCAGTGTAATCGCCATCTGCAGCGAACTGATGGTTAAAGTTGCCTTGATCCGAGGTTGCCCCGTCGCTGATTGTCCAGGCGTATGTATTTCCATAAATGCCTGCTGGGTCAGATATACTAGCGCCAAACGAAACGTTGTCAAATATGGAGGGATCGGATGGATAGTAGTTGATATAAACTTGTGGAGGCGGAGTGGCTTCAAGTGAAAACGGGATGATCCCTTCATAGAAGTCATAAAAGCTGCTCATTTGGAAGTAATAAGTGGTACCTGCATAGGCTTGAAAAGTGGCATTGTTATAGTAATATGCACAGCTAATTTGAGTCAAACTATTCAATAAGTTTCCCGTATAGACTGCCAGCAGGGTTGGAAAACCAGAGTAATTAACCCGGGCAGTGAGAGATACGTCTGCTGAGGGTGTATAAGCAAACCATACCGTCTTAAGAGGATATCCAACATTGCAGTTAGCAGGTTCGTCAACCTCGAATGTTGCGCCAGTAGTGTCTGCATTTGTATTGTATGGCAGGCTGTTGATTGGTGTGGCATCTGCGAAATTATCGTTGCCAGCAGCGAGTGCAGGACTTACGCCACTCAATGCCAGCATGAACACAGTCATAACCGTGACGATGGTTCGAGTTAGAAACTTTGTTTTAAACATTTTGCTCCTCATTTTCTTCTTTGGTAACAGAATTTTTCCCTTAAGAGCAATAACCGCCCAAAAGGTACGACTGGGCTAACCGGGCCATTTTCATAAAGTTGCAATACCTCCTTTGCGAATGGCTCCTATTATTGGTAGGGAGCCTTTGTTCCCTTGGTCAAATAGGAAGATCTGGCTTCATCATAGATTTATTTAACTGCCAAACATAGATTAAGGACTGCCAAAAACTGCCAAAATCTAAAACTCATCTAGTTTCGTATGGCTCTATAAACGATAGAGCCAGCACGTTGGCTGGCTTTTCAAAATTTGAATGGGCATGGTTGAACTATTCCGCAATTGCCACCTCTGATTTTTTATAGGCAAGTTTTATCCACCTGAACGTAAACAAACTTCATATTGTAGAGACGAACGCTCTTGGATGTTGGCTGTTTTGTTTTCCCAACCTCGTGTGCTACATATCCTCAGAATGTTACGGAAAATTCAATTTCACTATACGACAACTTTTGATGAAATGCAATATTAGGATTTTTTTCACAACTTAGGTGAACTAGCTGACTCATACTAATGAATAGATTCAAGTTTAACAATTCTGACTCACAGAAACCAATAAATAATTTTGTATTGACTCGAAGAATTCTTCAAGTCAATATTTGGGTCGTTGAAATAATGTACCACTAACCGGTATAGAGAACAATGAGGATGTGCCTAGATGAGTCGAAACAGAATCAACTTCCGGATTGGCGCGCAGCGGGGTTTACATCCAAAAATTCATTCTTCACAAATATTGACATCACGATTTAACCAATTACAATTGCGTTCAATACTTTAAAAGGAGAGTTCGATATTCTAACGACTCGCACGAGTGTGAATGAAGAGATGCTTGTGCCCTCTATCTAAATTACGCCACGAATAAAATCTGGCTTCCGCCGCCCTCCAACTAATCCTTGGTGAGGCGGCGGGACTGCTTAAGGTAATGAGCAGTCAACACAGTGGTTCAGAGCTGTTGTATTGGCTGTTTTTGATTCTGTGTTGTATGAGACTTCGGAAGTCTTTCTCATAAAACTTTCGTCGGCGAGACTCTAAAAAGACTTCCGAAGTCTGTATCATTGTGTTGTACTTTGGCGCACGCTGCCAAAGATTATTCTGGGCGAAATGCCTTCACAGGCGAAGCACGCCGCAATGCGGCAGTGTGGACCAAAACGAAAGGAAAGAATGACCGGTCAGTTTTATTCCCATCTAAACCCGAAATGTGATTCGGGCGAGTTCGAAGAAAAAGGCGGATGCGGGGTATTTGCCCGCGAGCCGATCAAGAAGGGTGAGTTGATATGTCTGTGGGGTGGGCGTATCGTTGCTGCAAATGAACTCAACCCCAAAATGCAGTACTTCACGCAACGTATTCTTCAGATCGAAGAAGGCTTGTATCTCGAAGCGCCGCTGCCTTTGGAGCCAACCGATTGTTTCAATCATTCCTGCGAACCCAATGTTGGGTTTACGGGCCAGATCGGTTTGGTCGCCATGCGTGATATACATGCGGGCGAAGAACTCAATTTCGATTACGCCATGTGTGACGGCTCGAGCTACGATGAGTTCGATTGCTATTGTGGTTCCGAAAAATGCCGCGGCAGGGTCAAAGGCACCGATTGGTTGCTTTCTAACTTATGGGAGAAATATGACGGCTACTATATGCCGTATCTCGCAAGACGCATCGAAGTGCTCAAAGCCAAGATGCACGTGCTCGCTTAATAATTGCTCAAGCCGCCGTCCTCGGCGGCGAGAAGCTGGAACGGATTGCGTAGTAAAATCAGCGCAATCCGTTTTATGTTTAAATCTTTTGCATTCCGAATCTTTGTCGTTGCACTTGTTTTGCGTTTAATACCTATTATCCTTGCGCGCGGATTGGGTATCGGGCTCGACGATATGTTTCAATACGATATGTTGGCACGCAGTCTCGCTGGGGGACATGGTTTCCGTTGGTACGCTGAAGCGGATTTAAACCAACTCGCCTCCTTCGTGGATTTCGACCTGACGAGCGTTAAGGACTATGATCCCAGCCTTGGCATTCCCACTTCGTTTCGTGCGCCTTTGTACCCAACCTTTCTTGCGGTTGTTTATTTTTTCAGCGGCACTGATTTCTCGCGTTTCTTTGCCGCGCGCCTCGCACAGGCGATTTTCCTAGGCGCGCCGCTTGCGCCGTTGACATATTGGGTGGCTCACCGACTCTTTCCCCTGCCTTCGGTGTTGACTACTGAAAGAGGCAAGCTTAAAGAAAATATGGCTCGCATGTCTGCGTGGATAGTTGCTGCATATCCGATGTTGCTTGTCTACCCGCTTGGACTTGGAACGGAGAATCCTTTTTTTGTTCTTCTGCTCGCATCTTTCCTCTTTCTTTTGTTGTCTATCGATAAGCCAACCACTTTCTACTTTCTACTTTCCGGTATCTTTCTTGGTCTTACGACACTCACGCGTTCTGTCATTCTTCCTTTTGTTAGCTTGGCAATTCTCTGGATCTGGTTTGCGAATAAGCAAAAACGTGGTGCGATCCTTATGGCTATTGCCTTTGCTTTGACGATCACCCCTTGGATCATCCGTAATTCTTTGCTTCACCATAAACTAACTGGCGTCGAAACATCGATGGGCTATAACTTATATCTCGGCTATCATCCGCAGGGGAACGGCTCATTTGTTTTTGGTCCCTCATTGGATCTGCTCCCGATCCTTGATGACGCTGTACGTGACAAGGTGGGTACGCAAAAAGCTATTGAGTTCATCAAAGCACAGCCCGAAAGATTTTTGCCGCTTGCCATTAATCGGCTGGGGTTTTTCTTTGGACTTGAAAAGCGCGTCCTCATATATTTCTATGGGAATGACATTATCGGCTATATCCCGCTTCCGTGGTTGTTAACCATTTCCGCGATTTTATTATTACCATTTGTTTTTATCTCGGTGCTGGCGGCGTTGGGGCTGTCACTTCTGCGTTGGAAGCCTGAACATATTTTGCTTGGTCTGTTGCTTATCAGCTATATATTGCCACATGTGTTTATCCTCTCCGAAGATCGTTTTCATCTGGCGTTGATTCCTTATATAGCCATTCTGGCATCTCAGATCTGGGTCAATGGGTTTGTGCCTTTGCGTGTCCACTGGAACGAATCGCGAACTGGGAAGGTCATAGTCATCGTTGCTTTTTGTGCAACGTTGCTTTTGCTTACTAATTGGGGGCTTGAACTTACCCGCGATGCAGATAAAATAGCGCAGTTACTTGGACCAACTGGAAATCAATCTTACTTCCCTTACTAACCTCTATTCTCTTAACTATGAAATATCTCCTCGGTGAAAAACTAAAATTTGACTGGAAGATCGTCACCATCACCATTGTCAGTACTTTGTTGTTGATGGTGGATTATTATCACAGGCTCACACCTTACAAATATTGGGATCGTGTAATTCTGTATCTGGTCATTCCATTGCTGGTGGTTATCTTCTTTTTTCGCGAGAACCCAAAAGAATATGGTTTTGGATTTGGTGATTGGAAAGCCGGAGTGATCATTACGGCGATCGGTATTCTTTTTATGGCCCCTGTAATTTATTGCTTGGGACATGGAGACGAATCCATGAAGCAATACTATCAGCCATATGTGAATGGGCTTCCCTGGACTACCTTCCTAGATCTTATTGGCTGGGAGTTTATCTTCCGCGGTTGGATTTTATTCGGATACGCCCGCAAGTTTGGACCGGAAGCTCTGTGGGTACAGGCTGTCCCATTTGCGCTGATGCACAACGGTAAACCTGAGGTAGAAACACTCTCGACGATTTTTGGCGGCTTTGCCTTTGGCTGGGTTGCGTACAGAACGAAATCGTTTTTATATCCGTTTATTATTCACTGGTTTATTGCGACGTTTATTATTGTCGTCGCAGCTGGATTAATTTAATAACTGGGCGAAGAGACCTTGCCCATATTAACAAACTACGAGACCATCAGACTATATGACTAATTACACCCTACGTCCCGCACGGGAATCAGAATCAGGCATCATCAGAGAACTAATTCACTTAACCGGGATCAACCCGATGGGCTTGGATTGGAAGCGCTTTATCGTTGCGGTCAATGCCCAAGATCAGATTATCGGAGTCGGTCAGATCAAACCGCATGGCGCGGACGCAGATATCCTTGAATTGGCTTCGATTGCAGTTTATCCAGAACACCAAGGAAAAGGTGTGGCAAGCGCTATTATTCAACATTTGCTTGCGAACAGTCCGCGCCCCATGTATTTGATGTGCGAATCTTCGCGCGGGTCATTGTATGAAAAATTTGGTTTTCGCGCGGTTTCCTATAATGAGATGCCACGCTATTTTCAGCGTATTACTAAACTGGCGGGGCTGGCAAGCACACTTGCCCGAAGAGCTGAACGCCTGCTGGTGATGAAGTTGCAGTAAAATTACCTCAATGCAAAATTTAAAATCAATTCTCTACATGGCTTCTGGTGTGCTGTTTGGGTTATTCGTTGCTGTGCTTGTGTGGGTGGTTGCCCGTAACCCCAGCGGGCAGGCAGTGACGTTGCGCCCTGTGCCAACTGAAATGCCGATCATCGTTCATGTTACCGGTGCGGTGCCGCGTCCGGGTGTGTATGCGCTTGCCCAAGGTTCGCGCGTGCAGGACGCCATTTCAGCGGCGGGCGGCTTTTTGGCAGAAGCAGAAAAGACCGGTATTAATTTGGCGCGCGCACTGGAAGATGGTGAGCAGTTGGATATTCCCTATGTGGAAGGTGCCTCTCCGGTGATTCTCGAAGAGCCAGCCGCGACGGAGGCGCCCGTCGAAAGCACTGAGTTGATCAATATTAATTTCGCTTCGCAGGCTGAACTTGAGTCGTTGCCGGGAATTGGTCCGACTACCGCCCAGAAGATCATTCAATACCGCGAGCAAAATGGATCATTTTTGACGACCGAAGATATTATCAATGTTCCGGGTATTGGTCCTGGCACTTATGAACGAATCAAGGACCTGATTACGGTTGGTCCATAAATCTGCTAATTTGCAACTACTGTGAATTATGAACAGCCCGATGCTTCAAAACATCGGGCTGTGTTTTTATTCTTTGCGTCCATCCCAGGTGGACCATTTACGCTCATCGCGTGAAAGCAGATCGTCTGCTTCGGCTGGACCCCACGAACTGGGTTCGTACTGTGCTATGGGTTGTTTGTTCGCATCCCAAGTTGCGATGATGGGATCGATTAAGCCCCAAGCAGTTTCGACCTCATCGGCACGGGTGAAGAGTGAGGCATCGCCAGTGAGGGTATCGAGCAGGAGACGTTCATAGGATTCGGGAATTGCGGTCTTGCCGAAAGAGTCTGCGTAATGGAATTCCATATCCACCGAACGGAGTTGGGAAATTGTGTCAGGTACTTTGGCTTCAAAGCGCCAATGCACGCCTTCATCTGGTTGCAGGTAGAGCACCAACATGTTTGGCGTGATGTGATCTTTTGTGTTGGGAAAGAGCAGATGGGGCGGCTCTTTGAACTCAATGGTGATCTGCGAGAGTTTTTCCTTCAATTTTTTTCCAGAGCGTAAATAGAATGGCACGCCCTGCCAGCGCCAGTTATCGATCTGCAATCGAACTGCCGCGTAAGTGGGGGTCGTGGATGCAGGGTCAACACCTTCCTCCTCGAGATAGCCTTCGTATTGTGCTCGTACTGTGTTTTGTAGCACTTCATCCGCTTTCATTGGGCGGATGGAACTCAACACTTTCACCTTTTCGTTGCGCAGGGCGGTTGCCTCAAAAGAGGCTGGTGGTTCCATGGCAACCAGCGTGGCAAGTTGCAATAAGTGGTTTTGGAACATATCGCGGACTACGCCGATGCCATCATAGAAACGGGCGCGATGTTCTACGCCGACTTGCTCCGCTACTGTGATCTCAACATGATCGATGTAGTTTCGATTCCAGAGCGGTTCAAAGATCGTATTAGCAAAGCGTGTGACCAAAATATTTTGCACGGTTTCTTTGCCGAGATAATGATCAATGCGATAGATCTGATTTTCGTTAAGAGTCTTATGGATCTGTTCGTTCAAACTGCGTGCCGAGGCAAAATCTGTGCCGAATGGTTTTTCGATGACGACCCGCCGCCAGCCGTTGTATTCCGTAAGTTGATCGGTCAGACCAAGCAGGTCAATGATGTTAGGGAAGACGCCGGGGGGCGTCGCCATGTAATAGATGCGATTGCCAGAATTGATCTCCCAGTTTTTTAGGAGTATCCCGAGTTTTTTGAAATCTGCCAGATCCGTATAACGACCTTGTTGGTAAGCTAGGTTGGACGCGAAGGCTGCCCAGTCGTCTGCTTTAAATTCAAACGCGGCAAATTGCTTAACGCCTTCTTCAAGATGCGCCCGAAATTGATCGTCTGAAAAAGCGGTGTTGCCATAGCCGACAATTCGAAATTGTTTCGGCACACGTCCTTTGAGATACAAATTGAAAAGCGAAGGTACAAGTTTGCGTTGTGCCAGATCGCCCGATGCGCCAAAGATGACAATAGAAGTTGGTAAACCGTTATCCATAAGAAAATTGCTCCAGCGCCGTCCTCGGCGCTGACTCCGCCGCCAAGGACGGCGGCTTGAGCATAAAATTTATTCTGCTTTCTTGATCGCGTGACCGCCAAATTGATTACGTAACGCGGCTAACATACGGGCAGTGTAATTTTCTGCATCGCGGCTGACGAAACGCATTTGCAAGGCAAGCGTGATCACTGGTGCGGGTACATCCAGATCAATTGATTCGAATACGGTCCAGCGGCCTTCACCGGAATCAGCCACCCAGGGTTTGATATCTTTGAGTTGAGTGTCTTCATCCAACGCGTTGGCGGCGAGATCCAATAGCCACGAGCGCACGACACTGCCATGCTGCCAGACGTGTGAAATCTGCGAGAGATCAAGCTCAAATTCTTTCTTCGCTTTCATAATGCTGAACCCTTCTGCGAAAGCCTGCATCATGCCGTACTCGATTCCATTGTGGATCATTTTGACAAAATGGCCTGCGCCATGCGGACCCATCCGTCCCCAGCCTTTATCTGCGGCGGGAGCCAACGTCTCGAAAATGGGACGCATCTTTTCTGCGACCTCAGGCCTGCCACCGATCATCAAGCTGTAGCCTTCCGTCAGTCCCCAAATGCCGCCGCTTGTGCCACAATCGAGAAATTCGATTCCCTTGGGCTCAAGTTGTGCAGCGTGACGTGCAGAATCTTTATAATTCGAGTTGCCGCCATCAATAATAATATCGCCCTTGCCCATCAAGTTGGACAAATGATCGACGGTGTCATCCGTTGCTTTACCTGCAGGCACCATGACCCAAACGATCCGGAGCGCATTGAGTTTGCTCACTGCTTCTTCAAGTGAGTGAGCGCCCTCCGCGCCATTTTTGATGGCTTCATCGACTGTTGCGGCTGTGCGCGCATAACCCACCACGCGATGTCCGCCGCGCACGAGACGTGTTGCCATGTTCATGCCCATCTTGCCTAAACCGATTATTGCTAATTCCATGATTCTTTACCTCCAATAATATTGTGACTAGGTACTATTCTGATCTATTGTTTTTAATCTCTATTGCTTTTGCAAGAAGATGTTTTATACCTTCATCGGGTACATGCTCAAGCAATTCTTTGCACATCGCAATAGCTTCATCGAGTTTTCCTTCTTCAATCATGATTTCCGCCAAATCATAGTGAGGCGCTGATCCTACGCCGTACAGTTTCCATAATTCATGTGCTTTTTCAAAGGCGGCTTTCGCATTTTCAATTTCACCCAATTTTTGATAGACTACTCCAATGTGTACATAAGATTTCTGAGTTATCTCCTTATCTATAGCTGAATTAATAGGACGATTATTCTCTTTGGTAAATTCTTCTATTGCCTCACGCAACAATCCCTGCTGTTGAAGCTTCATTCCTGTTGCCAGATGAGATGTTATCAAAGATCGAATACCATTCTTGGCTTCATCATCATTGTTAGGATCGTTTAGAAAATTTTGTACAACATCATTTAGTGACACAGTAATATCCTCTTAAATCAACGACGTTTCCTATCCTTCACAAATATTCAAACCTTTTATTTTCTTCGACAACTTGCTTGCCGCATCTTCATCCACCATCCAGATCAATTCACCGTTTTTGGGGTCAATTCTTTGGGCGGGGTATAGCTCCGGATTATATCTGTCGCTGAGCACTTCTGCCAAAGTGACGGCTTTCTTTTCGCCAGTTGCCATAAAAACGATATGATGAGCCTGGTTGAAAACGAGTTGTGTCATGGTCACGCGATTGGCGGGGCGGTCTTGGTAATTCGCTGTGACGGGGA
>Ga0137459_1000884_pt1 | contig 10098 bp, 9 predicted proteins | sample EasRivERMGT700_2_FD_104908 | JGI IMG/M metagenome (GOLD analysis project Ga0137459, IMG submission 104908) | Soil microbial communities from meander-bound floodplain in the East River, Colorado, USA - East River MetaG ERMGT700_2 | ecosystem: Environmental > Terrestrial > Soil > Floodplain ... | reverse complement strand
CGGCCTCGCGACACCCACCCACGCGGCGCCGGCCGGACCGGGCGCGCACACGCTCGACGAAGGTCGCGCAGCCTATCAGGAAACGATGCAGCTGACCGGCAACCCGACCGGCCGCAAGGCGGCGTTCGCGCACGCGGCGAAGGGGTTCGGCGAGGCGGCGCGCACGATGCCGGATCGCCCGGAGCTCTTGACCGACTGGGGCAACGCCGCGCTCGGCGCCGGCGACGTCGCGACCGCCACCCTCGCCTATCGCCGCGCGCTGGCACTCGACGGCGGCAACACGCGTGCACGCCACAACCTGGCCTGGCTGCGCGGCCGCCAGGCCGACCTGTTCCGGCCGGCCACCGGCGGCGCCACCGATACGCTGCTGTTCTTTCACGCGTGGCCGCGCGCGCGCAAGCTGATCGTCGGCAGCGCGGCGTTCGCGATCGCGATCCTGCTCCTGGTGCCGTGGTCAGGCCGGCGCCGGCGCGGGTTCGCCGGGCTCGCGATCCTGCCGCTCGCGGTGTGGATCGCGATGCTCGCGTCCGTGGTGTTCGAGGATCGCCACCCCGACGACGCGGTGGTGATGGACGACGTCGTGCTGCGCGCCGCCGACAGCGCCGGGGCCCCCGCCGCGCTGTCGCAACCGCTGCCGCGCGGCATCGAGGTCACGGTGATCGAGCGCCGCGATGCGTGGACCAAGGTCCGGCTCGCGGGCGGCATGGCGGGCTGGGTGCCCGCCGGTGCCGTCGAGCGGATCGTGCGCTGATCACTGGTCGGGGCAGCGCAGCTCGGTGATCTTCCGTGCTCCGCACAGGATCAACGGTCCACGCCGCTGGCGGCTCGCGTCACAAACCTGACAGCCCTGGGTCACGATCCGCGACGTTCACAGTCGCTTCGCCGGGCCGGCTGGGCCATGGTTGCGCTCCCCTCGCCATGTTGCCGATCGCACGTACCGCGACGCTGGCCGCCCCCGCGCCAGAGGCAGCGCCGGATCTGGCCGAGCTCGCCGGCCGCTTCCCGGCCGTACGCGACCGCACCACGGCGCTGTGCGCGCCGCTCTCGATCGAGGATCACGTCGTCCAGCCGATGGCCGACGCGAGCCCCGCGAAGTGGCACCTCGCGCACACCACGTGGTTCTTCGAGAAGTTCGTGCTCGGCGGCGAGTCGTTCGATCCGGCGTTCGAGTTCCTGTTCAACAGCTACTACGAAGCGGTCGGCCCGCGCGTCGAGCGGCCGCGCCGCGGCATGCTGACGCGGCCGAGCCTCGACCGGGTCCACGCGTATCGCGCGGCGATCGATCGCCGGGTGGCGCGCGCGCTGGCCGACGGCGCGATCGATGGCGACGCGCGATCGCGGCTCGAGCTCGGCCTCCACCACGAGCAGCAGCACCAGGAGCTGATCCTCACCGACCTCAAGTACCTGCTCGGCACCCAGCCGCTCCAGCCGGCCTATCGCGCGCTCGCGCGCGGCGCGGCCACGGCGCCCGAGCCGCTCGGGTGGCGCAGCTTCGAGGGCGGCATCGTCGAGATCGGCGCGCCCGGCGCCGGCTTCGCGTTCGACAACGAGCGGCCGCGACACAAGGTCCTCGCCGCGCCTTACCGGCTGGCGACCCGGCCGATCGCGAACGCCGAGATCCTCGCGTTCATCGCCGGCGGCGGCTACCGCGATCACCGGCTGTGGCTGAGCGACGGCTGGCAGCTCGTGCAGGCCGAGCGATGGGAGGCGCCGCTGTACTGGGCCCGGCCGGGCGGCGACCCCGCGGCCGGCCACGTGCTCTATGATCTCGCCGGCGTCCGCGCGATCGATCCGGGCGAGACCGCCTGCCACCTGAGCCTCTACGAGGCCGACGCGATCGCGCGCTGGCTGGGCGCGCGGCTGCCGACCGAGGCCGAATGGGAGCACGCCGCGGCCGCGAGCGGCAACGACGGCAACGACGGCAACTTCGCCGATGCCGGCCGGCTGCACCCCGGACGCGCCGCGGCGGCGGCGACGGAGACCAGCGCCCTCGCCCAGCTGTTCGGCGACGTCTGGGAGTGGACGGCGAGCAGCTACTCGGCGTACCCCGGGTTTCGCCCGCTCGGCGGCGCGCTCGGCGAGTACAACGGCAAGTTCATGAGCGGCCAGCACGTGCTGCGCGGCGGCTCGTGCCTGACGCCCGCGGGCCACGTCCGCCGGTCGTACCGCAACTTCTTTCCACCGAGCGCGCGCTGGCAGATGACCGCCGTGCGGCTGGCAGCCGATGGCTAGCGCCGGATAGCGCCGGGTAACGATGTCGAGACAGCCGCGTAGAGGAGACGAGCATGAAACCGACGAACCGAGCCACTCGCCGCCGCCCCGATCCGATCGCGGGGGATGACGTCCTTGCCGGGCTGCGTGCGCCGCGCAAGTACCTGCCGTGCAAGCTGCTCTATGACGCCCGCGGCGCCGAGCTGTTCGAGCAGATCTGCACGCTCGACGAGTACTACCCGTACCGCTCCGAGCTGGCGTTGCTCGACCTGCACCTGCCGGAGATCGCCCAGGCGGTCGGCCCGGCCGCGCGCGTGATCGAGCCGGGCAGCGGCGCCGGCCAGAAGACCCGGATGCTGCTCTCCGCGCTCGACCGCCCCGCGACGTACATCCCGATCGACGTCAGCGCCGAGCAGCTCGCCGCCACGGCGCGCGACCTGCACGCCGAGTTCCCCGGCCTCGAGGTCGTGCCGATCGCCGCCGACTACACCGCGCAGCTCGCGCTCCCGCCACCGCCGCGCCACGCCGGCCGGACGCTGGTGTTCTTCCCCGGCTCGACGATCGGCAACTTCGAGCCCGACGACGCCCGCCGGTTCCTCGCGCGGTTCGCGACGTTCGCCGGGCCCGACGCATCGATCGTGCTCGGCGCCGACTCCAACGCCGACGCCGAGGAGCTGCTGCGCGCCTACGACGACGCGCAGGGCGTCACCGCCGCGTTCGATCTCAACATGCTCGCGCACATCAACCGCACCTACGCCGCGACCTTCGAGCTCGCGGCGTTCATGCACCGCGCGGTGTGGGATGCCACGCGATCGCGGGTCGAGATGCACCTGGTGAGCCGGCGCCGCCAGATCGTCCACGTCGCGGGCGAGCCGATCCACCTCCAGCGCGGCGAGCCGATCGTGACCGAGCACTGCTACAAGCACCCCCCCGAGGTGCTCGCGGCGCTGCTCGACGAGTCGGGCTGGCGCGTGCGCCAGGTGTTCGCCGATCCGCGCGGCCGCATGCGGCTGTGGCTCGGCGAGCGCTGAGCCACGCGGCGTGCGCCAGGCGTGCCAGGCGTGATAGATCGTGGCGATGACGCGCCGGCTCTATCACGACGATGCGTACCTCCGCCGGTTCGACGCCGACGTCGTCGCGATCACGACCTTCAAGGCCAGGCCGGCGATCGTGCTCGATCGGACCGCGTTCTACCCCGAGGCCGGCGGCCAGCTCGGCGATCGCGGCCAGCTCGGCGGCGTCGCCGTCCTCGACACGCAGGAGACCGACGACGGCACGATCGTGCACCTGATCGGCGGGGAGCCCCCCGCCATCGGCGCCCAGGTCACCGGCGAGCTCGACTGGGAGCGCCGCCGCCAGCACATGGCGCAGCACACCGCGCAGCACCTGCTGAGCGGCGCGTTGCTCGATCGGGCGCAGGCCCCGACCGCGTCCGCCCGGCTGGGCGAGAGCGCGCTGACGATCGACGTCGCCCGCGATCGCATCCCGGAGGCCGAGCTCGCCGCCGCCGAGGACCTGGCCAACGACGTCGTCGACGACGATCTCGCGATCCGCGCGTGGTTCCCGGATCCCGGCGAGCTCGCACAGCTGACGCTGCGCCGCGATCCGAAGGTCACCGCCGACATCCGCGTGGTCGCGATCGGCGACTTCGACTTCTCGCCGTGCGGCGGCACGCACTGCGCGCGGACCTCGCAGCTCGGCACCGTCCGGATCACCGGCGCCGAGCGCTACAAGGGCATGACGCGGGTGACGTTCACCACGGCGCGCCGCGGCCGCGCCGTGCTGTTCTCGCGCGACCAGGTCCTGCGCGGCCTCGCCGGCCAGTTCTCGTGCAGCCCCGCCGAGGTCCCCGCCGCCGTCGACAAGCTGCGGCGCGACGCCGAGGCCGCCGGCGCCGAGCTGCCCCAGCTGCGCAGCCGGCTCGCCACGGCCATGATCGCGCAGCTGCCCGGCACCGGCACGGTGGTCGCCGCGATCCCGAGCGACGCCGAGCTCCTGCGCAGCATCGCCGCGAAGCTCGCCGGCGCCGGCCGCGACGCCCTGCTGTGCGCCCCCGACGACGGCGGCGCCACCGTCGTGCTGATGCGCGCGACCGGCTCGAGCCTCGATTGCGGCGCGCTGTGGAAGCAGCTCGCGGCCAAGCTCGGCGGCCGCGGCGGCGGCCGGGCCGATCGCGCGGAAGGCCGGCTGACGACCGCGATCGCGGACTGGCCGGCGACCATCGCGGAGCTGCTCGGGTAACGCTACCGCGTCCGCACCGAGGCCGGCACGGTGAAGGTCACCGGCAGGCGCTTCAGGCCACGCAGCACGCGGCTGCGCCGCCACGGCAGACCAGCGCCGTCCAGGGCGAGCGCGAGGTCCGGGCATCCCGCCAGTAATGTCGTGAACGCGATCTCGGCTTCCAGGCGCGCCAGGGGTGCGCCGAGGCAGAAGTGGATACCGTGGCCAAATGCCAGGTGGCCACGCTCCGCGCGGGTGATGTCGAGCCGGTCGGGATCGGGGAACTGCGCCGGATCGCGGTTGGCCGCGGCGAAGGCGACCAGCACCGGCTGGTGCGCCGGGATCACCACGCCGCCGATGGTCACCTCGGCCGTGGTGACTCGCACGAACGGGGTGACCTTGACCGGAGCTTCGTAGCGCAGGAGCTCCTCGATCGCCGGCCGGGTCAGTGCAGGATCGGCCCGCAGCGCGGCGTACTGGTCCGGGCTTCGCAGGAGGCTCAGCAGGCCGTTGGCGATCAGGTTCATGGTCGTCTCGTACCCGGCCAACAGCAGCAGGAACGACATCGCCAGGAGCTCGTGGTGGTCGAGCCGTTCGCCCTCGTCCCGGGCCGCGATCAACCCGTCGAGCAGGCTGCCATGTTCCGCGTCGGCGAGGCGCTCGGTTTGTTCGGCCTCCTTGCGCTCGATGAGGCGGACCAGGTAGTCCATGATCCACGCCCGCGCCTGCGGCGCCCGCGCGGCGTCGCCCTCGTCCATCCCGAAGAAGATATTGACCCACCGGACAAACTCCTGCTGGTCCGTGGCGGACACGCCGAACAGCTCCGAGATCACGGTGAGTGGCAATGGCAACGCAAACTCGGACAGCAGGTCGGCTCGGCCGATCGGCTGGATCGCGGCCACCAGCGCGTCGGCGATCTGCTGGATCCGCGGACGCAGCACCTCGAGCCGGCGCGGCGTGAACGCCTTGGAGACCAGCCGCCGCAGCCGGGTGTGGTCGGGCGGATCCACCCGGGCCATGTGGGCGGCCCCGGGCAGCGACGCTCCCACCCAGGGCACCGCGCGCGTCACCGCGTCCGCGAGGGTCGGATCGTTGCTCAGCCGGGGATCGGACAATGCATCGCGGACATCATCGTATCGCGTGACCAGCCAGACCGAGAGCCCGTCGATGACCACCTTGGACACCGGAGCCTGCTCGCGCAGCCGGGCGAAGAACGGGTACGGATCCTCGGTGTACCCCGGCTCCCAGGATGCCAGATCGACAGGCTCAGACATGTCCGCACCTTCACTCATGTCGCATCGTAATGCCTTCAGGGCGCCCAGAGAGTGCGCGGGACGGCGCACGCCAAGGATCATCAGCCGTGCGCGAATGCCCGATCGGCGGTGCTGGCGATCTAACGCTCGCCCAACTACCCGCCACTGCTGGGGTGGCATCAGCGCACAGGGTGAGCGAAACCGCGCGGAGGCCTGATGGCATCGGCGCACACGCCGCAGCGCACCGTGATGTCGCTGTTCCCACTTCGGGCTGGCGTCGGGCGGCGTGCTGTTCCTGGGCGCCAGCGAGACGCCCGGCGCGCTGTCCGACGAGTTCATCTCGATCGACGACCACTGGAAGATCTATCGCAAGCGCCGCGACGTCCAGCTGCTGTCGCAGATCCGCCTGCCGCTGCATCGCCAGACCGCGCGGCGTCCGGCGCTGGTCGACGTGCCGCGCACGCACGCGCCCGATCCGCTGATCCTGCAGACCTACGATCAGCTGCTCGATCGCTTCATGCCGCCCGGGTTCCTGGTCGACGAGGACGGCCTCCTGATCGACAGCTTCGCCGGCGCCGAGCGGTTCCTCAAGGTCCGCCGCCGCCGGCCGAGCTCTAACCTGCTCGATCTGCTCGACGACGACCTCCGCGCCGCGGTGTCCGGTGCGATCCAGCGCGCCGTCAAGGAGCGCGCCGCCGGATCGTGCTCGTCGACGACCAGGCCGATTCGCGCAAGAGGCTGCGCATGCTGCTCGAGTCCCGCGACCACGTCGTGGTCGACGTCGAGGACGGCCCGGCGGCGATCGACGTCATCATGCGCGAGCGGCCCGACGTCGCGTTCATCGACATCGGCCTGCCGGAGATGAACGGCTACGAGGTCGCGCAGCGGCTGCGCACCCAGCCCGAGCTCGACGACGTGCTGCTGGTCGCGCTGACCGGCTACGGCGCGCCCAGCGATGTCACGGCGGCGCGCGCGGCGGGGTTCGACGAGCACCTGATCAAGCCCGCCGAGCTCGCCAAGCTCGAGAAGATCCTCGCGACCCGCAAGCCCAGCGCGCTCGACTGACGACACCGCGCCGTCGGCCGAGCCTCCGTCGTGCTCGGTCATGGCGGTATATCTGTCCAGGTATTCAAACGAGTTTGAAACTAGTTTGAAACTAGTTTGAAACTCGTTTCGAACTATGGCAGGCTCCTCGAGCATGACTCTCGAGGAAGCGGTCCTCAACGCCCTCCAGCAGCACCCAGAAGGGTTGGGACGCAGTGCTCTCCAGAAGGCGGTACGCCGGTCGAAGGACGCGCCCTGGAAGTTCCGACGGGTGTTGAAGACCCTCGAAGGTAGGGGACTCCTGCATCGAAAGGGCGGGACTCGCGCCAGCCAGTACTTCCCGGGGCCGGCCCCGCTCGATCGGGTGGCCACGTTTCCAGATGTGGTGCCGGTGAAACGCTCCACGGCTCACCTCGTCAGCGGGACGACCTCGACCATCTCGGGAGGGGTCTTTTCGGCTGAAGGATCGCAGGTCGTCTCCCGGGTCAACCGTCCCGTCCACGAGCGCACTCCCTGCAGCTACGATCGCTCGCTCCTCGACCGCTATCAGCCGAACGTCACCTTCTATCTGCGCGGACCGGACCTCCTCCGGCTGGACGAGCTTGGCGCCACTCCCGACGCCAACCAGCCCGCGGGCACGTGGGCCCGTCATGTCTTCGAGCGGTTGCTGATCGATCTCTCATGGAATTCGAGCCGGCTCGAAGGGAACACGTATTCGCTGCTCGACACCGAGCGACTCTTCCGCGACCGCGCCGCATCCGAAGGCCATCAGGTTCTCGAGACGCAGATGCTGCTCAACCACAAGCAGGCCATCGAGTACCTCGTGGACGCGGCGACCGAGACGCTACCGCTCACTCCCCTCGCACTGCGCACGCTCCACGGGATGCTTGCCGACAACCTGCTTCCTGATCGGGCGGATGAAGGACGACTGCGGCGGACGACCGTCCGGATCCACGACAGCACATTTCTTCCACTCGATGTGCCGCAGCAGATCGAAGAGCTCTTCATCCAGATGGTCGCAACTGCCGCCGCGATCGAGAACCCTTTCGAGCAGTCGTTCTTCTTGCTCGTCCACATCCCGTACCTGCAACCCTTCGCGGATGTGAACAAGCGAACCTCGCGGCTGGCGGCGAACATCCCCTTGCTGCGACGCAACCTCCAGCCGCTCGCGTTCGTGGACCTCCCTCGCGAGGCCTACACGCTGGCCACGCTCGGCCTCTATGAACAGGGCCAGATTGCGGCGTTGCGTGATGTGTATCTGTGGGCGTACCAGCGCTCGGCGGAACGGTATCGAGCGATCGTAAAGTCGCTCGGTGAACCCGATCCGTTCCGGCTCCGGTATCGCGAAGCCCTACGCGAGCTGGTTCGCACCGTCGTGCAGGAATTGCCAACGCCGGTGGACCTCGCGACCAGGATTGCCACGCTGTCCGAAGCGCACGCTCCGAACGAGGATCGACCGCAGCTCCAGGCGCTCGCGCTGGAGGATCTGCAGAATCTCAACGATGGCACCTTCCATCGCTACCGCTTGCGGCCATCCGAGTTCGAGCGGTGGCTCGAGGTGCACCGCCCGATGCGGCGTTGAGGCTACTCGACGAGAGTCTAGGCTTCTGGATCGCGCTCAGTCGCGCTCGGTCATGGCGGCGGCCTCGTCGTCGTCGTGGTAGTCCTGACCGCGGCTGACCACGCAATGCGGCGCCAGATGCACCGGGTTCGCCCCTGTCGCGCGTGGCTCGCTCGCGTGGTCTCGCTGTAATCCAGCACGTTCGCCGGCGCTGAGCAGCCAGACGCCACCTGCCACCACCTCGACGAATTCATCGTGGAACAGGAAGAGGTAGTGCTCGAACTCATCGAGCATCTCGCGGAAAACCATGCGGAGCGAGTCGATCGTGTCGGGCACAACCGCGCTATCGTGAGCAGGGCCATGCGCTGGCGAGATACCCTGTTGCTCGACGTCCCGATGCGCCCTTCGGTCACCGTGGAGCGGACCCAGCCCGTCGACAAGCAGGATCCGCGCTTCGTCGATGGCGTCCTGACCATCACCTGGGGCGGGAGGTTCTTCCTGGATCTCCAGCGGCAACACGCGCCGTATCGACCGGAGCGATCCTACGTCGGGCTCGCCATCCCCTGCGTGCCAGCCAGACCATCGAGCACGCAGGGTGCACGCTCGCGGCGGGTCACCTGTCCCAGACGGTGGTCGACGGCGACGAGACCCCGATCGGCATCCTTGGCTGGGACGATGTCATCCGCTTCGCGCTCGCACACGGCGCGGCCGACCGATGGGCGACGTGGCCGGCCCGCGATGCGACGCGACCCGAGCATGCGATCACGCTGATTGCGAACGGGCGTCGCCTCGATGGTGCGGTCACGGTCGGCGACGTCGCCCGGGCGCTGCTCGCGGGCCCCATCGATCTCGGGACGCAGAACGACGTCCAGCAGCACTGGATGACGGAGGGCATCGTGACGCCGCGCGATCTGTTGCGCGTGATCTTTCCGGCGTGAGCAGCACGACCTCAGTCGGCGGCGAGCGCCGGCCGCATCGCCAGCGATCGCGACGGCCGCGCGCGGTCGACGATCGGCAACATCATCCAGCGCGTCATCGTGCGCCACCAACACGAGGACCCGCTCGACAATCTGACGCACATCGGCGTCGACGAACTCTCGCACCGCAAGCACCACGAGTACGTGACCATCGGCGTCGACCACGCGCTCTGGGCGGCTACGAGCTCCCTGCAGCACGCTCCACGCGGAGCCGGCCTTCCCGGGAGCGCACCTCATAGTTGAGCTCGTTGAGGAAGCTGAGCCCGATCAGCCCGTCGATGTCGTCGCCGGTGGCAAGCTCGAACACGTGCAAGAGATAGTTCGGCGCAACGAATCCGAGCGCCGAGAATCCCTTCACACGCAGCGTGAAGCCCCGCTCCTTGCCGATTGCAGAGCGAATCGTCATGACGCGCTCGCCATCGCGTGCGCTATAGCCTAGCTTCTCCACGAGGTTCGGTGTGACCACGGTATCCGAAGACCCGGTGTCGATCGCGAGTCGCAGTCGCCTGCGGCTGCGAGGGCTCCAGACACCTGCATGTACGATGATCAAGTCTCGCTTGCGATCGAAGCGCGTGATCTTCATGGTGCCCTCTCACGGGAACAGGGCTCAGTCACGCCGCGTGAAGTAGTGGCCGATCTCTTCGTATTTCTCGAGAAATGGCCCCGCCTGGTCGTACGGCGCTTTGCGCGTCTTGCCATGCCCCACGACGCGCGCGGTGCGAAAGTCGAAGTCGGTGTCGTTGATCTCGTCGATCTCGACCAGGCAGACCCACTCGTTGGGGTACCGGTCGCAGATCTGCTCCCAGGTCAGCGGCTCGGAGATGAACGGCGG
>Ga0137459_1000883_pt1 | contig 10102 bp, 10 predicted proteins | sample EasRivERMGT700_2_FD_104908 | JGI IMG/M metagenome (GOLD analysis project Ga0137459, IMG submission 104908) | Soil microbial communities from meander-bound floodplain in the East River, Colorado, USA - East River MetaG ERMGT700_2 | ecosystem: Environmental > Terrestrial > Soil > Floodplain ... | reverse complement strand
CGCCGCGGCAAGCTGCCCGGCGGCGTCGGCGCGATCGCGGAACCTCATGCGCGGCTCAGCGCGTCCAGCTCACGCGCAGCAGGTTGTCCGACTTGTTGTAGTGGAACTCCATGCGGCCGCGGTAGGCCTTGCGCAGCGCTTCGCCGATGCCGCGCGCGAGATGCGCGTCGGTGGTGGTCACCAGCAGGCCGCCCGCCGCCGGCTCGATGCTCATGATGCGCTGCAAAGGGTGGTCGAGCTTCTCCGCCGCTTCGCAATGCCGCACCCGCGCCACGATTTCGTCGCGGTGCGCATCCAGGAACGGGCCCTTGAGCGTGACGTATCCCGCCGGAAAGCGGTCGCGGATGCGCTTGCAGGCCGGGCAGCGCACGACATGCGCGGCCGCCGGCGGCGCGCCCCAGTGCCAGCGCCCGCGATGCCAGACCGCGCCGCAATCCTCGCAGCGCGCCGGCTCCGGGAGCTTCTTCCTCGTCTTGTAGGTATCGTGCACCAGCTCCTGCAGGAGCTGCTCACGCCGTAACATGCGGAAACCGCCGCGTTCGCTTTTCATGCCGCCAAGTTACGGCATGACTTGCGAGAAGCTTTGACCTTGGTCAAACGAGCGGCCCGCCGGTTCCCCTACGCTGGACGTAACGAGGAGATCCGACATGGCATTGACGCCCCCGCAAGTGCAGGAACTGCGCAGACGCATCCTGGAGCGCCGCCGCCAGCTTGCCGCCGAGCTGCGCGGCGACGCCGCTCGCGCGCGCGAGGAGCCGTACGGCGACTTGGCCGGCGCCACGCACGACACCGGCGACGAGTCCGTCGCCGACCTGCTCGCCGACCTGGGCCAGGCAGAGCTCAACCGCGACCTGGCGGAGCTGCGCGACCTGGAAGCGGCGCGGCTGCGGCTCGCCGGCAGCAGCTACGGCAAGTGCATCGACTGCGGTGCCGAGATCGCCTTCGAGCGGCTGCGCGCCAGCCCGGGCGCGGCGCGCTGCGTCGCCTGCCAGACGCGGTACGAGAAGACCCACGCCGGGCCCGGCACGCGGGCCCTCTAGAGCGCGGCGCGGTCCACCGCGTCCGCGAGCGCGCGCAGCGCCGGGGAAATCTCGACCGCCGGCGCGGGCAGCCGTTCGAGCTCGCGCAGGCAACGCGCGCGCGCCTCGGTCAGGCCGGGCAGCGCGAGGCGCCGGCCGGCACGCATCGCCGGCACGAGCAGCGGCTCGCCCGGCTGCGCGTCGCCTTCCACGCTGACCACGTCGCGCGCGAAGCGCGCGCCTGCCCCATAGCTGCGCCACACCTGCTTGCGCCCGGGCCACGTCGCCTTGCCGGTTGAGCGCTTGCGCCGCGGCAGGCCCGCGTACTCCTGCAGCTTGTAGACCGCGTCGAGGTAGGGCGCGTCGGCGGAGGTGGTGAGGCTGGTGCCCACGCCGAAGCTGTCGATCGGGGCGCCGGCGTCGACGAGCGCCGCGACGCGCGCCTCGTCCAGGTTGCCGCTCGCGAAAATGATCGCGCCGCGGTGGCCGGCCTCGTCGAGCACGCGCCGCACCTTGCGCGACAGGTCGTCCAGGTCGCCGCTGTCCAGGCGCACGCCCTTCAGCCGCCCGGGGGTAGCGGCCGCGCGGCGTGCGCCCTCCACCGTGTCGTAGGTGTCCACGAGCAGCACCGCGTTGTCGGGGAACGCCGCGGCAAAGTGCGCAAAGGCCGCGGCTTCGCTGTCGTGCGCCTGCACGAAGGAGTGCGCCATGGTGCCGAACACCGGGATGCCGAAGCGCGGCGCGGCGAGCGCCGTGGCGGTGCCGTCGAAGCCGGCGAGAAAGGCGGCACGCGCCGCCAGCAGCCCGGCTTCCGCGCCATGCGCGCGACGCAGCCCGAAATCGATCAGGCCCTTGCCGCGCGCGGCGAGCCGGATGCGGGCCGCCTTCGAGGCCACCACGGTCTGGAAGTGCACGAGGTTGAGCAGGCGCGTCTCGACGAGCTGCGCCTCGGGCATCGGCGCGGTGACGCGCAGGATGGGTTCGTCGGGAAAGAACAACGTGCCCTCCGGCATGGCGTGCACGTCGCCGGTGAAGCGCCAGCCGGCGAGCCGCGCCGCGAAGCCGGGGCGGAACAGCCGCGAGCGCTCGATCCAGTCGAGCTCCTCTGCACCGAAGCGCAGCTGCTCAAGCAGCTCGAGCGCCTGCTCGAGCCCCGCCGCGACAAGGAAATCGCGGCCGGGCGGAAGCTTGCGCACGAAGAGCTCGAACACCGCCGTTTGCGTCATCTCCTGCTCGTAGTAGGCCTGCAGCATGGTGAGCTGGTACAGGTCGGTGAGCAGCGGGCTGGAGAGCGGGTTCACCGGCCCACTTTAGGAGGGGTGGGATGGTGGCCGTTTGACGCAGGTCAACGGCGCCCGGAGCGGCGCCTGCACACTCGGGGAGCCATGAACCCCCCGCTGCCCGCCGAAGCGCTGCGACTGCGCTGCGACCCCGCGCAGTTCGAGTTCGCCACCACCGCCGAGCTGGCCGACCTCGACGCCGCGCTCGGGCAGGAGCGCGCCCTGGGCGCGATCGAATTTGGCGTGGGCATGCGCAACGAGGGCTACAACCTGTTCGCCATGGGCCCCGAAGGCATCGGGCGCCGCACCATCGTGCGCCGGCACCTGGAGGCGCAGGCGAAGACGCTGCCGCCGCCCTCGGACTGGTGCTACGTGTTCAATTTCAAGGCGCCGCACAAGCCGCGCGCGCAGCGCCTGCCCGCCGGCCAGGCGCCGGCGTTCCGCGACAGCATGGCGCGGCTGGTGGAGGAACTGCGCACCGCGGTGCCGGCCGCGTTCGAGACCGACGAGTACCGCAACCGGCGCCAGCAGATCGAGGCCGAGCTCGGCGAGCGCCAGGAGCGCGTGCTGGGCGAGTTCGGCGAGCGCGCCAAGGCGCAAAACATCGCGCTGATCCGCACGCCGACCGGCTTCGGCTTCGGCCCGATGTCCGGCGAGGCGGTGATGGAGCCCGAGGAGTACCGCAAGCTGCCCGCGGCCGAGCAGAAGCGGCTCGAGGAGCTGGTGACCCGCCTGCAGGAGGAGCTCGAGCGCGTGCTGCACGACCTGCCGAAATGGCGCCGCGAGTCGATGCGCAAGCTGCGCGAGCTCAACCGCGAGGTGACGCGCGCCGCCGTCAACAGCGCCCTCGAGGAGGTAAAGGCCGAGTACCGCGCCCTGCCCGAGGTGCAGGACTACCTCGCCGAGGTGCAGGAGGACATGCTCGAGAACGCTGAGGCGTTTCGCGCATCGAAGGACGGCGAGCCCGTGACGCTGTTCGGCATCCCCGTGGCGCGCGCCGACGCCCCGGAGGCGACGCTCCGCCGCTACGCGGTGAACGTGCTCATCGAGCACTCCGGCGCGGCGGGCGCGCCCATCGTTTTCGAGGACAACCCCAGCCACGACGCGCTGCTCGGCCGCATCGAGCACCTGTCGCAGATGGGCGCGCTGGTGACCGACTTCACGCTGATCAAGGCGGGCGCGCTGCATCGCGCCAACGGCGGCTACCTGGTGATCGACGCGCTGAAGCTGCTCGCCCAGCCGTTCGCATGGGACGCGCTCAAGCGCGCGCTGCGCTCGCGCGAGATCCGCACGCAGTCGCTCGGCCAGGCGCTGAGCCTGGTCAGCACGGTATCGCTGGAGCCGGAGCCGATCCCGCTGGAGGTGAAGGTGGTGCTGGTGGGCCAGCGGCTGCACTACTACCTGCTGCACGCCTATGACCCCGAGTTCGCCGCGCTGTTCAAGGTGGCCGTGGACTTCGAGGAGGACATGCCGCGCGGGCCGCAGAACGACCTCCTGTACGCGCGCGTCGTCGCCGCCTTCGGGCGCAAGGAGGGCCTGCGCCCGCTCGAGGGCGCGGCGGTGGCGCGCGTCATCGAGCAGGGCGCGCGCGACGCCGGCGACGCCGCCAAGCTCTCGGTGAGCATGCAGGCGCTGGCGGACCTGTTGCGCGAGGCGGACTACTGGGCGGCGAAAGCCGGGCGCGCCGCCATCTCGGCGCAGGACGTGCAGCGCGCCGTGGATGCGCAGGTCGAGCGCCTGGACCGCGTGCGCCAGCGGCTGCTGGAGAACGTGCTGCGCGGCAGCCAGCTCATCGACACCGCCGGCGCGCGCTCCGGCCAGGTCAACGGCCTCGCGATGGCGCAACTCGGCGGCTTCGCCTTTGGCATTCCCCAGCGCATCACCGCGCGCGTGCGCCTGGGCAGCGGCGGCGTGGTGGACATCGAGCGCGAATCCGAGCTCGGCGGCCCGATCCATTCCAAGGGCGTGCTGATCCTGTCGGGCTATCTCTCGGGGCGCTACGCGCCCGGCAGGCCGCTGTCGCTCTCCGCGAGCCTGGTGTTCGAGCAGAACTACGGCGGCATCGAGGGCGACAGCGCCTCCTCGGCCGAGCTCTACGCGCTGCTTTCGTCGCTCGCCGAAGCGCCCGTGCGCCAGTCGCTCGCGGTCACCGGCTCGGTCAACCAGCACGGCGACGTGCAGGCGATCGGCGGCGTCAACGAGAAGGTCGAGGGTTTCTTCGACCTGTGCAAGGCGCGGGGGCTGGCCGGCGGCCAGGGCGTGCTGATTCCGAGGGCCAACGAACAGCACCTCATGCTGCGCGAAGAGGTCGTGGCCGCCGTCGCAGAGGGAAAGTTCGCGGTCTACGCCGTGGGCACGGTGGATGAAGGCATCGAGCTGCTCACCGGCGTGCCGGCGCTCGAGGTCCACGCGCGCGTCGAGGCGCGGCTATCCGAGTTCGCCGAGCGCGCGCGCGCCTACGCCACCGGCCTCGGGGGCAAGCCATGGCAGAAGGCGAAGAAGAAGTAAGAATCGCGCGAATCATTGCCTGCTTCGCGCCGGGCAGCGCCGGCTCGCCCGAGGCGGTCGCGCGCCTGGCGGCCGAGATGCAGGCGGAGCTGCTCGGCCTGTTCATCGAGGACGTCGAGCTGCTGCGCTTCGCCGCGCTGCCGTTCGCGGCGGAGGTCGGCTTTCCATCGGCCGCGCGGCGATCAGTGGATCTGGCCGGGCTCGAACGGCAGCTGCACGCGCAGGCGGCCGGGCTGCGGCAGGCGCTCGCCACTGCGCTCGATCCCACGGCGGTCAGCTGGTCGTTTCGCGTCGCGCGGGCTTCGCCGGAGAACGCCGTGGAAGCGGCGCTGGCGGAGGGCTACGCCCCCGCGCTGATCATCCCGCCCCGCGGCAACCCGCGTGCCGAGCGTCGCGTCCTGCGCCGGCCCGAGATCAGCGAGGAAGCGCTGCGCGCCTTGCTGCGCTCGGTACAGCCGGTGCTGATCCTGCCGGCTTGAGCTTTCCTTCCCGGACCAGCAATGATCATGAGTCCCGAAGCTGCGCGAGCGTGGCCTGCATGCGCGCTGATCTCCATAGCGATTGCATGCGCGCTCGGCGTCTGCCCCGCCGCGGCACGCGCCCAAACCTCGCCCACGCTTGCCGCATTCGCGAGCGTGATCATTCCCGGCCTGGGACAGGCGAGCAACGGCAACTACGAAGAGGCTGCGGCGCACTTCGGCATCTTTGCGCTGTCGCTGTCGACCGCCCTGCACTACGAGCACAAACCCGATTTCCTGAGCGACGTCGCCCGCTATGACGACGCGGGCAACCGCGAATACATCAACCAGACGACGCTCCGCCGCGACTTCGCGTTGCGCCTCGCCGCCGATACCGCGCTCTACTCCTCCTTTGGCGCCTACCGCGACGCGCGCCGGCGCGACGACCGCGCCTACCGAACTCCGGCGCCGAAGGAATCCCTCTCCGAGCTTGCGCTCGCGCCGTTTTCGTGGGAATTCCTGTCGCGCCCGACGACCTTCATCCCGCTCGCCCTCCAGGCCTGGGCGGTGTCGCGCAGCAAGGGCGTTTACGGCATCTACCGCAGCGACGACGTCAGCACGCGCGACCTGCACATCTACAACGTCACCGCCAATGAGTTCACCGCGGTCGGCGAGGAAGGATTCTTCCGCGGCTTCATCAACAACGAGTTCAGCCACCGCTGGGGCAACGGCTGGGGTCTCGCCTGGTCATCGCTGCTCTTTGGCGTCGCGCATACCGGCCAGGGCCAGACCGCCAACGCCGTCCAGGCGTCGATCGCCGGTGCCTACCTGGGCTGGATGCAGCAGCGCAACGGATTCGGGATCGCTGAGGGCGTCGCCCTGCACTACTGGATCAACGTTCTCGCCGGCATTGCGGCGATCCGCAACGGCGGCAGCGCGCCGCTCTTGAGTCTCAGCGTTCCTTTCTGATTGCACGCGCCAGCCAGCTCCTCAGCTTGGCCAGCGGCCGCGCATTCAGCACATCCTTCTTCTCCAGCCACCCGCGCCGCGCCTGCCCCACGCCGTAGCGCAGCACCTCGAAGCCGTCCACGCCGTGCGCGTCCGAGCCGACGGCGACCAGCACGCCTTCGTCTTTCGCCATGCGGCAATGCACGTCGTTCAGATCGAGCCGGTCGGGATGCGCATTCAGCTCGAGCGCCATGCCCCGGCGCTTCGCCTTGCGCACCACGGCGAGCATGTCCAGCTCACAAGCCTCGCGCTCCCCGAGCAGCCGCCCCGTGGGATGCGCGAGGATCGAGACATGCGGGTTGTCCAGCGCCTTGAGAACGCGCGCGGTCTGCCGCGCGCGCGAAAGACCGAATCCGCCATGCACTGCGGCGACCACCAGGTCGAGCTTGGACAGAATTGAATCCGGAAGATCGAGGCTGCCGTCCTCCAGGATGTCCACCTCGATGCCCTTGAGCAACGTGATGCCGCGCAGCTCCCTGTTCACTACGTCGATCTCCGCCATCTGCTGCTCGAGCCGCCGCGGGTCGAGACCATGCGCCATGGCGAGCCGCCGCGAGTGGTCGGTAATGGCGAGGTACTCGAGGCCGCGCGCCTTCGCGGCGAGCGCCATCTCGCGCAGGGTGTTGTGTCCGTCGCTGGCGCTGGTGTGCGCGTGCAGGTCGCCGCGCAGGTCGGAAAGCTCCAGCAGGCGCAGCAGCTCCCCGCGGCGCGCCGCCTCGAGCTCGCCCTGGTTCTCCCGCAATTCCGGCTCGATGTAGGGCAGCCCTACCGCCGCGTACACCGATTCCTCGGTCTCCCCGCCGATGCGCTTCTCGCCGCGCCACACGCCGTACTCGTTGATCTTCAGCCCGCGCTCGATGCCGAGCTTGCGCACGGCGATGTTGTGCGCTTTCGACCCGGTGAAGTAGTGCAGCGCCGCGCCGTAGCTCTGCCGCGGCACCACGCGCAGGTCGGCCTGCATGCCGGATGCAAGCCGCACGCTGGAGCGCGTCGTGCCCTGGGCGAGAACCTCGCGCACCTCGGGGTAGCGCACGAAACGCGCGCTGACCTCTTCCGGTTTGCTGGAGACGACGAGAAAATCCAGATCGCCTACCGTGTCCTTCATCCTGCGGTAGCTTCCCGCGACCACTGCGCCGAGGTATTTCGCCAGCGGCTCGGCGTACTGGGCCGCCACCGCGAGCTTGAAGCGCCGCGGCGCGACGAGCCGCGCTTCTGCAGCCGCAACGATGCGCTGCGCCGTCTTCTCGCCGAAACCCGGCAGGGCGGGGAGTCTTCCCGCGCGCGCCGCGCGCCGCAGGTCTTCCAACGAGTCGATGCGCGCTTCGTGCAGCGCCCGCACGCGCTTCGGGCCAAGCCCGGGCAGCGCGAGCAGCGCGGTGATGCCGGCAGGGAACTTGCGGCGCAGCTGTTCGAGCAGCTTGCAGCTGCCGGTGGCTGCGATTTCACGGATCTTGCCGCCGAGGTCGGCGCCGATGCCGGGCAGCTTGGGCAGCTCGGCGCCTTCGGCGAGCCGCGCGGCGAGGTCCAGGCTCAGGCTCCCCACCACGCGCGCGGCGTTGCGGTAGGCGCGGATGCGAAACGGGTTCTCGTCGCCCAACTCGAGGAGGTCGGCGATCTCTTCGAAGACGGCAGCGATGTCGGCGTTGTGCAGGGGCACGGCGGCCCCGCTGGCGCCTAGTGATCCTCGAGCCGGGGGCGCTCTTCCTCGGTGGGCTCGCCGGTGTCGGGGTCCACGTGGCCGGCAATGCCGATCTCGCTCTCGGCCTCCTGCAGCGTCTCGCCCGGCTCGGGGGCGTCCTCGCCGCCGGCCTGCATGTCCTGCACCGCCTCGAGCAGCGTCGCAAACGGACCGGATTCGCGGCCGCCATCCTTCGCCTGCCAGTAGTAGCCGTCAGGGCGTTCGACGATGCGCGTGCGGTCGTAGTCGGGGGCAGTTTCCGGGATCGCCTTTGTCATGGGTAATTATTCTGCGCTTCGGCGACGAATCGTGTTTGACTTTCGTCAATCCCCGGCCCGGGCCGCCGGCGCAATCTTGCTCATGCCCTGGAACGACGGCTACTACCCGGTTTCCATGAAGAACCTGCCCCTCGCGGTGCGCCGCAAGGCGATCGAAATCGCCAATGCGCTGCTCGAGTCGGGCCACCCCGAGGGCCAGGCGATCCGCATCGGCATCGCCCGCGCCAGGCAGTGGGCCGCGCGCGCGGCGCACGCCCGCATTGCCGTCCGATGAATCCTCTCGCCCTCATCGCCGGCGACGCGCACCCCGGGCTCGCGCGCGAGATCGCGCGGCAGGCGCAGTTACCGCTCCTCCCCGTTTCGATTTCCGCCTTTGCCGACGGCGAAACGCGCGTGCGCATCGAGGCCGAGGTGCGCGGAACGGATCTGGTCATCGTGCAGCCGACCTCATCGCCCACCAGTGAACGGCTCCTCACGCTCGCACTCATCGCCGACGCGGCGCGCGCCGCCGAGGCAGGCCGCATCACGGCGCTGGTGCCGTACTTCGGCTACGCCCGCCAGGACGTGCGCAAGGAACCCGGCGAGCCGCGCTCGGCGCAGCTCGCCGCGCGCATCCTCGCCACGGCGGGCATCGACCGGGTGATCGCGCTGGAGCTGCACTCGAGCGCTCTGGAGAACGCCTTCCCCATGCCCATCACGCACCTGCGCGCGGACGAGCTCCTGTTGCCGCACCTGCGCGGTCAGCGCCTGGCGATCGTTTCACCCGACGCGGGCGGCCTGAAACGCGCGCAGCGCTATGCCATGGCGCTCGGCGCGCCGCTCGCCGTGGTGGCGAAGCAGCGCACCGGCGCCGACGCGGCCGTGCCGCTGCAGGTCCTGGGCGCGGTGCGCGGCGAGGCCTGCCTGCTCGTCGACGACATGGCGAGCACCGGCCGGACCATCGCCGGCGCGGCGCAGGCGCTGCTGGCCGCCGGCGCGGCCGAGGTACACGCGCTTTTCATCCACGCGGTGATGGCGAGCGGCGCGCTCGAGCGCATGCGCGCCGCCGGCGTGCGCCGCATCCTGACGACCGACAGCGTGCGCGGCGATGCCGGGCCGGGGGTCGAGGTGGTGTCGACCGCGCCGCTGTTCGCCAAGGTGCTGCGGCCAGGGAGCCTCCCGCCGCAGCGTTGACGAAGGTCAAACGGGTGCCCGGCCGATCGGCTAGCGTCCCGGGGGTGGAAACGAGCGCCCGCTTCAACCTGATCTATCTGCTGGTCGCGATGGTCGCGCTGTTGTTCGTGCAGCAGTGGTGGCAGGCGATGCAGACCACCGAGGTGCTGCCCTACAGCGAATTCGAGAAGCTGCTCGCCGAAGGGCGCATCGCCGAGGTCGCGGTGGGCGAGAAATTCATCACCGGCAAGCTGAAGAGCCCCGAAGGCCGCAAGACCGTCGTGGTGGCCAACCGGGTGGAGCCCGGCATCGCCGAGCGCCTGTCGAAGTACGGCGTGCCCTACAGCCAGGTGCAGGAGAGCACGCTGTTGCGCGACATCCTGTCGTGGGTGGTGCCGGCGCTGGTGTTCTTCGGCATCTGGTACTTTCTCGCGCAGCGCATGGCCAGCCAGCAGGGCGGCCTCGGCGGGCTGATGAGCATCGGCAAGAGCCGCGCCAAGGTGTATGTGGAAAAGCGCACCGGCGTCACCTTCGCCGACGTCGCCGGCGTGGACGAGGCCAAGGAGGAACTGCAGGAAGTGGTCGAGTTCCTGAAGGACCCGAAGCGCTACGGGCGCCTGGGCGCGCGCATCCCCAAGGGCATCCTGCTGGTCGGCCCGCCCGGCACCGGCAAGACGCTGCTGGCGCGCGCGGTGGCCGGCGAAGCGGGCGTGGCGTTCTT
>Ga0137459_1000882_pt1 | contig 10102 bp, 7 predicted proteins | sample EasRivERMGT700_2_FD_104908 | JGI IMG/M metagenome (GOLD analysis project Ga0137459, IMG submission 104908) | Soil microbial communities from meander-bound floodplain in the East River, Colorado, USA - East River MetaG ERMGT700_2 | ecosystem: Environmental > Terrestrial > Soil > Floodplain ... | reverse complement strand
GTTCGCGAGCTGCAGGGCGCGCCGCAGCGCTTTGGCCTGCGTGTCCCGCGCCGCCACCTGGTCGCGCGTCGTGCGAACGCCCGCAAGCGCATCGCCCGCTTCCCGGAGCGCCACCAACGCCGTCTGCTCGTAGCGCGCCCTCGCTTGTTCCGCCCGCGCCCGCGCGGCGCGCGTCTGATTGACGAGCCGCCCGCCGGTGAACAGGGGGAGCGAGATCCCCGCCTGCAGCTGATAGATGTTGGCCTGCGCGCTGAACAGGTCGGCGGAGTTGGCCGCCTGCGAGCCGGCGGTTCCGGTGATCATGACCGTCGGCAAGCGCGCGGCGACCGCCACGCCGATCCGGGCCGTCGCGGCCGCGTACTCACGCTCGGCTTGCTGCACGTCCGGCCGCCGCGCCAGCAGCGTCGCTGGGAGCGAGTCGGGCACGACCACCGTGCGCGCGGCGCCGGCGAGATCGGTCCCGCGCGGGATCGCCATCGGACCCGCACCGAGCAGCACGCTGAGCGCGTGCTCCTGAGTGGCGCGAAGCAGCTCGACCTGGGCGAGTCGCGCCGCCGGCACCGCCACCTGGGCTTCGAACTGCCGCACGTCCAGCTCGGAGATGACGCCCATTGCGTAGCGTCGCCGCGCGAGATCGAGGGTGGCGCTGCGCGACGCGAGCGTCTGCTCGGAAATCTGCAGCTCCTGGTCGAGCTCCAGCAGCTCGAGGTACCCGCTGGCCACGTCGCTCACCAGCGAGAGCACGGCGGCCCGCGCGGCTGCCTGCGTGGCCTCCACGTCGGCCCCCGCCGCCTGCATCCCACGCCGGACCCGGCCCCAGAAGTCGAGCTCCCAGGCGACGTCCGCCGTCACGCGCCACGCCTTGTATTCGACGGGGGGAAACGCGCCGAGCACGATCTTGTTCGTGCTCGCGCTGCCGTTGGCCGTGAGGCTCGGGAACAGCGGCCCGCGCGCCACGCCCGCCTGGGCGCGGTACTCGCGGATCCGCGCCTCGGCGAGCGCCAGATCACGGTTCTGCCGCACCGCGGTCTCGACCAGCCGTGTGAGCGTGGTGTCGTGCAGGATGTCGAGCCAGGCGAGATCGGCGAGCGAGTCTGCCGCGATCGAGCGCGCTGGGGTGGGCGCGACCCCCGGCCCGGCCGAATCGGCCGCGCGCGCTGCCACGAGCGAATCGAAGAAGGTACGCGCCGAGTCGGAGCGGGTACCGCCCCCGACCTGGCTGGTGGCGGGAACCACGGGCTGCGGATGGAAACCCGGGCCCACCGCGCAGCCGGCGAGCAGGGCGGTGAGCGCGACGGCGAGGCAGTGCCGGCTCATGTCGCCTCCTTGCCGCGCTCGGCCAGGCCGCGGATCACGCGGAAGAACAGCGGGATGAAGAAGATACCGATGGTCGTGGCGACGAGCATTCCGGCGAACACCGTGGTGCCGATCGAATGCCGGCTCGCCGCTCCCGCGCCGCCTGCCACCACGAGGGGTGAGACGCCGAGGATGAATGCGAAGGAGGTCATGAGAATCGGGCGGAAGCGCTGGCGCGCCGCCTGCAAGGCCGCCTGATGGATCGGCATCCCCTGGTTGCGGAGCTCGTTCGCGAACTCGACGATCAGGATGGCGTTCTTCGCCGCGAGCCCCACGACCGTGATCAGGCCGACCTGAAAGTAGATATCGCTCGGCTGTCCCCGCACCCAGACGCCGAAGAAGGCACCCAGGACGCCGAACGGTACGCCGAACAGGACGGCGAACGGCAGCGACCAGCTCTCGTACTGCGCCGCGAGCACGAGGAAGACCAGGACCAGGCCGAGGCCGAACACGAGCCCCCCGGCCCCGCTCGATGCGCGCTCCTGGTACGACTGACCGGAGTACGAGATACCGACCCCTTCGGACGCGAAGCGGGTGCGCACCAGATCGTCCAGCGCGTTCATCATGTCCCCCGAGCTGTGGCCGGCCCGCGGGACGCCGGTGACGAACGCGGACGTGAAGCCGTTGAAGCGGGTGAGCAGCGTGGGGCCGCTCTTGAACTCGGTCCGCGCCAGCGCCGAGACCGGGATCATCGCATCCTGGGCGCCGCGCACGTACAGCGCGCCGATGTCCTGGGGCGTTTCGCGGAACGGCGCCTGCGCCTCGATCTGCACGCGATAGGTCCGGCCATAGAGGTTGAAATCGTTGACGTAAAGGGTGGACAGGAGCGCCTGCAGGGTGCCGAACAGGTCGGTCAGCTTCACCCCGCGCGCCTTGGCCGTGGCGCGGTCCACGTCCACGTACAGCTGCGGCACGTTGGCCCGGAAGTTGGCCTGCACTCCCTGCACCGCAGGGAGCTGATTGGCCGCCTGGAGGAACGCCTGCACGACGCGGGCGAAGTCCTGGACGTTCTGGCCGGAGCGGTTCTGGATGTTGGTCTCGACACCGGAGGTCGCGCCCAGGCCGATGATCTCCGGGAGATTGAACGCGAATGCGACCGCGTCGCGCATGCCGAACAGGCGCATGTTCAGCCGGCCGGTGATGGCGTCGATCGAGGACGTGCGGTCCCGCTCGTCCCACGGCTTCGCGTTCACGAAGATGGTGGCGCTATTGGGCTGACTGGCGCGGGAGAGGATGTCGAAGCCCGTGAGCGCCACGATGTTTCGCACCGCGGGCTCCTGGCGGAGGAAGCCCTCGATGCGCTGGACCACGGCGGTGGTGCGCTGCAGTGACGCGCCGTCGGGGAGCTGGACGGCGATCGCGAAGTAGCCCTTGTCTTCGGTCGGGATGAACGCCCGCGGCACGTGCCGCCACAGCACCCCGGCCAGCACGACCACCACGGCGAACGCCCCGAGCCAGGCGCGCGGGCGGCCCAGCACGCGATCGACCGCGCCGACGTAGCCGCCCGTCAGGCGCGCGAACCAGCGGTTGAATGCCCCGAACAGACCGCCCGTGTGCGCCTCCACCGATTCTTTCAGAAGGAGCGCGCACAACGCGGGCGTGAGCGTCAGGGCCACGAGCCCCGAGAGCGCCACCGCGATCACGATCGTGATCGCGAACTGTTTGAACATTCCGCCCGTCACGCCGCCCGTGAAGCCGACGGGGACGAACACGGCCACGAGGGACAACACGATCGCGACCAGCGCCGGCGCCACCTGGCGAATGGCGCGATCGGCCGCGACCCGCGCCGACACTTTCTCCCACGCCATGATGCGCTCGACGTTTTCGATCACCACGATGGCGTCGTCCACCACGATGCCGATCGCGAGGACCAGCGCGAAGAGCGTAAGCACGTTGATCGAGAACCCGATGAGCCACAGCCCGAGGAACGTGCCCACCACGCTCACCGGAACGGCGAGCATCGGGATCAGCGTCGCGCGCCAGCTTTGGAGAAATACGAACACCACGACCGCCACCAGCAGCATCGCTTCGATGAGCGTGATTACGACCTCTTCGATCGATGCCGTGATGAATGGCGTAGTGTCGAACGGGATCTGGTAGCGGATCCCCTTGGGAAAGCTGACCGACAGCTCGTCGAGCCGGTGCTCCACCGCCTGGCGGACCGCGAGGGCGTTCGCGCCCGGCCGCAGGAACAGGAGCATGAACGCTGTGGGGCCGCCGTTCAGCCGGCTCGCGAAGTCGTAGCTCTGCGCGGCCAACACCGCCCGCCCGATGTCCCGGACCCGCACCAGCGATCCGTTGGGCTCCGCCCGGACGACGATGTCATTGAACTGGTCCGCCGTCTCGAGTCGTCCCTGGCTCGTTACGGGAATCGTGAGCTCGGTCCCCGGGGGCGCGGGCTCACGCCCGATGCGTCCCGCTGGATTCGTCGTATTCTGCTCCCGCACCGCGGTCGCCACATCCCCCACGGTGACTCCGAGCCGGGCCATCTTGGCGGGATCGAGCTGGAGCAGCATCGAGAACTGCAGACCCCCGAACGTCTGCGCGTTCCCGACACCGGGGACGCGCTTCAGCTCGTCCTCGACGAACAGCTTCATGTAGTTGGTAAGGAACGGAGCGCCGTAACTCGAGTCGGTGGACGTCAGCGCTACGACGGCCAGGATGTCCGAGTTCGCCTTGAGGATCGTGATGCCGTTCTGCCGCACGGCGTCCGGGAGCTGTGGCTGAGCCAGCTGCACGGCGTTCTGCACGTCCACCGCGGCGAGGTCCTGCGATCGGGACACGTCGAAGTAGATCTGCAGGAACATCGACCCGTCGCTCGAGTTGGCCGATGTGAAGTACAGGAGCCCCTGGAGCCCCGAGAGCTGGGCCTCGATCGGCGCCGCGACCGCGGCGGCCACGTCCTGCGCGGTGGCCCCCGGGTACACGGCGGAGACCTGGACTGCAGGCGGAGTGATCTGCGGATAGCGCGACAGGGGGAGCAGCCGGATCGCGAACACCCCGAGCAGCGTGACCACGATCGAAATCACGCCGGCGAGCACCGGCCGGCGGATGAAGAAGTAGCGTATCTCGTCGGGCGCGCCGGGCTGACCGGCCGGCGCGCTCATCGCCCTGCCCCCGGGCGATCGGTCCCGGGCGGGATGGACCCGGTCGAATCGAGCGGCACCGGCCGCACGGGGCGTCCCGGGACCACCTTCTGCGTGCCATCCACGATCACGCGATCCCCCGGTTGCAGGCCCTGGTCAATGATCCAGAGGTTGCCGCTCCAGGGGCCGGGGTGGACGTCGCGCACCACCGCGGTGTCGCCCGCCCCCACCACGTACACGAACTGCCGCCCCAGCCCCGAAAGCACCGCGCGCAACGGAACGGCCAGCGCGCTGTCCCGCGCGAATCCGACCAGCCGCACGCGCACGAACTGCCCCGGCATCAGGAGGCGGTCGGCGTTGCCAAACACCGCTCGGAATTCCTGCGTCCCCGTGGCCGCGTCGAGCGCCGGGGCGACGAAATCGAGACGGCCGAGGCGCGGCAGCAGCGTGCCATCGGGAAGCGCGACCTGCACCGAGAGTGAGCTCCCCTGCTTGATCAGCGCGCGGGCGCGCGGATCCATGTGCCAGGCGGTGAGCTGCTCGGACGACGGCCGAAACGACACGTACACGGGATCGAGACGTTCGATCGTGGTCAACACGTCCGCCGGCCCGGTCACCCGCGCGCCCACGTCGAGCAGGGTGCGACCCACCCGGCCTTCCATTTCGGCGCGCACGTCGGTGTCGTCCAAATCCTTCTTCGCCTGCTGCACCGCCGCCTGCGACCCCTCGAACTCCGAGCGCGCGTTGTCCACCTCCTGCTGTGCGACCGCGTGCTGGCTCACGAGCGGTTCGAGCCGGCCGAGCTGCTGCTTGGCGTTCTCGAACCGCGCAAGCGTGCTGCGATACGCCGCATCATACCGGACGCGGTCGAGGCGGTAGAGCAGCTGCCCCGGCTGAACAACGGTCCCCTCGGTGTAGGCGCGCTGCTGGATGATGCCCTCCACCCGGGCGCGGACCTCCACCCGCCGGTACGACGTCACCTGCCCCGAGAACTCGTACGACTGCGAGACCGTCCCCGGCTGCACCTCCACGACCGCCACCTCGGGCGGTGGAAAGGCCGGTGGCGCGCCGCGGCGACCGCACGCGGCAACGATCGCGAGGACGGCAACGCCGGCGGCGGTGCCGCGGATCCGGGTCCCGACCCGAGCGTCCTTCCCCATCCCTCCACCCCCCTTTTGGCGCTGATGACGACACGACTGGCGCGGGCGCGCCATGGGCCGTAAACCCGGCCGCGGGCTATCGAGTTCCTGAACAGCGGATGGCCGACCCGGTGGCGCCGAAATGTGTCCCTACGCCGGGCCGGAGGGAATGAGGTGGACTACCGAGCTCCCGGCTCGCCGTCCCCTTCGGTCCCCGCCCCGGCGATCTGCGCGAACCGGTCGTGGACCTTCCTGGCTTGCTTGTCGCTCTCTTCGAACTGCTTCTGGGCATGCCCGAGGTGGGCGCCAACCTTCTCGAACGCCCCCTGGAACGTTTCGAACTGCTGCCGCAGGGCGCCCAGGTGGTTCTGAATCTCCTGGGCCCGGGCCTCGACCTTGAGTCCCTTCAGGCCGTGGAGGATGACGAGCAGATAGGCGTAGAAGGTGTGCGGGGAGACGGGGACCACCTTGCGAGCCATCGCGTGGGCCAGGAGGCTGGCGCCGTCCTCAGGGTTCTGGTCGCGCAACATGCTCTCGTAGTAGACGTTCTCCGCCGGGATGTACATCAGCGCGAACTCGTAGGTCCCTTCGTCGGGGCGAATGTACTTGTCGGCGATCTCGTCCACGCGGGCTTTGAGCGAGCGAACGAACGCGCGCCGCTCGCGGGCGGCCTCGTCGCCCGTCGCCGCCAGCATCCGCTGGCATGCCTCGAGGGGAAATTTGGCGTCCACCGGGACCATCCGGCCGCCGGCTCGCACCACGGCGTCCACCCGCTCACCCGACTTGAAGGTGTACTGCATCTGATAGAAAGCCGTGGGCAGGATTTGCCGGAGCAGCTCTTCGAGCCAAACTTCGCCGATGGTGCCCCGCAGCTTGGGGACCTGGAGCAGCTGCTGCACCTCGGTGACCGCGCCTCCCACCGTCTCGAGCCGCTTGGTCACCTCGCCCAGCTGCCCGAGCCGCTCGCGCACGTCGGACAGCACCTGCGTCTGCGCGGCGCTCCCCTCCGCGAGCGCCCGGGGAACCTGCTGTTGCGCCGCGATCAGAGCGTCGAACCGGGAGCGGAGCTCGATGAGCTGTTGTTGGACGGGCCGCAGGATGAGCACGAGGAGAAGCACGATCACGAGCGCCAGCGCCGCCAGGAGCATAGCCTGAGACACCATTCAGCGCACCCGCACCTTGAAGCCGCCGCCCGCATCATCCGGTGCCCACTCGGCGGCGAGTGTGGCGAGCGGACCCTTCAGCAGGCCGGCGACCACGCCTCGCAGCACCGGACCGTCCGGCGAGCCCCTGCCCCTCCCCGTAATGATGTGCACGATCGCGCCCGCCTTGCGTCGCTGCCAGCGCTCGAGAAAGGCCCGCACGGCAGGGGCCGCTTCGCTGGCGCTGAACCCGTGCAGGTCGAGCTCGCCATCGGCGCGCGCGTCCAGCAGCGGATCATGCGAATCGAAGGTAGGGTGGCGTCCGCGCTTTCCCACAGCACCACTCTACAATTGTTGGGGACTGTTTGCGCAGTGGGAGGAGTGTCGATCCACCCCGGGCGGGCGCCCGGGGGCTACTGACAGACCGGCGCGCCTTCGGGCGATGCGGCCGTCGCAGGCGCGGCTGGCGTCACCAAGCCGGTGTAGATGGCGCAGCTCTTCGCCGTGTTGGCGTTCGTGATGTTGACGGTCCAGCCCGCCTGCGTGCCGGCGCCGGTCGTCACCGCGCCCAGCGTATTGCCGGTGGTCGTGCAGAACGACACCGCGCCCGCTGGTGCCGGGGTGGCGCAGGACACGCTCGTGGTGTACTTGATCGAGTCCGCAAAGTACGCCTCCTCGGCGTTCACGAAGTTCCGCAGGTCCGACTTCATCGAGGCGATGTACGCCTTTTCCTTCGTGTTGGCGAACTTCGGGATCGCGATCGCGGCCAATATCCCGATGATCACCACCACGATGAGCAGCTCGATCAGCGTGAAACCCTTGCGGTTCATCTCAGTATCCCCCATGACGAGGGCCGAATACGGCCCCGATCTACGCCTGGTTCGCTCCGTTTGCCCCCAGATTGCAACGCAATTCAGGTGCCTACGGCTCCGGGTCGATGCTCCAACACTCTATATGACAATGAGTTGCCTGTTCCATGGAGGGTCAATTTTCGACCGTGTGGGGACAGCCAAATGTGGACCTTCTGCCTCACATAGGCAGCGTCCTGCAGGCGCGGTGCACGCTCAGAGGTACGGCTGCGCGAGCCAGGCAACACCGTCCCGCAGCTTCACCGCTAGACTGCGCCCCTCGAGGTCGTTGAGTGTTACCGGCCGGGCGCCGACCAGCTTGGCATCGAGCACCGTGTTGAGCTGGGCCGCAAGCTCGGTCGAGTAGCACTCCACGGAGTACTCGAAGTTGAGGCGCAAACTGCGCGGATCCCAGTTTGCCGAGCCGATCAACGACCATACGCCGTCCATCACGAACAACTTCGAATGGTCGAATGGCGGGGGCGAGAGGTGTACCTCGCAACCCCACCGCACAACCTGCGAGAGCTGAGCGGTCGCGGCCCACTGGACCAGCCGCAGGTTGCCGTGCTCGGGCAGAATGATCTCGACGCGTACGCCGCGCAGCGCGGCAACTCGCAGGGCGTCGATCAAGGGTGGATCGGGCAGGAAGTACGGCGTGGCGATCCGGATGGAGCTGGTCGCCTGCGCCAGCGCGCCCAGGAGGGTCATGAGCAGCGTCTCGAAATTTTCGTCCGGGCCATCGGCCACACCGCGGGCGACCACCGCGCCGGCGGGCGCGAGCGGCGGAAACCAGGCCGGGCCCGAGAGCCGCTCCCCGGTCGTGAACTCCCAATCGAACCCGACGGCTCGCATCAGCTGCTGCACCACCGGCCCCCGGATGCGAAAGTGCACATCCTGCGTCGGCTCGGCCGGGTCGAGCGCGAGCATGCAGCCGTCGCGGATGTTCAGGCCGCCGCAGAATCCGATCGTCCCATCCACCACCATCAGCTTGCGATGGTTGCGCAAATTGACGTAGGGGTGCGGCAACGGGACGCGCGGCGTGAGGAACAGGGCGGCCGTGATGTCATACGCGCGCAACGTTCGCTGGATCGGGGGACTGGTGTAGCGGGCACCCACGCCGTCGATCAGCACCCGCACCATCACCCCCCGCTGCACCGCACGCGCGAGCGCGTCGATGAACCGATCGGCGACCTGACCGCGGTCGAAGATGTAGGTGGTCAGGGCGACGCTGCGCGCCGCGCCGTCAATTGCGGCGAGCATCGCCGGGTAGGCGGCATCGCCATTCAAGAGCGGCTCCACCGCATTGCCCGGGACGAGCTCGGCCCCAGTCACTGCGCCCACCATCGTGCCCAGAGGCCTGAACGCCGGCGGAATCACCGATGGCAGCGTGGTCTCGCAGCGTGGCGGCATCTTGGGACCCGAGGGATCGGTCCACCGCAGCGTTCTGCCCAGCCGCATCCGCCCCGCCTGGCGGCGGATCCGGTTGATCCCAAACAGACCGTACAGCGCCGCGCCCACCACGGGCGTAAACCAGACCAGCCCTACCCACCCGATGGCGCCGCGCACGTCCTGCTTGGTGAGCACGATGTGCGCGGACACAACCATTGCGAGTACGACGTGCGCGACGGCGGCGAGTATTTCGCCAACCCAAGGGTCGAGGGGGATCATGTGCACCCTGAAATGGTGCGCCCTCTGGGCGAGGACTGCAACCACTCATGAAGCGAGCGACGCGTCGCCGATCGGCCCGTTGCCCAAACGTGCTATAGACTCGAGCCCGCATCCCACACACTGTTTCTCTTCGAGCTGGGAGCACCTTCTCTGCAATCCGAAGGAGGACGAGTCATGGCATCACGAAAAGATCGCCTCATGAGCGCGGCGGTGCGAGCGGCGAAGCAAGCCAAACAGTGGGCGATCGCAGCGACGCGGGAGGCTGACCAACTGCTGAAAGCGGCGAAGAAGCGGGCCGAAACCATCGAGCGGAAACGCCAGCTCAAGAAGCGACTGCAGCAGACAGCGCGGGTGATGAAGTCGGCGGGCAAGGCGGCCGTCGTCGCCGGGGTGGCGGCGGGGATCGCCGCGGCTCGAGCCGAGCTGAACGCCGGCCGGAAGCTGCTGAGAGGGAAGAAGCGCTAGGAACACTCGTCCACCCCGGGCTTGCGCCCGGGGCCGGCGAGCGGCCGTGTCAGGGTGTGAACACCCCGATGTCGAGCGACGATGGGCCCACGCCCACCGCGATGCTGTCCACCAGGGCAAACGTCGGAGAGTACACGAACACGTACGGGGGCAGCGACTGCGACGGGCTGCCGAAGAAGGCCTGATAGATCGATCCATCGCTCGCTTGGGTGGCGTCGAACGCACCGCGACACGGCATCCCCGGCTCGGTCGTGAGCCGCGCGCACACCGGGTTCAGCGGGTCACGCAGGAACGTGTGGGTCGCCGTGTTCCACACCAGCGTCCCGGTGAAAAACGCAGAGACATACGCCCGGCCCGTGGCGCCGATATGGATGCTGCCAGGTCCGGGGCCGAATCCG
>Ga0137459_1000881_pt1 | contig 10104 bp, 9 predicted proteins | sample EasRivERMGT700_2_FD_104908 | JGI IMG/M metagenome (GOLD analysis project Ga0137459, IMG submission 104908) | Soil microbial communities from meander-bound floodplain in the East River, Colorado, USA - East River MetaG ERMGT700_2 | ecosystem: Environmental > Terrestrial > Soil > Floodplain ... | reverse complement strand
TTGGCCGCGTCGAGCTCGGCCTTGGCGGCGTCGAGCTTGGCGGTCACCTCGCCGATCGGCCGCTCGAGCGCGGCGACCCGGCGATCGATCTCCTGGCGATCGGGCTCGAGCGCGGCGGCCTCGACGCGGTGCTGCTCGGCGGCGCGCCGCAGCTCCTGCCGCGAGTCGCCCATGTCGGCGCCGCCGGACTGGCGGTCGTTGTCCTCGGCGGCCTTCAGGTAGGCCTTCTGGCGGCGCTCGAGCTCCTTGCGCTTGTCGCGCAGGCCGCGGCGCAGGGCCTCGAGCTGGGCGAGCTCCTTCTGGGCCTCGTCGACCATCCGCTCGGCCTCGCCGAGCTTGGTGTCGCGCTCGCGCTCGACCTCGAGGAACCTGGAGTTCTCCTCGAGCTTGCGGGTGTCGACGTCGTGGTGCTCCCGGGTCATCTGCGCCGCGCGCTGCTCCGCGGCGGTGATCGCGGCGTTCTCGCCGGAGAACACGCGGCCGTCGACCCCGGCGGTGCGCGCGACGCCGCCGAGCGCGCCGAGCACCTGATCGAGCGCGTCGGTGTCCTTCTTGATGTCGGCGCCGAGCGTCTTGATCGCGCCCCGGCGCTGCCAGTGGCCGCGCGCGAACCGCACGGTGTAGCGGGCCGAGTTGATCAGGCCCGGCTCGGGGATCTCGGGGACCGGGCTGACCGTCGGCGGCGTGAACGGCCGATCGACGAGCGCCTCGGGGCGATGGATGCGCGTCGGCGGCGGATCGACGGCTTCCTCGCCGCGCGGGCGGGTCGCGTCGACCGCGAGCGGCGCCGCCGCCAGCTGGGTGTCCAGATCGTCGCCGAGCCCTGATGCCCCGCGCGGGGAGCCGGTCGCCCACGGCGGATCGGGCGGCGCTTGCGCGTAGGGTGCGGCCGGCGCGGCGGGGACCTGGGCCGGATCGGCCGGCTGGGGCCTCGTGCCGCCCGGCGGCGGCGGTGGCATCGTCGACGGCGAACGCGGGCCGCTCGGCAGCACGCTGGGCATCGCCCGCGGGGGTGCCGGCGGGGCTCCCGGCGGATCGGAGCGGCGGCGGGCGTTCTGCCCCGGAGCGAGCCCTGGATCGAGCCCGGGATCCACGGGCTCCGGAGGCGGCGCCTCGCGGCGCTGCGCGGCGGGCCCCGGGGACAGCGCGTTCGCGAGCGCGCGCGCACCCTCGTCGAGCGGCGGCCGGGACATCGGCGGCGGGGACATCGGCGACGGCGGGGACATCGGCGGTGGCGGCCCCGGCGGCGGCGGGGATACCGGCGGCGGCGGCAGCGGGGGCGCGCCGTCTTGCAGCGACGGGGGCGGGGCCGCCGGCGTGCGCAGGCCGGACGGGCTCGGGGCGGCCGGCGCGAACCCGGCCGAGGTCACGAGGATCCCGGGCTGGCTGGTCGGGGCGGCGGCGCTCGGCGGCGGCTTGGTCGTCCCGGCCTTGCGCGCGGGCAGCGGCGGCGGGACCGTGGTGCCCGACCGCGGCGGCAGCTGGACGCCCGTCGCCGGTGCGTTGCGCGCGCGCCGCGGCGGCAACGGCGGCAACCGCCGGCCGCACGACTGGCACACGGCGAGCTCGTCGGCGTTCTCCGCGCTGCAGAACGGACAGAACCGCACGCTACCGGCTCGCTTGCTCGCGTTGGTACACGATCTCGCCGTCGACGATGGTGTAGTCGACGTGGAGGTCCAGGAGGCTGCGATCCGCCGCCAGCACGCCGCTGTACACCGTGAGATCGGCGCGGCGGCCGACCGCGATCACGCCGCGCGTTGCCTCGGCGGCCTCGGCGTAGGCCGCGCCGTGGGTGAACGCCGCGAGGGCCTCGAGCAAGGTCATCCGCTGTGCAGGATACCAACCTCCCGCCGGCATGCCCTGGGTGTCCTGGCGGGTAACGGCGGCGTAGATGCCGAGGATCGGCGAGACCTGCTCGACCGGGAAGTCCGAGCCGCCGGCCACGGGAATCTGCTGATCGAGCAGCGTGCGCCAGGCGTACGCCCCCGCGATGCGCTGGGCGCCCAGGCGCGCCTCGGCCCACGGCATGTCGCTGGTCGCGTGGGTCGGCTGCATCGAGGCGATCGCGTGCGCGGCGACCATGCGCGGCACGTCCTTGGCGGCGATCACCTGGGTGTGCTCGATGCGCAGGCGGTGGTCTCCCGGGTGCGCCTGGTTGGCGGCGAGGTAGGCGTCGATGACGCTGCCGACCCCGGCGTCGCCGATCGCGTGGATCGCGACCTGCCAGCCGCCGGCAACCGCCGCCGCGACCGCCTGGGTGAGCGCCGCCGGCTCGATGCGCCACAACCCCAGGTTCCTGGCATCGTCGCTGTAGCCGGCGTACAGCCGGGCGCCGCGCGAGCCGAGCGCACCATCGGCGTAGAACTTGACGCCGCGCATCACGAACCGGCCGGTCGCCGGCACCGGCGGCGTGGCGAGCCGCTCGAGGCGCGCCGGGGCGGTCAGGAATGCGTGGACGCGCAGCGGCAGCTGGTGGGCGGTGGCGAGCTTGCGGTACACATCCGCGGTCTCGTCCTCGATCCCCATGTCGTGCACGGCGGTGATGCCGGCGGCGATCGCGACGGCGGCCGCGGCGCGCAGCCGGCGCTCGCGCACCTCGGCGCTCGGCGTGGGCTCCCTGGCCCGCACGAGGTCCTCCGCGTTGTCGATCAGGACGCCGGTCGGCTCGCCGGCGGCGTTGCGCAGGATCTTGCCGCCCGCGGGATCCCGCGTCGCCTTGGTGACGCCGGCCTCGCGGAGCGCGACGGAGTTGACCCAGATGGCGTGGCCGTCGATCCGTTCGAGCACGACGGGGCGATCGGCGACGGCGGCGTCGAGCGCGGCCTTGGTCGGGAACTGCTGCCCCGGCCAGCGGTTCTGGTCCCAGCCGCGGCCGATCAGCCACTGGCCGGCCGGTCGCGTCTTCGCGGCCGCGGCGATCACGGCGACGGTGGCGGCCTCCGACGGCAGATCGCGCACCGAGACGTGCTCCAGATCGACGCCGAGGCCGTAGAGGTGGCAGTGCGCGTCGATCAGGCCCGGCGTCGCCGCGCGGCCGTGCAGGTCGATCACGCGCGTCGACGGACCGGCGTGCGCGCGGACCGCCGCGGCGTCGCCGACCGCGATGACCCGATCACCGCGCCAGGCGACCGCCGCCGCCCGCGGGTTGTGCGGATCCATCGTCCAGATGTCGCCGCCGACGAGCACGACGTCCGCGATGTCGCTCGGGCCGGGCGGGGCGGGCGCGCCGGGTGTGCCAGGTACGCCGGGCGAGGCCGGCGGGCGTGCCTCGGGCGTGCCGCTGCATCCCGCGGCGAGCGCGCTAATCAGTGAGACCGATCGCGAGATAGACCTGTAGATCACGGGCTTCGAGACCATACCCAAAATCCAGCCCCAGGAGGGGCAACACGATCTGCCTTAGGTAGAGCCGCGTCCCGACGCCGACCGAATTCTTGAACGGTGCCAGCGTGGAGGTCGCGCCGCGCGCCGCCCCGGGCAAGTAGTTGCGTTCATCGTTCGACGCGTCGATGAACGTGGTGTAGCCGGAGTCGAAGAACCCGAGCCCGCGGACCGACAGCCCGGCGATCGTGAACAGCGGCAGCGAGTACTCGACGGTTCCGCCGACGTGCAGGTCGCCGCGGAACTGGTTGTTGAGGTAGCCGCGCATCGCCGTGCCGCCCATCGTGAGCTCCTGCTGGAACGGCAGGTCGTGGCCGACGTGGACCCCGGCCTTCGCGACGAGGTTGTGGCGCTCGAGCACCTGCACCGCCTTGTAGAGCGACAGGTTGAAGAGGTAGTAGTGGAAGTCCGAGCCGAGCTTGGGGATCGCGTACTCGACCGAGGTCTGGTACTTGTAGCCGCTCTGGATGCCGTACCAGTTGGCGCGGCGATCGATCGTCAGGCTGATCTCGTTCGAGATGTCCCAGCCCTCCTGGCCGGGCTTGGGCGGGTTCGTGAGGCTGGCGGTGGGGTCGGTGGTGATCGCGCCGAGATCGAGCGTCAGCGCCTTGACGTCCCGGTAGCTGACGTGGGCGCCGCGGAGCCGCGCGTCGAGCTTGACGCCGCGGAACAGCTCGATGCCGAGCTTGACCCCGCCGTTCAGGTAGTTCATGCGCGACTGCCGCACCGCGCTCGGGTTGTCGGTGTAGCCGGTCGGCGGCGCATACTCGATGACGCGCGCGGTCTTGAGATACGTGTCGAGCTGGGCGTAGAACCGCGTGCCGCCGATCGCCGGGATCACCCACGCGCCGATGAAGAACGAGTCGCCGGTCGCGATCTGTCCGTACAGCAGGAGCTTCTGGTTCTCGCCGAACAGGTTGTTCTCGCCGAACCCGATGCCGCCGCCGGTGTTGGTCGGCTGGTTGTAGAACGCCGGGGCGATCACCCACGAGTGCTTGTCCTTGACCGTCAGGTGAACGCGCACGCCGGGTTCGTCGCACCTCGGCGAGCTGGCCGGGCCGCAGGCGTCCCAGAACCCGTCGACGTCCTTGAACAGGCCGCTCGACACCAGATCCGCCTTGATCCGGTCGAGCATGTCGCTCGTCCAGTCGTCGCCGACCGCGACCTTGGCGATCAGCTCGACGGTGTCGGTCGTGGTCTTCGTGTTGCCCTCGACCACGATGTCGCGGATCGTGTCCGCGGCGGCGAGGCGTCCGCTGGCAAGCACGATCGCGAAGGAAGCGGCGGCAGCTCGCACGTGGCGAGTATGGCACGGGCCGATCGCCGCGAGCGCGCCGCCGATCACACGACTTGGCACCCGTGTTAACAACGACACATGAACCCTGCCGAGGTCGCCACCGCACTCCTGATCGAGCGCACGCTCCACAACTCGCCCGCGTACCGAAAAGTCGACGACACGCTCTACGTCATCAAGCAGGGCTCGGCCTACGTCATGATCAACGTCGTGCCGTGGGGCGACAACCGGGCGATGGTGCGCTGCACGGCGCAGCTCGTGAAGGGGGTCGACGTCGACGGGCCGCTCGCCATGCAGCTGCTCCAGCTCAACGCCCACCTGCGGTTCGGCGCGTTCGCCATGGACGTCGCCGAGCACACCATCCTGTTCACCCACACGATCCTCGGCGGCACCACGCTCGATCCCGAGGAGCTGCACGCCACGCTGCGCGACGTCGCGCTGGTCGCCGACGAGTACGATGACAAGCTGATGAAGAAGTACGGCGGTCAGCGGATGATCGACCTGCTCGAGGAGGCGGCGATGGAGCGGATCATCGAAAAAAATCCGGACAGCTTCAACTTCGACGACTGACCGACCGACCGAGACCCGACCATCGACCGACCTGGAAAGAGGCAGCATGGCTTCCCACGATGATCCGACCCTGGGCTTTGGCACGCGCGCGATCCACGCCGGGCAGGTGCCCGACGCGACGACCGGCGCGGTGATGACGCCGATCTACTACACGTCGACCTACGCGCAGCAGGCGCCCGGCGTGCACAAGGGCTTCGAGTACTCGCGCACCCACAACCTGACGCGGTTCGCGCTCGAGGCCAACCTGGCGTCGCTCGAGGGTGGCAGCGGCGGCCTGTGCTTCGCGTCGGGCCTCGCGGCGACCTCGACGCTGCTCCAGCTGTTCGACGCCGGCAGCCACGTGATCGCCTGCGACGACCTCTACGGCGGCACGTTCCGGCTGTTCGACAAGGTGTACCGGCGGCTCGGGTTCGACTTCACCTATGTCGATCCGCTGCACGGCGCCGGCGCGGTCGAGGCGGCGATGCGGCCGACGACCAGGCTCGTGTGGATCGAGACGCCGACCAACCCGATGCTGAAGATCGTCGACATCGCGGCGGTCGCGGCGGTGTGCAAGCAGCGCGGCGTGCTGCTCGCGGTCGACAACACGTTCCTGACCCCGTACTTCCAGCGGCCGCTCGAGCTCGGCGCCGATATCGTCGCGCACTCGATGACCAAGTACCTGAACGGCCACTCCGACGTGGTCGGCGGCGCGCTGATCGTCAACGACAGCGGCCTGCGCGATCGCCTCGCGTTCCTGCAGAACGCCGCCGGCGGCGTGCCGTCGCCGATGGACAGCTTCCTCGTGATGCGCGGCACCAAGACGCTGCACGTCCGCATGGAGCGCCACGACGAGAACGCGCGGGCGATCGCGAGCTGGCTCGAGCACCACCCGCAGGTCGAGAAGGTGATCTACCCGGGCCTCGCGTCGCACCCGCAGCACGCGCTCGCCAAGCAGCAGCAGCGCGGGTTCGGCGGCATGATCAGCTTCGTCCTGGCGGGCGGGCTCGAGGCGTCGCGCAGGTTCCTGTCGGCGTGCCAGATCTTCACGCTCGCGGAGTCGCTCGGCGGCGTCGAGTCGCTGATCGAGCACCCCGCGATCATGACCCACGCCAGCGTCCCGCCCGAGCGCCGGGCCCAGCTCGGGATCGCCGATGGCTTCATCCGGCTGTCGGTCGGCATCGAGGACCAGACCGATCTGAGAGCCGATCTCGAGCGCGCGTTCCACGCCGCCGGGTAGCCGGGGGGCCCCGGCGCCGCCCAGTTCCGCCGATCTCCACCGCGCGATCGCGTTACGAATCTCTTGCGGGTTGAGGGGCGTCGTGCCTTCGTTGATGCGCCCGAAGATCTGGAACTTCGCCTGGGGCGATGTGTTCGCCTGGAGCACGAAGCAGGTGAGCTGCGTCTGCTCGAACAGGCGGCGCGTCTTGGGCTCGATGGTGTCGAAGCTCCGTCCTTCGAGCTCCTTCATGAGGGTGGTAGATCACCGGCAGGGGGATGCGGGCGAGCACCGACTCGACGAATTTGATCTGCTTGTCTTCCGTCCAGACCATCTCGCGCTGGAATTCGGGCTGCAGCCGCACGAAGCCGGCCCGCCACCGATGGTGGAGCTCGTAGATCGAGAAATCGGATTTGCGGATGTCGAGCGGAAACTGTGTCTCGACCACCGACTCGACCGCGGGGCCGACATCTTCGGTCTCTTCAGGGTCATGGTTGATCTGAGTCGGGAGCGGCTGCTGCACAAGTGGCATCGTAGCAGCCCGTATCGTTCGAAGAAGCCCGGCGTAGTCCCGATCCCTGTTGAAATTGAGGGGGCGGCCCAACCGACCCCGAGAGGATTCTCGGGGCGCTTGCCGGAGGCTTTGCACCGCGGCAGGTCGCGCGCGTCCGCCACGCCGTCGGCCAGGCGCAGGACTTCGACCGCCGCCCACCGGATCCAGCGCGGCGCGAGCCCTGGCCGCGCTGCGCACCCGGCCGAGAGAGGTGACCAGCTCGGTCAGGATGCGCGGGTCGGAAATGGCTTCGATCGCCGCGAGGTCGTCGTCAGACAGGTCGCCGAGCTTGGTGCGCGCGAGCGCGACCAGCTGCGAGCGCCCGCCCGCGCCAGTCACGGCCCGGGTCGGCAAGCTCGCGCTGCGTGTGGTCAGTCGAGGAACAGGGGGCTGGAGTCGAGGGGGGCGATCGGTGCATCCGCGCCGGGCCGCCAGACACGCAGACGACTCTGCAGGTGGAGAAGACAAAGATAGTTTCCCAGGCCGAATTCACCATCTGATCCAGCTGCTCTTCGAAACGGTCGACGATCCGCTGAACTTCGTCGAGCTGCGAAGGCTGCACCACGGTCGCGTGCGTCATAAGGAAAAAGTTCAGGACATCGCGGAAGGCATGGCCCATGAGGGCGAGCTCAGCGTCCGTGCCTCCTGGGGCGCTCACCGCGCCCGTATACCCCCACCACGTCCATCCGGCGCGCGAGGCGATACCTGTCGTGAGTCACGACACGCGCTCGCGCTCCACCGTCGCACGCTCGGCGCCGCGCAGCCGTTCGTCGTCGCCGACCGGCGTCGCGGGAACACGTACCGCCGCTCCGCACACGCGACGGCAAGCTACTCCGGATCGTCGACGAGTACGCGACCGACGCCGTCGCGGAGCTGAGTGTGCGCGAGCAGGGCGCGGGACGCGCGTTTCACCGAGGCCGACCGCCGGTGGGTCATCGAGAGCGCTTCCGCGACGCTGGCGGAGATCGAGAAGACCGCCCTGCGGCTGGTCGCGATCCGGATGTCAAGGACCCTGTCCCGCGCGGCGGAGCGGCTCGGGATGGCGCCAGTGTCGCTGTCGCGGTGGATCGGGCGCCGGCAGCTACCGCCGGCTGATCGCTGAATTTAGAGGCAGCCGCCCGAATTTGTGGGCAGCGGGCTATTTGGAGGCAAAGTCCCGCTGAACCGTGACCCGAACGGGCGTGCTCGGTCCGCCGTTTGCCATTTTCTGGCCTCCGACGATCGGCGCTTCGATGATCCCCACCGCGTGCCAAAGGGCAAGGGACCGATCTCACCTTCGGAGCGTGGCGCGCTCGTCGCCAGAGAGCGCGTGCTGGCCGCCCGGCGCGCGGTTCACATGTTTCACCTGCTCCGCGAGCGGCGTGGCGTCCTGACCCTCGCGCATCCGACGGATGAGCCGGTTGCTCACCGACCAGGCTGACGCGCTCTACCGGCGCGCCGACCGCGTCGAGCGCGGTGACGCGACGCCCCGATTCCCCAAGGCTCTCTCACTCGTCGCGCTCGCGAGGCGCGTCCAGCAGGTCGGCCAAGGGGACGACCCGGTGACGATCTCTGTGTTCACACGGCTCATCGAGCTTGCCGTGTCGCTCGAGGGAACGCCGCCGCCGCCCGCGGCGATCTCCCGGTTCTTGTACTCCGGGAGCCACTCGATCCGCGCGGCGACACCGGGGGACAGGGCGGCGGCGATCCCCTGGAGTGCCTCGGTGTCCTGGCCACGGGGACGGCCCCAGATGCGGAGCCGGGCCTCGCCGGTGAGCCTGCCGAAGGCGCGGATGAGGTCGTGGATGCCCTTCGCCGGGATGTGCGTCCCGATGTAGCCGAACGTGAAGGGCTCGCCGGGGGTCCGGCGACGGTCGCGCAGCCGCGCGCGCGCGAAGCCGCAGTCGAGGTAGACCAGCTTGCGCGGGGGCAGCCCGAAGCCGTCGCGGTAGCGGTCGTGGAGGTATCGCGCGGGAGCGATGAAGAGATCGACGAGCTCTGCCATCTCCCGCACGTGACGCATGCGCCGGGCGACCCAGTCGGTCCAGTAGGCGACGTCGACCTCCCGCTCGTCGGCCGCTCCGCTGAAGTAGCGGGCGTAGCAGCGCTCGGCGCACTTGCGGTCCTCCTGACCGTCGCACGCCGCCCAGAGGTTGTCCGGGTCCTCCGGAAACATCTGCATGAACTGGCCGCGCGGGCACATCAGCCAGTAGTCATGCAGCGTGAACACGATCGGGACCTCACGCAGCGCGGCCTCCCGCAGCAGCGAGGTGGAGAGGTGGTTGAGGTGACCGACGTGAACGACATCGGGCCTCACGCGATCGATCCGGTGATGCAAGGCTGTCCTCCAGCGGTTCAGACGATCGCATTGTCGCCGGCATGCCCGAACGGCGGATTTCCAATGTCGTGCGCCAGGCACGCCACCGCGACGACCATGCCGACGTCATGGGGGTCGAACACGTCGCCGCCGATGGAATGGCGCTAGCAGATCGCCTGGCCGGCATGCTTCCCCAGCGAGCGTCCGACGGACGACACCTCGAGGCTGTGCGTGAGGCGCGAATGCACCACGTCGTCGTCCGGCAGCGGAAACAGCTGGGTCTTGTCGTGCATGCGCCGGAACGCCGTGGAGAAGATGATGCAATCCCAGTCGCGTTCGAATGCGAACCGTGCCGGTGCTCTACAATCTCGGCCCACGGCGACGACGTGCGCCCCAGATCGCGAGGATGACGACTTCGTCGCCGAGACGAGCATGGTAGACGTGACGCTCCGTCCTCGGCATCAGGATCCGGCGCACGGGTGCCTCGAACCGTTCGGCCTCGTATAACGTCCCCGAGTCGGGCCTCTCCTGCAATCGGTCGAGTACATCCAAGAGCTCTCGCGTGAACAGATCGACGGAGCTGGGGCGATTGGCGCGCCACCAACTCTCGGCCCGATCCGCTTCGCCACGCGCGCGCGCCGAAACGCGGACCTTCACAGCCGAGAACGGAGCTCCGCTGCCCACTCGTCAGCGTCGATCGTTCGTCCGGCCTTCGCGTCTGCGATTCCTTCCCGGATCGCGTCATGAAGCGCCGCCCGATCCTCGTCGTCGAGATCGTCGCCTTCGACAACCCAGAGCCGCACCTCTGCGCCCTC
>Ga0137459_1000880_pt1 | contig 10114 bp, 4 predicted proteins | sample EasRivERMGT700_2_FD_104908 | JGI IMG/M metagenome (GOLD analysis project Ga0137459, IMG submission 104908) | Soil microbial communities from meander-bound floodplain in the East River, Colorado, USA - East River MetaG ERMGT700_2 | ecosystem: Environmental > Terrestrial > Soil > Floodplain ... | reverse complement strand
TGGCGCCAGGAGGCGATCCAGGAGGGCGTCAAGAAGGGCGTCCAGCAGGGCGAATGCGCGGTGCTGCTGCGCCAGTTGCGGCAACGCTTCGGTGACGCCGTGGACGCTCACGTCGAGCAACGCATCGCGACGGCGTCCATCGAGCAGATCGACCTCTGGACCGTGCGCATCCTGTCGGCCGCCACGCTCGCCGAGGTGTTCGTCGACTGAACCGGCGGTGGCTCCGGTCTCTCGCCTGCGTCACCGCACCGCCGCTTCGCGGTCGCCGTCACCCGCGAAGCCGCGGTCGCGCTCGCGATCACGCGGTGGCAGGTGATGCTCGCTGCGGTGCCGCTCAGGATCACCGCACCGCTCGCGGTGGTTCCCCGCCCGCGCGGTCCGCTCGCGATGCTCGGAGCCGCCGGAGCGCTCGCGCCGCCCGCGCGGCCTCTCGGTTGGCACACGCGCAGATCGTGGCTTATGTCAACTAATATTGTGACTTTCTTGCAGATTCCGGCCTTACGGCGCCGGTCGCCGCGGCGGCGATATTTGCGTGCTGCGTGATTGCCACGGCGGCCCGGGAAGCAGCACGGCGACGGGGCCGGGCCGCGAACGAACGGAACCGACGACCGGCTCACGCAAGCCCAACGGGAATGGGCGCACCGCGATCCGCGTGCTGCCCGACGGCTTCGCGAGCTCGATGAACGGCAGCGCCGAAGCGACGCGCGCCGGGCAGTAAACGCGGCGGACCTGTCTGGCTCACTACCAGCCCGGCCAGCGCCTGCGGTCGGGAGCGCGCCGGCCGGCGCTCGCGTGCCGGCCGGGTGCAGCACCCTGCGGCGGTCCTCTTCGGTGTCGAGCTTCCCTGGAGGGCAACCTCCCCCCCGCCACGCGCGTTTGCGTCCTGCCGAGCAACCTTGACCGACAGCCACCTGATGAGGACGATCGCCCGCTAACGTGCACGATCGGCGTTTGAACGAGTGAACCATCGATGGCCCATCCCAACATCGACGTGCTACTGCTGACTGCCCTCACCGAGGAACAGCAGGTGGTCCATGCGGTGCTGCGCCGGTGCGCGCGCTGGTTCGGCGAGCACGGCGACATACCGGATCAGGTCGCGCTGTACAATCTCGCTATCGACGGAGATGCGAGCTACCTGATCGCCACGGCGTGCATGCACGACATGGGCGCGGTGGCGATGAGCTCGTTCACCAACAGCCTGCTCGCCACCGGGCTCCGACCGGCAGCGGTGGCCCTCCTGGGAATCGCGGCGTCAGTAAAACACGACGAGCTGAGCGTTGGGGACGTGCCGGTGGCGTCGGCAGTGTTCTCGGCCAATGACATCAAGGTCCACGACGGGATCTTCCAGTTTCGCACACAAGGCTATCAGGTCGACCACCGGATGAAGGTGGCCGCGGGTGTCATCCGCGAGGATGGAAACAAGCACCAGAAGTGGCGCTCGGAATGCCGCACGGTGATCGAACACGTCGTGGCGGCGCTCAACGAGGATGGACTCCGGCATCCCCCATCACCACGCCACCGGTGGTGCCGGCGTGTCGAATCTTGCTGGAGCTCGGAGCAGGCGGACCATTCCTGCTTGCGGATGCGGATTTCGGTGTCGCGCTGAGCCAAGGCTCGAAAACTGTCGACGCGCTCCACCCGAAACTGTCGTGGGTCGACATGGAATCGCATGGCTTCATGCAAGCAGCGCATCAGAAACAGATCCCTGCCATCGTGCTGAAGGGCATCAGCGATGCTGGCGACGCCCACAAGCGCGCGCTGGAGAAGGCCACAGGCGGATTCCATCGGACGTATGCCTGCTCGAACTCGGTGGTTGCCCTGATCCACCTCCTGCGGCACCGCCCGCGACCGCCGGTGCCGCCCGGCCGCCGGATCCAGTCACGGCGACCGCCCCGCGACGCTCGCAGCCGGACCGGGAGCGAGCAAGAAGACCCGGGCGAGCGAGCCGTCCCGGCGCCGCACGGGCGGGAGTCGAGCGCGACCGGCAATCACGCGATCGAGCCCGCGCTGCAGGCCATCCCCGAGAGCCTGGTGGCGTCCGCGCGCGGCAAGCCCGGGCCGCGAATGGCTTCACGGATCTTCGACGCTAGGCCGGTGACGGTCCAACCCTCGGCCGCTGTGCCGGATCAGGCCGGAAGCGTCGAGGATAGCGCTCGTGCCGCACGCCCCGGTCTCATCGAGCGCCGCGCGCAACTGCTCGCCAGCGAGCTTGGCGATCCGACACTCCGACTGATCGCGGAGGCGCTCTGGTCGACGGCCCCGGACAGGCGCCCGGTCCTCATCCTCGGTGACACACTCGACACATACGCAGCGCCGGGCCGGCACGAGCTCGCTGCCATGCTCTCGGCCGAAGCCGGACTCGAGATCCCCGATCTGTCGACGGCTGCGTACCGGATCGAGAAGGCCACGGATGAATCGACCCTCTCGGCGATCGCCACGCGCGCGCTGTGCTCGCGCACGACGCGCTCGACGATCTACCGCGATCTGCTCAGCCTGCCATTTCATACGCTCGTCATGGTTCACCCCGACGCGGCGTTCGAACTCGAGGTCGTGGAGTCGCCGGAGCCGCATCGCCTGATCGTGAGCAGCGACGAAGGTTCCAGCTGGCCGAGCAGTGACACCGGACGGCGTGTGTACCTGCTGGCCGGCAGTGCTCGCCGTGGCGAACGGCTCTGCCTACGATGGAGCGACGAGGAGCGACTGTGCAACGATCTCGAGCAAGCGATCGATCTGCGCTATCAGCTTGCCAACCGGCCGATCGTGCTGGCGAGCTGCGACCTCCAGTCGCGCGTGCTGCAGGAGCTGATGAGGTGGGTCGGCGTGCACGCGTCGCTAGGCGATCACCCGATCTTCGTGCTCGGCGAGCACGAGGTGCCGGCGCGGTGGATACGGTGGGGTGCCATTCACACGACCCTGCTGCACCCGGTGCGCGCGTTCGCGGAGCTGAGTCAGCCGCTTCGCGCCGCGCGCGAGCGGGGTGCCGCCGACCGCCCCGTGCTCGACGGTCGCGAGCTCTCCGCGCGCAATCATCCGTACAAGTTCCTCGACGCGTATGGGCCGGAGGATGAAGCGCTGTTCTTCGGCCGAGACGACGATGGCCAGCGCTTGCGATTCAATCTCTGGACATCGCGAGATGGACTGTCCGTGCTCTCGGGTCAATCGGGTGTCGGCAAGACGTCACTCGTCCGCGCCTGGCTCCTGCCCAGGTTGGAGCGCGAGCGCGGTGCCATCACCGTGTACTGTCGCTTCGGGGACGATCCTCGCCCAGCCATCCTGGCGAGCTTGCGCGCGGCGCTCGAGAAGCGCGGCCGCGTGCCGCAGCATCCCGACCTAGCATTCCCGGAGGCGCTCGCCGCGCTGACGCGGGCTGCACCCGCAGAGGTCCTGATCGCCATCGATCAGCTTGAGGAGGCGATCATCCTGCGCGGCGAGGAGGGCGTGCGGAGGTTCGTCGAGGAGCTCCGGCGTTTCCTCGGCATCCGGCCTTCGACGGCTCGCTTCCTGCTCGTGCTGCGCGGCGACTTCCTCGGCTGGCTCGCACATTTTCACTCGGGCGTTCTCGAGTCCTCGGTTCGCCTGGCCGAGCTGTCGCGGACCGCGGCGCGCCAGGCCGTGCTCGAGCCGGCGTACGCGTTCGCGCTGGATATCGAGGAAGGCTTCATCGATGCGGTCCTCGACGATCTGTCCCCGGAGCGCATTCTCCCGGCTAACCTTCAGATCGTTCTCGATCAGATGCTGCGTTCGAGCGGGGCCGGGCGGCTCGACCTCGAAACCTACCGGAACCGGCTCGGGGGTGCCTCGCAAATTCTGCGCGAGCACCTGAACAACGTGCTCAGCACGATGGATCTCGAGCGCGCTCGTCGCGTCCGGATCGTCCTGCAAGCGATGGTGACGTCGCAGCAGACCAACTCAGCCCGCAGCAGCGACGAGCTGGCGCAGCTCACCGGGCTCGAACCGCACGTGCTCACCGAGATCCTGTTCGAGATGGTGCACCGGCAACGCCTGGTGCGCGAGCTCGGTCACGACGGCACGCGCTACGAGCTCGTTCACGACTCGCTGGCGCCTTCGCTCGTCAACTGGTTCGAGGAGCACGACCGACAGGGGCAGGTCACGCGCGAGCGGCTCCAGCGCGCGCTCGACGACGGATACGGGACGGTGGAACGACCGCTCGAGCCGGACCTGTTGGCCCATGTCGCCCGCTCGCGGTTCACGCTGGCGCTCGGCCCCGAGGCGATGCGCATCGTCGTCCTCAGCTGGGCGCTCCGCGGCGCGACGACCGACGACTGGTGGGACGTTGTCGCGACGTGGACGCCCGAGGAGCGCCTCTCGACGTTGATCGCTTCGCCGCTGGACGCCGGACCCGAAGCGCTGACGCAGGTGCTGCGCGGGGGCGTGGGCCAGGAACTGCATCGCCTGGGCCGCGCGATTTACGCCGACGAACTTCGCAGCGCGCTGCTGCGCTACCTCGTACAGGCCCCGTTCGATCTGGTCGGCCGCGTGATCCAGCTGTGCTTTCTCGATGCGGGCACCGAGTACCCGGCCAGCGTCGCGCTGCTGCGCGAGCTCGACCGATCGACGGCGATGCTCCAGGCGACGACGCGGCGCGAGCTGCTCAGGGCGCCCCTGTGCGTCGCCGAGACGCTCGCGCGCTGGATCGCCTCCGGACGCTTCCTCGGCCTCGATCATGCGATCACGCCGTTCGATCCGGCACGGATCGCGGTGTCCGCCGACCACAGGGACGAAGCGCTCGTCCTCGCGCCCTCGCGGCTCGCCGGTCCGACCCAGGCGGTCGGCCCCTCATACGCACTCTGCATGACGTTACCGGAGCCCGCAAGACGCCTGATCCGCCTGCTTCGACTCCGCGCATCCGGACTTGGCTGGCGAGATATCGTTTCCTCGTTTGCATGGAAGCTGGCCATCGACGTGCTCGAGGTGCTGCGGTCCGGCCAGCGGAAGCTGGCCACGATCGCCTGCATGGGTTGCGGTAAAGCAAACGACAGCCACTTGAAGTTCTGCGTGCAGTGTGGGCACGAGCTGCAGGTGAACGGCTGCAGTCGTTGCGGCAAGCCAAACGCACCCCACTACCGGTTCTGCCTCGGGTGTGGGAACGAGTTGCCGGCTGCGCCCGATCCGAGTAGCGACATGCCCGCAAAGCAGATTGCCGACGCGCTGTCCAACGCCATGTTCACTGCCTTGCAGGTCATCCAACCGATCGGCGAGGACGAGATGGAACTTCAGTCGCTCTATTTGTTTCACAGGCTGAAGATGCTGCCTCGGCCGCAGATACCCGGTTCGCCGCCAGCGGTGTACACGCCGAGCGCGATCATGGCCCCGCTGGGCGCGCGGTACACTCCTTCACTCGCCGGCCCCGACCTCGGGCTGTTTGGCAAGGACACCGGATTGCGCGAGATCGGGTCGCAGATTCCGCCCGGCGCGCGCGAGATCGGGTCGCAGATTCCGCCCGGCGCGCGCGAGATCGGGTCGCAGATTCCGCCCGGCGCGCGCGTGCTCGTGCCCGGCCCCAACGGCCTCATGCAATCCGCCACGGTTCGCCAGCTATTGCAGGGCTACTACGAGCTCGAGGTCGGCCACTCCGACGAGACCATCTAGGTGCCGAGCGGCGACGTGGTCCCCGAGGCATAGTCGCATTTCGAGACGCCTATGAACCAGTCGACGACCTCGACCGCGCTGCACACCACGATCCGCCGGGGGGACGTCGCGATCCTGCTCGGTCCCGGAACCGCCGAGGGGCAGCTCCCACCCCGAGGCACTCCGCGCGACCGGCAGCGCGCGCAGCATGCTCTCGACGACTGGCGCCGCCGCCATCGCCCCGCGCTCCGAGCGCTGGCCCAGGCGGTCGCGGCGCTGCCCGCCCGCTGTCTCCTGAGCTTCTCGCTCGAGAAGGATACTGGTGCCTGGCTGCGCGACGTGTCGCCCCACTGGAACGAGCGGTCGCACGGCCGGCATGACGGCGCGCGACTGATCGACTTGATCGACGATCCCGCGAGCGCGCTGTCGCTGGGTCTCGCACAGGTCGTCTTCGACCTCCGGCGTCTCCAGGACGGGCGATGGATCGCTGCGAAGGCTCGCTGTCACGACAGTCCGCTGCTTGCCGTGGGCTTTCATCCCGAGGACGCCGACCTGCGCAACCTGCTCCGCGAGCTCCGCCGGCGAACGCCCGGACGCCCGGGCTGGATCCTGTGCCGAGAGGCGCTGTCGTCGACGTCGTGGTCAGCGTTCGACGAGATGGGATTCGTCCCGGTGGTGACCGATCCGCTGGCCCTGCTGCACGAGCTGCGACGCGGCGACGAAGCCCGGCAAGACGCCGTCGGGACCACTGCCGCATCGTGCGAAACTGGATCTAGAGCCCGTGCAGCGCCCGCGGAAGATCGGTCACCGTATCGGCTGCTCGACGCGTATACACCCGGCGACGCAGCGATCTTCTTCGGGCGAAATGCGCTATCGAACCGCCTGCAGCGCCTGGTCTCGGCCTATCGTCTCGTCGTCGTCACGGGTGCGTCTGGCAGCGGCAAGACGTCGCTGATCAATGCCGGCCTGCTCGCACCGCTGCGACGAAAGCCGAACGTCGTGGCGGTGACCGTGCGCTGCGACGTCGACGCCGTCGGCGAGATCGTCGCGCGGCTCGAATCCGCGCTCGACGGCGCGGCGCGCTCAACCTTCGACGGATCGCTTTCCGGGTACCTCGATCGGATCCGGCGCCATCGCTTTCCGATCATCGTCCTCGACCAAGCCGAAGAGATCTATACGCGGCTCGGCGAGCGCCCTCGCGAGGAGCTGCTGTCGGCGCTACGACGCTGCCTGTCGTGCTCTCCCCAGGTCGCGGCGTTCGTGATCTCGCTGCGCGAGGACTACCTCGCTGGCCTCTCGGACCTGCGGGCGAGCGTGCCCACGCTGCTCCAGACCACGCTCTACGTGCCCCCGCTCGCCCCCGACGAGGCCCGCGAGGCGATCCTCGGACCGGCGCAGCAAGCGGCGCTGGTGTTCGCGGACGACGTCGTCGACACGATCATCGTCGAGCTCGCGAGCGGGAATCGCGGAGCGGTCGCACCGCCGCAGCTCCAGGTCGTGTGTTCGCTGCTCTACAACGAATGGCGATCCTGCGGCGGGCCGGCGCGGGGCATCGAGCGGACACTGTATGACAAGCTCGAAGGTTGCCGCGGGCTGCTCGGAAGCTTCGTGGAGCGCAGTCTCGCGGCGCTGCATTCGGCGGGCGACGAGGACATCGGCTGGGCAGTGCTGAAGGCCATGGTCACGTCCGAGGGCACCAAGGACCTGCTCACCGCTGACGAGATCGCGTCGCGCGCCAAGCTCGCCGTGTCGCTGGTCCAGCGGCTACTGCACGAATTCCGCGATGGGCCGCGGCTGGTTCGTGCGCTCGGCGACGACCGCGGATGGCGCTACGAGCTGGCGCACGAGTACCTGGTCGAGAGCATCTGGCGCCGGATGTCGGAGCACGAGCGGCGGCAGCGGAGCGTCGAGGAGGACCTGACCCGCGAACTGCGCGCCTGGGAGCACTTCTCGGACGTGCGTCTCGGCGTCGACCGGCTGAAGCGCTACGCCGAGTTCCCCGAACTCGTGGCGCGCAACGAGCGAGCGCTCACCCTGGTCCTGCTCAGCACGATCAAGAGCTTGCAACCGGGTGGCATCTGGATGGACATCGTGGCGGGATTGCCGGGCGCCGCGCAGGATCGTATCGCGCGCACGCTCCTCGAGTACGTCTGCGGGACCGACCGGATGAGACAGCGCGAATCCGCCGAGCTCCTGGCGCGGTTCGACGGCGCGGTGTTGCTCAAAGCTGTGAAGGCCGCCGACGCCGGCGTGCGCGCCGCGGCGATCCGGGTCGCCGCAGCGATCGGCCTGCCGGCAATCGCGCCGGTGCTCGTCGAGACCTTGTCGGATAGAGACGCCCCGCTGCCGCTGCAGCGCGATGCACTCGCCGGACTGCTGCGCAGCTGGCTTCCGAACGAGACCCCCGACGCGGCGCTCCTGCCCGGCGAAGCCGGCATGATCGACGCTTTGCTGGCCGCGCCTGCCGAACGACAGCGTTTCGCCTGCGGGGCGGTGCTCGATCTCGGAGGATATAGCGGTCTATGCGGGGTGCTAAAGCGACTGCTGGCCAAGAAGACGCGTGCTGTCGTGATCAGTGAGCTCACGCCGGATCGCAGCGCGCGACTGGGAAGATTTCTCCGCTATCCCGCAAACCGAGCGAACGCGAGGGCGCTGTGGCCAGCGCTCACAGACATACCGTCGAATCCCGAGCAACAGGAGATCGTTCGCGAGCTGCTGCAGCTCGCCATCTGGAGCGGCGGTCGATGGGTGCACCCGACATCCACGCCGGGGCCATCCGGCTGGCCGATGTCCCCGGTAGAGCTCGAAATTGCGTTGAGCAAGACGATTCAAGGCACGTGGCTCGAGCGCGGCCTCAGGACCGCTCTGGCCTACAGCTCCGATCTCGCGGCACTGTCGGATGATGGACTCATGGCCGCAACTAAGGACAATTACAGCCAACTCGCAATCTTGCAAGATCGGGCGTTAGTGCGGCGTGCCCTCGAGCTCCTCGCTGCGTCAGGTGATTTCACAAATCGGTCCCTGCTGGTTCATGCGATACTGGACGTTCATGCCAGGAACTTTGATAGGGCGACCTGGCTCGCATTGCTGGCCGACAAGGACGTCGACAATCGAGCGTTCGTGTCGCGACTCGCCGTCCAGGTTGCGCCATTCGAGATTGCGGGGCGCGGTCTCACGGATCCCGAGGAGCTGGTTCAGCGCGCAACGCTGGAGGCGCTGGTCGCGCACCCACGCCTGGACGAGGCCGCCGGCTGGGCGCCGCTTCTGCACGAGCATGTGACGAGATCCGCGCAGCCTCGCGGCGACGTGCGGGCTCCGGTCACCGCCCTGATCGCCGCAGCATCGCTGGGTCTCGTCGAGGTTGCGCTGCTGGCGTACAACGAGCTGCCTCCCGATCAGCTCGGAAAGGTGCTCGCTCACGCATCGGCGTTCTTGCCAAACGCCAGTGTGCCCATACTCGCAGACATCGTGCAGGCGACACTCTCCGAGAGCTATGCCCCATTTGATGTGATCGCGCCCGACGTTCTGCGGAGCCTGGCCAAACGATGGTCCGCGCTCGACGAGAACCAGCGCGACAAGCTGGTGCAGTTTGCGCTCCACCACAAATCCTCATCGATTCGGAGCGCGGCCGTGGCATTCGCCGTGGACGCCGCGAGAATGGATCTGTTGCAATTCCTACTCGTAGATCCGAGCCCGAATGTTCAGGAGAGCGCCTGGAAGCATTACCTCGAGTTCGCGCCAGAGGAGGTTGCTGTCGACAGCGATGTGCTCGGCCACGTGATCGCCGACGAAAAGCGGGACACCAGGGTTCGCGCCGCTGCGTGTCGCGTCGCGCAGCATCACCGCATCACCCATGTCATCAACGCCTTGAAGGCGGTGGCAGATAGTGATCGTGTCGTGTCTCCAGAGCGCGAAACGCCCTACGCCATCGCTCCAGAGCGCGAAACGCTCGGCGCCATCGCTCGCTCGGCGCTGCTGGCGCTATGGCCGGAGTCGGCTGCCTGGATCCGCAGTACGCTCTAGGTCGAGCCCATCGCTGCTGCGAACGAGCCGAGCGCGACGTGAGTCCCGGCAGCGGCGAGACGCTGACGTCGATCTGGTCGAGGTCGCGCCCGCGACGGGCCAGCCGGGCAGCGAGCGGGGCGAGGACGTCGAACTCGGCGAATCGCGGTGTCGACCCCGCCAGGCGGCGGCGAACTGAGCGGGCGCGGCGGCGGTGTCGACCTTTGGTCGAGAGCTTGGCGATCACTGCCGTCGAGCTCGGCGACCACGCATCAGGTCGGTGGCGAGCGGCGCGTCGCCGGCGTCTTGCCGCAGCGAGTTCGCGCGGCTTGCCGTTGGACGCGCGGGCCGCAGCCGGGATGACCACGGCGCCGGGCGCGTTCTCGAGGTGGGGGCTAGCCTAGCCTGGATTTCCACGTAGCGGAATTTCGCTAAGCCGGCGGTCGCGTGGCCATCCCCCAGATCTTCGATGAACTGGCAGAACGGTGCGCGTCGTGGCCGCACGGCTCCCTTGGCGCAAGTG
>Ga0137459_1000879_pt1 | contig 10120 bp, 11 predicted proteins | sample EasRivERMGT700_2_FD_104908 | JGI IMG/M metagenome (GOLD analysis project Ga0137459, IMG submission 104908) | Soil microbial communities from meander-bound floodplain in the East River, Colorado, USA - East River MetaG ERMGT700_2 | ecosystem: Environmental > Terrestrial > Soil > Floodplain ... | reverse complement strand
GGCGCGATCGATGACGCGTCCGAAGCTGGAAGCACGCCATCCAGCGTCGAGCGCAGCTCGGCTTCCGAAACCGCACGAGCAGCAGCGCCGAGGTCGGCGCCGCGCAGGGGTTGGCCGTACTCGCCGCGCTTGAGGATGACCAGGTTGATATCGGGCGCTGCAACGGCCAGGCGAGTCTGGATAGGCGAAGTGCAGCGCGGCTCCGCCATGCAGCACGGTGCGGCGCTCCACGGCCATGACCTCGATCGCGCACTCGGCGAGCCGCTCCTTGATCGCGACCAAGGTCTTACGCCCCGCATCCGGGCGGCTTCGACGAGCTCGTCGATCCGAGTCACGTCCCACGCCACGCTCCCGTGCGCGGCGACGATGATAGGCGGACACGACGCGCAGGCGCACGGAGCTGGGACAGAAGCTGACGGCGCCGGGCTGGACCGCCACGGGCCAGGCAAGCGGCGTCAACCACACGCTCTGCGCACCCATCCGTGCCGGTCAAGCTGGCCGTTCCCAATGCGGACCTCATCCTCGACACCACGGCAGCGCGCATCCTCGAAGATGCGGAAGGGTAGACGCTCCATGTTCATCGGTCAGATCGCGAAAGCAAGCGGCTCCCTGTGGTTCGCCGAATGTGAAATCGTCGGCGCCTTCACACAGGGCAAGTCACGAAAGGATGCGCTGTTCATGCTTGCGGACTGCATCGAGGCCAAGGTCGACCACGCCGGCTTCCAAGCGACCGCGAGGGGCTTGCCCGCGCGCTCGTTCTCGTACGACTGGGCGAGGCGGCGTTCGAGCTCGTCCCGGTCGTCGGGTTCGATGCTCATGGTCGGTGCGTGGAGATCTCGGTGCGCCAGAGCGCATCGATGGGGATCGCAAGGAGGCGGTCCCCAAACGGGAGCGTGCTCGAGCCCGCATGGAGCACCACCCCGTGGTGGAAGCGCTCCGGCACCCGCGCCTGCAAGTGTCGGAGCCCGCTAAAGTCTTCAGCACGCACCGTCTCGGCCGCCTTGACCTCGATGCCCACGATGCGGCCGTCCGCGGCCTCGAGCACTGCGTCGACCTCGACTCCGTCACGCGTGCGGTAGTGGTGGAGCGTCGCCCGTGTCGCAGCCCAGCCAAGTTGACGTGCAAGCTCCCCGAGGACGAAGTTCTCGAGCAGAGGCCCGAGCGCCGCGTCGTCGCGCCGGAGCCGCTTCACCGTGCGGCCCAGCAGATGCGCACACAGCCCACTGTCTACGAACAGCAGCTTGCGCATGCGCACTGCGCGCTCGGTCGTCGATGCGCTCCAGGCCGGGATGCGCTTGATGAGGAACACCTCCTCGAAGAGCGCGAGGTACCGCTCGAGGGTCGTCGTCGGCAGCCCGGCGTCCGATGCGAGCCGTTCGTTCTTCAACAACTGCGCTGCTCGTCCCGCCATCGCCTTGAGCAGCTGGTGAAGTACATCGCGACGCTGGATGTCGGCGAGCTGCGACACGTCACGATCGACCAGGTCACCGCCGTACGCAGCGAAGAAGCGCGCGCGGCGTCCTTCGTCCCTTCGGATCGCCTCGGGGAACCCCCCGCGGGAAATACGCTCAACATAGCCCTCGCGCGACTCGTGACCATGGGCGCGAAGGTGCACGTCCTCGGCGAACACGGCATCGACGAATCCGTCGCCACGCTGTTCGATCTCGCCTTGCGAGAACGGCCAGAGCTCGAGCGTCTCCATGCGGCCGACCAGCGCGTCGGGAAGCTTCCTGAGCCCGAGGAGGCGAGCCGAGCCGGTCAGAAGAAATTGTCCCGCGTCGGTCGAGCGATCGACCGCGACCTTGATGGCAAGCATCAAGTCCGGAGCGCGTTGCACTTCGTCGATCGCCAGCAGTCCCTCGTGGCGGACGAAGCGGTTGGGATCGGCGCGGGCCGCGGCCAGCGTCGTGGTGTCGTCGAGCGTTCGTTCCTCGCCAGCGCGCCCTTTCATCAGGGCATGAACGAGGGTGCTCTTGCCAGCTTGTCGGGCTCCGTTGATCGCCACCACTCGCGTATCGGTGAGGGCTAACGCCGCCGCTGCCGCGAGGTGGCGTTCGAGGATTCGCGACATGCCCGGACTCTACTCGAACGTGGTGAATTTGCCAGTCATACGTGGTGGTTTTGCCGCTCAACTGGTGGTGACTTTGCCGCTCAGCGCGGCGACCGTCCTATCCGTAGCTCGAGCGCGGCGGTCACGCCGAAGATGCCACCGAGCCGTTCGACGTGGTTCCGCTTGAGCGATCGGGGCGCAACCGTTTCGCGTGCGCTTGGCGATTGTGCGCACGGTTTGCGGCCCGCGCGGCGGCGTCTACGCACAGGGCTGCGAAATCACCCGGCGCTGCAGGCACGGGACTCGCAACGGTACCGGCCATGCACTTCCATTTCGATGAGCCCGTCGTCGCATACATGACCCGCGATCTCGAGATCGCTCACGTCGACACGCCGGTCGAACACATCGCGCGCGCGATGCAGGCGCGCGCGATCTCGGGGCTGCCGATCCTCGATGCCAAGGGCAACCTGGTCGGCGTGGTGACGCGGACCGACCTCATCAAGCTCGGCCTGTTGCAGGCCGGGCGGCGCCCGACCCACAGCGTGATGCCGCTGCCGCACCGGCGGGCAAGCGATGTGATGACCCACGGCGCCGCCGAGGTCACCTCCGCGATGTCGCTGCGCTACGCGGCGCGCATGATGATCGACAACGAGATCCACCGCGTGTTCGTGACCGAGGGCGGCAAGCTGGCCGGCGTGATCTGTGCGGTCGACCTCGCGGTGGCGGTCCGCGACGCCAAGCTTACCGCGCCGGTGTCGTCGGTGATGACCTCCCCGATCGTCACGATCGACATCCACCAGCCGCTCAGCGCCGCGATCGATCTGCTCGATCGGGCGCACGTGACGGGGCTGATCGTCACCGACGAGGCCCAGCCGATCGGCATGTTCACGCAGACCGACGCGCTCGCGAGCCGCGACCTGCCCCGGTCGACGCCGATCGAGGCCACCTACGACGCCGCGGTGATCTGCCTGCCGGCCGAGATGAAGCTGCACCGCGCGGCCGCGCACGTCTCCGACCTCCGGGTGCGCCGCGTCGTGGTGTGCAAGGCGCGCGATCCGATCGGCATCGTGAGCGCGACCGACTTCGCCCGCCTGGTCGCGATGTCGTGACCCGGCCCGCGGCCCGGTGATGTCAGCGGGCGGGCCGTCCGGACAGGCGCGGTAGCGCAAGTCGGTCGGCGATCGCTCGTCCACGGATAGGAGGATCGATACGGGGGTTCGGTCCGTCTCGGTGTGAAGTTCCTCAGATCGCGACCACTGAAACGCCGCCACCTGCAGCGCGAACGAGGTGCTCGATATCGTCCGGATCTCCGGAGACGATCGACGCGCGTCGGCTCACGGCGATCGTGACGACCGATGCATCGACGATATCGGCCGTTCTTGCCGCGCTCAGCAGCCTCCCAACGGCGTGGGCGCTCGACTCGACCAAAGGGACAACGGTGCATCCGCGCAAGAACCGCCGTAGCTGCGCCTGCCGAGCAGACCGGCTGACCTGAGCGACGACCGCCGCCGGGACAAGCGGCACGACTCCGTTCCCGAGGCGAACCTTGTGATCGGCCCATACGCTCCGCTCGTTCCGGTCGGCGGCGATGAGCACGGCCGCGTCATAGACGACGTCCGTCATGCCGAGCGACGGCCTGCTCGAGCGTGGCGGCGAGTGGCTGGCGTGCTCACACGGCGGCGAGCTTGCTCCAGCTCGTGCTCGGTGAGCTGTCCGTGTTGCGCTTCCCACTCGGCGACCGCGGCCAGCCCGTCCCGACGCCGAAGGGCCTGGCGAGCCGCTTCCGTCATCCACGCGGACACGCTGAGCCCCTCCGCAGCTGCCGCAGTGAGCACTTGACCATGCACATCGGAATCGACGGTGATCGCGAGCTTCGGCGACGGTTTTCCACGGGGCATCCCAACCATACTACTACTGGAGTATACTTTGGGCAACCGAACCACGGGGCGACGCACCATCCGCGGCGCACCAGCTATGGATCGCCGCTCGCAACCCGGCCGCGCGCCGCCACGATATCGGCCAGCGAATCCACAACCTCTTCGAGGGTTTGCGTGGAGCTATCGACGAGCACGGCGTCCGGGGCGGGCACCATCGGCGCGACGTCCCGGCTGGCATCGCGCTGATCGCGCTCCGCGATCTCACGCAAGGTCTGGGCGTAGTCCACGGCCGTCCCGGCCGCCGCGAGCTCGGCCACCCGGCGGCGCGCGCGCTCCTCGGCGCTGGCCGTGAGGAAGAACTTCGCATCGGCCGCCGGGAACACGACGGTGCCGGTGTCGCGGCCCTCGACCACCACGCCGCCGCCGGCGCCGAGCCGGCGCTGGAGCTCGAGCAGCGCCGCGCGGACCGCCGGGTGCGCCGAGACCTGCGACGCGCCCTGCGAGATCTCGGGGGTCCGGATCGCCGACGTCGCGTCGACGTCGCCCAGGTAGACGTGGTTGGTCTCGCCCACGAAGTCGAACCGGATGTCGAGCTCGCGGGCGATCGCCGCGCATGCCATCGCGTCGCTCCACGCGATCTCACGGGTCCGCGCCGTGAGCGCCACCGCACGGTAGATCGCGCCGGTGTCGAGCAGGCGATAGCCGAGCCGGCGCGCGAGCAGCTTTGCGACGCTGCTCTTGCCCGCTCCCGCGGGTCCATCGATCGTCACGACGACCTGCTTCATCGCGTCCTCCCCGCCCGGATCGCAGCGCATAACGTGGTTGTCTCACCGACGGTCATGGCCGGCATCATGCACGAATTGGCGCGGCGCGGGTCATCGTGGACGTGTGGGCGGGCGTGGTGGGCGGTCACGTTGTACATTCGACGCGTGGCGGAGCTGACGACGGAGAGACGGTGGAAGACGTTCGCCGACGCCGTCGCGTTCGCGCTCGGCACGAACGTGTGGATCTCGATCGTGATCCTGCCGGCGATCTTCATCGGCGCGCTGCACGGCACCTCGCACATCGCCGCCGCCGCGCTGCCGTTCGTGGTCCTCATGCTCGGGCTCGCCCGGCGCTCCGAGGCGGTGCTGCTCGGCCTGTTCCCGGCCGCCATCCTCGTGCCGGTCGCGCTCCAGCCGCAGCTGGCGTCGTCGTATGTCTACGGCCCGGTCCGGTTCACGCTCGTCGCGATCGGCGTCGTCGCGTACCTGTTCGGCGTGTCGTTCTTCACGACCTGGCACGAGCCGCCCGCGCCGCGCTCGATCCGCGGCCTCAGCTCGGCGCAGGTCGGGCCTGCCGAGCGCTGGCAGCGCCGCGAGCGCGTGTACTGGATGCTCACGGGGATGTCGCTGATCATCCCGACCGTGCTCATCGCGTGGGTCAACTTCGACAGCGCGATCGAGGACTACCTCGGCGAGATGTACCCCGGCCGCGTCGCGCTCATGACCACGGCGCTGACGGTCGGGGCGATCGTCCTCTGGCTCGGCATCTATCACTACGCGTTCCTCGGGGTCCTGCGCCCGCACCGCACCGGCGACCGCGACCTCGTCAGCGCGCTCGCCCGGGCCCGCGCCGATGCCAAGACCGGCAAGCCGCGCCCGCGGTTCTACGTCTCCGTCGCCCTCGCGCTGGCGGCGATGGCGACCCTCATCCTCCTGCGTCACTTGAAGGGATGATCCATGCGCCGCTACTTCTTCGAGATCCTTGCCGTCGCGTTGATCGGCGGCAGCCTGTTCTTCTTCAAGGAGACGCTCGACTACCTGGCGCGACGCGACTACGTCGCCGCCGTGCTCGTCATGGTGATCGGCGTGGCGGTCATCTCGGTCGGCAAGGAGATGTCGCGCCTCGCGCTCGTGCAACGCGATTAGCGACGATGCTGTCTGTGAAGTCTGTGAACTCTGTGACGCGTGCCCTCCTCGTCCTGTACGTCGCCTGCGGTGGCTCCTCGAGCCCGGCGCCCCCGGCCGCGCCTGCCGTGCTCGCGACCCCGCGGCTCACCGCCGAGGATCTCGAGGTCGCGAAGGTCAACGGCCGGCCGGTGTGGGCGTCGTGCGTCGCCGCGCAGGCCGGCGTGATCGCCGCGGCGCCCGGCCCCGCGGACCCGCGACGCCGGGCCGCGCTCGAGCAATGCGTCGCGTTCGAGCTGCTCGCGCAGGCCGCCGAGGCACGCGGGACCGCCGCGGCGCCCGAGGTCGCCGGCGCCGCGCGCACCGCCGCGGTCAACCGCCTCGTCGCGACCGACTTCGAGCAGCGCTACCGGACCGCCGACGATCTCCGGCAGCCGATCGAGCTGGCGATGAAGCGCAACGCGTGGCGCATGCACCTCGTGCAGCTGCGTAGCTCGACGTTCGCGCGCTTCGTCGTGCCAAACAACGCACCGCCCGAGCTCGATGCCCGGGCCCACACGCTCGCCGATCGGCTGGCCGCCGAGCTGGCCGGCGAGCCCGGGCTCTACAACGTGCACCTGACCGCCGCCGCCGGCCGGCTCGCCGCCGGCGCCGGCCTCGAGCTCGAGACCGCCGACGTCAAGCCGACCCACCAGGACGATCTCGTCGAGCCCTACGCCCGGGCGCTGTACGCGATCCCCGAGGTCGGACGGATCGCGCCGGCGGTGCGCACGCCGTGGGGCTGGGACGTCGTGCTGTGGACCGGCGGCGTCGAGCCCAAGGAGACGTCGCGCGAGGAGCTCGTCGCCGAGATGGTGCCGGAGCTCCGGCGCCGGCAGTTTCAGCTGTGGGTGACCCAGCTCGGCAAGCAGCTCGGCGTCCACATCGAGATCGACCAGGCCGGGGTCGGCAAGCTCGACAGCGGGTTCACGGAGCCCGCGGAGCCCACGGAGCCCACGCAATGACGCCGTTCGGGGTGATCCTGCAGCGCGCGGTCCACGCGACGCCCGGCGCGATCGGCGGCGCGTTCGCCGATTCGGAGGGCGAGATGATCGATGGCTTCACCACGCGCGACGCCCACGAGTGGGCGCTGATCACGGCGCACTACGGGATCGTGCTGGGCCAGCTCCACGCCGCGTTCGGGACCTGGCACTTCGGCGGCCCCGAGTACTTCATCGCCCAGCACGCGGTGCTCGATATCGTCGTGCACGCGGTCGACGGCGGCTACTACGCCTTGCTGGCGGTGGCCGAGCCGGGACCACTCGGTCACGCGTTGCGCAGCTTGCGCGAGGCCGCGCGGGCGCTCCACCGGGAGATGTTATGATCGAGGGCAACGTGAAGCAGCAGCCACGCGGCCGCCGGGCCGTGGTCGCGCTGATCGCAGGGCTGTGCGCCGCGGCGGCGGGCGCGCGCGCCGGCACCGCGCACGCGGCCGGCAACGACGGCGCCGACTACGATCCGCGCTCGACCGCGTGGAACGGGATGGCGAGCTTCGTCGGCCTCGCCGAGGGCATGGGCTTCGAGGTCACGCCGGTGAGCTCGCTCGAGTGGAGCGAGCTGTCGGCCGAGGACATCCTGGTGCTGATCTATCCGCTCCAGCGTGTCGATCCGGGGCGGCTCGGGGCGTTCGTGCAGGCCGGTGGCAACCTCGTGATCGCCGACGATTTCGGCGAGGGCAAGGACGCGATGCAGGGCCTGGGCCTGCTGCGCGCCGAGGTCCTGACCCCGCGCGCCAGCACGTACTACGACGGCCGCACCTACGCGCCGATCGCGACCGCCCGCGGCGATCACCCGCTCGCGGCCGACGTCGGCGAGGTCGTCACCAACCATCCGGCGGCGCTGAGCCGCGTCGAGGGCGCGACCACGATCGTCGCGTTCGATGAGGGCGCGGTCGTGGTCGCCGGCGAGCGCGGCAGCGGGCACTTCGTCGCGATCAGCGATCCGAGCATCTTGATCAACAAGATGCTGATGTTCCGCGGCAACATCCAGCTCGCGACAAACCTGCTGCGCTACCTCGACCGCGGCGGACGCGCCAAGCACGTCGTGCTGCTGCGCGGCGACGTCCCGATGTACGGCGATCCCCGGCCGTTCATCGACGACGCCAAGGCCGGCGAGCTCGGCCGCTCGATCGCCGATCTGAACTTCTGGCTGTCGGAGCGCCGGGCGTGGCTGCTCACCCCCTCGGCGATGAAGGCGCTGGCCGTGGTGCTCGCCGCGACGCTGCTCTTGCTCGCGCTGGTCGCCCTCCCGGTGCGCCGCGGCCCGCGGATCGACGGCGCCTGGTTGCGGTTCGGGCGGCCGGGCCGGCGCGACGAGCCTCACAGCGTCGTGCGCGAGGCCGAACAGGGCCGCGGCTCGAACCTCGTGCTGGCGTGCGTGCTGCGCGACCAGGTCCAGCTCCTGCTCGCCGGCGCGACCGGCAAGCCCGAGCCGCTCTACACCGTCCCCGAGCCCCAGCTGGTCGCGGAGCTGTCGCGCGCACGCGGGCCCGCGGCGGGTGCTGCGCTCGGCCGGGTCTACCGCCGGTTGCGCGCGCTGCCGAGCCGCGGCCAGGCCGCCGCTCCGTGGAGCGCGGGGCACCTCGCGCGACGCGATTTCGACACCCTGTACGGAGATGTGGCCGAGCTGTGTCGTACTCTCGGCGCCGGCTTTGCGGACCCGGGCACAGCGCCGCTCCACCCGCCCGGTCCGTCCTCGCGCCCGCCTCGCACTCTTGCGGAACCAGAATCCTAGACGATGCCAGCCTCGACCCTCACGCCCGATCGTGTCGCCCGCGTCAACCACCTCGCCCGCACGATCGCCGACGAGGTCGGCCGCGCGTTCATCGGAAACCCGACGATCACCGAGGCCTTGCTCGTCGCGCTGCTGGCGCGCGGCCACGTCCTGATCGAAGGCTACCCCGGGGTCGCCAAGACCACGCTGGTCAAGGCGTTCTCGGGGACGCTCGGCTGCCACTTCCGGCGGATCCAGTTCACGCCGGATCTGTTGCCGTCGGACATCACCGGCACCTACATCCTCGACATGCGCACCAACACCTTCGTCCTGCGCGAGGGCCCGGTGTTCACCCACGTGCTGCTCGGCGACGAGATCAACCGCGCCCCGGCCAAGACCCAATCGGCGCTGCTCGAAGCGATGCAGGAGCACCAGGTCACGATCGAAGGCGAGACCCGCTCGCTCGCGGCGCCGTTCATCGTGCTCGCGACCCAGAACCCGATCGAGCAGGAGGGCACGTATCCGTTGCCCGAGGCGCAGGTCGATCGGTTCCTCATCAAGCTCAAGATGGGCTACCCGTCGCCCGCCGACGAGAAGCGCATGCTCGCCACCTACGACAAGCCGCCCCCGCCGGTGCGGGCCGTCGTCGGGCCGTCCGACGTGCTCGACATGCAGGCGCTCGCGCAAGAAGTCTTCGTCGCCGAGGAGCTGGTCGACTACGTGCTCGGCCTCGTCGCGTTCACCCGCTCGCACCCCAAGGTCTATCTCGGCGCGTCGCCGCGCGCCGGCCTCGCGCTCGTCCACGGCTCCAAGGGCCTCGCGCTGCTGCGCGGCCGCGACTACGTGCTGCCCGACGACGTGCGCCACCTCGCGCCGCTCGTGCTCGGCCACCGGATCCTGATGTCGCCCGAGGCCGAGCTCGAGGGTGCCGCCGGCACCGCGGTCGTCAGCGAGGCGGTCGACAAGGTCGGCTACAAGATGCCCAGGGGTGGCGCCCGATGATCCCCCGCCTGGCCGCGCGCGGCAAGCTGTTGCTCGGCACGGCGCTGCTGTTCCTGATCGTCGGCGCGCTGCACGGCGCCCCGCCGCTGGTCGGCCTCGCCGGCGTGATCCTCACGGTGCTGCTGGCGCTCTACCTCGGGTTCTATCCCACCGCGATCCTGCTGCGCCGCAAGAAGATCGAGCTGTCCTGGTGGGTCCCGCCGGGCGATCAACCCGGCGGCGCGCTCGCCGCGGATCGGCCGTTCCAGCTCCACCTGGCGTTCCGCAACCACGGCAGCCGCAAGCTGCGCGTGCTGTCGACCCACATCCTCGCCGCCTCGCCGCTCCAGATCGACGACCGGCCCAGCGCGACCGTCAAGCGCGGCCAGCAGGTCGAGGTCACGACCACGATCAAGCCGCTCGCCGCCGGCCACCAGGTGCTGCACGGGGCCGCGCTGACGTTCGGCGACGCGCTGGGGCTGTTCGACATCGAGGCATTCTTCCCCAACCCGATCGCGGTCAAGGTCTTCCCCCGCATGCTCGCGGTGCGCGGCCAGCCGGTGCGCGCGGTC
>Ga0137459_1000878_pt1 | contig 10132 bp, 8 predicted proteins | sample EasRivERMGT700_2_FD_104908 | JGI IMG/M metagenome (GOLD analysis project Ga0137459, IMG submission 104908) | Soil microbial communities from meander-bound floodplain in the East River, Colorado, USA - East River MetaG ERMGT700_2 | ecosystem: Environmental > Terrestrial > Soil > Floodplain ... | reverse complement strand
GCCACCCCACCGAGCAGCCACCCCACCGAACAGCCACCCCACCGAGCAGCCATCACCGAGCAGCCGCTACCGAGCAGCCGCTACCGAGCAGCCATCACCGAGCAGCCAGCTCACCGAACTCGAGCTTGCCGGCTCGAACGCTACATAGAATTCCCCCAACCACTGTCTCAAACTCGTTGACACGTTCCGGCTCTGCAGCGTTCCCACCGTTGCGTTCCAGACCTGCGCTGCGCCGTCGCGCCCCGCCATGACTACCAGCTCGCCGTTGGGAGAGAACGCGACCGCGTCGACCGGCTCGCCGATCTCGCGCAGGTGCCGGATCCGCTCTCCGCTCGGGATCGCCCAGATCGCCGCATCACCGCCGGTGCTTCCCGTCACGAGGCGCGGCCCGGTCGGATCAAAGCTCAGGCTGTGGATGCGTGGCCCGGCAATGGTGAGCACTTGTGCCCACGTCTGCACGTCGAAGACACGCACGTCATCACCTCCGCTCGCCGCCAGCCAGCGGCCGTCAGCGCTGAATGCGAGGGATGGAAACGCCGCTGCGTCATTGCGCAGCTCCGCGAGCGGCGCGCCCGTGTCGGCGTCCCAGACATGTGCGATCTCCCCCGTCGTATCGACCGCGGCGACGATCGTACCGTCGGGAGACAGCGCGACGACGTAGTAGCGCAACCGCCTTCCGTCGTGCTTCAGCTCCCGCACGAGCGTCCCGCTCGTAGCGTCCCAGATCCTGACGGTACCGTCCCCCCCGGCGGTGATGAGCCTCGCGCCGTCGGCGCGGTACACGGCGTGATAAACCGTGTCGCCGTGGGGCAACGAGAACAACAGCCGCCCCGTCTCCGCGTCTCGCACCTGCGCGCTCTGGTCATCGGTGGTGACGATCCGTTGGCCGTCCGGGGAGAACGCGGCCGACCACATGCGCCCCGAGCTGCTCGCGAACCGCGCTTGCTCGGCGAGGCGTGGCTGCAGCGCACGCGCGAGCATGAACGCAGTCGACGGTGAGGGGGCGCGCTTGTACGCCTCGGCCAGGTGGACCTGCGCCTCCGGCTCGTTGTGGAGCAGCGCCGATCGGCCCTGCTCGACCTCGGCCTGCGTGACCACTTGCTCGGCCGTTCGACTCTGCTGCACGGCTCGATACTGAAACGCGCCCACCGCGGCGAGCGCGACGAGCGACCGCCGGCCCCACACGATACGCCGATCGCGCCGTTGGCTCTCCGCGAGGTACGAGCACTCCAGCTCGCTGAGCGCCGCCTTGGGGCTGAGCGCACAACGCTCGAGCTTCGCGAGCAGCCGGCCTCGCGACAATAGATCAGGTGACCGACCCCGCTCTTGCCATTGCCGCGCCAGGGACCGGAGCTGCTCGCGCGGCTCCGCCCGCAGCGCCGTCCGCAGCGCCGCTGCCAGCTCCAGCACGTTGCCATGGCGATCCTCGGGCGACTTGGCGAGCGCACGCTGAACGATCCGGTCCAGGTCCGCCGAGAAGTCACCGCCGAGCGACGGCACCGGTGCAAAGCGGTGAAATTGAAAGTATTCGTCGCTGTTCGCCCCGGTAAACGGCACGCGCCCGGTCAGTGCCTCGTAGGCGACGATGCCAAGCGAATAGATATCGGACGCCGGACCGACGGCACTGGGGGCGCTCCACTGCTCGGGCGATATGTATGGCCAGGAGCCAATCCACTCATCGCTGCGGGTGAGCCGGTCTTGATTTGCCGGGGAACCACTCCTGGGATCGGTGCGGGTGCGTCGCGGCGGCGTGGCTCGCATTCGAGCCGTCACCACACCGGCGGCGGTCGGCGCGTCCGACCGGATCTGTGGCGGTGGCACGGGGGGAGCGGCTTTGTGGAGCCCCTTGGCGATCCCGAAGTCGAGCAGCTTGGGGATCATGCGGTCCGCGTCCTCGACCACCATCACGTTCGATGGCTTCAGGTCGCGATGGACGATCCCTCGTTTGTGCGCGGCCTGGACCGCCTGAGCGATGCGCTCGAAGAACGGCACGAACTGTTCGAGCAGCATCGGTCCGTGGGTCTCCAACCAGTGCTTGAGGGTGATGCCGTGCACCAGCTCCATCGCGATCCACGGCAGTCCATCCTCGGCCGCGATCCCGAAGGCGTACACATGAGCTACGTACGGATGATCGAGGCGTGACAGGAGCTGCGCTTCGCGCGTGAAGCGCTGCCGCTCGACGTCATCGTGCCGCAGCTCCTAGTGCAGCACCTTGACGACCACCTCGCGCTTGAGCAGCAGCTGTTCAGCGCGATACACGGCACCGCAGCCACCCTCTCCGATCGGCTCGAGGAGGAGGTAGTCGCCCAGCGTGCGCCCGCAGAGGTCAGAGAGATCGCGATCTGCCATCAGCTCCTCGGTGGGGCAGACACTCTTGCTGCACCCGCAATCGGTGCAAAATTGTACAATCGATCGCCAGACCTCACCGCACTCTCGCCGCCGTCTGTAGCGAAAGAGCTACCTTATGCGCGCAGCGGTAGGCAGCGCTCATGAGCTTCGTCGTGCATAACGGATCGACGCTTCGCCCAGGGCGGCCACGGGAGGTCGATTTGTCCTGTGGGATGGCAAACCCGACCTTGCACCCTCGCTGGTTGCTGCCTCATCGAATTCGTGTCCAGCATCTTGCATCGAGGGGCCACCATGGTGATCACGACCGCGTCAGCTTCCGCTGGGAAGCATTGGCGCATCAACGACGAGGTCAATCAGCTCCGCGAGTGGGCGAGCACGACCATCCATCCGCTTCCTCCTCCTCTCGCAGGGGGAGACAAGCGGACGATCGGATCCTCGGATACCTGCTGGCTTCACCTACAGGACCCGAAGTTACTCGTCTCGAAGCAGCACGCTCAGCTGACGTACGAGCCTCCCGAGGGCTGGACCATCACCGATCTCCAGAGCAAGAATGGGTTGTTCGTTGATGGAATTCCGCGGGTGGCCTCCTCGTTCATGCCGGGGGCCGAGATCCTCATTGGCGGCGTCACGCTGGTCGCAGAGAGCCCGCGGCTCTGTGCCTTGCGAGACGTTCTCTCCCGGCTCATCGGCTGGAGCTCCGAGCGGCGGGCTGACGTGGATATCGCGCTGCGCGCCGTCCGCATGGCGGTGGCACTGCACGAGCCCCTGTTGCTCTGCGCGGAAGCTGGCCACAAGCCGATCGCGAGGCTGTTGCACCGGCACCTGATCGGAGCGGATCGGCCGTTTGTCGTGTGCGAGCGACGCAAACCGGCAGACAAGCCGGCACGCAAGAGCCCCGCCCGGAACGCAGCACCAGCGCACGCAACAATCACCTACGAGCGTGGGTCGGCAGCGTTCGCCGCTGCGACTGGCGGAACACTCGTGGTCCAGCGGAACCGCCTCCCCGAGGACTTCGACCAGGTACTCAAGGCGCTACGCGCGCCCACTGCACGTGTCTTGCTTGTCGTTTGCTCGCAGACCCCGCCGCACGGACTCTCGAAACAGCTCGTCGTGCCTCCGCTGGCCGGCCGTTCGCTCGAGCTGAGTCGGATCATTGATGAGTACGCCGCCGATGCGGTGGCCGAATTCGGGCTCGGTAGCTCACTTGCCTCTGACGATCGCAACTGGGTGGCACAGCAAGAGCTCACACTCGCCCAGATCCAGACCGCAACGCGCCGACTTGTCGTGCTCCGCGCCGAGGATGGCTACGTCAACCGTGCGGCGAAGCGATTGGGGGTGGCCCACGGCTCGCTGTCAGATTGGTTGGCTCGCCGCGATCTGCCAGAACTTCGCGGGCTTCGCGACGAGGCAGGCGATGACGACCATGTCGGCAACGATGATGACGACCACGACCACGACGACGAGTGATGCAGAATGCCAGCGCCAACCAGCGCCGCCGCGTGCCTCCCCAGCGAGGACAGTTTCGCATGCGTCACGAAGGCATGCCTTGATGCGAATTCTGACAGCCAGCGCCCAGAACGGACGCCCCGTGATGGATGAGCCTACAGATCTGCCCGATGGCGCTATCGTCGAGCTTGTTTCGTGCGACAACGTACTGGCCAGCGGAGGTGATCTCCTGGACGCCGAGGACCAAGCAGCCTTGGACCGCGAGCTCGAAGCTTCGTTCGATGACGAAGCAGCCGGCCGGCTAATTGACATTGCCGACGTGCTTGCAGATCTTCGGAACAGACACCAAACATGAGACGCAGCCTCGACGCCGGCACCCTGTTGTTTCTTGTCCTGGCAACCGCCGTTGTGATGTCTATTGCTGCATTGAAAAGCGCAGGATGATGCGTCGTTGTTTAGACTCCTGCCCCTTGGATGTGAGTTGAAGAAGCATTGCAAACCTCTGGTGTTGCGCGGTGATGCCACCATTTCAACAGAGTGCCACGGGTGAGATATTCGAACATATGGAGATTCATTGGCAAGTCATCAGCCATCCACGTCCCGCCGTCCATGTGTACAGCGAGGCCGAGAGCCTTTTCCGCGTAGAGTCCGTCGAACCTGTCCGGAGGTTCGCACATCGGCGGAGGAATCGGTATCGCGGAGTGCAGTGCCTTGGAGCGCTTATCGTAGACCGAGCTGAGCGCATCTCGGAGCGCGCTCCGCGTCCACTTAATCGCCCCATGTAACGGCCTCTGTGCCGGCTCGTCTGGCATGAACCGAGTCATGAACTTGATAAAACGCGCAGTGGGCTTAAATAGATGTGCGATGCGAAGAGCAACCATTTCGGTCACAGGCTTAGAGATGTTATCGAGTTCTGCGGCGAGTGATGGTGCGACCTCATGCAGCCGCACCTCCGGCTTCGAATCTCCGGCTTCGTGATCAGCGGCGGCTTCGAGCGCAGACACCATAAGCAACCACGACATCTCCGGATGTGCATCAGATACCCATAGAGCATCCCGATATGCGCGTGCTGCGCGGACCAATGTAATAGCGTCTGCTGGCGACAGCCTCCGATAGAGCACAAGCATGTCGGTGCTTAGTTGCTTGGTCCCATGAATGGCGGGGAGCATAGCGCGCCCGCGTACCGGGGGTAAGCCGGGTGGTGGAGACCTGTCATCGCATGGCCGTCCCCGCGGGTCTCTGCCGTCGAAATGCCGTGTTTGCCCGCCGGCAGCTAGTCGAGCGCCCGATGTCAGCGAGATGAGCGCCGCGATCTCGTCTGCTAGACTGCCGCCGGTGTAGTCGGAAACGTCAGTGTTTCTGGCCCGGTGATCGAAGACATGCTGTACGTACCAGTCCGTGCGCAGCACCAGGGCGGGCCACACCTGCCCTTCTGTAACGTGCAGGTGGACCATGTTGAGGATCGCGTACGGCCCCACGTCGCGGATCTCCCCGACAAAACTGGTATCTGAGTACAGCATTGCCTCGTCGCCACCCGACGTAGGTCCCCCCATTTCTGAGGCAACCCAGTTGGCATGACTTATGGGCCCTGGGATGGTGACGGGCTTCGGTGGTGCGCTCTGCTCCGAGATGTTTTTTGCTTCCGCTTCGATCGCTGACGCCCCGAGCGCAGTTTCCGGTTCCGGTTGCCCTACTACCGAGGCAGAGCCATCGCCATCGATTGCACTTGCTGGAGGAGGATCTAGCAGATCATGCACGGGCTTCTGAGCGTCGGTCATAATGGGTCCAGCACTAGCAGATCCTCACGGCGGATTACGTGGCGAAGGTCTCGGCCGGACTCACGTGTTCCGGTAAGGTTCTCTATGGGCCAGCCCTCTGACATCGAACCCTGTGTTCACTGCCCTGAGCACGAGCGCGGAAACTGATAGGCCGCCCCACCGCGTTGAATCCCCAGTCATGCCGACCGTGTAGCCGGCCTTGCTTCTGTTGCGGGCGATTCGCCAGGCTCGTCCTCTGCGGGCGATTCGCCAGGCTCGTCCTCTGCGGGCGATTCGCCAGGCTCATCCGCGGTGTTCCCTCGCTCCGGGTCGTAGATGTTCTTGACGTGGCGCATCTGATCCTCGCCCTGCGACGTCCAGAACGAGATCATGGCGAGGTTCTGCCGCTTGCGCTCTCCCGTGTACTGCGAGAGGTCGAGCATGTACGCGACATACGCTTTGCCCTTGCGGTGCCCGACGGACGTCCGTGATCGCACGAGGTGGATCAGCCGCATATCCACCAACTCGGCGATCAGCTTGATGTACTGCTCGTGGCGGTCCTTCTCGACAAGGAAGCAGTTGGACTGAGCCTTCTCTGTGCAGAAGCCGACGATCCGGGCGAGAGCGCTCTCGATCTCCTCCGACTCTTCCGTGATGTCTCGGCGCAGCTCATCTCGCTTCGTCTGGTCGTGCTCACCCGACGCGCGGTTCACGTCCTCCGCCCCAATCTTCGAGCCGCGGATGTGGTCAGACGGCCGCTCGCGTGCGATGTCGACCGCCCGCCGGAAGATCGTCAAAAAGTCGCGGGCGACTCCTCCTGACGCCAGAACGAGACGGTCACGCGAGCCTTCAGCGAGGATGTCTTCGAGGTTGACGCCGCTCTCCTTCGCGAACGCGGCAAGGACGGCGAAGAGGAAGTCCTTCGTCAGCGAGTACTTTTCGAGCGTCAGATCCAGATCGATCTCGTCGGCGTCGTCGCCGAGTTTCATGCCCGTTGGTGGGTTGCCGTGGAGATACCACTCGGTGCGATGCCGGATCGTCCCGACCTTGATCCACAGCTGGTTGTTCTTCGCGATGCGGTGGAAGTAGTCGATCAGATTGGGTTGGTCGCGGCGCTGGAGATGATAGAGATCGTCGAGGATCAGGAAGGCATCACCGCCCGACAACTCGCCGAGGTCGTGGAAGATCCGCTGGTAGTCGATGATATGACGCAGCAGGAAGTCAATCTTCTTCCTCTTGTACTCCTCGCTGCGCTCCATCGACTCGGTGAATTTACTCGCCGCGCTCGCTTTTTGCGATGCGGTCGCGGAAGCCTCGAAGGGGCCGGCCTTCGCACTGATCTTGGCGTCGAGGGCTGCACCGCTTGACTCCGACAGCTCCCGATTGGCGACTTGAGAGGTTTTGATTTCCGCCTCGTCGGCCGAGTGCAACAGCTCCTTGAGTTCCTGCACTTGTCGGCGCAGCTCGGCCATCAGTTTGTTGGTCGCAGTCTTTTCAAGCGGCGGTCGCTTCGGCTTAGTTCCGAAGAGCCGATGCCAGAAGGTGGTCTTGCTCGCGGGGGTGCGCCCCGCATCCTTGAGCCACGTGGCGAACGCGTCGAAGGTCGTGATGAGCACGCTGAGCAGCACGTCGGGGTAGGTGTGGCCCTTGAACGGCTCGAGATCGACGAACGCGATCGGTCGCCGGTCAATGGTCAACTCTGCGGCAGCCTTCCGAAGAAGGCTCGACTTTCCCGACCCGCGGCGTCCGAACACGATGTGGTGACGCTTCGCGGTCGCCCGGCGAAGCGGACTGCCCTGGGCGGGCTCGATGAATCTGGCGACGCCGGTCTTCGTGGCCCGGGTGGACTCCTCGATCGCCGTGACCATGTTCTGCATCTCCGCCGTGTCGAGGAGATGGACCTCCGCGCGTGCCTTCGCCATAAGCCCGTACCCTACCTCGGTGGGCTGACATCGGAGGTCATGCCGAGCCCATCGGCGCGTCGCAGCCAGGTCATGTGCAAGCATCCGCATAGCATCGCGCGGCATCCACCGGCCGCGCGCAAGCTTCGTTGGCCGGTGCGATGGGCGGTGTAGATCCCGGCATGTCCCCGATGGCGCATGGATCCGTTACGTTGCCGTGCCGACCGACTACGCGGAATCTCCCGACCACGCTGCAGCATCAGGCGACCGTGTCGAGTGCCGCTTCAGCCCCGACGGCCCCGCGTCGTCACCACCAGCGAGGACAGGACCGCGCGCGTCTGGGACGCACGTGCTCGTCAGATCAGATCTGCGGCGTGCCGTTTGCGCTGTCGTTGCCCGTAGTTCCAGCCAGCGTCGTCACGACATCGGCGGCGGTGACCTTGCGGATCTGAACCGCGACGCGGGCCGCTCGCCCAAGGAGCGCGACGACGCCTGCGAGCACATCACCTCCCAATGCCGCTAGAGCGTAAGGAGGCGGCGCTCCCATGCCCCAGCCGGGGAAAGCGCGAGCCGGGGGCTGCGCGAGTGATTCGCCTGGAGCATCTTGGCGATTTCATTAGCTTCTGCTCGAAGTCAGATCACCGCATAAAGGGGTGCCTAACTGGGCCAGTTTCGGCGGGGAGCGCCGCGTTCAGCCCCGACGCACCCGCGTCGTGACCGTCAGCTGGGACAGGACCGCGCGCGTCTGGGACGCCGCCAACGGCAAGCCGCTCTTCCCGCCGCTCCGCATCAGGACGCCGTGAGGAGCGCCGCGTTCAGCCCCCCATGGTCCGGATTGTCATTCAGGCTAGTTGATCATCACGCGCGACAGTGCGGATGGCAGGAGCCGGGGCCGCGGTGCGCCCGCGTCACGGCACAACGTGCATCGGCAGCGCGCGCCGCCCGATCCAGCGCGACAGCGAGACCGGCGCCATCCCGAGCCGCGCGGCTGCGTTGCTGAGGTTGCGCGACTCGCGGATCGCGACCAGCCGTAGCGTGGCCTTCTCGATGTCGGGCAAGGACGACGCGGCGTGCGTCCGCACCCACGCGCGATCGGCCGGCAGGAAGCGGGCGCGCAGCGTGCCAAGCTCCGTGATCGCATCCTCCGCGTACTCCAGGATGATCCGATCGATCTCGTCGGGTCGGCTGGCGAGCGGCGGCACGGTCATCGGAACCGGAACGACGAGGTATGGCTCGCACTCCTTGGGTGCCCGGGCGCAGACCACGAGCTGGACTTGCGAGCTCGGATCGCGAAGCGCGGTGACGACGGCGCTGAAGTCCTTCGGAAGCCGCAGGCTCCGCACGCACAGCGAACCGCCGGTGGCCGCCGCGACCGCGGCCATGCCGGCGTCGTAGTTCTCGGGCGATCGGACCGTCGCTTTGTGCTGACGTCGCCGCGGATCACAAACGATGAACGGCCGATCGGTACCGAGCGCCCGGTGATGGATCGCGCGGGCAATCGGCACGAGATCGCTGTCGCCGCACAGCACGAGCGCGACGCGCCGGGTCGCAGCCATGCGGATCGAGCGCAGCGCGTGGTCGACTACCTCGGTGCGATCGCTTCGCCATCCGAGCAGCCGCGCGAGAAATCCGCGTAGCTCGATCCAGCGGCCCCTCTCGGCGATCAGCGTGAGGCCGCCGATGCCGATCTCGGCGCCGGGTTCGAGCACGATCTCGTTGCGACGTGCACCATCGAGTCGTATGCCGCTCTTGCTGCCGAGATCGCGGAGCAGCCACTTGGCCCCATCGTGAATCAGGCGAGCGTGCACTCGAGAGACGCGCCCCGTGGGATCATCGAGCTGGAGCGTGCACGTCTCGGCAGCGCCGATCGTCCATTCGTTGTGGGGCTGTGGCAGTACGCGAATGGTATCGGTCCCCCACTCCCGCAGACGCATGACGTTATCGTCGATCGACCATTCGTTTCTGAACGCTCGAACCGGCGCGACGATTGGGATTCGTTCGACAGTGCCGCGATGGGTCGTTTCCTCGCTGTCGATGCTCACGGCTACCTACCCCTGCCGTTCGTGCTGCGCTGCTCGTTCCGCATGCGCCTCATCATCAGCAGCCGCTCGCGCTGAAACCAGACGCACACGCGGGAGGTCGATTTATCCCATGGGATGACAAACCCGACCGTGCGCCCTCGCTAGGCAGGACCGGTCGGCGTGTTGCCGGGCCTGGTCGAGGCCGCGAAGCGCCGGATGACCCGGGTCATGTCGATCGCCCGCGTCAGTCCCGTGGCGCTGATCCGGAAGGTCTCTCCTGCGGCCGGGAGCTCCGCCGCGGAGAGCACCTCGAAGGGCCGGCACGTGATGAAGACGATCTGGAGTTGCGGTGATGCCGCCCGGAGGGCGTCATTGAACCACGCGACGCGTTCGGGATCGCTCTGGCTGAGGTGATCGTCGAGCACGATCGCGCTCTTGAGCTGCTCGGCGATGCACAGGCGCAGGAGGGTCGCGAGCTGGTCCTGCGTCCCGGCAGACAGCGCGGCGATCTCACGCAACCCGCCGGCGGCGTGCAGGCCCTCGGCCTCGAGGCCGGCGCCAAGCTCCAGCGGGCCGTAACGGCCCTCGGTGAGCTGCTGGAAGCGCCGGCTGACCGGACCGGCGAGCTGACGGCCCAGGTGCTGGGACTCGCTGGATT
>Ga0137459_1000875_pt1 | contig 10140 bp, 9 predicted proteins | sample EasRivERMGT700_2_FD_104908 | JGI IMG/M metagenome (GOLD analysis project Ga0137459, IMG submission 104908) | Soil microbial communities from meander-bound floodplain in the East River, Colorado, USA - East River MetaG ERMGT700_2 | ecosystem: Environmental > Terrestrial > Soil > Floodplain ... | reverse complement strand
TGCGCCATCGTCGCGGCGTCGAACAGGTCCGTGCTGTATTCCCAGACCAGCGTCAGGCCCTCGCCGCTCTCGCGATGCGGGTCGACATGCGGAATGGCAATGATGTCGAGATCGAGCTGGGTGCTGCGGTTGCCCGGGGGGATCGTGGACAGCGGTGCGTCGAGCCAGCTGAAGGCGACCTGGAACACCGGGTGGATGCCGGCATGCCGCTCGATCGGGAGCGCTTCCACCACCTCCGGAAACGGCAACTCCTGGTGCTCGAAGGCCTCCCCGGTGGTGGCGTGCACGCGCGCCAGGAGCTGGCGAAACGTGGGGTCGCCGGACACGTCCGTGCGCAACACCACCCTGTTGACGAACGGGCCCGGAAGGCCCTCGGCCTCTCGCCGGCCGCGGTTGGCGACGCCGGAGCCCACCGGCAGATCGTCCTGGCCGGTGTAGTGGCGCAAGAGCGCGGTGAACGCGGCCAGCAGCGTCACGTCGTGCGTGGTGCCCTCTTGCCGGGCCACGGCGCGGACCCGCTCGTACAGCTCCGCGCTCAGCGGCACGCGCAGCGACGCGCCCTGCATGCTCGGGGCCGCGGGGCGCGGGCGATCCGTGGCCAGCACCAGGAGCGGAGGACTGCCCGCGAGGCGCCGCCGCCAGTGCTCGCGCTCACCCTGCAAGTCCAGGCTCACCATGGTGCCGCGCATCGTAGCAGCGCGTTGACACCTGCAGCGCCCCTCGATACCGTCCGTGCAACATGCCGGCTCGCAAGGGGATGTGGACGCGTCGGCAGCTCCTCGCGGGTGCAGGGGCCGGCCTGCTCGCATCCTTGCTCGACCCCGCCGCACGGCGCATCGCCGCAGCGCGGACCCCAGGGACGCACGCGAAGGGCCCACGCTACTGGCTCTGCATCGTCCCCGCGGGCGGCGTGGACGCGATCTACACGACCGATCCGCGGACGCGCGACGAGGTCGCGAGCGGCGTGGATGTCCCCTACAAGCCCGCGGAGATCGTGGAGGCAGGCGGCATGCGCCTGGGGCCCCTGTTCCGCGGCCTGCGCGCGTGGGCGCCGAAGCTCACGATCGTGAACGGCGTCGCTGTCAGCACCGCCAACCACCAGACCGGGCTGCTCCAGATGGCGCGGCTGCGGACGAGCACGACGCGCTGGACGCCGTCCGCGTTCGAGATCATCGGGGCGCACCGGGATGGCCAGGCCGTCGGCTACCTGTCGATCGGCGCGCAGTTCGCGGCGGCCTACACGCCGAGCATGTTCGGGGAGCCGATCGAGGGCGCCTACGGTCCCGCGGCGACCTCGCTGTTCAAGCTGCTCGACCAGCTCGCGCCGGAGGAGCTCGCGCTCGCCGGTCGCGTGGCGGCGGAGCACGCCGCCTCGCTGGCACGCAGCGGGCCGCTGGCCGGGCGGGACGCCAGCGCGCGTGCGGCGGCCGAGCAGGCGAGCGCGTTCCTGCGCAAGGCGGCGACGCTGCCGCCGTTCCGGGCGGAGCACTGGCTGCAGCCGCCGCTCGACGCGCTCGACGGCCCCCTCGCGCTCATGTCCCAGGTGCAACGGGTCCTGTGGAGCTTCGAGCACGACCTGGTCGCGACCGCCACCGTGTTCGCCGCCGGGGCCTGGGACTCGCACACGCGCAACGCCCAGCTGCAGGCCAGGTTCACGCCGTACCTGGTCGCGATCCTCGATCGCCTGTTCACCGAGCTCGAGCGGCGCAGCAACGCGCATGGTCCGCTGTCCGAGCAGACCGCGGTGGTCGTCGCCAGCGAGATCGGGCGGTTCCCCTACCTCAACCAGGCACAGGGCAAGGATCACTATCCCCAGACCTCGGTGCTGCTCTACGGCCGGCCGTTCCGCAAGGGGACGTTCGGCGACACGGGCAAGCAGCTGGAGGGCCTCCCGGTGTCGTCGTCGACGGGCCGAGCCGGCGGGGCGAGCCCGGCGCCGCTGCGCCTCGACGACCTGGGCACGACGGCGCTCTCGCTCGCCGGCATCGACCCCGAGAAGCACGGGTTCACGGGCCGCCGGCTCGACTTCCTGGTCGAGCGCTGACCATGCGCCGCGCCGGCAACATGCTCGCCGTCGTGTTCGGCCTCGGCTGCGGCCTCGTCGTCGGCTGCGGTTCCGGCCGCAAGCCCGCGGACGTCCCGCCCACGATCGCGCCCAGGGTGAGCAGCGAGACGCTCGTGACCAAGCTGTCGATCGTGACGCGCGCGCGTCCGCCCACCCCGGAAGAGCTCGCGGCGTGGTCGCCCCGGATCGATCGCGGTGACACGACGTTCGCGGCGTACATCGACGATCTACTGGCGAGCCCGGTGTTCGCCGAGGTGGTGGCTCCGGAGATGATCCTGGGCGAGGCCCTGTTCATCTCGCCCGTCCACCTCGCCCGCTGGTCCTTCTCGCTCCAGGCCACGCCCGAGCGCGAGGGGCCGCCGATCTACTACCTGACCAGGCCGTGCGCGCGCACCGCGGCGGTCCGCGTCCACCCCTGGTGGGACGTGCGCGGCGAGGTGCTCGTGTGTCCCGACGCCCACCGCCCGGACGTCTGGCAGACGCGGACGTCGAAGGACGGGGAGCACACGTGCAACGCGATCGACGCCTCGCCGGTGATCGGCGACTCCGGCTGCGGCTGCGGGCCGAACCTGATCCGCTGTACCCGCGCCGGCGTCGACGCCGACACCGCGGCGCGCGCCACCTCGGCCCACGCCGAGCTGCGCGAGACCGTGCGCTACGTCGTCGAGCACGACCTGCCGTTCGCGGCGCTGTTCTCGGGGCGCAGCACCTTCCACGATCGCACGATGGAGCTGCTCTACCGGACCTGGCGGATCGAGGCCGAGCAGCGCAGCGAGACCAGCGTGCTCGCCGACCTCGACGACTGGCCCGCCGAGGGTCGCTGGGCCGAGCGGTTCGAGAGCCTCCCCGGCGAGCATGCGGGCCTGCTGACCGCGCCCGCGATCCTCCACCTCCAGGGCGACCGCCGCCAGCGGCAATGGATCATCTTCGAGCGGCTGTGGTGCACGGGCGCGTCGTCGAACGGCGTCACCACCCACGACGTGCTCGGCCTGGGGGTGGCGAGCTTCCAGGCCGGCAAGAACGAGGGCTGGCAGCGCCTCGCGAGCCAGCCGATCTGCACGGATTGCCACGCCCGGACCGACTACGGCTTCCAGTTCTTCTGGGCGTTCCCCGATCCCAAGCCGTCGGCGGGGCACTTCGTCCCGGCGATGGCGCGCAACGGCACGCGCGGGACGCTCTACGCCAACGACATCCAGGATCCACGCGGCGAGGCCGAGCTCACGCCGGCGGGCTTCGCGGGGCTCGCGCTGCGCCAGCCCGAGTTCGGGCGGTGCATGGCGCGGAACGTGGTCGAGCACGTCCTCGGGATCGACGCCACCGCCGCCGACGCGGCTGGGCTCGCCGCCGGGTTCGTGGCCGACCGCACGACGGTCAAGCAGCTCGTCAAGCAGGCGCTGCTGCGCTGGGTGACCCGCGTCCAGGCAGGCGAGCCCGCGGAGACCCCGCACGCGGCGCCGAGCTGGACGGGCCCCGGCCCGGTGGCGCTGTCCCCCGAGCTCGAGCGCGCGATCGACGGGACGTGCAGCGCCTGCCACTTCGAGGGTGCGGTCGGCGTCCCGAGCTTCGAGGGCCACGCGCTGCCCCGCGACCGCCTCCTCCACATGCTCGCCGAGGTGGCGTCGACGCGGATGCCGAAGGACCGCGCGCTCTCGAGGCCGGAGCGGGCGTCGCTGATCGACGCGCTGATCGCGCACCTGTGGCGCACGCCCGCCGAGCGGCAAGAAGCTCGCCGGCAGCTCGGCGCCTCCCTGACCGCGCCCGGCGTCTGGCGCTGGTCGGTGGCGGAGCACCTCATCCGCCGCGCGGCCGGCGCACCCGAAGCCAGCGATCGCGCGTGGAACGCCCTCGAAACGGGGATCCGGGCGGATCAGGCGACGTACACGCCGGGGTTCGCGACGATGACCCTGGTCGAGGCCATCGGGGCCTGCAAGGACGCCGGCAAGACCGGTCCGGCGCTCGAGCCCTGCGTCCGTGTCGCGACCGATCCGCGCCTGTTCCTGCGCGACCGGTGAGCGTCACCGCGTCGTGGGACGTGCGCATCGTCACCCCACTGGTCTGGACGCTCCCATGGCGGGCATGATCTGGGCGTGCTCCGAGCAGACAGCTCGTCAGCGCCACAGGCGCGACACCGTGTACACACGGAGGGCCCGCGGTGCGGGATAGACCGGGAGATCGTTCGCGCGGACATCGGAGTGGCAGCCGATCGCGATCCGCTGGCCATCGGGCGACACGGCCGCGACGCTGCACTCGGGCGGCGAAGGCGCACGCGCGAGCTGCTTGCCCGACGGAAGCTTTCGGTGCAAGAACGCGTGCGCGTTGCCGAGAAGCTCTTGGAGAGCGCTGACGCAGAGGGTTACGAGGACGAAAGCGAAGTGGCGATCCACGCAGCGTGGGCCGACGAGATCAAGCAGCGCTCGGGCGACCTCAAGGACGGTTCGGTGCGCGGCTTGAGCATCGAGGAAGCGCGCCGCATCGTCGCGTCAGAGCCCGCGGATGACGACCGTTGATCCTCATCCATCCTGCATCCTGCAGCTGCGGCGGAGGCCCGCGCCGCTCGGATTCGTTATGCGGAGCGCGATCCCGCCGTCGCACGTCGCTTCATGGACGAGTACGATCGAGCCATCGAACGCGTCCGGGAGCATCCCGACCGTTGGCCGCAATATCCGCACCTGGTCGGTGACTTCTGGTGGTGTCGCTTTCGGCGGTTCCCATATGCGATCATCTACGAGCGGTTCCCGACCGTCACACACGTGCTGGCGGTGGCCGCGGACCGGCGTCGACCCGGGTACTGGGCCAAGCGGAAATAGCGTGGCTTTCTGCCCACGGGCTGCCCGACCCAACGGGCACGCGCTGAAAAAACCGGCTCGACGCAGAACAGATGGCGGCCGGATCTCGGAACCATTGCCAAGGTCGGCGTCGAGGCGTTCAAGGACCATCTCGGCAAGCAGATCATCCTCATCACCATCATGGACGGGTAGGTGACCATCATGCGCGCGTCCTCCTCCGGCATCCGGTGCTCCGTCTGCGGCAAGGGCAAGCTGGTTCACAGGGTCATCGAGCACGACGTCGGCGACCTGCTCGACATGAAGCATGTCGTCGTCAGCAACCTGCCGGCACTCGTCTGCACGAAGTGCGGCAGCGTGAGCATGTATGGCGGCATCCTGGAGAAGATCGCGCTCCAGCTTGGCGCGCTCATCTTGCGGCTGTCGGAGCTCTATCCTTTCGAAGTTCGCTATCTCCGGAAGCTCGTCGGCGACACACAGGAAGAGCTCGCGCAACGGCTCGGGGTCGCACGGATCACGGTCCATCGATGGGAGAAGGGTGAAGAACCGACGACCGGCCCGGACGCCTACGCGATCCGATCACACGCCTTCTTTCGCCTGCGCGGACTGAGCAAGGCGATCGAGGCGGCGGCGTCCGCGTTCATGGAGACCAAGCCACAGGTGCGCAAGAGGGTGCAGCGCTACAAGATCGAGGGAGCGTCACTGCGGCTTTCATCATAGGCACGGCACCGCAGCCGACCGCCCAGACCGCAGCCATCGTTCCGACGCTGGAGGAGAACGACGCTCGGTCAGCGCGCGACGGTCGCGGCCGAGCCACGCAGGCGGCGGGCCTTGTCGATCAGCGCGACAAACTCGTTGCGATCCGGGTCGTCGCCCGCGGTCGCCCGCGCGACCTGCTCGATGGCCTCGAGCGACCACCGCCTGGCGTCGTCCTGGCCGCGCAGGAGGTCCGCGAACGCCGAGACCGCAAACGCGAACTGCAGATCGGGCGCGGCGGCCGCGAACGACGCCGCGGGGGGCGCCATCATCGCGAACGTGCGCTCGGTCGCGACCTCCGAGCCCTCGGGCGCCTTGTGGCGGATCCGGACCATGCCGAGCGGGGCGGGCACGAGCCGCGCTTGCGGCGTCAGCTCGAGCTCGTACATCGCGGTGACCTGGTGGCCGGGGCCGATCTCGCCGGCGTCGACCGCGTCCTTGCGGAAGTCATCGTCGGCGATCGTGCGGTTCTCGTAGCCGACGAGCCGGTACTTGGCGACCTGCGCCGGGTCGAAGTCGACCATGCCGAAGCCGACGGTCGACAGCGTGATGCCGGCCTTGGCGCGGCTCGCGATGATGCGCTGGATATCTGCCATGCCGGTCGGGCCGACGTTGGTGTCGCCGTCGGTGCACACGATCACGCGCGAGGTCACGCCGGGCTCGAGCCCGAGCATCGCCTGGCTGTACGCGAGATCGAGGCCGGAGGCCATCGCGGTCGAGCCGCCGGCGCCGAGCTCGTCGATCGCGGCGAGGATCCGGTCCTTGCCGTCCATCCCGGTCGGCGGCAGCACGACCCGCGTCGCTCCAGCATACGTCACGAGCGCCACGCTGTCGCGCGGCCCGAGGTTGCGGGTCAGGAGCCGACCGACCCGATCGACCCGATCGACCGATCGTCGCGACAGCCGCAGATGCCCGTACAACGCCGGCCGCGGCGCTGTCTTACACGCGCGCCGCGCGGCTCGCTACACGACCTCGAGCTGGATGGTCCCCACGCCGTCGACCCCGCCTTCCAGCACGTCGCCGCGCTTCACGGGCCCCACGCCCGCAGGCGTGCCGGTGTAGATCAGATCGCCGGCCGCGAGCGTGAACAGGGTCGACAGGTACCCGATCACCTCGGGGACCTTCCAGACGAGCTGGGACAGATCACTGCGCTGCCTGGACTCGCCGTTGACCTTCAACCAGATCGCGCCGGCTGCCGGGTGACCGATGCTCGCTGCGGGCATGATGCGCCCGCACGGCGCCGCGTGATCGAAGCCCTTGGCGGTATCCCACGGCCGCCCCTGCTTCTTTGCTTCGGCCTGCAGGTCGCGGCGCGTCATGTCGAGCCCGGCGGCGTAGCCAAACACGTGATCGAGCGCGCTGGCCGCCGCGATGTTCGTGCCGCCCCTGCCGAGCGCGACGACCAGCTCCATCTCGTGGTGGACGTCTGTGGTCCGCGTGGGGTAGGGAAAGTCGTTGCCGTCCGTGACGATCGCGTCCGCGGGCTTCATGAAGAAGAACGGTGGCTCGCGGTCCGGGTCGCCGCCCATCTCGCGCGCATGGTCCGCATAGTTCCGGCCGACACAATAGATGCGGCGTACGGGAAACCGGGCATGGCTGCCCTCGACGGCAAGGCTCGGGGTGGACGGTGCTGGGACGACGTATTCCATGAGATCCTCTGCTTCGGGTGATGTCCGGCCATCGCCGTGGGTCAGCTCGCGCGCTTCGATCCCCGTGGATCACAGCCGCGCGCGCACCTGACGCGTGCCCTCGACCATCGCCGCGAGCTTGCCGAAGGCGACGTCGCGCGACAGGTACTTCATGCCGCAATCGGGGGCGACCACGAGGCGCTCGGGCGGGATGTGCGCGAGCACCGCGCCGAGGCGCGCGGCGACCGTCGCCGGGGTCTCGACCGCGGCATCCCCGAGATCGAGGACGCCGACCATGATCGTCTTGGTCGGCAGCCCCGCGAGGACGGCGAGATCGAGCCGCGGCTGCGCCGCCTCGATCGAGACCTGCGCTGCGTGGCACCGGTCGAGCTCGGGGAGGAACGAGTAGCCGCTCGGCTTCTCCTTCACGACGTAGGCGTAGCCGAAACACATATGGACGATGGTCGGCCCCGCGATGCCGGCGAGCGCGCGATCGATCGCCTCGATGCCGTAGCGCCGCGCCTGCTCGGGGTGGGCCTGGAGGTACGGCTCGTCGAGCTGGATGAAGTCGGCGCCCGCCGCCTTGAGGTCGCGCGCCTCCGCGTTGACCGCGTCGGCATAGTCCATCGCCAGCGCGCGCTCATCGCCGTAATACTCGTCCTTGGCGAGCTGCGTCATGGTGAACGGGCCGGGCAGCGTGATCTTGATCGGGCGGCTGGTGTGGCGGCGGAGGAACTCGGCGTCGCGCTGCTCGACCGGGCGCAGCCGCGCAACCTTCCCGACGACGCGCGGCACCGGCGTCTGCTTGCCGCTGCGGTTGAGCACGATGCCGGGCTGGTCGAGGTCGATGCCGGACAGCGCCGTGGCGAACCGGTTGAAGTAGCTCTCGCGCCGGATCTCCCCGTCGGACACGATGTCGAGCCCGGCCCGCTCCATGTCGGCGATGGCGAGCCGCGTCGCATCATCCTGCGCTGCTTCGAGGAAGCGCTCGTCGACGCGCCAGATCTCGCGCATCCGCACGCGCGGTGGCCCGTGGGTCACCAGCATCTCGCGATCGATCAACCATTCGGGTTGCGGATAGGAGCCGACCACGGTGGTCGGCAGGAGCGGGAGCGTCATGTCACCATCGCCTGCAGCAAGGGCGCGAGCTTACCCGGTCTCGCAACACAGCGGTACACGCCGGAGGGCCATCCTGGCGGCTGGTGACGTGGTACGTGTCGAGCGCGTATGGCCACCAACAACCGCTTCCTGACGACCCACATCGGCAGCCTCCCGCGCAGCGAGGAGTTGATCCAGATCATGTTCGCCCGCGAGGACGGCATCCCCCTCGATCAGGGTGCGCTCGAGCACAAGATCGTCGAGGCGGTCGACCACGTCGTGGCGCGCCAGCTCGAGGCCGGCATCGACGTGATCAACGACGGGGAGATGTCCAGGCCGAGCTACGCCACGTACGTGAAGGACCGGCTGAACGGGTTCGGCGGCACGGGCAATAGCTTCTCGTTCGCGGACATCGAGGCGTTCCCGAATACCAAGGCCCGCGTGCTCGCCGACCCCGGCCGCAAGCATCGCAAGACGCCGGCGTGCAACGGCCCGGTCAGCATGCGCGACGTCGAGGCTCCGCGCCGCGACGCCCAGCGCCTGAAGGAAGCCGGCAAGGGACGCCAGCCGACCGGCATGTTCCTGAGCTCGGCCTCCCCGGGCGTGACGACGTTCTTCTTTCGCAACGACTTCTATCCGAGCCACGAGGACTATGTCTTCGCGGTCGCCGAGGCGCAGCGCCACGAGTACGAGGCCATCGTGGATGCAGGCCTGATGCTGCAGGTGGATTGCCCGGACCTCGCGATGGGCCGGCACACGCAGTTCGCCCACCTCGACGTGCAGGGCTTCCGGGACAAGATGGAGCTGCACATCGAGGCCCTCAACCGGGCGCTCGTCAACATCCCCGCCGAGAAGGTGCGCATGCACCTGTGCTGGGGCAACTACCCGGGCCCGCATCACTGCGACGTGCCGCTCGCCGACATCGTCGACATCGTCTGGAAGGCGAAGCCGCACGCCGTGCTGTTCGAGGCGGCCAATCCGCGGCACGCGCACGAGTGGACGGTGTTCGAACAGGTGAAGGTCCCCGAGGGTAAGCTCCTGATTCCCGGCGTCATCGAGTGCCAGTCGAACTACATCGAGCATCCGGAGCTCGTCGCGCAGCGCATCGGCCGCTACGCTCACCTGGTCGGCCGCGACAACCTCATGGCCGCCGTGGACTGCGGCTTCAGCATCCACGTGGGATCCGGCGGCGTCGATCCGGATGTGGTCTGGGCCAAGCTCGCCGCCCTGGCGCAAGGCGCGGCGATCGCCACGAAGAAGTTCTGGTCGTGAGAGCGGTGGCGGAGCGGCCTGCGAACGATGGCGATCCGACGCTCACCACTTCGCGGGGTCTGTGCACTGGCGCGACCAATCCCCCGGGACTTGTCTCCCCCGGTTACGACGAAGACAACACAGATGGGGCTTGGGGTCCTGGCCAGGACGGCGTGGAGCTCGCCGCGCTTTTACACGCTGCAACACGGTCTGGCGTGAAACGCCGAGGATCCGCATGGCATCGACCATCGGTACGTAGCCAGCGGGAGCTTCCTCGACGAAGCGCGCGCGCAGATCGTCGGTGATACGGATTTGCCACGGTGCTCCGGGCGTGATCTGTTCGGCAGCGATGAAGCCGTCGTTGATCCAGCGATGGACCGTTGATGCAGCGATGCCGAGGAGCTCGGCGGCCTTTGGCACGGGCAGGGCCCCAATGAACGTCGTACTGACTCGATGGGCAACGCCGGATGGTGGAAATCTCCGTGTCCGGTGTGACGGGCGGCCGCTGGAAACGGGCCGTGGCAAGGATTGAGGCACCGACATCGTCGGAAACAGCGAC
>Ga0137459_1000874_pt1 | contig 10155 bp, 4 predicted proteins | sample EasRivERMGT700_2_FD_104908 | JGI IMG/M metagenome (GOLD analysis project Ga0137459, IMG submission 104908) | Soil microbial communities from meander-bound floodplain in the East River, Colorado, USA - East River MetaG ERMGT700_2 | ecosystem: Environmental > Terrestrial > Soil > Floodplain ... | reverse complement strand
CTCGGGATGGTGTCCGCGCTCGACTACCTCGAGCGCGTGCTCGGCTACGCACCACGCACCGCCCAGGACCGGCTGCGCGTCGCGCGCGCCCTCGGGCCGCTGCCGCAGCTCACCGCGGCGCTCACCCGCGGCGAGCTTGCCTTCTCGGCCGTGCGCGAGCTGACCCGCGTGGCGACCCCGGCGACCGAGGCGTCGTGGACCGCCGCCGCGCTCGGCGTCGCACCGGCTAGCCGTCGAGGTTGCCGAACAGCTGCGACTGCGCGAGCGTCACGATGCGGCGGCGCTGCTTGGCGCGCCGGGTCCGGCGATGGGCGTCGCGGCGCTCGGAGCGCAGCGCTTGCGGCGCGCTCAGCTGCCACGGTTGGCTGCGGCCCGCCTGTCCGAGTGGAGCGAGTTGATCCAGCGACGCGAGCGGAGCGAGGTGGCCCAGCGGTGCGAGCGGGAGCATTGCCGTGCCCGCGCTCGACAGCGCCGCCGACCGTGCGTCGCTCGGCAGCTCCGCAGCGTCGTCCTCCGCTCCGCTCGCGACCCCCGCGACCGCTTCGCCGACGACCACGACGCGCAGCTTCGCGATCGCACCCGGACGCTCGCCGATCAGCGGCGTCATCAGCTCCACCAGCTCGTCCTCGGAGCTCGTGACGCGCGCCGCGGTCACCGGCACGACCCGCTCGCCGCCGTCGCCGCCGGTGATCGTGACCTCGACCCGCGCGGCGCCGCGCGCGCGCCCGGCCAGCCGCAGGCCCACGCGCTGGGCGAGCGCCGCCACCGCGGCCGCACCGCCGAACAGGCCGCCGGCGTTGCCGACCACGAGCTCCTCGCGAACCGGCGCCTCCGGCGCGTACGGCCGCAGCGTGCTGCCGCTGTCGCCGCGCGCCAGCGCCTGGTAGTCCGCCTCGAGCGGCCGCGACACCGAGGGCGCCGGGAGCGCGGCGAACTCGCCGAGCGTCCGCACGCCGAGCGCCTCGAGCATGTGCTGGACCTCGGGCGTGATCGCGAGCAGCGACAGCGGGCGCGGCGCGAGGAACGCCGCCGAGCTCCCCCGCGGGACGCTGACCACGCCGCGATCCTCTCGCAAGGTCCCGGCACCGTGCCGCGCGCCCCGCCCGGGCTCGGCACCGGCGTGCGCCGCGGCCACCCACGCCGTGAACCGATCGTCGGCGATGCCGATCCGCGCGGCGATCCCGAACGTGTCGAGCAGCGCGAGCAGCCGATCGCCGAACGTCGTCCCGCGGGTCCTGGCCGGCACCTGGCAGTACATCGCGAGGTGGGCGCCGCTCGCCGCCACCCGGCCGCCGGTGTCGACCACCGCGGACACGCCGAGCAAGGCGTCCGCGATCGCCCGGACCGTCTCGCGCTCGAGCTGCGCGTCCGCGGCGATGACCTCGACCTCGGGGGACACGAAGCGCGCCGCGCTCGCCGTCATCCCGAGCCGCACGCCCAGCGTCCGCGCCGCCCGGGAGCAGGCCAGGACGATCGGGCTGTGCAGCGCCAGCGAGGCCCTCACCCCCACCGCCGGGTCGTAGCCGGCACCAACCACCGCGACCGCAGCGCCCCGAAGCGACGGATCGATCCGGCTGAGGCTCTGGAGCGCGAACTGCGGGACATGAACGCAAGCGATTCGCATACCCAAAGGTGTACCGCACTGGTCTGATGTTCAGTGCTGAACAGAGCGGCGATCTGGCACCAGATCTCGCATGTAACTATCTGAAATTAAATGTACAGTCCACCTTCGCATGACACGACCGCACCCCGAGACGATCTCCCCGACCGCCCATTACACGGGCTACGTCTGGTACGCGCACGGGACGTCGCACGACGCCTTCGCCACCCGCACCGGCCGCCTCCTGTATCACGCGCTGCGCGCCCCGAACCTGATCGCGCAGCGGGTCGGCCTGCCGTCGCTCGAGGGCATGTTGCTCGCTCGCCACCGCCTGATCGATCTACGGCTCGCGCAAGCGATCGACGCCGGCGAGATCCAGCAGGTCATCGAGATCGCCGCCGGGCTATCGCCGCGCGGCTGGCGGTTCGCGACCCGCTACGCCGATCGCATCACGTACGTCGAGGCCGATCTGCCCGGCATGCTCGCGCACAAGCGGCGCATCCTCGCAGCGCTGGGCGGCGAGACCGCGCACCACCGGACCGCCGAGATCAACGCCCTCACCGACACCGGCCCGACCTCGCCGGCAGCGCTGTGCGCGACGCTCGATCCGACCAAGGGCACCGCGATCATCACGGAGGGCCTCATCAATTACTTCGAGCGCGACGTCGTGCTCGCCATGTGGCGGCGGTTCGCGACGGCGCTCCGGCGGTTCCCCCGCAACCTCTATCTCTCCGACCTGGTGCTGCGCGACGACAACCGCGGGCCGCTCAGCACCGGGTTCGGGTGGCTGCTGTCGGCGTTCGTGCGCGGCCGCGTCCACATGCCGTTCGCGACCGCCGAGCAAGCCGAGGACGCGCTCGAGGCCGCCGGCCTGATCGGGGTGCTGCTCGACCCGCGCGAGCTTGCCTTCGAGCTCCCGGACCTCGAGGTCGCCGGCGCCGGCCGCGTCCGGATCATCGAGGCGATCGCGAAGCCCGCGGCACCGACGAGCTAGCCCGCCGTCACGCGCGGCGTCGCTCCTCGCGGCGTCGGCAGCGCGTGGTAACTACAAGACCTCGATCCACGCAACCAGGAAGCGTGCCGCAAAACGCTGCTCCATGACCTGGAGCCAGCCGTGCGCGATACGGCATCCCTCGTGATTCTTGTATTGCTGCAAAATTCTTGTGACCAGATCATCTTCAGATGGGTTACTAACGACAGACTCGCCTGGGTAAGGCTCGTCTGTCGTTCCTCACGTTCATGCCAGGGTCGAACAGTGGGCGCTGTCACTGGCCGCTGTCACTGGCCGCTGTCATGACCACCGACACCCCCGCATGGAGCCCGCCCGACGAGCTCGAGGAGTACCGGCTGGTGCGGTTGCTGGGCATCGGCGCGATGGGTCAGGTCTACCTCGCGCACGACTCGCTGCTCGATCGCCCCGTCGCGATCAAGTTCGTACATACGTCCGAAGATCCGGCTGCGCGCGCGCGGCTCATCGAGGAGGCGCGCGCGATCGCCAGGCTCCAGCATCCCAACGTCGTCACGATCCATCGGGTCGCCGAGGTCGCCGGGCATCCCTACCTGGTCTCCGAGTACGTGCGCGGCCGTGCGCTCGATCAGCTCGACCGCCCGGTGCCGTGGCGACAGGTCCTGGAGATCGCGCTCGACCTCGCAAGTGGGCTCGCCGCGGCGCACCGCCGCGGGGTCCTCCACCGCGACGTCAAGCCGGCGAACGCGATCCTCACCCACGAAGGTCGAGCCAAGCTCCTCGACTTCGGGCTTGCCAGGGTCATGGACAGGGTGGCGGTCCCGGCGGGCCGTGGGGTTGGAGACCTGATCGCTCGCCAGCCGAGCGACGCAAGCAGCGAGCTCACCTCGCTCTGGACGGATCCGAGGCCGCAGCTTGTCGGGACGCCGCTGTACATGGCGCCCGAGCTCTGGCGTGGCGAGCCCGCCACCCGTCGATCGGACCTCTACGCGCTCGGGATCCTGCTGTACGAGCTCCTGGCCGGCACGGCGCCTCATCGCGGTGTCGCGATGACAGCGCTCGCCATCGCCGTGCAGGATCTCGATATCCCGCGGCTCGGCGATGTGGTCCCGGGCATCGAGCCGGCGCTGGCCGCGATCGTGAATCGCCTGGTCGAGCGCGATGCCGGCGCCCGGTTCGCCTCCGCGGACGCGTTGCTGGTCGCGCTGGAGGAGAGCGCGGCCCCGCCTGCCGTGGATGACCACCCCGACGGGAATCCCTACCGCGGGCTGGCCGCGTTCGCATCGGCGCACGGCTCGCTGTTCTTCGGTCGCCGTGGCGAGATCCGCGAGCTGGTCGATCGCGTGAGGACCGAGGCGTTCGTCGTGGTCGGCGGGGATTCCGGCACGGGCAAGTCCTCGCTGTGCCGGGCCGGCGCGTTGCCGTGGCTTGCGGAGCACGATGGCTGGTCCTGCGTGGAGGTCGTTCCGGGACGCCACCCCGTGCGCTCGCTCGCGGCTGCGCTCGCCGCCTGGACCGGCGCCGACGAGGCCGAGCTCGCGGTCGCGCTGCGCGATAGCCCCGATGCGGTCGCCCGCGCGATCCGCCAGCGCATCGTCGCGCAGCAAGGACCGACGGCGGCCGGCACCCACGATCCCGCTCCGGGGACCAGCCGCGGACCGCCGCGATGTCTGCTGCTGTTCGTCGACCAGCTCGAGGAGCTCTTGACGCTGTCGGAACCGGAGGAGGCGCGCGTGGTCGCCGCCGCGCTGGCTGCGCTCGCGGTGCGCACGCCCGCGGTGCGCGTGCTGGCCACCGGTCGATCCGACTTTCTGTCGCGCCTGGCCATGCTGCCGGGCCTCGGCGCCGAGATGACGCGCGGGCTGTACTTCCTGCGGCCGCTCACCGGCGACCACATCCGCGAGGTCATCGTTCGCCCGGCCGCCGCCAGGGGCGTGGTGTACGAATCCGAAGCGCTGATCGACACCCTGGTCGACCAGACCGAGCACGCGCCCGGCGGCTTGCCGCTCTTGCAGTTCACGCTCGCCGAGCTATGGGACGCACGCGATGTCGGCGCGCGGACGATCCGGGCCGACACGCTCGCCGCCATCGGTGGTGTCGAAGGCGCGCTCACCCGCCACGCGGATCGGCTCCTGGCCGGGCTCCGTGCCGACGAGCGAGACGCCGCGCGCTGCATCCTGTTGCGCCTGGTGACCGCCGAGGGAACGCGCGCGCGCCGCCCGGAGGCCGAGCTCCTCACCGGGGGCGTCGGGCACGGCGCCGAACGCGCGGCGCTCGAGGAGCTGGTCCGCGGTCGCGTCCTGGTCGCGAACGATGCCCAGGGCGGCGCGTACGAGATCGCGCACGAAGCGCTCCTGACCAGCTGGTCGACCCTGCAAGGCTGGCTGCAACGCGGCGCGGCCGACCACGCGGCCCGGGCTCGCGTCGAGCAGGCGGCGGCGGCGTGGCACCGCATGGGCCGCGCGCGCGATCTGTTGTGGGGGCGACGGCAGCTGGCAGAGGCCAACGCGCTCGACCGCGATCGCCTGGCGCCGCGCGAGGCGGCGTTCCTCGCGTCGTCCCGGGCGGCGATCCTGCGGCGGCGGCTGGTCGGCGTCATCGCTGCCGCGGTGCTCGCGATCGGCGCGGTGATCGTCGGCCTGGCGATCCGCGCCAAGGCCCGGCGCGAGCTCGCGTCCATGGTCGCGGACCAGGTGCACGCGGCGACGGCCGCCCAGGAGGCCGCGCGGCAGATCGCCGCGCAACGTGATGTCGCCCGGAACCGCGCGTTCGGCCTGTTCGACGCGCAGCGCTGGAGCGAGGGCGAGGACGTCTGGACCGAGGTCGAGGCGATGGCGTCGCGAGAGGAGCGCCAGTACCGCGCGGCCTCGGGCTATCTCGAGAGCGCCTTGCTGCTCGATTCGACCCGGGCCGGGCTGCGCGCCTGCTTTGCCGACCTCACGTTCGAGCGGCTGCTACGCGCCGAGCGAGATCGCCATCGCGACCTCGCCGACGAGCTCGCCGCGCGGTTGGTCGCGTACGACGACGGCCGCCACCAGGCCGAGCTCGGCACCGAGGCGCACGTCGCGTTCGAGATCACCCCGGCGGGGACGCGCGTGTGGAGCGAGCGCCCGGGCGCGCCTCGCCAGCTCGTGGGCCAGGCGCCGGTGCCGCCGCTGGCGCTGGCGCCGGGCTCGGTGGTGCTGGCGTTCGAAGCCCCGGGGCACGTGGCGGCGCGGCTCCCCATCCTCCTGTCACGCGGACAGACGCTGAAGCTCCAGATCGCACTCCCGACGGCCGCATCGGCGCCGCCGGGGATGGTCTACGTGCCGCCCGGCCGGTTCCTGTTCGGCAGCGCGGACATCTCCGATCTGCGGCGAGGGTTTCTCAACACGGCACCGCTTCACGAAGTTGCGACCGATGGTTACTTCATCGGCCGCCATGAAGTCACCTTCGCCGCGTGGATCGAGTTCCTCGACGACCTCGCGCCCGATGAGCGCCGCCGCCGCGCCCCGAGAACGGTCAACGCCCAGTCCTCGATCACGCTCACCGAGATCGGACCGAAGCGGTGGAAGCTCGCCCTGACGCCGACGACGCGAACGTACACCGCCGAGACTGGCCAGCGGCTGAGCTATGAACGCAGGGCGAAGCGAGCGGATCAGGACTGGACGAAGTTTCCGGTGTCCGCGGTGTCGTACGAGGATGCGATCGCCTTCGCCCGGTGGCTCGATCGCACCCGACGCATTCCGGGGGCGCGGCTATGCAATGAATACGAGTGGGAGCGTGCCGCCCGCGGGGCCGACGCGCGCACGTTTCCCACCGGCGCCACGCTGGCGCCGGACGACGCGAACATCGATGTCACGTACGGACGAGAGCCGCTCGCGTTCGGTCCCGACGAGGTCGGCTCGCACCCTGGCTCGCGCAGCCCGGTCGGCGCGGACGATCTGGCAGGCAACGTGTGGGAGTTCACAAGCTCGGTCCAGACTCCGGGTGCGCCGGTCGCTCGCGGCGGTAGCTGGTACCAGCGCAAGCTCGACGCTCGCAGCATGAACCGCGCGGACAGCGAGCCGACCCAGCGTCATCCCTTGATCGGAGTGCGCCTCTGCGCCACACCACACTGATCGCTTGCGTACACTGGCCTTCACGACTTCGGGCAACAAACAAAGGAGAAACCCATGACGAGATTTTACATCACCTGTGTCGCGGCGCTGTGCGCGTCCGCTTGCGCGTCCGAGATCGCCGAGACCGGTACCAACGAGCAAGCCGACATGTCCTTGCAGGGCACGACCTTGCAGGGCATGACCTTGCAGGGCACGACCTTGCAGGGCATGAGCATGCAAGGGTTCCAGTTCAGTGGCGCAACACTCAATGGCGCCGCGCTGGTGAACGTACGCGTCGAAAACGGCGAGCTGGTCGCCGAGCAGAATCAAGTCACGCTGCATGGCGCCGCGCTCGTCAATGCGCACCTGTACGCCCAGGTGCGGAATCTCACTGCCAATCCACCGGCGTCTGCCGTCGTCGAGTATCAGATCACCGGTGTCGAACAGGAAGTCGCGACGTATGATCCGACGCAGACCGGATCGACGTTCCTCTACACGCTGACGCAGAACGTTGACAATAGCGGGTCCTGGATGCCGGCCTGCCCGGTGGACACCGACGGGCGCCACGTCGCGATCCCGCTCGCCGCCACGTGGGACGAGCACGGTGACCGGATCGCATCGAGCTCGCTGTTCACCTTCGCCTGCACCACCGGTGTCATCGCAAAGTGCTACCGCTGGGGCTATCGGCCATGGGTCACAGGCTACGGGGATCTGGTGGCCACGCACTGGACCTGTACGCGGCTCGCGCGCGCGGACTATTGCGGCGACGGCGTCTCGCACACGCGGGATGGCACGGTGATCAACGTGTGGGATAACCTGGCCCCCCCCGGCCCGATCATGGAACATGGCGGACTGCCGCTGGTGCCACCACTGGGAATGCTGTTCGAAGCGGGATGGAGCACGGGCGGGGCGGTGTGTCTGAGTCACGCGCGCTGGCTCTTGGGTGGAGATTTGATCGCCCAGCACTGCCCCACCCGATTGATTCCGCCGAGCCTGCTGGGGGGGACCGTGTGCGACGTCACGTCACAGGTGCTCGGCAACGGCTCGAGCCCTCGGATGTTCGACGAGGCGAACCTCAACCTCAACCTCGACCTGTTCTGACCGCGCGGTCGAGCTGCGCCAGACCGGTTTAGACCGATATCCGAACGATACGATCCTCGCCGATGAAGGTCGAGCCAAGCGCCTCGACTTCGGGCTTGCCAGGGTCATGGACCCAAGTCCGGCCGAGCATTCCGCCGGCCCTGGACGAGCTCACTTGCAACACCGTGGCCGCATTCGGCCAAGATCCGGCCGTGTATCTGTACAACGAGTCGTATCTCTCTCCCCTGACAACTAGCCATCTGAGTTCCATCCCGAATAGAAAATTGTCTGAAACAGCGGCCAGGATGAGCGGAATTTTCATACAGCTTCATCATTACGATATGGCGACCGCGCCTGCCAACAACATCACGTCCTGGGTGCATCATCGAGCTACGCTCCCGCTTGTCCTCCTCACCGGGCCCGCAGGACGCCGTCCGCGCGAGCTCCGGTCATGACCATCGACACCGCTGCATGGAGCCCGCCCGAAGAGTTCGAGGAGTACCGGCTCGTGCGGTTGCTCGGCTCCGGCTCGATGGGCCAGGTCTACCTCGCGCACGACTTGCTGCTCGATCGACTGGTCGCCGTGAAGTTCGTCCGCGGTGCCGAAGAGCCGGCCGCGCGCGCGTGGATCCTCGACGAGGCGCGCGCGATCGCCAGGCTGCAACATCCCAACGTCGTCGCGATCTACCGGGTCGCCGAGGTCGAGGGACATCCCTACTTCGTGTCCGAGTACGTGCACGGTCGTGCGCTCCATCTGCTCGACCGCCCGGTGCCGTGGCGGCAGGTCCTCGAGATCGCGCTCGACCTCACGCGTGGTCTCGCCGCGGCACACCGCCGCGGCGTGCTGCACCGCGACGTCAAGCCGGCGAACGCGATCCTTACCCATGACGGTCGAGCCAAGCTCCTCGACTTCGGAGTGGCCACGGTCCTGCATGCCAGCCACCCGGAGGAGCCCGCCGCGGCGCCACCGCTGGCTGCCTCCGGTGATCGCGATCGACAGAACGTGCCCCTCGCGGTCGACGTGACCGCCGTGTTGCCGCATGGCGCACGGCCGGCGCGCAAATCACCCTCACCCGCGGCACGCGTGGATGACCAAGGCGCGGAGATCGATCCGGTCCCTGCAGACGTGGGCGACGCCGGCGCTCGCAGGCCGAGCAACCCGAGCATCGAGCGCGATTCCCCTCGAGGGGACGCGCAGCCGAACCTGGTCGGGACGCCGCTATACATGGCGCCCGAGATCTGGCGCGGCGATCCCGCGACCCGCCGCTCGGACCTCTACGCGCTCGGCATCCTGCTCTACGAGCTCCTGACCGGCACGGCGCCGCATCGCGGCGTCACGATCTCCGAGATCGCCCGCGCGGCACAGGATCGCGACATCCCGCGGCTCGGCGACCTGGTGCCCGGCATCGAGCCGGCGCTCGCCGCGATCGTGGATCGCCTGGTCGAGCGCGATGCCGGCGCCCGGTTTGCCTCGGCGGATGCGCTGCTGGTCGCGCTGGAGGAGCGCGCGGTCCCGCCTGCCGCGGCGGACCTCCCCGGCGGTAATCCCTACCGCGGGCTGGCCGCGTTCGAATCGGCGCACGGCCCGCTGTTCTTCGGTCGCCGCGGCGAGGTTCGCGAGCTGGTCGACCGCGTGAGGACCGACGCGTTCGTCGTGGTCGGCGGCGACTCCGGCACCGGCAAGTCCTCGCTGTGCCGGGCCGGCGCCCTGCCCTGGCTCGCGGAGCACGATGGCTGGTCGTGCGTCGAGGTCGTCCCGGGCCGCCACCCCGTGCGCTCGCTCGCGGCGGCCCTCGCCGCCTGGACCGGCAGCGATGAAGCCGAGCTCGCGGCCGTGCTGCGCGACAGCCCCGATGCGTTCGCCCGCGCGATCCGCCGCCACACCGTCGCGCCGCGACCGCCCCCCGCCGGCGCCCGCGAACCGCCGCGCCGCCTGCTGCTGTTCGTCGACCAGCTCGAGGAGCTGCTCACGCTGTCGGAGCCCGAGGAGGCGCGCGTGGTCGCCGCCGCGCTGGCCGCGCTCGCGGTGCACACGCCGTCGGTGCGCGTGCTGGCCACCGCCCGGTCGGACTTCCTGTCGCGGCTGGCCGTGCTGCCGGGCCTCGGCGACGAGATGGCGCGCGGGCTGTACTTCCTGCGGCCGCTCACCGGCGAGCACATTCGCGAGGTCATCGTTCGCCCGGCCGCCGCCAGGGGCGTGGTGTACGAATCCGACGCGCTGATCGACACCCTGGTCGACCAGACCGAGCACGCCCCCGGCGGCTTGCCGCTCTTGCAGTTCACCCTCGCCGAGCTGTGGGACGCACGCGACGTCAGCAGCCGGTCGCTTCGAGCCGAGACGCTCACCGCGCTCGGCGGAGTCGGCGGTGCGCTCACCCGCCACGCCGATCAGCTCATGGCCGGGCTCGGTGGCGACCAGCGACACGCCG
>Ga0137459_1000873_pt1 | contig 10167 bp, 12 predicted proteins | sample EasRivERMGT700_2_FD_104908 | JGI IMG/M metagenome (GOLD analysis project Ga0137459, IMG submission 104908) | Soil microbial communities from meander-bound floodplain in the East River, Colorado, USA - East River MetaG ERMGT700_2 | ecosystem: Environmental > Terrestrial > Soil > Floodplain ... | reverse complement strand
GGTGTTTTACTGGGCGCGATCTTTATGTACTTTGCCCTCACCACGCCCATCGAAGCCCGCAATCAATTCTTTGTTCTGATGTGCCTCACTGCCCTGTTCATGCCGCTCTCGTCTGCGAACGTCATCGCCACGGTGTACGATGTCACCGTGCCTGAAGTCCGCTCGACGGCGCAGGCGGTGGAATATTTCATCGAGAATGCGGGTGCGATCACAGCGCCGCTGCTCACCGGCATCATCGCCGATGCCTTCGATCTGCAAACTGCCATCCTGCTCATCTGCACGATCGCCTGGGGCTTGTGCTTCCTCTTTTATCTCGGTGCGATCTTCACGATCGATAAGGATACACATCATCTCCGCAACCAAATGGCGGAACGCGCAAAATCGATGTAATATTTCGTGGGGCGGGATGCCATTCCGCCTGACGATTCCCCATGCACATCATACAACTTAACCTCAAGGACAAAAAGCAAGTGGATGATTTCCTCCGCTTGCCTTTTTCCATTTACAGGGATATTCCTCAATGGGTGCCGCCTCTGCAAATGGACGAACGCCTCCGACTCAGCCCGCAGCGGTTCCCGTTTTATAAACATTCCCAAGCCTCATTTTTTCTCGCTTGCGAGGGGACGCGTGCAATCGGCAGACTCGCCGTTCTTGACAATCGTCGTTACAACGAATTCAACAAAACCAAGACAGCCTTCTTCTATTTGTTCGAGTGTGAAAATAATCAAGAAGCCGCATCTGCATTATCCAATGCAGGTTTTGAATGGGCACGCGCGCGTGGACTTGAAAACATCATCGGTCCAAAAGGATTTACTCCATTAGATGGTTTCGGTCTGTTGGTAAAAGGCTTCGAACATCGTCCCGCATTTGGTTTGCCCTACAACCCTGCCTATTATGTTGACCTCATCGAGGCGCAAGGATTCGTCAAAGACGGCGAATCGGTTTCAGGTTATCTTGGTACAAACCTTCGATTTCCGCCGCGTATCCACGACATCGCAGATAAGATCGCCCAGCGCCGCGGACTACGTATCTTGCGTTGTACCACTCGTAATGATTTGCGCGCGTTGGTTACGCACCTCAAAGAACTTTACAACGATTCCCTCGGCGGTACTGCCGGGACAGTTCCGCTTACCGATGAAGAAGTAGATACGATGGCGAATCAACTCATCTGGTTGGCGGACCCGAAGCTAGTCAAGTTAGTGATGAAAGACAATAAAGCAGTTGGCTTCTTACTTGCATATCCTGATATCTCCGCCGCGCTTCAAAAAACACGTGGACGGCTTTTCCCCTTCGGTTGGTTGACCCTGCTCCGCGAACTCCGCCGCACAGATTGGATCAACATCAATGGCGCAGGCTTGCTCCCCGAATATCGCGGCTCAGGTGGTACGGCGATTCTCTATAGCGAGATGTTCAAGTCCGTGAGTGAGAATCCGCGTTACAGACATGCCGAGGTAGTACAAATCGGCGTGGAGAACGAGAATATGCAACACGAAATGGAAAATTTCGGCGTTGATTTTTATAAAATGCATCGGACCTATTCCCGTAATTTATAACTTATCCCATGCAGAAGAAAACTCCGAAGGAGTGAAACGATTATAGATTTCGGGATGTTTTATCAATCCTGAAGGGATGTCATAGGGTTTATGTGAAATCATGTCATTCCTTCAGGATTATTTCGTAGGTTGGCTTCAACACTAAAATCATTCCATCCCTTTGGGATTGCGGACTGCCTAAGGTAAGTTTGTAATACAAATTTGAGTTCTTTTGACAATTATCTTCTCCAGATGGGCGGGCTACAATTAAATTTGGAGACTACCATGACCATTATTGTTGCTGACACCACCTGCGGCTTGCCGCATGAACTGCTTGAACAACGCGGGATTCCTGTAATTCCACAGATCGTGATGTTTGGGGAAGAGTCCTATCATGATGACAAAGAATTTGATACCACTGTATTTTTGCAAAAGCTAAAAGACTCGGCGACCCTGCCTAAGACTTCCGCGCCTGAACCCTCGTTATATTTCCCGATCTTTGAAGCAGCGCAGAAGCAAGGTGAAAGTGTGATTGTTGTTGCGCCGACGGGTAAAGCCAGCGGAACTGTACGCTCGGCGCAAACGGCGGCACAGGAATTTTCGGGGCTGGATGTCCGTGTGGTGGATACGCTGACGGTTTCCTGCAATCTCGGTTCGCTTGTGCTTGTTGCGGATGATATGGCGAAGGCGGGTAAACCGGCTGATGAGATCGTGGCGAAACTCAACGATATGATTCCGCGTGGACGGTTATATTTTGTGGTGGACACGCTCGAATATCTTGCCAAAGGTGGTCGTATCGGCGGAGCGAAAAAGTTGCTGGCGGAATTGTTGGAGATCAAGCCGATTCTGCAGGTCAAAAACGGACAAGTCGAGTCCTTTGAACAACAGCGGACCAAGCGGCGGGCATTAGCTCGGCTCATCGAAGTGGTGGGGGAAGAATGCCGAGGCAACGGTCAAGCTCATTTGTGTGTGTTGCAGGTTGCGGCTGAGGAAGAAGCGGCGGCGCTCGTCCAGGAATTGAAAGCAAAGGTAGCCGTTTCCGATATCCCGATCTACCGCCTGCCTCCTGCTATCGTCGTGCATGCGGGACCCAAGGCGATGGGAGTAGGCTTTTTCGTCGAATGACGGTAATGGTATAATTTTCGCGCTCATTGCAACATTTCGCACAAAGGTGCTTTATTTCGAAGGAGAACGACATGTCAGGTCATTCAAAGTGGTCAACTATTAAACGTAAAAAGGGCGTAGCCGATGCCAAGCGCGGTGCCATTTTTACACGTCTTGCGCGTGAGATCGTCATTTCCGCGCGAGAGAGCGGCAGTGATATTGATTCGAATTTCCGTTTGCGGCTGGCGGTGGATAAAGCTCGCGCCGAGAACATGCCCAAGGACAACATCGAGCGCGCTATCAAGCGCGGCGCCGGTGAAGACAAAGACGGCACAATCTTTGAAGAGGTCACCTTCGAAGGTTACGGTCCGCACGGCTCGGCGCTCATGGTCACCTGTGTCACCGATAATCGCAACCGTACTGTGCCAGATATGCGGCATGCCTTTAGTAAATATGGCGGCAACATGGCAGAACCCGGAGCGGTGGGTTGGCAGTTTGACCGCAAATCTTATTTTGCTTTCCCCTCCAAGGAATTGTCTTTTGATAAAGCTTTTGAACTCGGCATTGAAGCTGGCGCCGACGATGTAGTGGATGGCGAGGAGACCATTGAAATTTATGGTCCTGTTGAACAATTCAAGACCATCGCGGATGCCCTGCATAAGGCAAAAGTCCATACGCAGGAAGCTGGTTTGCGCATGGTCCCCAAACAGGAAATCGAACTCGATGTGGAATCAACCTTGAAATTCATGAAGATGGTGGAAGCCATCGAAGAACTTGACGATGTGCAGGATGTCTTCCACAACGTCAAAGTTTCGGATGAGGCTTTAGCCACGCTCGAAGCTGCGTGATTCATCACCACAAAGGACACAAAGTACACGAAGGAAAAGATTTAAAACCTTTGTGCTCTTTGTGTCCTTTGTGTTTAGAAAATAATGACCCTTGCACTAGGAATTGACCCCGGCACCGCCACCACTGGATACGGACTCGTGCGCCTCATGCGTGACGGGGAACTGGTCGCTGTTTCCTATGGCGTTATTTCCACCCCCAAAGATGCAACCGCATCCGCGCGGCTGGAGATGCTTTTCGACCAACTCAATGATCTGATCAAAGAAAATAAACCTGATACAGCCGCTGTTGAAAAATTATTTTTTCAAAGCAATGTCAAGACCGCCCTTGCCGTAGGACAAGCCCGGGGCGTGATCATGCTCTGTTTGCAAAAAGCAGGCATCGAACCTTTTGAATACACTCCCAACGAAGTAAAACAAGCTGTCGCTGGCTACGGCGGCGCGGATAAACGTCAGGTGCAGGATATGGTACGTGCGTTACTACAACTTGATTCCATCCCCAAACCCGATGATGCCGCCGATGCTTTGGCGATTGCGATCACGCACTTGAATACGAAGAGATATGAGTAGAAAAACCTATGACATACATTATGGTTGATATTGAATCCGATGGTCCTATTCCTGCTGAATATTCAATGATCTGTTTTGGCACAGTTATTGTGGATGAACCACTGAATAGAACGTTTTACGGCAAACTAAAACCTGTCAGCGATCAATGGATACCCGATGCGTTGAAGGTTAGCGGTTTTTCGCGTGAAGAGACATTGCAATTTGATGATCCGCAGGCAGTGATGGAAAACTTTAGTAAATGGCTCACATTGTATTGCAAGAATCAGCCCATCTTTATCTCAGACAATAACGGTTTTGACTGGCAATTCATCAACTATTATTTTTACCGTTTTCTAGGAAAGAATCCCTTTGGATACAGTTCAACAAACCTGGGGTCGATTTATAAAGGGTTGGTGAAAGATACATCTAAAAATTTCAAGCATCTGAGAAAGACAACCCATACACATAATCCAGTAGATGATGTACTTGGAAATGCTGAGGCGCTTTTATATATGAAAAAAGAAATGGGACTCAAAATAGGATTGTAGGTTTACTAACAGGAGATTGCTTCGCCCTAGCGGGCTCGCAATGACATATAATATGAGTATGATTGCAACCCTCCGTGGAGAGATCTCCCAAATCGAAGATAACGCCCTCATCATCGAAGTCGGTGGTGTGGGCATGCGCGTCTTTGCCCCTGCACCCTTGCGAACCAAACTCAAGGTGGGTGAAGTGGCGTTTTTGTTCACACATCTCGTGGTGCGCGAAGACGCATTGACGTTATATGGTTTTGATTCGCAATCCGACCGGGATCTATTCAACATGTTGCTGGGCGTGGATGGAGTAGGACCCAAAGTTGCGTTATCCGTCCTATCTACGATGACATTGGATTCCATTCGGAACGCAGTTTTTTCCGATGAACCTGATATATTAAGTCGCGTGCCAGGGGTTGGTAAAAAGACTGCACAAAAGATGGCATTACATCTCAAAGACAAACTCAAGCCGGGTGACGGACTCTCCAAACTGGCTGCAATATCTGACACAGATAGCGAAGTGCTGGCTGCGTTGACCTCGTTGGGGTATTCTGTGGTGGAAGCGCAGGCGGCGATCCAATCCATTCCCAAAGATGCGCCGCAAGATGTGGAAGAACGTCTCAGGCTTACATTGCAGTATTTTCAAGGATAGCATGCCGCTTCCCGGTTTTCTTGCCAAACCAATATTTCATTTGCTCTACGCCTTCATGCGCCGTAAAGAAGGTGCGACAACCGCGCTGATTCGGCGCAAGGTGTTGCCAGTGGATGAAACGCGCAAACAGGCTTTTGATCTATTATTGGATCGCGCGTTGATCGGGAATCCCCGCCTGCCGATCAGCTATACCCTCTCTTATCCAAAATCTGAATTCCTAAATTATATTTGTGATTGGCGCGGATTTGTCGTGCATGGTTCGCCGTTGGCGGATCTGGTCACATTACAACCAGTTCGTAAAAGTTCAGATAAAAGCGAATTCGGAAATCGTCAACAGATCTTTGCCTCGCCCGATGCGATGTGGGCGGTATGGTTCGCGATCCTTGATAAGGCTAAATTTAACCTAACTCGCAATGGCAGTGTCCGCATTGGGCGTGGTAAGCACCGTGTGAAGTATTATCATTTTGAATTACCAAAAGAAAATAAAGAGAGTGGTCCTTTCGCTGAAGGGATGATCTACATCACCCGCGCACAGGATTTTCCCGATAAAAGTCCCTACCCGATCCTGGATTGGTTCGATGCTGAGATCGAAGAATGGGGCAGCACACAGCCCGTTACGCCGTTGGCAAAGATCCGCGTTTCCCCGCGGGATTTTCCCTATTTGGATCAAGTACAGTTTTCACTCTAGTGACTTGCGCAGATTCCAGTATCCCGTATACTATCTTTATCAGTTTTTCGACAGCGACACCGAATTTTGTCCAGCACGAAGTTTTTGCCGATGGGCTGCGTGTTGTTAGCAAGTTTCAGTAGACAATGTGACTAATAAGATGGATATTCCGAAAAAATTGTACACGATGGCAAGTTCGCGCTGGTTCCCCTTCGCGGTGTTGATAATTGTATCAGCGTTGGTCTATCTCCCAAAAGTCAATCAACTAACTTATTTCCGGGACGATTGGTATTTTATGTACGATGGCCATGTGGGCGGAGCGTCGATCTTTAATGAAATGTTTAAAGAGGATCGTCCAGCCCGCGGACTATTTTTTGATCTATATTTTTCATCCTTTGGGACGAACCCTCTTCCCTACCTACTTGGTGGCTATCTCTGGCATCTGGTTGCGGCATTTGGCGTCTTATGGCTATTGAATCTCATCTGGGTTGGAAAATCACTCCAAATTTTTTTTGGCGCCTTGTTATTTTTGCTCTATCCTGGCTATTTGTGGTGGGTGTCAGGCATTGAATACCAGCCCCATATGGCCAGCCTATGTCTTGAGGTTTTCTCCATTGTATTTACCTTGAAAGCGATTGGTTCTGAGAAAAAACACAGTAAATTCATTTATGAGATCCTGGCTTTGTTGACAGGTTTGTGTTATTTACTCCTGGTGGATTATGCGATTGGGATGGAAGTATTTCGCTTCTCATCTGTCTATCTGATTTTATACCGGGGAGACCTGCGTTTTTCAGTTCAGAAATTTACCCATTTCATACGTGTTGCATGGATTAATCTTTTCATTCCACTGGGCTATTTGTTCTGGCGGATATTCTTGTTTCAAAACGAACGTAGAGCAACAGATGTTGGTACACAACTAGGGCAACTTCTCTCAGCTCCTTTGATGACAAGTCTACGCTGGCTGGTCCGATGGATCCAAAGTTCATTTAACGTGGCATTCAGCGCGTGGGTTGAACCCTTCAATCAAAATTTCTATGGACTTCGCCTCCAGAGTACGTTGATCGGTTTGCTGATAGCATTACTTTTGGTGATGATCGTCACTTTTACATATCTTTCCCTGGGCACTGGAAATGCTAATTCAAAGCATCCATCCGATGACACAGACCATTGGCCCCAAGAAGCCATTTTGCTGGGCGGGATTGGCACAGTATTTGGCGTATTGCCGGTCATTGTTGCCAATCGTTTCGTTGTCTTTGAACGATTTTCGCATTATGCACTACCCGCTTCCCTGGCGAGTTCAGTATTTATGCTGGGAGTTATCTTCCTAATTTCACTCAAGTGGGTTCGAATTGGGTTCTTGTCGCTTGTGGTTGTACTAGCGGGACTGACGCACTTTTCAGTGGCAGAAAAAGTTGTTGATGAAGAGCAGACAATTCAGAGTTTTTGGTGGCAGGTGAGTTGGCGGGTGCCCAAACTCCAAGAAGGTACAACTTTGGCCGTTAATTATCCTTCTGTTGAATATGGGGAGGACTATGAAATAGTCTCTGGACCTGCCAATTGGATTTACTTTCCCGCTCAGACTAATCAATCACCGGTAGTTTATCGTGTCTCTGCCATTTCATTGTCCCTAGATGATGTCTTGGACGTATTTGTCGGTAAATTGTCCATGGACCGAACAGTTCGTAGTCATATATTTATGATTGATTACGGCAATGTGCTCGTAATAAGTCAGCCTACCGAATACTCATGCGTTCACGTGTTAGACTCACGCTGGCCTGATTTGTCCATTTCTGAAAATGAAGCATTCATTCTGATTTCGCCAAAATCGAAAATTGAAAATGTGTTGACCTCTCCTGTGCCCCCTGTTGTGCCTGAGTCTGTATTCGGACGCGAGCCGGAGCATGGATGGTGTTACTACTATCAAAAAGCTGATCTTGCTCGTCAGCAGGGGAGTTGGGATAAAATTGTGCAATTGGGTGATCAGATCGCCAGACTCAAACTGCATCCTAATGACCAGATAGAATGGATGCCGTTCTTGCAGGCTTATGCATTTGTGGGCGACGAGAAACAAGTGAAACAAATATCCACTCGCATTAACACGCAAGAATTTTATCAACAACAAGCGTGCCAAAATCTGCGTGTCATGGCTAAACAGGGATATGCGCCCTCCGTCGAGATGCAAAGTTTCGTGGATGAATTGTTTTGTGGAGCACACTGAAAAGCACTCTGTTTATAGCGAGCAAAATCAGGGACAAACCTTTGAGAGAGTCCTCGTAATGCCACATGATTTCCATGCCTTGATCAAATTCAATTTTCATTTTAATGCCTTGCTAAGTTGCCAGTATCCTGTATACTATTCTTTATAGAATAGATGAGCTTATCGCCTCATAGGAGTTGTGATGGATAATTCTTCAATCAAATTGTTGATGTTGGCTGTTGTGCAGGAGCAGGATCAGGATACTGCTACACAGGCGCTTGCGAAACTGAATCTGCCGGTGGTATTCCTTTCCAGTGCGGGTGGCTTTCTGGGCAGACGCAATGCCACCTTATTGATCGGGTTGCGCGAGGGCAAAGAAGAAAGCGCCCTCAAAGCGTTGGATGAATCCTGCCGTCAGCGTATCGAATACTTGACCCTACCTTTGGAAGGTTCGCCTCTGCCCATGCCGACACCTGTCCCGGTGACGGTAGGCGGTGCGACCGTTTTTGCTTTGCCTGTTGAACGTTTCGAAGAAATTTGATTATTTCGCGCTGAGCGGAGGCCGCATGCTCGTCGCGACCGGAGACGAAGCGCATAGATGTTATTGAAGGAGTATGTATTATGAAAATGATCATTTTAATTGCCAAAGACAACGACGCCGATGTGATCACCCAAACGCTGACATCCGCTGAATATCGTGTAACCCGGATTGCCTCCACAGGCGGATTTTTGCGCAGCGGCGTTGTGACCTTGCTGTTGGGCGTGGATGATGACCGCGTCGACCATGCCATCGGGTTGGTCAAGTCGAAACTGAGTTCAGCTGCCTCTGGTGAAAAACGTGTCACGCTCTTCGTTGTTCCGGTGGAGCGCTTCGAGCAGGTCTGAGCGGGAACCAAATCGTTATAACAAATGTCTTACACGGAGACACTGAGAGAATCTCTCGGTGTCTCCGTGTGTTGTACTATGATTGGATGAGAGGAAAATATGAAAAAGAATTTTTATCCCCTGATTGCTTTATTGGTTTTGATGACAACTGCGCTTGCCTGTACATCTCCGCTGGGAGGTGGACAGCCTTCTTCACCCGATCAGGTTGCGACCGTAGTTGCCGCCACATTTCAGGCGCTTACACCGGTGACAACAGAAGTTGAAACACCTGTGCCCGCGGGCTTACTTCCGCATGCCCTGTATTTTATGAATAATGATAGCGCTGGCATTGCACAAGTCTTTCGCTTGGGAACAGATGGTGAGACTGTAACCCAATTGACCTTTGAACCTTCCGCGGTGGGTTCCTATGACGTTTCAATGACGGATGGTGGTGTCGTTTATGTGGCGAATAACCAACTTCTGTTCATCAATGCCGATGGTTCTGGTCGCCGCATGTTGGTGGATGGTGGACCTGTAGACCCGAACGACCTGTTCATCACCAGCCTCAGTAGTCCTGTTTTTTCGCCCAACGGCGCAACCATAGCTTATAGCAATAGAGGGCTGGTCTTGTATGCTGTTTCATCAGGTGTTTCGAATACTGTATTGGAACAAATCGAGACCGACCCAGCTACAGGAGCTGCTGTGGTCCGCGAAATGTATATTCCGCAAAAATATTCCCCAGATGGGACGAAACTGCTCCTCACCGCCGCCATCCCCAACAGCGATGGCATCTCTTCAGGCATCTATTTCACTGCTGCCGATACGCTGGTCCGTTTGAGCGGCGGCGATGGTGCAAGAGTATGTTGTCATGGGCAACCTTGGACGTCAGATAGCTCTGCGCTTTATATGGGTATTTCATCGGTAGGTATGTTTGGTTCAGGCTTGTGGCGGGCGGATGCCTCAAGTGGCAATCTCACAACCTTGCTCCCAACCGAAGCGGGCGGTGGTGCTTACAATTTGGCTGCTTTCCCATATCCCGCGCCAGATGGTAATTTATATTTCTTCTATAATACCGCCCTCAACCCAGATGGAATGATTGACAACGCGCCATTACAAATTGTCAGAACCGCACTCGATGGCGTGACAGGTCTAGCCGTTCTGCGTCCTGAAACGTTTGAGTCCCTCAACGAAGCTCTCTGGGCACCCGATGCCAGCTTTGTGATT
>Ga0137459_1000872_pt1 | contig 10169 bp, 9 predicted proteins | sample EasRivERMGT700_2_FD_104908 | JGI IMG/M metagenome (GOLD analysis project Ga0137459, IMG submission 104908) | Soil microbial communities from meander-bound floodplain in the East River, Colorado, USA - East River MetaG ERMGT700_2 | ecosystem: Environmental > Terrestrial > Soil > Floodplain ... | reverse complement strand
GCTCGGCCGCTGCTTGAACGAGCCCGGCGCGCGATACACCGCGCCGAGGAACCAGGCCTGGAACCCGCGGATCGGATCGACCCGCTTGTGAAAGAAGCTCTGCTTGTTGCCGCCGGTGTACTCGTAGACCGCGGCGATCTTGTCCTTGTGGATCGTGACCATCACGCCCCGGTTGGCGGCGGCGAGCACGGCCTCCCCGAGCATGTTGCCGGCCTCGTCATCGCGCCACAGGAACGCGCGGATCTCGACGGTGCGCTCGGCGTTGCGCACGCGCTCGACGATCTGCTGGAACGCGACGTCACCCGAGCCGAGGACGCGGACCGCGCCGTTGTCGATCGGGCTCGACACCGAGCGGAGCGGCGTGGGGACGCCCATCGGGAGCATCTGACGCGCCCGTCGCGCTCGTCGCCTGCGGCCCGCCCAGAACGGTCGCTGACGGGAAGGACGGCGTGCCATGTTGGGAACCATACGCGTAACCCGAGAACAGGGATCGGTCAATTGACGCGTACGATCCGAAGCGTTGCAAGGCCTTACAAAACGCCCGCCGTCGTTCCGCGCGCGGCGAATCAGATATCGATCAGGCCGCCGCTGCCCTTGCCCTTGCTGCCCGTGCCCTTGCCGCCCGTGGCCTTGCCGCCCGCGCCCTTGCCACCCGTGGCCTTGCCGCCCGTGCCGGTGTTGCCACCGGTGCCGGTGTTGCCGTTGGTGCGGCCGGCCGTGCCGCCACTGCCGGTTGATCCGGTGCCTTCGGCGCCGGCCGTCGGCCCCGGCGGACGCCCGGCCCTGCTGAGCTCGAGCTTGAGCGTGGTCGATTCCCCCTCGACCTCGATCTCCTGCTCCACGTCCTTGTAGCTCGCCGCCTTGACCAGGACCTTGACCTTCTTCTTGGTCGTCTCCGGATCGAGCGCGATCTCTGCGGTCGTCCCCGTGATCTCCTTGCCGTCGACCAGGATCTTCGCCGTCTGGGCGACGGAATCCGGCTTGATCTCGACGACCAGCTTGGTCGACTTGATCGACGGCTCGGGGATCGTCGCGGCCGACGAGCCCGGTGTGGTACCCACCGCTGCACCCGCCGAGCCCGTCGTCGCGCCCGCCGAGCCGGTCGTGGTACCCACCGTCGCCGCGACCGCCGAGCCCGTCGTCGCGCCTGCCTTCGGCGGGGCCTTGTCCGGAACCTTGACGCTGGTGGGGTGCTCCGGCGGATCCTCGACCCGCTTGACGCCGTTGCTCACCTTCGGTGGCGCGGCCGACGCGCCCTTGCCGGTCCCGAGCCCGAACAGCAGGCCACAGAACACGCCGACCGCCAGGCCTGCCGAGACCACGACCGGGACCATCTTCGAGGTCCCCTGACGCATCGGCCGGCGCGGCTGCATGCCCATCGGCGGCCCTCCCATCGGAGGCATGCCTCCCATCATGCCTCCCATCGGTGGGCCTCCCATCGGTTGCATCGGACCACCCATCGGTGGCCCCATCGGCGGATACGGACCTGGATTTGCCATACGTCTCCTAGAACCAGCCGGCGATGGTGACCCCGCCGGACCGGGATTGGACCCACGGGATCACATCTAGCTTGGTTTCGACTTGCGGCGGATGCCGTTCTTCCGATTTCTTCGGGAAGCGCTTGTACTTGTAGAAGTACCAGTAGGCCGTAACCCCGGCTGCGACCACGGCCGTGCCCAGCGACAGATCGGTGATCAGCGCGAAGCGCCGGCCGTTGATCCGGGCATCGGCGCGATCGAGCGCCGAGGTCGAGGCGCCGGTGAACGTCCCGTGCTGGCCGATCGCGAGGATCCCGAAGATGCCTGCGCCCAGGACGCCCGCGCCGGTGACGCCGGCACCGACGTAGAGCGGCAGCTTCGACGGCAGCCGCGGCTTGTCGTCCTGCAAGGTGGCATCGATGACCGGCGGCTGCACCGGCTCGATGATCACCGTCACCGGCTCGAGCTCGATGGTGCGCTCGGCCTCCGAGCCCGGCTCGATCTTGATCTCCGCCTCCTTGGGCTGGAAGCCGTCGGCCTGGAACGACAGCGTGTACGTGCCGGGCATCAGCACGAGCGGCTCGGGGAGCGGCGAGGTCCCCAGCTCGGCCCCGCCGAGCGTGATCGACGCGCCCACCGGCGTGACGGTCAAGGTCACGAGCCCGATCTTGGTCGACAGCTCCTCGAGCTTCGCGGTCGCCTTCTTCATCACGTCGGGCCGCACGCCCGTCTTGGTGGCGGCGACCCGCCGCAGGTACTTCACCGCATCGTCGAGCTTGCCGAGCTTGTCCTCGGCGTTCGCGAGCTCGAAGTAGAGGTTCGGATCGTCGCCGGCTTCGAACGCCTTCTGGTAGGCGGTGACCGCGTTCTCGAACTGCGCCTTGGCCTCGTCCGGCCGGTTCCTCGCGGCGAGATAACCGCCCTTCTGCATGAGCTGCTGTGCAGCGGCGAGCCACTTCTTCGCGATCTTCGGATCCTTGACCGGCACCGCCGCCGGTGCCCCGGCCGGCGTGACCGGGCTCGCAGCCCCGGCAGCCCCGGTCGCCGCGCTGCCGGTCACGTCGGATCCCATCTCGATCTCGCCGTCGGGATCCTTCGGTTGCGCGACCGCGCCGCCGGACGCCGCCGCAGCGATCAGCGCCACGATCGTCACGAGCGCGATGCGTCGTCCGCCCATGGCCCCAGTGTACTACGCAGACGTCATTCCTTGGCGCGCCGTCCGGCGGCACCGAGCTTGGCCAGGTACTCGAGCGACCGGAGCGGCTTGCCGACGAGGCTCCCCACCATCGCGACCATGGCGTCGCGTCCCGCGGTGCGATCGGCCGTGGTGAACCGCGGATCGTGGTCGACCGATCGGGCTGCGAGCGGCGTGTCGAGCTCCCGCACGGCGCCGAGATAAGCGCGGGTCTCCGGATCGAACGGGCGGATCCCAGGATTACGGCCCTGCGCGGCGCACGTGCGGCAGATCGCGCCACCCCGCAGGGGATCGAAGACCGCGCCGCTGGCGAGCTCCGTCGAGCTGCACGCAGCGCAGTGATCGATGGCAGGCCGGTGCCCCGCCAGATCGAGCAGCGCGAGCTCGACGGCACGCAACGCACCCGGCGAGGGGCCGCCCGCGGCCAGCGCGTCCCACAGCGCGACGACGACATCGAGCGCGTGCGGCTCGGGCACCTCCGGCGGCAGGAGCGCCCCCACAAGCTCGGCGACATAGCTCGCGTGCGCGACCGCGACCACGTCGGCCGACAGCTGCGTCCACTCGCGGACGACGTCCGCCGACGCGAGCGTCCACAGCTCGCCACGAGGCCGCCGGCCGAGCTGGTAGCGCCCGAGCACCAGCAGCGACAGCACCCCGGCAAACCGCCGCTGCGACTTCCGGGCGCCGCGCGCGACCGCGCTCACCCGACCATGCGTGTCGGTGTACAGCACGACGAGCAGATCGGATTCACGCAGCGGGGTCGTGCGCAGGACGATGCCGAGCGGAGCGTCTGCGGCGACGTCGCTCAACCGCGGGCCGGTGAATCGATCGCGCCCGCGGGCGCCTCGCGCTGGGTCATGCCGTCGCCGCCCGCGCTCGGCCGCCGCATCAGGTACGATAGCGTCAGCGTCGCGGCGATGAGGAGGATGATCACCGCGAGCGTCAGGCCACCCTGGCGCGCCGAGCGATCTTCGCGATCGAGCAGGATCGGCGGCAGGAACGAGCGACGCAGCGCATGCTTCTCGGCGCGCTCCTCGAGGAGCCGCTCGGCGCTATCGGGATCGGCATCATCGATCACCAGGCTCGGCACCACCACGGCCGCGGCCACAGCCGATGATGCCGCGTACGCTGGCTTGCGCCATGGCACGCTCGGCGCGGCGGCGATCGGGGGCATCTTGGGCGCCCACGTCGCGGTCGCGATGGGCTCGTCGATCGAGGTTGCCGAGGTTGCCGAGGTTGCCGAGGTTGCCGAGATCGGCTCGGTCGTTGCGACCGCTGGTCCCGCCGGATCGGACACCATCACGTCGATTCCGGCCGGAACCACCGTGACCGCCGTGCCCACCGCGCTGTGACGCGACTCATTGCTGCCGGGCGCGCAGAGCGCGTCGGTCACGATCGGCGACGCGCCAGCCGGCGTCCCGAGGGCCAGCAAGTCCCGAGCGAACCCGGCCTCGCCGCCTCCGGTCACACGCTTGTTACGACCCTTGCCGCGTCGGCTCCGCTTCTTCTTGGTGGGTTCGGTGGACCGGGCAGGCTCGGCCGAAGGGGTGATCTCGGCGGCCTCGACTGCCAACGGTCGCGTCGACGCGGCGATCGACGGCGCCTCGCCTGCCGCGTTCGTGACCGCCAGCGATCCCGCACGCGCGGCCTCGACTGTCTCGCTGTCGGTCATCGCTTCGGCCAGCGATGCCGTCGGCGTCACAGGCATCACCACCGTGCCAGTCTCCGGCAGCATCATGGTCTCGACCATCGCCGCGCCGGGGAGATCTCTCAGGCTCCCCGCGGCCAGGTCGATGACCTCGACGGCATGCATCCTGCGCGGCGTGGCGCGCGCGGCTGTCGCGCTACCCGGCACCAGATCCGCCATTGCCTCGACCAGCGCGCGGGCGGTGGGGGTGATCTCCGCGCTGACCGTTCCCGACGGTCGTTCGAGCCTACCCAGGTTGCCCGGGCCAGCAAGCCCCCCCGTGCCGCACGCCGCGTAGCGCCGCAGCGCTTCCTCTTCATCGAGGCCGACACAACGCGCAAAGCTACGCACGAAGCCACGCACGAACACGTCCGCCGGCAGCCCGTCGGGCCGGCCGGCCTCGAGCCGCTCGAGGATGCGCGGCTGGATCTTCGTCACCTTCGCGACGTCTTCGAGGCTCATGCCCCGCTGGCTGCGACCCGCGCGTAACCACAGCGCCAGGGTCACCCGAGCGTCGACGATCGTCTCCGACCGTGTGCTGTCGCTACGTTCAGATCGGCGCTCCATTGCTCCCCGTTGCTCCCCGTTACGGATGCGGCGCTGCGACCGCTGCGGTGCGAGCGCCCAACGCGCCGCCCTCGGCGCGGCACTGCGATGCGATGCAGCTCTTGGGCGAGATCTTGAGACACGCATCGCGAGCGCGCCGCGCGTCGTCTACAAGCCCTTGCTGCATCCGCGTTTTCATCAGGTAGAGGCTGGCTTCCTGAGACCCGCACGACGGGTCGTCTGACGTCGTTTGAAAAAGTTCCGCCGCTTTTTCCCATTCCTCACGAGCGAAGTAAACCCTCGCAAGCCGATAAGTTGCAACACACATGTTGGGTTGAAACTGAACCGCCTGGCGAAGCTCCTTCGCGGCATCGACGTACCTGGTCTGGTGAAACAGCGCCCAGCCGAGATGGGCGCGCGTGAGCCCCGGGCTGTCGAGCCGCATCGGGTTGCCCAACGCCTGGGTCAGGTACTCGGCCGCCGTCGGATAATCCTCGAGCAGGTTGTGAACGACCCCGCGATTGGACCAGGCCTCACCGTAGTCCGGCGTGAGCTTCGCGGCCTCGCCGAAGTCGGCGTCGGCCTTGTGCAGAAAGCCGTCGAGATCCCGCTGCGTGATCTCGGCGTCCATGCCGGTCAAGCAGGTCTCGATCTCGAGCGTACGTTGGGTATCGAGCGCGCGCACCATCGCGATCAGGCCGCGCGTATTGTACGCCTCGTCGTTGGCCGGATTGAACGCGAGCGAACGATTGCACTCGGTGTCCGCCGCCTCGAGCTGGTGCTTGCGAAGGAAGTCCTTCGCGAGGTCGAGTCGGGTGGCACTCTTGGCGAGCTCGCGATCGTCACGCTGCGGGCACCCAGCCATCGCACAAATCACTAGCAATCCAAATGCGTTACGCGGCATGATCTCGACGATGCCCAGATCTTTCCCCATGGCGCAACTTACGAGCCGATTCCCCCGATCCGATATATAGAAGCCCTTCAATGAACGCCGCACCCGGTCCGGTCGCCCCCACGTCCACCCAGACGATCTCCGGATTGTACACCGAAACTTTTCTACCGGCGGGGCCCCCCAAGGGCATCGTCGTCATCACCCACGGCTACGCCGAGCACTGCGGTCGGTACCACGAGGTCGCCCACGTGATCGTCCAGGCCGGCTGGGCGGCGCTGTCCTACGACGTGCGCGGCCATGGCAAGTCGCCCGGCGAGCGCGGCTACATCGACCGGTTCGCGATCTACCTCGGCGACTTCGCCGCCATGCAGGTGGCCGCGCGGCAGCTGATCGGCGCCACCGCCCCGATGATCCTGCTCGGCCATTCGCACGGCAGCCTGATCACGCTGCGCGCGCTCGCCGATGAACGCCCGCCGGAGGTCACGGCGGCGATCGTCGCTTCCCCGTTCCTCGCGCTCAAGCTGGCGGTGCCGGGCTACCAGCGCATGCTCGCCCGCGTCGCGAGCCGGCTCGCCCCCAAGCTGTCGCAGCCGAACGCGCTCCGCGTCGCCGACCTGACGCAGGACAAGCAGAAGCAAGCCGAGCGCCTGGCCGACAAGCTGTGCTTCGACATCGCGACCTCGCGCTGGTTCACCGAAGCGTCCGCCGCGCAAGACTACGTGTTCGCACACGCGGACCGGATCAAGCTACCGACCACATGGTTGGTCGGCCACGACGATCCGATCGCCGATCCGTCCCGATCGCAGGCCGTTGCATCCCGCGTCGCGGACGCGAAGTACCACGACCTCCTCGGCATGAAGCACGAAGTGTTCAACGAGGTAGAGCGCGGCCGCGTGTTCGCGGAGCTCACCCAGGCGCTCGACGTGGCGCCGGCCCCGCCCAGCCATGCGCCTGGCAATGCTTCTGGCAAGGTCTCGGGCAGCACTTCGGGGAACTAGCGTCCCTCGGGGCTTCACACGCTTGGATTGGGGGGCATGCGCGACAGAACGTAAACAACGGTGCGGCGTTACGTCGCGGACGTTGGCGAGGTCCGAGCCCCCCTCTATACTATCGGCATCTTGGGGGCTGGCGTCGTCGTGGTATCCGTCGTGACGTCGTCCCCTGCGTTGTTCTTTGCGTCCAAGGTGCCTCGCGATCGTTGACCGTCAGCTGCCGACGGTTCGTTCGTCTTGGCCGCGGAGTCTCCCGCAATGAAGCTCTTCGCCTGTATTTGCAACCAACCTCAGCGCCTGTCCGCCTCGCTCGCCCCGGTGCGCGCGGCGCTGGTCGCACAACCTCCCGTGAGTCGGTGGGGCCTGGGTTACATCCAGCGTGGTGACGTGCTGCTCGTTCGAACACCCAAGGCGAGCGCGACACCGGTCGATCTCGGCGGACCGTTGACCGCCGAGATCAAGACCGACTGCGCGATCGCACAGGCGATGCGCGACGAGGGCGCGAGCCTGGGTGGCACCGACAACACGCCGCCGTTTCGGTTTCGCCGCTGGATGTACGCGCAGACCGGCCTGGACGGCCAGCTGTTCGCCGAGGCGATCGCACCGCGCCTCCTCGAGCACATCCCGGAGTACCTGCGGCGCAACCTGAAAGGCCGCACGCCCGCCGAGCTGACCTTCCACGTCTTCCTCGCCATGCTCCACGACGAGGGCAACATCGACGATCCCAACCTGCCACCGGCGGCGAGCCGGCGCGCGCTCGCGGCGACGCTGCGGCTGGTCCACGCCGAGCTCGCGAAGGCCGGCAAGACCGCCGCGAACACCGGCAACGTCGCGCTGACCAACGGCCGCTCGATGGTCATCGCCCACCTCCACGAGCCGATGCGGCTGCGCCGGCTGTGGGTGCCCGGCGAGCGCGGCGAACGCGACGAGGCGTTCCGCGGCTTCTTGTTGGTGTCCGGCGGCGACGGCGATCCCAAGGACGGCTTCGAGGATGTTCCGCCCCAGCGTGCGGTCCTGATCAGCCGCGATCTTCAGGTCTCGTTCGCCGATCTCGCGCCCTGATCTCGCGCCCTGATCTCGCGCCCTGATCTCGGCGCCGGCCGGACCGGCGCAACCATCCGCCGCGCGGCTACCGCGCCAGCTCGTAGGCCTTCAGGCTGGTCGCCTTCTTCGCCTGGGCAGGCGCCTTGGCAAAGCCATCGATCGCGTCGCGCGAGACGGCCTCGAGTAGCTCGATCGGCTCCCTGCCGAGGTACCTGGCGTTCGCACGCACCGCCTGCGAGCGGCGGTCGAGCACCTGCTTGGCCCCCTCCATCCCACCGTGCTCGTACGCCGACGCGGCCTCCTCGAGCGCGCGTGCCGACAGCGCCTTCTCGACGATCAGCAGCGTCGAGGAATCGACGGTCGCCGCGACAGCCGACGGATCATCGACGACGTCGACCTCGGCGATGGCGTGGGCCGCGCGCTGCGCGCCGTCGGACACCCGGTGCCAGCCCACATCGATCTGCGAGATCACGAGCGGGCCTTGGTGGGCCGCCGCGACGGTGACCCGGAACACCACCTTGCGGGTCTCGCCGGCCCGGAGGTCCGCGATCGGGACGATGACGCTGCCGCCGTCCCGGCTCATCGGATAGCCGTATGCCTCCTCGATGCGCACGCCGACGCCGGCGGTCGCGACCAGCCGCACGTCGGAGGCGACCGTCTGGCTGAGGTTGCCGAGCTCGCGCGAGAACATCGCGGACAGCGCGACGGTATCCTCGACGAAGTAGTAGTTGCCGCGGCCGACCTCGGCGAGCCGGCGCATCGTGTGCTCGTCGAAGTCCAGGCCCACGCCCACCGTGGAGATCGACACGCCGCGCGCGGCCTTGTTCGCCGCGAGCTGGGCCAGCTCATCGCGATCGTAGAGCCCCTCGTTGGCCTGGCCGTCCGAGATCAGGAGGATGCGGTGCAGCCCACCATCCACCGGCGAGCGCGCGACCTCGGTGGCGCCGGTCTCGAGCCCGCACGAGATGCAGGTGCCGCCGTCGTCATCGATGGTCTCGATCGCCGCGCGCGCCGCGGCCTTGTTCGTGTCCGTCGCGCGCTGCATCGGCAGCACCGTCTCGGAGCTCGAGGAGTAGGTGACCACCGAGAACGCATCGCGGGAGTCGAGCTGGCGAAGTACCGACAGGGCCGCCGCCTTGGCGTTCTCGATTGCGGGGCCGTGCATCGATCCGGAGCGGTCGATGACGATCGCGAGCGACAGCGGCGGCCGTCCGATCGACGGGTCCATGATCGGGTTCGGGGCGGTGATCGTGACCGCCAGGTTCTGGTCCTGCGCTCCCGCGAGAATCCGGTTCGTGACCAGCCGGGCCGAGATCGCCATGCCGTCCTCTGCGGCAGAGACGATCGATGGCGCGGGCGATGCATTCCGAGGCGACATCAGGAGGGCGGCGAACACGGTGCCGAGCGCGGCGCCGACGGCCAGGGACGTACGAACCCGAGACGCGATGGAGACCATCCGCGATTGGACGCACGCCGCTCCCGGCCGGTCTACCTGCTGAATTTCATTTCTTAGCCTGATTCAATAGGCAAATCGACGCAGGTTCGGAACCCGAGCAATCTCGATGAACTACGCGAGACTGCTTTCGAAATCGTCGACCCGGCGACTCGATAGGCGATCGACTGCTACCAACGAGCGCTTGACCCAACGCGTCACCAATACTACATCGGCCCCATGACGAACGCTCAAGAACGCAAAGCACAGGAGCGGCAGGCTCGTCGTCGTCGCATCCAGGAGGCCGCTCGTGTGGTCTTCTCGGAGCGCGGTTACGCCGGTGCATCCATCGAGCTCATCGCTCGTGCAGCCCAGCTGTCGGTTGGCGCAATCTACCTGTACTTCCGCTCGAAGGAAGATCTCTACGTCTCGCTGATCGAAGACATCCTCACGGTGTTCGATGTCGAGATGGCACAGGTTCGAGCCCACTCCGAGGTGCCGAGTCGGCTTCGCGAGACCTGGAGCATCCTCGTCCGCTGGGCCGAGAAAGATCCAGAAGGACCGCGCATCCTGCGGCTCCTCGCGCAGCCGGCGATTCGCCCACAGCTCTCTGATGAAGTCGTGTCGGCCGTGTCGGTTGGCATCGGCCGCGTTCAGGACCACATCGGTGCCTGCGTGGCCGACGGGATCCACGCCGGCATCTACCGCCAGATCAACGCGCGAGAGATCGCGGACCTGGCATGGTCGGTGCTTCTCGGTAGCCTGGACGCCGCCGAGATGCACACCAACATCGGCCTCGGCAATGACGCGCTCCCGGTGCGTACGGACCGCGCGCTCCACCTGATCGAGAGTGCGCTCGCCCCAACCGTGTCAGGCTCGCTTCGTGCCGTGGCCTGACCACCG
>Ga0137459_1000869_pt1 | contig 10179 bp, 6 predicted proteins | sample EasRivERMGT700_2_FD_104908 | JGI IMG/M metagenome (GOLD analysis project Ga0137459, IMG submission 104908) | Soil microbial communities from meander-bound floodplain in the East River, Colorado, USA - East River MetaG ERMGT700_2 | ecosystem: Environmental > Terrestrial > Soil > Floodplain ... | reverse complement strand
CGGTGCTCCAGGGATCTCACGGCGAGTTCTCCCACCGCGGCAACAACGAGTACGCGGTCGACTTCAACTGCCCGGTCGCCACCCCGGTCGTCGCGGCGCGCCCCGGGGTCGTCGTCGCGCTCAACGCGAGCGCGCAGGGCTCCGGCCTGACCCCGGAGTTCCTCGAGAACAGCCGCGTCAACTTCGTGCTCGTCCGCCACGCGGACGGCACGCTCGGCGAGTACATGCACCTGGCGCCCAGCGGTGTCGAGGTCAAGCCCGGCCAGGTCGTCGAGCGCGGCCAGGAGCTCGCGCTGTCGGGCAACACCGGGTTCTCGTCGACCCCGCACCTCCACTTCCAGGTGATGACCGCCGCCGAGACCGGCCTGGGCAAGCACCCGTTCCCGTTCGAGCTCGCGATCAAGCCCAGGCGCGCGTCCGCGCCGGTCCAGGGCCAGCGCTACGCAGCGTGGGAGTAGCGATGCTCCCCGGGCCGTGCGATCATGGTTTCCCAGGATGGGGACCTCCGCGTTTCTCGCCGGCCAAGCCGAGTCGCGGGGGGTGGGGACCCCGACGGCTTTTTCGGGGTACGAGTAGGTCTTTTCCCTATCCGACCGGTGGGAATCGAAAGGTGAGCTATCACTCGCGCTCCCCCGGTTCGGACGTCGCGATCGATCCTGGTGACGACCTGATGATAGACTGGCACGGTGATGTGTCCGGTGTGTCGCCAGCGCCCCGCCGAAGTGGGCGTGCTGTGCGAGGAGTGCCGGGACGAGCTGTCGAGCCCGATCAAGATCATGCCCGAGCAGATCCAGCTGTACAGCACGCAACCGACGATGGCGGCGCTGATCGACCTGTGGGGCCGGCCGCACCGCCTCGATCCGCGGACGCTGGTTGGCCGGCAGGTCGACGGTCAGGGCCTCGCGATCCTCGAGGCGTCGGTGTCGCGCCACCACGCGCAGCTGATGCTGGAGAACGGCGAGTGGACGGTGCGCGATCTCGGCTCGGCGAACGGCACGTTCCACGGCGACAGGTTGATCGCGACCACGGCCCCCACGCGCGAGGGCAACGTGCTGCGGTTCGGCCACATCGCGTTCTACTTCGTCGAGGACGTCGCGCGGCTGCCGCCGCCGAAGCTCGGGCGGACCGAGACCGCGACGATCCGCCCGCTGGATCGCTTCGAGACCCAGATGATGTTCCCGATGGGCACCGGCGAGGAAGAGCGCACCGACGTCGGCCTGCCGGTCATGTCGTTCCGGCTGCACGAGCCGACCGGCGGCGGCGGCGGGCTGGTCGAGGTCGACGGCAAGCAAGTCCAGCTCACCACGACCCAGTTCGAGCTCATGGCGCTGATGATCCGGCGGATGGCCGGCGAGCTCCACCAGCCCGAGCTGGTCCGCGGCTTCGTGCGGTCGTCGGAGCTGATCGCGGATCTGTCCTGGGACACGCGCGAGCCGAGCGAGAACCACGTCAAGCAGCTCGTCCGCCGGGTCCGCCGCGCGCTGATCAAGTCCGCGATCGGCGACCTGATCGAGTCGCGCCATCGCTTCGGCTACCGGCTGCGCGCCATCCCGCGCGAGTGATCGCGGCGTGCGAGCCCGGCCTCACCGGTACTCCGGACTCACCAGCGCCGCTCGTGCATGCCAGTGCTCCGGCGCGGGTCGCGACGCCGCAGCCTCGCGGTGCTCGGCCCGTTACCGCTTTTGCTGGCGCGCGCCGTTGGACCGCCCCGAGCCGCGATCCTCGACCGTCGCGGCGAGCTCCTCGAGCAGCGCCCGCAACGATCGCATCTTCTTGGAGCCCAGCCGCGTCGCCCACCTCGCCTCGGTCGCCGCCGACACGCGCTTGACCTCGGCCGCCCACACCTTGCCCTTGGGGCCGAGGCGCACGCGCTTGATCACGCCGTGATCGGGGTCCGGGAACCGCTCGACCATCCGCATCTCTTCGAGCTCGTCGAGCAGGTCGCCGACCGTCTGCTTGGGCAGCGAGACCTCGGACACGAGGTCCGAAAGCCGGACACCCGCGTCCGACCCGACCACGCCCGCGCCGATCACCGAGAGCAGCTGGACCAGCGCCGGGCGCAGCGCCGGGAACCCGAGGCGCTCCAGGCGGTTCGCCAGCTGTGCCTGCAGGTCGTGCTGCGGCACATGAAGCAGCGCCCGGAGATCACGGCCCAGGGATGCTGCGGAAGAATTCGAGCGGGTCGTCTTCGGCATGGTCACGAATACAGGCGTCGTGAGGGATTCGCGTCATACCAAAGCCGCCCGGGGATCGGAACCCGAATTCGTCGCAAAGTCACATCGACGCCGCGCTCCGGAGCGCAATGCGGGTAGGGAGCATCACCGTTTCAGGTTCTGCGTGGATCTCGATCCAGCCACGCGGTGTTTCGGCGCGGCTGGTTGACAAGCCGCGTCGCGGCGCTGCCGGTCTTCAGGGCTTCGAAGCGTGCAGGCCGACCACGCCGGCCTCTGCCGCGCCGCGCTCCACCGGCGCGTGAATGTCGACCACGCCGACCTCCGCCTGGCCGCGATCCGTGGGCGGACCCGAGGACACCGAGCGCTTGATCCACACGGCAATGTCGTCGGCCACCGTGTAGATCACCGGGATCGCGACCAGCGTCAGCAGCAGCGACAGCGTCTGCCCGCCGACGACGATGCTCGCCATCGCCTTCGAGAACCCGGAGCCGACGCCCTTGCTGGTGACCAGCGGCAACATGCCGGCGACGAACGCGAACGTGGTCATCAGGATCGGCCGGAGCCGGTCGCGGCACGCCGCGAGCACGGCCTCGGTGCGCGGCAGGCCCTGGCGGCGCAGCCCGTTGGTGTGATCGACCTGGAGGATGGCGTTCTTCTTGACCATCGCGAACAACACGATCCCGCCGAGCATCGAGAAGATGTTGAGGCTGCCGCCGGTGAGGATCAGCGACCACCCGGCGAACGGCATGACCAGCAGGATCGAGAGCACGATGATGAACGGGTACAGCCACGACTCGAACTGCGCGGCCAGCACCAGGTACATGAACAGGATCGCCAGCCCGATCGCGAACAGGAACGCCGGGCCCAGCTTCGCCATCTCCTTGCTGCGGCCGAACGGCTCCGCCGTGTACTCCGCCGGCATCTTGAGCTCCTGGAGGGCCTTGTCGAACTCCGCGACGATCGCGGACTCCGAGAAACCGGGCGAGTTGTTCATCGTGATCGTCACCGCGCGCTCGCGGCTATGCCGGGTGATCTTCGAGATCGCCTTGCCGTCGCCGACCTTGATCACGTCGGACAGCGGGACCTGGCCGAGCGAGCGCGACGGCACCGCGATCAGCGACAGCGCCGTCGGGTCGTTGCGGTAGCGCTCGGCGGCGCGCAGGAACACCGCGTACTGGTCGCCGCGGTCCTCGAAGGTCGAGGCCTCGACGCCGCCGATCAGCACCGCGAGGGTCGCCGTGATGTCGGCCGGCTCGACCCCGAGCAGCGCCGCGCGATCGAGATCCGGCGTCACGGTGGTCTCGTCGACCGGGTCGAGCAAGCTGGTGTCGAGATCGACCACGCCGGGCACCTTGGCCATCGCGTCGCGCAGCGCCTTGCCGTAGTGCGCCAGCTTGTCGAGATCGGGGCCGCTGATCACGTACGAGATGTTGGCGTTCTGGCCGCCGATCGAGAAGTCGTTGACCGGCTGGACCGCGACGCGCGTGCCCGGGGGAACGTCGCCGAGGATCTCGGCGCGGACCTGGGCCATCACGAGCGCCTGGCTGCGGGACCGCTGCTCGGGGTCGGTCAGGTGGACGTAGACGTGGCCGACGTTGGCCTGGCGCTGGTCGCTGTCGGCGACCGACACCAGCGTCGACTCGACCTCGGGGAGCGCGCGGGTCTTGCGCGCGAGCCGCTCGGCGATCAGCGTGGTGGCCTCGAGCGTGGTGCTCTCCGTGGCCTGGACGTAGATCTCGAACTGCGCCTCGTCGTTGGGCGGCAGGAAGTCGCCGCCGATCTTCTTGCACTGCGGGATCGTCACCCCGAACGTGGCGACGATCGCGACGAAGACCACCCAGCGACGGCGCAGGCAGAACGCCAGCACCGCCGAGTACAGCCGCTCGATCGGGCGATACACCGCGTTCGAGCCGCGCTCGAGCCACGACTTGCGGCGGTCCTCGCCGATCGGCGCCGGCATCGGCAGCATGCGCGCGGCCATCATCGGGGTCAGCGTGAACGCGACGATCATCGAGACGCCGATCGCGAACGCCATCGTGAGCCCGAAGCTGTAGAGGAACTTGCCGACGATGCCGCTCATGAACGCGACCGGCAGGAACACCGCCATCAGCGACAGCGTGGTGGCGAGCACGGCGAGCCCGATCTCCTTGGTCGCGTGGATCGCGGCGGGGAACGGCTTCATGCGCTTCTCGTCGATGAACCGGTAGATGTTCTCGAGCACGACGATCGCGTCGTCGATCACGATGCCGACCGCGAGCGCGAGCGCGAGCAGCGTCATGAGGTTCAGCGTGAACCCGGCGAGCATCATCAGGCCGAACGTCGAGACGATCGACACCGGGATCGAGACGGCCGCGATCAACGTCGAGCGCAGGCTGCCGAGGAACAGCAGCACGACGAGCGCCGCGAGCAGGGCGCCGAGCACGAGGTGCTCGAGCACCTGCGACGCCGACGTGCGGATCTGCACGGAGTTGTCGCGCACGATGTCGACCGAGTAGCCGGGCGGCAGCTGGCCGGCCAGCGCCGCGACCGCGTGCTTGACGACGTCGACCACGGCGACCGTGTTGGTGCCGCTCTGCTTGCGCACCGAGAGCGCGACCGCCTCCCGGCCGTTGCGCACCGCGGAGGTCTCGGCGTCCTCCTCGGAGTCGATGATCTCGGCGACGTCGCTCACCTTGATCGGGTGGGTGCCGAGCTGGCGCACGACGATGTTGCCGATCTGGCTCGCCTCGAGCGCGCGGCCTTCGACGCGCAGCGTGGTGTTGAGCGGGCCGCGCTCGATCCGGCCGCCCGGCACGTTGACGTTGCCGGTCGCGATCGCGCGCTGGACCTCGAGCGCCGAGACCCCCGCCGCGGCGAGCCGGATCGCGTCGAGGTGGACGTTGATCTGGCGATCCTGGCCGCCGAGGATCACGATCTGGCCGACGCCGGCCAGCCGCTCGATCCGCTGCTTGACCTGCTTGTCGGCGAACCGCGTGAGCTCGCGCTTCGACACCGTGGCCGGGCCCTTGACCGCCAGCACGACCACCGGCGCCGCGTCCGGGTCCGCCTTGCGAACCTCGGGGCGGGATCCCGGCGGCAGGTTGCGGAGGATCGTCGCGAGGTGCTCGTTGATGTCCTGCGCCGCCTTGTCGGGGTTGACCTCGAGGTTGAACTGCGCGAGCACGAGCGAGACGCCCTCGGTCGACGTCGAGGTCAGCGTGTCGAGGCCGCTCACGGTGTTGACCGCCTCCTCGACCTTCTGGCTGACGTCGGTCTCGACCGCGCCCGGGGACGCGCCGGGGTACGGCGTCACGATCGTGACGAGCGGGAAGTCGACCTTGGGGAACTTATCGACGCCGAGCGTGCGGTAGCCGACGATGCCGACCACCACCAGGGCGAGGATCATGACGGTGGCGAACACCGGTCGCCGGACCGAGATATTGGCTAGCCATTGCATGACGGCCCCCTATTCGACAACGCGCAGGCCGTCGATGATCTGCTCGGTGACCTTGGCGACGAGCTTGTCGCCCTTGTTCACGCCCTGGAGGATCGACACCTGGCCCTCGGGAGCCGGGCCGACCTGCACGATCTGGTCGTGCAGCTCGCCCTTCTGGACGACGAACGCGTGCCACAGCTTGCCGCGCCTGGCGACGGCCGTCGCCGGAACCACCGGCCGCGGCGTCTGGCCGACGACGACGCGGGCCTCGGCGAACATGCCCGGCACCAGCTCCTTCTGTGGATCGAGCGTGGCCTCGACGATCAACGACCGGGTCCGGCCGATCTCGCCGCCGACCCGCGACACCGTCGCGGTGTAGGTCTTGCCCGGCTGGGCGACCGCCGACAGCTCGACCTTCTGGCCCTTCTGGATCGAGCGGACCGCGGCCTCGGGCACCGACAGCTCGATCTTCAGCGGATCGTCGTCGACCAGCGTGAACAGCGTCCGGCCGGGCGCCACCCACTCGCCGAGGGCGACCGACTTCTCGGTGACCTGGCCGTCGAACGGCGCGCGGACCAGGCCGTCGCTGATCGACTTGGTGATCAGGTCGGCGCGGGCCTGCGCGGCGCTGACCTGCTGCAGCGTCGCGGTGCACTGCGTGGCCTGGCGATCGTACTCGCTGCGTGTGATCGCGCCCTTGTCGAGCAGGGTCTGCGTCCGCTTGCACTCCTCCTCGGCGAGCTGCTTCTGCGCCCGCGCGGCCTCGAGGTTGGCCTGGGCCTCGCGCGCCGACAGCGCGGCGGTCCGGACGTCGAGCCGGACCACCGGATCGCCCATCTTGACCCGCTGGCCGCGCTCGACCAGCACGGCGATGACCTTGCCCTGGGTGTCGGCGGTGACCTCCGAGCGCTGGTCCGCGGCGATCGTGCCGGTCAGCGTCAGCACGTCGGGCGACGGCGCCTCCGCGGCGACGATGAGATCGACCTTCACCGGGGGAGTTGACGGAGCCTTGGAGGCGGTGTCCTCGTCCTTCTTCTTGCACGAAGACAACGAGGCGAGGAGTGCGAACGCGAAGACGGCACGCATGCGGCGGCTTCGATGCACGGCCTTTGCCATGCGGTGCAGCCGAGGGGTCAATCGGTTAGCCGCGGTCGCGTTGTACGAGTTCCCGACAGGTGTCGAGTTATCGCCTGGGAATCGACCGGATGGATCAGGCATACGCTCACTTCGTGTCGTTGCCGAGCGCGTGTGCCAGCTGGGCCCGCGCCACGCGGAGGTCGACCCGGGCGTCGAGCGCCCTGATCCGCGACCGGGTCAGCTCGGTCTCGGCGTCGACCAGCTCGACGGCGGTCGCGCGGTCGGCGTTGAGCAGCTCCTTGCGGACCCGGTAGCCCTCCTCGGCGGCCGTGAGCCCCTTCTGCGACGTCGCCAGCGCGTGCTGGGCGATCACGACGGCCTGCTGGGCCGCCAGCACCTCGATCCGGGTGCCGCGCTCGAGGTTCTCGCGGTCGGCGCGCAGCCCGTCGGCCTCGGCGCGGATCCGGCGATCCGTGGTACGCGACAGCAGCGCGTCGTTCAGCGTCCAGGTCAGCTGGGCGCCGACCGACCACGTCAGGTTGAACTCGTCCTGCTGCGGGAACACGCGCTGGTTCGGTTTCGCATGGTCCGCCACCGCGAACGCCGACAGCCGCGGCCACCGGTTCGCCTGCTCGGCGGCGCGCTGGCTGTCCTTGGCCTGGAGCCCGATGTCGATCGCCTTGAGCTCGAGGCGCTGGCGCGTCGCCGTGGCCGTCAGCTCGTCGAGCGCCGCGGCGCCGGCGCCCGCGACGTCGGCGCGGATGTCCTCGCCGACCACGAGCGGCTCGGTGGCCGCCGCGCCGATCAGGAGGCGCAGCTGCTCCTCGCGGAGCTGCGCCAGGTTCGCGAGCCGGTCGACCACCTGCTCCGCCTCGGCCTCCTGCGACTCGACGCGCAGGAGGTCGGCCCGCGACAGCCGCTGGACCTCGGCGAGCGCGCGCACCTGATCGAGCGTCCGCTGGACCTGCAGGAGCTGGCGCTTCGAGATCAGCACCTGGAGCTGGGCGCGCACCCACTCGTAGTAGGTGAGCCGCGCGTCCTGCCCGGCGGTGACCTCGCTCGAGCGCTTGCCGAGCCTGGCGGCCTCGACGCCGAGCCGCGCCGCCTCGATCAGCTTGGGGTAGCGCAAGAGGTAGTCGGACAGCGGCACCACGAGCTGGGCCTCGGCGAGGTAGGCGTTGGTCAGCGACGGAAACTCGATGTTCATGCCGGCGAACATGAGCTTCGAATCAACCGGCGACAGCCGGGTGTAGCTCAGCTTGGCGCTGACCTGCGGGACGCGGGTGAGCTCGGCGGCCTCCGCCTGGGCGATCGCCGCTTCGATCTCCGCCGCCCGGCGCCGGACCGCCGGAGAGGCGCCGCCGGCGCGCGCCGCGGCTTGATCCGATGTCAGGCCGGCGGCCGCGAACAGCGCGTCGAGATCGTGATCGAACGCGGCCATGTCATCAGCCGGGGCCGGGGCCGCAGCGGGCGCCGGCTGCTTCGGTGCCGGCTGCTTGGGCGCCGGCTGCTTGGGCGCCGGCTGCGCGAGCACCGGGGTGGCCGCGACGAGCGAGAGTGCGAGCATGATTCGCAAGGTCATACGGCGGACCCAAGCACCCCTCGTGCCACGACGCCAGAGCCGGAGAACCCGAGTTGCGCCGTCGCGGACCGGCCAGCAGATGTCGGGTGGGCTTACAATCGTCGGTACCAAAACGTGACCATCTACAGTCACGTTTCGTAAGTGTGACGCGCAACTACGCATTCGGGCTAGAGTTGCGCCATGGGGCCTCCGGCTGAATGTCCTGGCACGTCCTTGGCACCCGCGACGAGCGTGGGAGATCCACGACCTGCCGATATCTGGCGCGGCCAGCGCAACCGCTTCCTCATCGAGGATGCGCGGAACACGGGCCAGTGGATCCACGCGATCGGCGCGTTCATCCAGCTCGTCCTGTTCCTGATCTTCCTGGATGCGGGCTACCCGACGTGGCGGATCGTCGCCGCGGCCGGGGTCTTCCTCGTCTTTGCGACGATCCAGAAGGCGTGGATCCACGCGTCGCCCGACGCGCAGTCGTTCGATCGCGTGTTCATCGCGACCAACCTGTCGGCGCAGACCATGGTGACGGTGATCGTCGGCCTGACCGGCGGCCTGCACTCGCCGACCGTGCCGAGCCTGCTCCTGCCGTCGGTGATCTCGCTGCTGTTCTTCGGCCCGCACGCCGTCGCGCGCTGGATCGCGTTCGCGAGCGCCCTGTTGATCGTCGCGATGGGCCTCCTGCCGCAGTCCTTCGTCGGCCCGCTCTTGCCATCCGGCCACTACGCCATCGCGCTCAGCGTGGGGCTCGGCTGGAACCTGTTCCTGCTCCACATGATGGTGGGCAAGATGACGCGCGCCGCCAGCAAGGCCGGCCACTCGATGGCGTGCCTGCGCGAGGAGCGGCTGTCGGACGCCGAGGCCCAGCTGCGCCGCCTCCAGTCGGTCGGCGCCAAGGTCGCCCACGAGCTCAAGAACCCGCTCGCGTCGATCAAGGGCCTGTGTCAGCTCGTCGCCCGGACGCCCGACAGCGAGCGCACGCAGGAGCGCCTGGCGGTCGTCGCCTCCGAGATCTCGCGGATGGAGACCATCCTCAACGAGTACCTGTCGTTCTCGCGGCCGCTCGAAGATCTGCGGCCGGAGACCCTCGACGTCACCGCGATCGCGCGCGACGTCCTCGACGTGCTCGCCGGACGCGCCGATCAGGCCGGGGTGACGCTGACGCTCGACGGCGGCGCGACCGCGGTCCACGGCGACGGCCGCCGCCTCAAGGAGGCGCTGATCAACCTCGTCGCGAACGCGATCGAGGCCACGCCGAACGGCGGGACCGTCGCGCTGCGCATGCGCAACGGCGGCGACGCGGTCGTGCTCGAGGTCCGCGACTCCGGCCGCGGCATCGCCCCCGAGGATCTCGAGCGCATCGGTACGCCGTTCTTCACCACCCGGTCGAACGGCACGGGGCTCGGCGTCGTCCTCGCGCAGGGCGTGCTCAACCAGCACGGCGGCACGCTGACCTACGCGAGCACGCTGGGCGCCGGCACGACCGCGACCATCACGCTGCCGGTCAAGCCCACGGCCGCACCGGAGCCTGTGTTGCGCGCCGCGATGGTCGAGGCTCGCGCGTGAGCTCGGTCCTCCTGGTCGACGACGAACCCGGCGTCCTGTTCACCCTCAGCGAGCTCCTCACCGAGCGCGGCCACCGCGTGATCGAGTCCCGATCCGGCGACGAGGCGCTGCGCAAGCTCGACGAAGCCGACACCGTGCTCACCGATCTGTCGATGCCGGGCATGGACGGCCTCGCGCTCATGACCCACATCGTGCAGCGCGACGCGACCCTGCCCGTCATCCTGCTCACCGCCCACGGCAGCGAGCGAGTCGCGGTCGCCGCGATGAAGCAGGGCGCCTACGATTACCTGAAGAAGCCGTTCGACATCGACGAGGTCGCCGTCGTGATCGAGCGCGCGCTCGAGGCCCGCCGGCTGCGGATCGACAACCGCCGG
>Ga0137459_1000868_pt1 | contig 10181 bp, 11 predicted proteins | sample EasRivERMGT700_2_FD_104908 | JGI IMG/M metagenome (GOLD analysis project Ga0137459, IMG submission 104908) | Soil microbial communities from meander-bound floodplain in the East River, Colorado, USA - East River MetaG ERMGT700_2 | ecosystem: Environmental > Terrestrial > Soil > Floodplain ... | reverse complement strand
CCTCGTCGAACTTGAAGCTCGCCAGCGGTTTCGCGCCCGTGGCGGCCATGCTCGGGCGCGGCATCAACATCGGCATCGGCACCGACGGCGCGGCGAGCAACAACCGCCTGGACTTGTTCCAGGAGATGCGCGCCGCCGCGCTGCTCGCCAAGGCGGTGGGCGACGACGTTCAGGCGATGCCGGCGCACCAGGCTCTCGCCGCGGCAACGCTGCACGGCGCGCGCGCGCTCGGCCTGGAACGCTCGATCGGGTCCCTCTTGCCGGGCAAGTCCGCCGATCTGTGCGCGGTCGCCTTCGACGAGCCGGAGCTTGCCCCCTGCTACGACCCGGTCTCGCATCTGGTGTACTCGGCCGGACGCGAGCACGTATCGCATGTGTGGGTCGCCGGAAAACCCCGGGTCCGGGAGAAAAAACTCCTGGGATTCGATAATCGCAGCTTGAATAATCGTGTCCTTCTGTGGCAGAATAAGTTGGCAGCAGAAACAAAAGCTTAAGGTGGGCGTTTTGCGGGATTCCCAAGGTTCCGGACGGCGTACCGAAGCTGCTTGAGCCGCGGCTCGAGCCTCAACCTACGAGAAGAGGAAAGCATGAACAATAGACTGAGCACCGCGTTATCGGTGATTGTCCTGCTCGCGTTCGCGGGCTGTGCATCCACGCCGGAACCCACTCCCCCACCGCCCACGCCCGCGCCGGCACCGGCTCCAGCCCCCGCGCCGCGCCAGACTTTGCCGGTTCCTCCTCCTCCCGCTCCGGCCGCCAAGCCGGCTGCGCCCAAGCCGGAGAAAGTCACCACGGCGTCCACGGTCAATTTCGATTTCGACCGGTATGTGATCCGGCCGGATTCGAGGTCCAAGCTCGATGACCTGGTCGGCAAGCTGCGCAACGTCAACCTCGAGGTGGTCATCGCGGTCGGACACGCCGATCGCCTCGGCGGCGATGCCTACAACATGAAACTCTCGGTGCGCCGCGCCGACTCGGTGAAGGCCTATCTCGTCAGCAAGGGCGTCGCCGCGAGCCGGGTCTACACCGAAGGCAAGGGCGAGCGCCAGCCGGTCAAGGATTGCAAAGGCTCAGGCAAGAGCAAAGCGCTGATCGCATGCCTCGAGCCGAACCGCCGCGTCGAGACCGAAGCGGTCGGTTCCACAACGAAATAAGAGCGCTCCACTTTGAAAAGCCCTGCCCAGGCAGGGCTTTTTTATTGCGACGCCCGATCGTGCTTACAATGTGACGGTTCGATATGAACGCCGACCCGCAGGAACTGGAAAAATTCAGCGCGCTCGCGCACCGCTGGTGGGATCCGGAGAGCGAGTTCAAGCCGCTCCACCAGATCAACCCGCTGCGCCTGGACTGGATCGACCGCATTTCGAAGCTTGCCGGGAAATCGGCGCTCGATATCGGCTGCGGCGGCGGCATCCTCGCCGAGGCGATGACGCGGCGCGGGGCACGGGTCAAAGGCATCGACCTTTCAGAAAAGGCGCTGAAGGTCGCCAAGCTGCACCTGCACGAGAGCAAGCTCTCCGTGGACTACGAGGCGATTTCGGCGGAAGATCTCGCCGCGCGCTCACCCGGCGCCTACGACGTCGTCACCTGCCTGGAGCTGCTCGAGCACGTGCCCGATCCGGCGAGCACCGTGCGCGCCTGCGCACAACTGGCGCGGCCCGGCGGCCAGGTCTTCTTCTCCACCATCAACCGCAACCTGAAGTCCTACGCCTTCGCGGTGATCGGCGCCGAATACGTGCTGAAGCTGCTCCCCAAAGGCACGCACGACTACGCGAAATTCGTCAAACCCTCGGAGCTCGCGCGCCACTGCCGCGACGCGGGTCTCGGCGTGCGCGAGATCACGGGCATGACCTACAACCCGCTCACCCGCGTCTACTCGCTCGGACCCGACACCGGCGTCAACTACCTCCTTTACTGCGCGCGCGAGTGAAACTCGCCGGGGTCCGCGCGGTTTTGTTCGACCTGGACGGGACCCTTGCCGACACGGCTCCCGATCTCGCCCGCGCGCTGAATCGAGTGCGCGCCGAGCAGGGCCTCGCGCCCCTGCCGAGCGCAATTGCGCGCCCGCACACCTCGAGCGGCGCGCGCGGCCTGCTCAAGGCCGGCTTCGATATCGCGCCGGAAGACGAGGGTTACCGCGCGCTGCGCGATCGCTTCCTCGACTTCTACGAAAAGGAGTTGTGCGTCGAAACGCGGCTTTTCGACGGGATCCCGGAGCTTCTGGTGAAAATCCGTGCGCGCAAACTCACGTGGGGCATCGTCACCAACAAGGGCAGGCGCTTCACCGAGCCGCTGCTGCGCCTGCTCGCCGTGGACCATCTTGCCGCCTGCGTCGTGAGCGGCGACTCGACGGCGCACATCAAGCCGCATCCGGCTCCGCTCCTGCTCGCCGCGTCGCTCCTCTCGCAGCCGCCGGCGGATTGCCTGTACATCGGCGACGACCTGCGCGATGCGCAGGCCGCCCGCGCCGCGGGCATGCACTTTGCCGCCGCCGGCTGGGGCTATCACGGCGAGGGCGGCGATCCGGACACCTGGGATGCGGATGCGGTGATGTCCCATCCCCGCGAAATCCTGGACTTGCTCTCATGAGGAGAAACGCATGCCGGCTTATTGGGTCGCCCGCGCCAAAGTCAACGATCCCGTGGAATACAGGAAGTACGCAGACCGCGTGCCCGCGATCCTCGCGAAGTACGGCGCGAAGGTGCTCACGCGCGGCGGGCGCTATCAGACCCTCGAAGGCCCGGAGAAATTCAACCGCTTCGTCGTCATCGAGTTCCCGACCTTCGAGCAGGGCGTCGCCTGCTTCAACTCGCAGGAATACAAGGAGGCCGCGGCGTTTCGCCGCAGGAACCAAGCGGGAGAAAACGAGCTGGTGATGATCGAGGCGGGAGAAGGCGCGCCGAAATGAGGGGGCTGAAATGAGGACTGAAATGAGGAGGCTGAAATGAGGCGGCTTGTCCCTCTCCCGCTTGCGGGAGAGGGTGAGGGTGAGGGCAAATGCAACCGCCCTGCCCCATCTATGGGATAATTCACGCGCTACGCAGAGATCGGGGGCGACCTGGTTTCGACGTGGGTATCGAAGCAGCGCAGGGCATACCGAGGACCAGTGACCTCGTAAATCCATCTGGAAATTCTCAAACGCCAACGACGAGCGTTTCGCTCTAGCCGCCTAATACCGGCTAGACGCTGCACTGGTCTGCTGATGGGCCAGGCTCCCTAAAAGGAGTGCAGCGTCATTCACATCAGCTCCTGTGCGCGGTTTGGTCGCTTGGCCGCGCGCATCCGTCGAAGCGACTGGCTGAGCGTCAGCCTGCCGGTCGGCGGGCGCAAGGCGAGACCCAAATGACCAGGCTAAGTATGTAGGCCTGACTGCGGAGGACTTACGGACGCGGGTTCGATTCCCGCCGCCTCCACCCATCGAAAAAGCCACCTTTGCGGTGGCTTTTTTGTCGGGTTGACGAGGTTGAATCGAACCCGCGTCCGCGGACCAGCCGACCTGCTTCGGCTGCGCATCCTCCTCGAGCGCGTGTTGCGGCGCAGTGCGCCGGGATTTCCGTTACAACGGGCGAGTATGACGGCGGACACCCGTGTCGATGAGCGCAGCAGCGGGAAATTGGACTAAACTATCTCCCGTCGCTCGGAGGCCCGGGCGGTATTCTATTTCTTTCGTCAGGAGACTCTTGTGCCAACCGGAACAGTGAAGTGGTTCAACGCATCGAAGGGGTTTGGTTTCATTCAGGCAGACGATGGTTCGAAGGACGTGTTCGTGCATGTCTCGGCGGTGGAGAAGGCCGGCCTGTCCACCTTGAACGAAGGCCAGAAGGTCGGATACGAACTGGTCACGGGCAAGAACGGCAAGACCTCAGCGGAGAATCTGAAGGCGCTGTAGTCCCTCGCGATCGCACCAGGGAGATTTTTTGCAGATGAACATCATTTGGCGTTTCTACAGCGACCCTACACACGCCTGGAGGTGGCAGCAGATTTCCGCGGACCGGACGGTCGTCTCGGAATCGCTTCGGGCTTACCAGAATTACGAGGGATGCCTGGCCGATGCCAGGGAAAAGGGCTACGTTTTCCACGCGCCTCAACCCAAGTCGAACAAGGGACGCCGGCGCTAGAGAAAAGCCGGCCCGCGGAATCGGCCGGCGGCCTCATGCTGCGATAGCTGCGGCGACCCCTGCGCCGTTACTTCGCTCCGCCTACAGCGGTCCGATCTTCCGCCTGCGAAAAATCCGCGTCAACGCGGCGACGTGCCTGCCGTTTTCAAGGTTGCGGTCGGCATCGAGTATCGCGCGCGCGCCGCGCGCGAACGTGGTGAAGCCGTCGAGCTGGAAGTGACTCTCGAGGATGACGCGGTCGCCCGTCTCGCGCCCCAGGAGCTTGCGCACTTCCCACAGCGTCGCCGACCAGATCTGGCCGTTGTCGTGCTCGTCGCCATGCGGATCGAAGTCGGCGTAGGTCATGCGGCCGTCCACCCGGCGCAGGCACGGCGGATCGAGGCGGGCGGCGATCCCGGAGAAAAGGCCGTCCCAGCTCATCACCGAAGTCGCGTAGCGCTCCGGCTTCTTCGACTCGCACAGGCTCGCGGCGAAATAGTCGCCGAAGCCCTCGCCCATCGCGGCTGATTCCTTCGACTGCCCGAAGTCGGGGCAGATCGCGTCCTGGATCGCATGGCCGAACTCGTGCAGGATGGTCTCGGCGTCCTCGGCGTCGTCGATGCTGCCGGTGCCGAAGGTGAGCATACGGTCGGTCGGGCTGTACCAGGAGTTGTCGTCGCGCGTGCCGTTGACATCGACGCGCACCGCCTCGCGGAAAATCGCGCGCGGGCCGCGGTAGCCGAGGCTCTCGAGGTAGCGGCGCGCGGCGTCCACGTGGTGATAGACCATCACTTCCTCGAAGCCGCGCTCGTCCGAGCGCAGCATGAATTGCAGATTGGCGCGCCGGATGCGCGGCGCACGCGTCGGCGCAGTGGTGACCTTTTCGCCCGAGAGCGTGCCGCTCCCGTCGAGGCCGCGGAGCGTCACCTGCCGGTACGCCACGGGCGGCGGCCGGCGCGGGCGCTTCCTGCCGGTAACGAGCAGCTTGTAGTCGCCGAGCGCGGTCACCGGGTTCGGATCGAACACCTGGCCGAGGCCGTCTTTGACTTCCGAAAGATTGTCGTAGCGGCTGAGCACCTTGCCGGTGCGTGCGTGGACATACACGATCCAGTCCTCGCGCGGATTGCGGCGCGTGATGCGCACTTTCCACGCGGGCGCGACCTGGTCGTGGTGCGGAAACCACAGGCGCTCGGGCTTGTGCGCGTCTGCGTCGCGGACGTTTTTCGGCAGGCTCCGCCGCGCTTTGCTCACCGCCTTGGCGCCGCTGATCTGCGCGCGGAACGCCTCGGGCAGCAGGCGCGCCGGCACCGATCGGTTCTTGGCGAGGTACACGCGCCCCGAGCGGTCCATGTGCACGGTGACGTAGCCGCGATGTACGCGGTAGTCCGCGTGGACCTGGCTGAAGATCACGTGATTCCCGCCGAGGCTGCGGATGACGCGCTGCACCCGGAGTCCCTTGAGATTCCTCTCCAGCGCGAATGCATCGGCATTGGCGCCGAGAAACGCGCGCGCTGCGCCCTGCGGCGAACCGCGCGCGGCCGCGGTGCGGAAACCCCAGACCTCCTTCGGCGTGCCGTAGTGTTCCCCGGGAACCGACTTGTGCCGGCCGAGCTTGAGCCGGATGCTCGCGATGCGTTTCGCCGCCATGCTGTCCTCCCCGAAGTCGTCCGCCCTGCCTTATGCGCCCGCCGCGCCACCGTGTCAATCCCGTCAAAACCGACAGGGTATCCGGCGGACCTGCCTCAAGTTGACATCCTCCGGCTCGCGTGCATCATGTTTCCTTACCTGACTTGACTGCCTTTCCAGACTGCGGATGAAATACAAGGACTACTACGGCGTGATGGGCGTCAATCGCAAGGCGGGCGCCGATGAGATCAAGAGCGCGTACCGGAAACTTGCCAAGAAGTATCATCCTGACGTTTCCAAGGAACCGGGCGCCGAGGAAAAATTCAAGGAGCTCGGCGAAGCCTACGAGACCCTGAAGGATCCGGAAAAACGCGCCGCCTACGATCAGCTGGGCAGCCACAGACCCGGGCAGAACTTCCGGCCGCCTCCGGGCTGGGAACAGCAATTCGGCGATGGGCGTTTCTCGTTCGACGATATCGACCTGGGGGATCTGTTTGCCGGCATGAGGGGCGGGATGCATCGCGCCGGACGGGGCGGCGGCAGGATTCGAATGCCCGGGCAGGACTACGAAGTCACGGCGCGCATCACGCTCGAAGACGCCTACCGCGGCACCGAGGTGGAGCTGAAGCTCGCAATGCCCGAGTACGACGAAAACGGTTTTACGCATGGCGTCGAGCGCAGCGTCAAGGCGCGCATCCCGAAGGGAGCGACCGAAGGGCAGCGCCTGCGCCTGCCCGGCAAGGGAGGCAGGGGCCTGAACGGCGGACGCGACGGTGACCTCTATCTCAATATCGCGTTGCATCCGCATCGGCTCTTTCGCGTGAGCGGCCACGATCTGTTTCTCGATCTGCCGCTCACGCCATGGGAAGCGGTGCTCGGCACGAACGTGCAGGTGCCCACGCTGGGCGGATCGGTGCGGCTCAAGGTCCCGCCGGGAACGCACGCCGGCCGGCAACTGCGGCTCGCCGGGCGCGGGCTCCCCAAACCGCACGCGGGAGAAGGCGACCTCTTCGCGATCGTGCAGATCGCCGTGCCGACCGTGGCGAGCGAGCGCGAGCGCGCGCTGTTCAAGGAGCTTGCCGAGGCCTCGACCTTCAACCCGCGCGGACATTTCGGGCAGGAGGCTGCGAAGTAGAAACATCTTGGCCTTCGCGGCCGGGGTTGAGCGCCTCGCCCGCTTCAGGGCGCAAACAGGCTCGCGCAATGTCCCGCCTGCGCCGGTGAGTCGGCGATGCTCCCTCCGCGCGGAACGCACTGGTCGGGCGGCAGCGGCACGTGGTGCTCGACCTGGTTGACGAGCAGGTCGAAAGCGCGCTGCGCGTGCGGCTCGATCAGCTCGAGCTGCGGGAAAACGTCCTGGAACGTTTCGATATGGTTGCCGTTCTGGATCTCGTAGAGCCGATACGCGGGCCGGTCGTCGTCCCGCTTCCTGGCGCCGCGATCATCATCATCCCGCTTTTGATTGGACGCGGCCGCGACCTTGCGCGCGTACGCGCGCGCGTGGTGGTCGATCGGCAGCAACGCATCCATGGTGCCGGCGACGGTGACCAGGGGGCGCCGGATCTTCCCCGTCGTGGCGAAAGCCGCGAACTGCGCGCCGACGTCCGAGAACGAAAGGCGGCTCACGTAGTTGTAGGTTCCCGTGCCGCTTCCGTAGGTATCGTAGGTCGGATCGAGCCGCTTCTGCCACTGGCATTGCGTCACCTCCCAGAACTGGGCGCTATACAGGCCCCACAGCGAAGCAGTGCCCGAGACGATATCGGGCGGATAGCCGGCGCCCCGGATGTTTTGCGCCGCGGTGCCGGCGCCGTTGAAATTGGAGGCGGCGTAGTCCGGGAAATTGAGGATCGCCGGCGGCAGGTCGGTGAGCAGATTGGGCGCGTGCTCATCGACAAAGGTGCCTTCCCAGTCGACGCCGCCGTCGAAGAGCTCCGGGGCCGTCTCGACGGCGCGGCGCACCTGGTAGCCGCCGTTCGAGGTGCCCACCGCGTAAGTGAAGCGCGGCGAATGGCCATAGCCCGCTTTCACGCCGTCCCGGGCAAGCTGTGCCGCCTTGATCATGTATTCGGCCCAGCGGGTAAAAGGCTGGCCGGGATCGTTGTCGAAGAAATGCACCCACACGGTGGAAGCCGGATTGAGCCGGCAGGCGAGCGGGTCCGCGGGCGGCGTCGCACTCACCGCGGCGAGAAAGAGATTGAGCACGCCCTTGTTCTGCGAGGCGTAGGCGTAGCCCTGCTGCACGACGTAGTCGCTCCAGGCGAAATCGCCGTTGAACTCGCTGCGCGTGCCGGAGGCGCCGGCAACCACCAGCCGGCCGTTCCAGTCGTTCGGAAGCCGCAGGAGGAATCGCGCCTGCCCGGTCGGGTCCGAGGCGATGCGCGCGTTGAGCTGCAAGCCCGGCACCGTCCTGGTGATCGGGGTGCGCTTGCCCGCGCTGGGCGCGATCACGCCGCGATCGGTGACCGGAGTGAAAGCGAGCGCCGGAACGCCCGGCAGCGAATTGTTGGCCGGCGTCGTCACCGGATTGTTGGTGGTGAGGTCCGTGCTCTGGAAGCAGGTGGCATCCGCGAGACGGCTCCCGAGAACCTTGAGCACGTCCGCGCAAGTCACTCCTGCGCGGGCGCAGAAGGGAACGAGGAGCAGCAGGAGCAAAACCGTAGAGCGGATTTTCGGAGACATCATGTCCTCCTTGTGCGGTTGGTGCGGCCTGAGAGGCGATCCCGGGGGTAATGGAGGCAGGAATCCCTGCCCAGGGTCAAAAGATATCACCCCGGGGCAAGAGCCGCACGGGAAAGACGCTGCCGGCCCGCGAGCGCCGTCACGCTCCCGAATCCGGTCCCCCTTCGGGCTTGACACTCTGAATTGCAGAGCGTTACACTCTGCATTACAGAGTTCTACGCCGGGGAGCCGAAGATGTCCACCGCAACGACGCAGCTCGAGGCCATCCACAGCATGCTGTCCGCGGGACATCGCAGCATCCGCATGCAACGCCACAGCCTGATCCTGTGGGGCGCGGCGGGGGCCGTCCTCACCCTCGGGACCGAACACGTCATTACCCCGGCCCGGTTTCCCGAGCACTGGGTGCGCGCGGTCGCGCTGCTGCTTTTCCTCGGCATCGCGCTGTCCGGCGTGGCCGTCGCGGATTTCCAGTACACGCGCCACCGCATCCGGACGAGCGATGAATCCCTGCCTTTCGTTCAGGCCCAGGTCACCAAGGTCTGGTGGCTGCTGGTGGGAATGGGGATCGCATTCACTGTCGGCACCGCCTTCTTCGGCGGCGGCTACATGACCTTCGTCGTCTGGCTGGTCCTGCTCGGCCTGGGGATTTACGTGATCGGACTGTTCTCCGAGCAGATTCTGGAATGGGCCGGCGTCATGATGATCGCGCTCGGCATCGGCGCTTTGGTCCTTTCCGTTCCGCACCTGGCGACGCAGTGGCTCGCGGCGTCGATCTTCGGGCTTGGCATGCCTTTGCTGAGCGCGATGCTCGATCGCGGGCATTCGAAATCGATAGGAGTCCGGGCAGCCCAATCGGCGCTTTGGCTTGCCGTCGTTCTGACCCCGCCGGCCATCGCCTATCACGCGTGGAAATCGCAAGATGCGCCGTCCGCGCCCGCGATGTCCCTGGCTGCCTTCCTGCGACAGCCCGATACCCTGCGCACCGCGATCGTGACCGTTCCGGCGGGCACCACGATTCCATTGAGCGTTCACATCGGCGGCGGCGTCGTTCAGGACAGCGACGACATGAGGCTGCCGCTCACTTTGGCGAAGCCCATCGAAGTGATCGTCACCGACGGCAAGGCGGACGGCCGGTTCCGCGTGCCGGGGGGCGAGTGGAAGCGGCGGATGTACGACCTGTGGATACAGGGAGTGCAGATGGACGGCGCTCTCACCCCTTCCGCGGGCCCGGCCGCCTCCCTCAAGTTCAACTTGACCATCGACCGTTAGGGAAACGACGCGATGACGCCCTCCCCATCCAAAACCAGCCTCGATGCAGTGCTGCATCAGCCGATCCGGACCCGGGTCGTGGCGTACCTGGTCGGCCGCCGGGAAGCGACGTTCACGGAACTGAAGCAGGTGCTGCAGGTTTCCGACGGCAATCTCGAGTCGCACCTGAAAAAACTGCTTGCCGCGAAATACGTCGCCACGCGAAAGGACGATCGCGGCGCGCGCACGCAGACCGTCTATTCGCTCACCAAGAGCGGCGAGGCCGCCCTGCGCCGGTACATAGCAAACCTGCAGCAGATGCTGGGCTTCGATGCCCGGAATCGGGCCGGCGGATCCGCGTCCCCCCTGCCCAGGGGGAAGCTCGCCTGGAACCCGTGACGTGGAGCATGACCGAACGATTTTTTTTCGTCCCATAGGAGAGACCATGACCCAGATCCGCAGAACCCTCGCCCTCGCCACTTTTCTTCTCATGGCCGGCTGCGCCTCGTGGCAGACGCCTTCGGAGGCGCT
>Ga0137459_1000867_pt1 | contig 10187 bp, 11 predicted proteins | sample EasRivERMGT700_2_FD_104908 | JGI IMG/M metagenome (GOLD analysis project Ga0137459, IMG submission 104908) | Soil microbial communities from meander-bound floodplain in the East River, Colorado, USA - East River MetaG ERMGT700_2 | ecosystem: Environmental > Terrestrial > Soil > Floodplain ... | reverse complement strand
TGATGATCGACAGCTGGCGGTGGCAGGGCGTGCCGTTCTACCTGCGTGCGGGCAAGAAGCTCGCGGAGCGGCTGACCGAGATCTCGATCCACTTCAAGTCCGTCCCGCTCGTGCTGTTCAAGGAGGAGGCCGCCGGCAGCGCGCTCCAGCCCGCGGTCCTCACCCTGCGGATCCAGCCCCACGAGGGCATCTCCCTCCGGTTCGTCGCCAAGGTCCCCGGCGAGAACATCAACGTCGGCAACGTCGTCATGACCATGACCTACGCCGACGCGTTCAAGCGACCGATCTCGGAGGCCTACGAGCGCCTCCTGCTCGACTGCATGCGCGGCGACGCGACGCTATTCAACCGCCGCGACTCCGTCGACCGAGCCTGGGAGCTGATCCAGCCGGTGCTGCAGATCTGGGAGGCCACGCCCGGCGTCCACTTCTACGACCCGAGCTCGGTCGGCCCGCCGGCCGCCGACGAGATGATCGGCCGCGACGGCCACAGCTGGCGCGAGCTGGTCCGGGGCTGAGCGGTCGGGCGGGCACCGGGCCCGGGGGCGAGGCTCCGGGGAGACCGCCGGCGAGGCTCCGGGGAGACCGCGGACACGCGCGCTGGCGACGCGGCCTGGGCCCCGGACCTCGTCCGTTAACCGCCGTATCTCGACTGGAGTTCGGTGCCATCTCCACGACCGGCCGGCGATCCACCACCCGGCCGTGCAATTTATCTCGGCCGGGACCCAGCCCGCGTCGCTGCGCTGCGCGTTGTCGTCGGCGCGGAGGATAGATTAGAATAGATCGCGGTAAGCTCACTCTCAGACGAATGCTCCAGCCATGAAGCTCGAACACTTGACGCTATCGAACTTCCGCGGCTTCAGCTCGTTCTCGATCTCGTTCGATCCGTCCTTCACGGTGCTACTCGGCGGGAACATGGCTGGAAAGACCGCCGTGCTAGGCGGTTCGGCGGTCGGGTTGAGCATGTTCTTTTTTGGTAGCGAGAACGTCCAGATGAGAAACATAGAGGACGACGAAGTCCGCCAGATTGTCGCCGAGATCGGTGGCGTGCCCGACCTGCAACGGCAGTTTCCGGTCACCGTGGAGGTGCGCGTTGCGATCCAAAACCCGAGCCGAGAACCTGTAACCTGGCAACTATATCATCGTGGTGCGACCTGGACGCACATAGTCCCAAGCTTCTCGCTGCGCACCCCCACATTCGGCCCATCAATGGCGGACTGGCCCGTCCTCGCGCAGTACGGGACACAGCGCGTCTGGCGCGGAAGCAAGACCGCCGAGGAGCACCGTGGCGTGGGATCCCGGTACGACGGATACTCTGGCTGTTTCGACATCACGTCCACACACGCCTTGCTGGCAGGTTGGATGCGAAAGCAAACGCTCGTTCAGCTCCAGCGGGGCGTCGGCTATGTCCAGCCCCAGCTCGCTGCGGTCGAGGCCGCCGTCAAGTCCTGCATCGATGGCGTCACGCGGTTCTGGTACGACGTGCAGTACGACGAGCTCCGTCTCGAGCGCACTGGCGGCGATATTCAGTCGTTCGCGATGCTAAGCGAGGGCGTGCGCAACATGGTGGCGATGGTCGCCGATATCGCCTGGCGGGCCGCGGTCCTAAACCCGCAACACGGCACGGAGGCCCACCTGCGCAGCGACGGCGTCGTGCTCATCGACGAGCTCGATCTGCATCTGCATCCGGCCTGGCAACGACGCGTGGTCGGCGACCTCCGCCGGACCTTCCCGCTGATTCAGTTCATCGTCACAACGCACTCGCCACAGATCGTGGCGAGCGTATCTCGCGCGCAGGTTCGCTTGCTCGAGAACAATCGCTTGGTCGCCGAGGAGCCCCACGTCGAGGGTCGCGACTCGAACGCGATCCTGGAGGATGTGTTCGGCGTACCGGCCCGCCCCAAGGAAGTCCAGGCGGAGATCGACGCGCTGTATCGGCTCATCGAGGACGAGGACTTCGCTACCGCGCGCAAGCAACTCGCGGTCCTACAGGAGCGCCTCGGCCCCGATGACGCTGCGATGATCCGGGCGCGCTGGATCCTTGATACCGAGGAAGCGCAACCGAACACTCACCCATCCACGCCAGCATGATCTGCTACGCGAAGGGTCCTCGGCCGGCACGATTGACTGCCCTCACGACGACACCACGGATGACCTGGGCCGGGCTCGGTGCCGAGGACCGCGACCCGATCCGCGCCGCGCTGGTACGAGACCAAGGAGGCCTGTGCGCGTACTGCCAACGTCGGATCGTGACCGATGAGGATCGGACGACCGGGCTCAGCCAGATGAAGATCGAGCACTGGCTTCCGCGCTCGGATTCTGCGGATCATCACCTCACCTGGTCCAACCTGCTCGGCGTATGTCTCGGAGTTTCCCGCGAGTCAGCAGACGCGCCGGCTGGCCGCAGCACGCACCACTGCGATACGAGCCGCGGTGACCACGCGCTCTTCCTACATCCCGTCCAGGGACAAGGGCCCGACCCGCGCGACCACCTCCGGTACACCAAACGAGGCGTCGTGGAGGCAGCAAAGCCGAATGCGCGCGTCGTGGCCGACATCGGCGCGCTCAACCTCAATGCTCTGCGGCTGGTTCGCGCGCGCGAAGCAGTGTTCGATGCTGTATGGCAGCGCCTCCACCAGGCAGCGTTCGCGACCAGCGAGCTGCGCAAAATCGCGCATGCGCACCGCATCGTCGCCGGTACGACCACCCCAGAGCACGCTGAATTCGTACGATATCATGTGCTCAAGAAGCTGCGTAGCCGGGGCGAGACAGAGTGACGCAGTCGTAGCGAGCCCTCGACGGGAGACACATCTCCACCATGACATTCACGCTACAAGTCACGAGCGCCAGCACGCACCTCAACAACCCACACCCAACTCGATGCACTGATTCAGCATCACATACGTGATAAAATACCAACAGGCCTGGTACAAAAGGAGGATAAATGCCGAAGTTCGATCTCAGTAGCGGCCCACCTGGCACACGCGAAGTGTTCGAGTATTTGAAGCTCTGTGCGAGAAGGATGTACACGGATAACTATCAAGACATTTCCAAGGAGATCGCAAGGCTGACGAAAAGACGGGTCAACCACAGAAGGATGGTCGGCAACTCGGGCACATCCGGTCACAGTGTATCAAGCATAAAGTACCATGGATCAATGCACTCGCAGTCGGAACCAATTGGAATACCCCACAGGAATGGCGACCAAGCCATGGGTTCTTGCCCAAGGCAGTGAGTTGGGCACCGAGCTCCGAGCATCTATGGCGTGGCATGGTGCTTCAGGTATTCAGCTACGACTGGACACAGATCTCGATCATTTGACTTCGATCGAAACGCCACGCCGCCCCCGTGCACGAGGACGACAACACCGCGGCTTCAATTGCCGTCGTTCGAACCAGCGGCCACGGTACGCGCTGTACCGGTGCTCGGACGCCCACGTGGGCGCGGCTGCCCGGAGTCTCTTCGGATCTGGCCCTCGCTCCTGTCAAGCAGAAACCAGGTGATCGCGATCGGCGAGCCTTGATCCCGCAGCGAGCACGAGGTTCTCGCAGCTCCCTCGAATCGATCCAGCCACTTCGGGCTAGCCATCGGGCACATTTCGCGTTGAGATCCGTTACGTAGTTAGTGGCGACGAACCCCGGTTCGTCGAGGACCCATGTCGACTAAAGCCAAGAAAATCGCCATCTGGGTCGTCAGCGTGCTGCTGGCGGCCGAGTACGCCTTCGCCAGCATCCCCAAGTTGATCGGCCAGGACGAGGCCGTCCAGGGCTTTCGCCATGCCGGCTTCTCGGACAGCTTCCGTCTGTTCATCGGCGCTGCCGAGGCGGCGGGCGCGATCGGCCTCCTGGTGCCGCGGCTGCGCATGTGGGCGGCGGCCGGCCTCGCGATCATCATGGTCGGCGCGCTGGTCACCCACGTGCGCGCCGGCGATCCGGTCGCGAAGATGGCGCCGGCGGCGATCTCGCTGGTGCTGCTGGTCCTGACCGCGTGGACCGCCCGTCCCCGACGGGCCGCCTAGGCGTTGAGGACCGCCAGGTCGAGCTGGTAGAGGCGCACGGGATCGGCGAGCACATGGATTTCGAGGGCCTTCCCGTCGCCATCTACCGGCCCGCGATGATCGCCGATCACTCGACGCGCGGCGCCGGCAACCCGGATGACTTCGTGAACCGTTATCTCGTCGGGTGCGCCGACCTCGGTCGCGACGACGCGATCCTCGACATGACTCCGGTCGACTTCGTCGCCGCCGCGATCGCCGCACTCATCGCCAGCGCACCACACGCGAACGCGACTATCATCTCGTGAACGTGGACCCGTCGATGTCGTTTCGCGCGCCCGGTCGCTCGCTCGTCGCCGCCGGCCTCCCGCTGGTGCCCTCGACGTACGCCGACTTCCGCGCCGCCCTGCACGATCATCGCGCGTCGCGGCTTCACGCGCTCGCCGCGTTCTTCCCCGAGAAGTTCGCGCTCGGGATGGGTGCTGTGTGACACCCGATCGCGCCCCCGACCGCACGCCCGACCGCACGATCGACATTCGTTCGCGGCTGACGTTCGCGAACTCGCTCCGCTTCCCGCTCCAGTCCGCGGCCTCGCGTCGCGACATCATCATCGGCGGCCTGTGGCTCCTCGTACCGGTCGTCGGTTGGCTGATGAACATGGGGCATCGCATCCGCGTCGTGCATCGGATGCACCACGGTCGCCCCGTCTGGCCAGCCTGGAGCGAGCCGCGCGAGCTCTTCGGCCTCCTCGCGGGTGGCATCGGCTTCCTGTTCACGAGCGTGTGGTTCTGGCAGGTCGCGGCGTTCAGCTTCGCCACCGTCTTCACCCAGCGCTTCGCGCTCGACCGCCGCGAGACTTGAGCTGACGTTCGTGTCCGCACCGGCGACAACGCGCAGCGCAGCGACGCGGGCTGGGTCCCGACCGAGATAAATTGCACGGCCGGGTGGTGGATCGCCGGCCGGTCGTGGAGATGGCACCGATCTCCAGTCGAGATACGGCGGTTAACGGACGAGAGTCGGGGCCCAGACCCGCGTCGCTAGCAAGCGTGTCCGCGATCTCCTGGAGCCCACGCCAGAGCGACAGCGGCACCGCCGTGCCGCGGCGGCGCGGTCAGTCCAGCCGCTTGCCACCCTCGGCCGCGAACCACATCAGCGCCGCTGCCGGAAACCGGACGTGCACGACGCTGCCGGCGCGCACCCCGGCCGGCGCCGGGTGGGGCCGGGCCAGCAGGGTCACGGTGCCGCAGATCAGCGACAGGATGGTATCGGGCGGGACCACGTCGACGACCTGCACGGTCATCGCGATGGTGCCCGGCTGCGGCTCGCCGTGCACCTCGACGGCCTCGGGGCGAATGCCCAGCACCACCGGGCCGCCGGCAAGCGAGGCCGGGCGGCGACCGTCCAGCGGCACCACCAGCTCGCCGGCGCGAAACACGTCGCCGTCGATGCTGCCGTCGATCGTGTTGGTGGCGGGCTTGCCGATGAACTCGGCCACGAAGCGGGTGGCCGGCTGGTGATAGATCTCGCTGGGCGCACCGAACTGCGCGATCGACCCGCGGTTCAAGACCGCGATGCGCGTGCCCAGGCTGAGCGCTTCTTCTTGATCGTGCGTCACGAACACGAACGTCTTCTGCAGCTCGGTGTGGATGCGCTTGAGCTCGATGCGGGTCTTGAGCCGCAACAGCGCGTCCAGGTTGCTCAGCGGCTCGTCCATGAGGCAGATCTGCGGCCGCCACACCAGCGCGCGCGCCACCGCCACCCGCTGGGCCTCGCCGCCCGACAGCTGCCGCGGCCGGCGGGACAGCAGCCGATCGATATGCAGCATCTCCGCCATCTCGTTCACCGCGCGGTCGATCTCCGGCTTCGGCGTCCGGCGCACCCGCAGCGGATAGGCGATGTTCTCGAACACCGTCTTGTGCGGGTACAGCGCATAGCTCTGGAACACCATGCTCATGCCGCGCGCGCGCGGCGGCGTGTGCGTGATGTCGACGCCGCCGACCTCCACGGTGCCCGAGGTCGGGGTCTCGAGCCCCGCCAGGATCCGGCACGCCGTCGACTTGCCACAGCCCGAGGGCCCGAGCAGCACCACGAACTCGCCGGCCTCGAAGCACAGATCGAAGTGGTCCAGCGCAGTCGTGCCGTCGGGAAAGGTCTTGGTGATGTTGCGATATGCGACGGTCATGGCGGAATCGTCTCGCTTCGTACGTCGGTCAGCCCTTGACGGCCCCGAAGGTCAGGCCGCGCACCAGGTGCCTTTGCACCAGCGCGGTGAACACCAGGATCGGCACGGTGGCCACCACGGCCACCGCAGCGACCTGGCCCCACAGCGTGCCGTGCGGGGTGACCAGCCCGGGAATCCCGACGGTCAAGGTCCGCGACTCGAAGGCCGCGAGGATGAACGCATAGAGGAACTCGTTCCAGCTCAGGATGAAGCACAGCACCGCGGTGGCCGCAACGCCGGGCGCGGCCAGCGGCAGGATCACCCGCACGAACGCGCCCGCGCGGGTGTGGCCGTCGAGCATCGCGGCCTCGTCGATCTCGGCCGGGATGTCGGCGAAGAACCCGCGCATCATCCATACCACCAGCGACAGGTTGAAGGTCGAGTGCGCGAGGATGACCGCGCTCCGGGTGTCGGCGAGGCCGAGCTTGTTGAACAGCACGAACATCGGCACCACGACCGAGATCGCCGGCGCCATCCGCGTGGTGAGGAAGAAGAAGAACAGATCCTCTTTGCCCTTGAACGACAGCCGCGCAAACGCATACGCCGCCGGCACGCCGATCAGCAGCGACAGGGTCGTCGAGCCGACGGCGATGATCACGCTGTTCCACACCAGCGGCAGGTAGTCCTTGCGCAAGAACACCTCGGGGTAGTGCGCGAGCGTGGGCGAGAACACCCAGCGCGGGGTGTCCGAGAGCGCATCGACCCGGCTCTTGAACGACGTCAAGAACATCCACAGATAGGGCACCAGGCCGATCATGATGGCCGCGAGCACGACCGCCTTGCCCGCGCCTCGCCAGCCCCGGCTCATGTGGACTTCCCCCCGCCCGCCTGCCCCAGCGCCGCATAGAACAGCTTGCACAAGATCAGGACCACCAGATAGATCATGAAGGCGCACACCGCGCCGTAGCCGAGATCCCAGTTGCGGAAGTTCACGCGATACACGTAGATGCTGAGCAGCTCGGTGCTGATGCCGGGGCCGCCCCCGGTCATCAGGAACACCTTGTCGAACTCCTTGAAGGCATCGATGGTGCGCAGCAGGAGCACCATGGCCAGTAACGGGCGCATCAGCGGCAGCGTGATATCGAAGAAGATGCGCACGCGGCCGGCGCCGTCCATCATCGCAGCCTCGAACGGCGCGCGCGGCAGGCCGAGCAGGCCGGCCAGCGCCACCAGCGTGACGAACGGCGTCCATTGCCAGACGTCGACCAGCACCATGGTCGGCAGCGCGAGGCTAGCATCGCCGAGCAGGCTGGTGTCGTCGGCGACGAGGCCGATCTTGCGCAGGTAGTACGCGACCATGCCGAACTCGCCCTGCAGCACCAGCTTCCACAACAGGCCCACCGCCACCGGCGCCAGCATCATCGGCACCAGCAGCAAGGGCATCACCGCGCGCGGCCGGTGCGCCTGGCTCGCCAGCACCAGCGCCAGGCCAAAGCCGAGCACCATCTCGATCGAGACGCTGGCCGCGACGAAGCGCAGCGTCGTGGCCACGCTGTGCCAGAACACCGGATCATCGGTGACCAGGCGGCGGTAGTTGGTGAGCCCGACGAAGTTGCCATCGTGGCCGGGCGTCGAGTAGCTCAGATCGGTGAAGCTGAGGAAGATCGTATAAAAGAACGGCCCGACCAGGATGATGAACAACAGGATGACCGCCGGCAGCAAGAACGCCGGCCCCATGCCGCGATCGGCGAGCACCGTGCCGGCGCGGGCGACAAGGCGGTACAAGCGGCGCGGGAGCGAGCGGTGCGACAAGCGAACAGATTCTCGACGGTAACGGTGGAGTAACGTACGGCACGAGCCTGGTGCACGAGCCTACTGTGCAGGCCTATTGCACGGGGCTATCACACGAGTTATTGCACGGGATAGACCAGCGGCGCGCACGCTCCGAGCAGCTTGTTCATCTCCACCGCGGCGGTATCGAGCGCCTGCTTGGGCGTCTTGGTGCCGGTCAGCGCCAGGCTGAGCTCGCGCACCAGGATGTCGGTGATCTCCGGCGCCTGCGGGATGGTCGGCTTGGGCCGGGCCACCGCGTTGGTGTCCACCGAGGCCTGCGAGTACGAGAGCTTCTTCACGTCCGGCTGCGCGTACACGTCCGGGCGTGCACTGGCGCCGCCACCCAGGTGCTGCGCCAGCTGCTGATCGAAGCCCATCATCCACTGGATGAACAGGTACGCCGCCTCCGGGTTCTTCGAAGCGGTGGGGATCAAGTACGTCCAGCCCTCGATCTGGCCGACCTTGCCGGCCTTGCTGTCCGGCGCAACCGGCAAGGTCGCAAAGCCCATCTTGCCGGAGACCTTGCTCTGCTTCGGGTCCTCGACGGCGTAGGTCGAGTCGTTCCACATCGTCAGCTCGAACACCTTGCCCTGCTGCATCAGCGCCATCACGTCGTCCCAGAAGTAGTTGAGCGTGTCGGGCGGCGACGACTTCACGAGGCTCTTGTAGTACTCGAGCGAGGCCACGGCCTCCGGGCTATTGACGATGACCGGGCCGCACTTGCTGCCGGTGTCGGTCTTCATCATGTCGCCGCCGAAGCTGTAGAGGAAGTTGAGCCACTCGTACCACAGCGCCTCGTGGCGCTTGCCCTGGATCGCGGTGCCGTAGAACTTCTTGTCCGGCCGATGGAACCACGCCGCGGCGTCGGCGTACTCCTTCCAGGTCGACGGGACCTTGAGGTCGTAGCCAAACTTCGCCTTGAAGCCTGCCTGCTCCTGCAGGTCCTCCAGCAGATCCTTGCGGTACCACAGATACATGGAGAGCGCGGTGAACGGAAAGCCGTACACCTTGCCGTCGTACTGCGAGATCTCTTTCCACAGCACCGGCTGCAGCGACTTCTCCGGCTCGAACGACGGATCGCGCAGCGCCGGATTGCTGAGGAACTTCTCGATCGGCAGCACGTGGCCATTGGTCACGAAGCGGCCGAGCTCGCGGTGTGGCTGCAAGATGAAGTCGTAACGACCGACCTTGGAGTTGAGGTCGAGCATCACCTTGTTGACCGCCTCGGAGTGCTCGTACATCTCGATGACGACCTTGATGCCGGTACGCTTCTCGAAGTCGGCGGTGAGCCGGCCCATGGCCTCGAGCGGTGGCAGCGCCTCGCCGATGGTCCGCAGCGTGACGCCGCGATACGGCGCCGCCGCTTTCTCGAGGCTCCACGGCCCCACCACCTGATCGGTGGCCGACGAGCCGGCCGACGGCGCTGGCCCCTGCTTCTTGTCTCCCTTACAGCTGGTGACCGCCAGCAAGATGCCGGCGAACATCGTGACCACTCTGCGGGCTCTCATGGTGTGGGGCAGCATATCACCCGAAGACAGCGCGACCCGCCGAGCAGGCAGACCAACGTAGCCTGGTTCGAGGCTCGACGCGATGCGGGCACGAGCGCACGTGCGACGCCATCGCAGCCACCTGGGGCGCCCTGCGGCGCCCTGCGACGGGCGCAGGAAATGGCGCGGATGCTCGATGCCTGCGGCGTGGCGCGATCCCGCGCGGTATGGTGACTCTCGCATGACGAACCGGGCGAACGCGTTCGCGGCATCACACCACCTCGACGGCCGCTGACCCCGCCAGCCCGGCGACTCCCACGTGCCACCGCTCGAAACGCCAGCCCCTCAGGGCCTCACGCCGCCGCGCCGCGAGCGCACACCGCCCCTGGGCATGGCCGGCCGGCTCGACCGCGCGCTACGCTACCGCAACTACCGGCTGTTCTTAGCCGGCCAGGGCATCTCGGTGATCGGGACCTGGCTGACCCGGTTCGCGACCGTGTGGATGGCGTACCGGCTCACCGGCTCGGCGCTGATCCTCGGCCTCGTCGGGTTCTTCGGCCAGGCCCCGACCTCGCTCATCGCGCCGTTCGCCGGCGTGCTCGTCGATCGCTGGGATCGCCACCGCACGATCGTCATCACCCAGGTCGCCGCGATGCTGCAATCGGCGGCGCTCGCGGTGTTCGCGCTGACCGGCACGATGACGGTCTGGCACCTC
>Ga0137459_1000866_pt1 | contig 10211 bp, 15 predicted proteins | sample EasRivERMGT700_2_FD_104908 | JGI IMG/M metagenome (GOLD analysis project Ga0137459, IMG submission 104908) | Soil microbial communities from meander-bound floodplain in the East River, Colorado, USA - East River MetaG ERMGT700_2 | ecosystem: Environmental > Terrestrial > Soil > Floodplain ... | reverse complement strand
ATTCGTCTAGCAAAAGTGCATCAGGCTGCGCGAAAAATCTCACGCATTTCGGTGACATCCACCAAGTCGTTGCCTCTCATGTCAATTGGCTGAACGATTTCGCCGCCTGTGTTTACGCCGCCTTCAAGGATAGCCACGAGTGCCGCGACATCTGCATCCGCCGCGTCAACGTCATCTGAACCAGTGACGGTATTCGCTTCGTCGTAAGTCGGGAAAAAGAATTTCGTCGCCAAGCCAGTAACGACAGATTGCACCACAAAGATTGCCTTTTTGAAGACATTGGCAATATTGACAGCAGCGCCACGAATGGTTGCCCCGGATAGCGACAATGGCATACCAACGGTGATTTCAGTGATTGACCCTTCACTGAGATTCGTCACGAGTTGGGCCATCGCTACGGCAAACAAAGAATACTGGTTGATGCTAAAACCAGTCGGAACACGAACCTTTGTGATTGCCGATTTGCCTTTTGCATCGGTAATCGTGAAATTGACGGTTACGGCTAAAGCCATATGACTGACCTACCTTCCTAGCGGCGCGCGCCACTGTTTTTAGCACCTTCGTTGGCGAAAATAGTATCGGTTATGGAACTTTCTCCAATATCGCAGGGCTGAATGATTGTGCCGCCGATATTGATTCCATCTTCCATAGCGGTGATGAATGCTGCAACATCCGCTTGCGCTTGATTCAGAGAGAGGCTGCTATAAGCCCCTATCGCAACTTCTGCAATCGCAGGGATGTTGACCTTGACACGAGTCCCGCCAAGCGTCAAAAAGCTAAATTTAGCGATGTGCTTGACATCGGAGAACGAGGAAATGAGATTGCTCGTTAGCGTCGATGTACTTGGCAGGATATAAGCCACTGCGTTACGAATGACACCCGCAATCAGGTTATTGAGGGCTGTAGCGAAACCAGCGCCAAAACCTGTTAAGCCTGCAAGCGTTGGTTCGCCAGCGACTTTGATACTCGTGGTCGCTTCTTTCCCCGCGTTGTCTGAGACCGTGTAGACAATTTCGATTGCCATTTATTCCCTTCCTTCTGCAAATTGTTTTGAGCGATGATTTTGGCTATTTTTTAGCCTGTTTTCGAGACTAAAAACCTATGCGAGCTAGGCGGGTACAGGGATGAAAACACGGTGAGTATTCACGCCCGTTGTAGGGTTAAATTCAACCTGCTCTTCCAGAAAGCCAAGCTTTTTGGCTTCCTTTTTGGCGCGGGGAATTTGGGGGTGAAATTCGGGTGAAATGGCGGTCAAAAGTTGGGGGTAGGTAGTGCTACCGCCGGCAGCAACAACCGCATCGACAAGCATTTGGGCAAGTGGACTCATAGTAAACCTTTCAATCGCGTATACGCGATTCTAAAAATGATGGTAAATATAACCATATATCAGTATACGATATATTGATTTTTGAATCAACATATACTAATCAATCAACATATTGAGTAGGGAAAAATAAACGGACTGTAGTCCGTTTAATGAAAGGGTAGGGGGATTTTTTGCGCCTGTTTTGCAAGGGGATAAACGGACTAGCGTCTCACTTATGCGAATTGCTTGACTTCCTACAAATATTACGCTATTTTCAGATTGTCACGAGATACCGCGTCACCTAAACTTGTTTACTCCTAAGACCCTTTGCGGGAATCTCGTGACACAGATTCGTAAAGGGTCTTAGTTGTTTTAACGGGCATAGTTGGGTAACTCTAACCAACTTTGCAAGGCTTAGAACGAAAGTTCTGTTAAACTTATCCGTATGTGCAGCAGGGTTGCTCTGTCACGAGATGCTGCTGCACACACTCTCAGATTAAGAGCCTAAATTTCAGGCGCTTGCGCGTCTAATTTCGAGGCCAAAACCCATAAGGATTTTACCATGAAAGACGCAACAAAAACACCCTATCAGGCTATGAGAGGTTTCCGTCTCAGTCCCGCCGCGCTTTTGGTCATGCAAGCTCAAAAATCCGACGCTTGCCCTCAAGAGGACGCATTCGCCCGTTACAATCGCCTCTACTCGAATGTGAGCTACTGCACGTTTCGGGACAACGCAGAATATTACCTGCAAGGCAATTGGGGGACAGCTGTTGATTTGCTGACCGATTCAGCACTGGAACTCTGCTATCTCCACGTCGGTGATACCCCGCCTGCTTACTACAAGGGCAAAATTCAACAGCTAGCAGCGTTCCTCAAAAACGAAGGCACAGATGTCAATTTGAGCGCACTTGAACATCTCAAGCTGTTTCATCCCGACGCGCTGGCGATTTATTTTCAGCGTCCCGAAACGCAAGAAAAAAGCCATGAGGAAATCGTTGCAGAAATCATGGCGCAATACGCGGGCAAAGAGGATGAAACCGAAGCACGTTATCAGCTTATCCAATCAAAGAAATATTGGGAAAAAAGCACCTCAGAAATTATTGAGGAACGTCGGCTGCTCCTTTGGCATGTTGAGCGCAACCTTCGCGCTTATGATGCTCAGAAAAGTGAACGGGGGGAATGGTCATGAGCGAATTAGCCGCTTTCAAAAAAGCCCTCAAAGGTAACAATTTCTGCGTGCTGGACACGGAAACCTCAGGCTTGGACAAGGCCGAAATAGTCCAGATTGCCATTATTGACTCGGTCTATCCTCAGCCGCTCCTGAATACCCTCGTCAAGCCCGTTCGCCCTATTCCCCCATCGGCAACCGCGATTCATGGCATTACCGATGAAATGTGCAAGGATGCGCCAAGCTGGATTGACCTAGCACCTAAAATCAAAACGATTTTGGAGGGCAAATTGCTTGTGGTGTACAACGCGAACTATGACCGCAAAATGTTTCACCAAACCGCCGAGCGTCATGGCTTGCCCAAAACAGAGTGGAAAGAAATTTGCGAATGGCATTGTGCGATGAATGCCTTCTCTGAGTTCTATGGCGAATGGAACGATTATCACGGCAATTATCGCTGGCAAAAGCTTGTCACCGCGGCGGCTCATTGTGGTGTCACAATTGCCGACGCTCACAGTGCTTTGGGCGATTGCTACATGGCTTTAGCTGTCACTAAGCACATGCTGAAAGAGGCCGACAATGAGGCAGATGGGGGCGATGATGAAACGGACTGAGAAATATCGCAAAGCCGAATCGCTGGCATTCTTGAAAAATCTGCCTATGCCCTATCCGCAAGATAATGAGCATGTTTACGAAATGCTCGAAAACAATGGCTTTTGGTGGAACGGCAAAAAGAAGGCTTGGGAGAAAGAATCCACACGCCCTAGCACCACGATTTTTGCCGATAAGAAAGGCAAGGCAACGGGCATTGGACGGCTACGCCTTATGTGCCATCCAGACGAAGAAGAGGCTTTCATTGAAGCCATTCGTTCCATCACAAATCTTGAGATTATCGAAGTCAGCGATAAATCCTACAAGAATCGTAATGGCGCTGGCTATCGCACTTACTTGACCGTCAAACGGAAAGGTTAAACCAATGGCCTCTGCAATTTTAGAGGCCGCCCGCCGCTATCACGCGGCGGGTTTTAGCCTCATTCCCTGTAAATTCAAAAAACCCGCCTTAGCCGCTTGGCAAGAATACGCAGTCAAACGGCCTTCCTTGCGCGAAATTGACCGTTGGTTTGAAGAGGACAGCATAGGCCAAAGCATTGGGTTGGTTTTGGGACAAGTCTCTCATAATGTGGTTGTCGTTGACCTTGACGGATGGGCTTCTGTTCGTTTGTTTCAAATTCACTTCCCCACCATACGGAATACTTTCTCTGTGCTATCAGGCAGTATGAAGGGCTTGCACTTGTACTATCGTGTGGAGACTTTGCCCGCAAACATCAATGTCCATAATCAGCTTTTTGACGAATCACTTGGCTTTGAGATTCGCGGGAACGGGCAATACGTGATTGCGCCGCCAAGCCCTCACCTATCAGGCGGGAACTATCGCGTTCAAAATCGACTGCCAATCATGCGTCTTGAAGACATGAGCGAAATTTACAATTGGATTGCCAGTATGCGCCACAACGTAACGGCGGAGCGAATTGTAGAAGCAGCTAAGCCTGTCAACATCAAGGCCGCAAAGCGCAAGACGGCTTTTCTCAGCAAAGTGCTTTCCGAAGAGATTGCACGTATCGAAACAAGTGCTTTAGGCAGCCGCAACAATTCCCTGTTTTACGCAGGGATGCGACTGGCAAATTTTGCGGCGGGTGGCGAACTCAATTGGCAAGATTGCGAGTGGCGACTCTTGGCAGCCGCGATTAGCGTCGGCACGCCAGAAGTAGAAGCACGTCGCACAATCGCATCAGCTTGGCGTATTGGTTCAAAGCGTCCTAAGAAGGTGAAATAATGGTTGCCAGCGAAATTGAATCAAAAAACAGCACGCCACTTACCGAAATTGGCCTAGAGGCGAAATTTCTAAAACCGCTTGAGGCCAATGGGCTTAAAACCGTTGGGGACGTGCTGAATGTAGTGAAAAAATCGCGGCGGGCGCTGCTCAAGTTGCCAGAAATCGGACAAGCGACGGCGGACGCGGTTTTAGATGCCATTGAGGATGCGGGGATTTATGTCCCCGCAGCGCCCGACGAACGGGAGCGCACACCCGACGACGACGAATTAGGCGATATTGTCATTGAGACGGTTAAGCCGAATCACGCTTTTTTTCGCGATACATGGCACAAATACAATTCGGGCTATTGGCAAGAAAGCAAAGGCATTAATCACGAGATTATTGCAACCTTGCGGGCGAATCGTTGGAAAGGCGTGCGGCCTTCCCGCGCCCGTTGTTCATCAGTCGAATTTTTCGTACAAGTCGCTTTAGAACTAGAGGAGGATAGTATCGTGGACAATTACCCACAATATCTCAATTTACGTAATGGGCTTTTCAACTTGCAAGATTATCAGCTTGAGAAGCATCGCAAAGACGTTTACATCACGGCACGCTGTGATTTTGACTTTGATAAGCGGGCGGGCGCTCCCAATTTTCGCAACTGGATAGCTTCCATGCTCATCAAAGAGAATGGCGAAACCGACTGGCAATTGGTCAATTTGCTGCAAGAAGCGATGGGCTATTCGCTGACAGCCGATACTAGCCGCCGTGTCTCTTTTTGGGTTTGGGGTCCAACAGGAAGCGGCAAGTCTACCCTACTCAACATTCTTGTGGCCTTAATGGAAAGTTACCACGCTCCGCTTGACTTAAATCAGCTAGGCACAAATCGCTTTCTTTTGGCGCGAATTGCAGGCAAGCGATTAGTGACGTTTGGTGAGGCCGATGCTCAAACCAAGTTAGCCGACGGCATGTACAAGATGCTTGTTTCGGATGACATTATCATCGCAGACGTGAAAAATCGTGAGCCAATTGAGTTCGTGCCACAATGCAAAATATGGTGGGGAATGAATAATTTGCCCTATGTCGCGGATAGAAGTGGCGCGATTGATTCGCGTGTCATTATTATCCCCATGCGCCAGCAAATTCAGCGTCAAGATTGGGATTTAGAGCTAGACAACAAGCTCAAAAACGAACTAGCGGGAATCTTTAATTTTGCGCTTGAGGGCTTACAACGTCTCAAGCAGCAAGGCGATTTTACCCGCGTGCCACAAGTTGAGGCCAAGCGTGACGAATACCGCAAATCTCAAGACATTTATGCCAGCTTCTTAGAAGATGAGGCATGGATTAAGCTTGAGGGCAAAACCGAACCTACCCCACTCTACAAGGCTTTTTGTGCGTGGGCTGAGGATTCAGGAATCAAACACCATGCTAGCCGCATCTCTATCGCCCGCGAATGGGAACGGCTTAGCCTGGATAAAACCCGCGCTTTGGGCGTGCGTTACTATAACGGAGTTTCTCTCACATACAAAGCCGCGAGAGCAATTGGTATTAATTGAGAGACTACTTCAAAAACTCGGCACATACGGCACATATGGCACTTTTAGTGTCGATAGTGTCGATAGTGCCGTATTTTTCAACTAATCGAAAAAATCACAACCCAATGCTTTGGTATTGGAGAAAGAACCGTCATGAAATTTCTAAAACACCTGTTAGAGAACCCGTTTATCACCTTTACGGGTCTTGCGGCATTAGTGCATTCAACTTGGAGCTTAGGTACGCTTTTTTCGGGCGTAGCACCGTCGAGCAATTGGGGCGAATGGGCGGCGTGGGTGCTTCCCGCCTTCTTTATCGCTTTTGCGATGGACGTGGGGCAAATTTCGACAAGCGCGAAAATTCGTCATTTTGGCTTGAATTGGCAACGCGGATTGGCTTTCTTCGTGTTCTCAGTTGCAACCTACTATCTTCAATTTCTGTATATCGCTCATCACATGCCGTCACTCGAAATCGCAGAAGGCGTAAGTGAATTTCATCGATTCGCGGTTGTGACTGCTAGAGATGCTTCAATTTGGATTTTGCCATTGCTTTTGCCCCTTTCCACTATGTTGTACACGATAAGCGACGGTGACAACAAAGAGCAGCCCCGCGATTCAGCCCTCGACTCAATAGGTAAAGTCAAAAATCACGAATTGCCAGCAATTGCCACGCCCGAAGAAGAATTAGTAAATGATGTGACAAGCCATATAGCCCATTGCGATGATTGTGGTTGGGCGAAAGAGTGTGTCAGCGATTTGCAGGCATCAAGGGCGCTTAGAACTCATCAGTCCCTACATTGCACCGTCATCAACAAAGAGAAAGTGATTGCCTCTAATGGTCACGTTAATTGAGAGCTTGTCACGCTTCAAAGAATACTTAGAGCATGAGCGCAAAATGGCACGACAAACGGTTGTCGCTTATGACAGCGATGTGAAGCGGCTTGTCAAGTCGATAGGGGATAAAGCGGTTGATTCCGTCACGCTAGATGAGTTACGGGCGCATCTTCGCCAGATGAGTAAAGAGGGCGTGGCACGAAACACGCTGCTAAGGCGTATGCATGGCCTGAATACCTATTGGGAGTGGCTTGTCCTAGAAAGCCTTGTCCCTGAGAAAATCAGCGCCAAAATCCGCCTACCCAAGCGCGAATTTAAGCAGCCCCTCATAGCTACTGACAGCGAACTAGAGACCTTTGTTTTCACGCCGTCGGCTTACAGCCTTGCTTGGAAAATTCTTGCTTGGTTTGGCTTGCGTCGCAATGAAGTCCTCAATTTGCAGTGGCAAGATATAAACCTCGAATCGCGGCGGCTGACCGTCAGAGATACAAAAAGTAAGAAAGACCGTGTTATCCCCATTGCGGAAAACATGGTAGCAGCTTTGCGTGATGAGTGGCTAAGAGCAGGGCAGCCGCACGTGGGGCGCATCATGAAAATCACAACACCGGGGCGCTTCGATGTTCACTACAAGCGCCATTTGAAAAATTGCGGCCTTAATCCACTGTTTGGCTTTCACACATGGCGGCATTCTTTCGCCACGCGGTTGCACAAGCGCGGCGTTTCGGTCACGGTGATTCAAAATCTCTTAGGCCACGAACGGCTAGAAACTACTATGCGCTATTTGCACGATTTGGGAGACATGATTTTAGAGGCTATGGAGAAATCAGCATAGCGAACGCTATCCGTGACAGTCGCCGTGTCACACTTGTTAGGCGTAACGAGGAATGAGGAATTATGTATTGGAAAACATGCGAAAGTTGTGGAAAAGAATTAATCGGCAAAAAATGGGGAGCAAAATATTGCGGGGCAACTTGTCGCAAACGGGGCCAACGAAAGCGGGAAAACCATGAGCAAGATATGAGGCGACTGCTTTTATTTATAGAGATTTTAGAGCCTAAAGACCTCGTAATTCTAAAATCTTGCATCGATGCACGATTGCCAAAATAGCACAGGTCAAAAATCAAGCAAAAAGGGGTGAATTTAAGGTTCACCCCTTTCGCTTGATAGCTGGGAAGGCTCATAAGCCGCCTTACATCCAGTGAGAACAATAACCCGAAAAGTGCGTATTCTGTCATGCTTGCCACGATTATATCCCTGAGCTAGTTTGCTGCTTTGATGCTCTCACAACTTCCTGAACTTCCTGCATTTTCTGTCGGACATTTGCTATCTCTTTAAGCGTCTCTTTGTGGTCGTTCACTTCTGAGCGATAGGCATTGATAAAAAACGCCAACAAGCTTGAGAGTATTGCTATCACTCCACCATTGTTTATTAATGCGGCTAAATCAAGTTCTGTCGGCATAATATCCCCGTACCTAAATATATTGCGCTAAGGCGCAAGCAATCAGAATAGCCAGCACAAGCAGGTAGATAAGCAGCGCGAAAATCACTTTGCGAAAGGACATCACACAATTTTGCCTAAATCGTCAATCGTGACCGTGATTGACCCGCCAACAGTCCCGCCCCAAGCACCCCCAGCAGCAAGATTCATACCGAGTTGTCCTGCCGAAGCTGGGGTGTCAATCGTAAAAACATAAGCCCCTTGAGCATTATATGGAACTTGATTCACCGTTGGCTTGATAATGCCTGTGCCTATTGACATGCTTGTGCTGGCTTGCACAAAAACAGGGGAGAGTGGTGCGCCGCCGTGATACCACCAAAAATCACGCTGATTGCCGTCTGCTGTATCATGCAAATAGCCCGTGACTGTGAACCGCAAACGATGATTCGGCTTCCAACTTGTATTACTGGTATAGTTGGTTGAGACAAGCAGAATTGTTATGATTTCTGTCGGGGATGGTTCACAGGGCGCTTCCGCGTACTCTGTGCTAGGTGCTGCTCTGCCTGTATTGTGCCAAGCACTGTATTGTGTTTCCTCAAGTGCTGTTATCAGGTTTGCCGCATTGCGCTTTTGCTCAACTGTGAATGCCACTAAACCATAAATGAACTGAGATATAGACGCTTTTGCATCAAGGTAAGGATTACAGTAAATGGCGTTTGCCAAATCTTCCCTATCAAGCGTCGTGATTTGTGCTTGTGATTGGGCCCGCGCATCCCAATAAACAGTCAATTCAGCGCCCATATTTGTTTCTGTGACGTACTTGCCATTGACCAAAATGGTTGCGTTCGCAATACTTGTGTCTGCGGTTGCATCAGCCCCGTAAAGCGTATTGAGATAAGCCAAAAATTCGTTCACTCCTGCGGAAATTGCTAGAGCCGCGCCATATCTTGCGGCCTTGTTTTCATTTATCGCCGTGAGTGGGTCATCTTCTGGTAAAGGCTCATTGCTTAGTGTATCTTCTGGATTGGATACTGTGCCATCTTCACCAACGGCAATGTTCGTAAAGCGCCCTGAGACAATTTGGGCAGCAAGCCTGTTCATTGCCTCATACATGCCATCACGAATATCCTCTTTTGTTGCCATGTCAATTCCTTCCTCAAAAATCAAGATTTGCTGAATGCCTGCATAATTATCATCTTCGGCATCTTTCCACCCAGCCACATCCTCAAGCCAGTCCAGCCAGCCGAAAATGATTTTGCACCATTCCTCGTTTGCTTTGAAGTATTTGACAGGTTCATCGTAAATTCCGACTTCGGGCAATTCTTGTGTATTTTCCATCATGTCGATAATACGCTGCTTAAAATCAAGCAGCACAACCTGTCTATCGTAGTCACGGTAGAATTTGCTGTCGGTCATCAAAAACTCCTAATCGTATTCGACAATCTCATACAATAATGATGAGCCTTGTTGCATTGTGACAGTCCCTGATGATGTGCGAAAATACAAATTTATATCATGTTCTTCCCCAATAACTACGTCGGGAAAATATGCAGCGGCGGACAACGGTCGTGGGTTTCCAGTCCCTTGCGCTTTGCAATTCTCGTAGCCCGTATCGGCATTAAAGCGGACTTCAGCCTCATTGATTTGTGCGCCTGTATTCGATAATGCTATGTTGTGGCAAACGACAAAGAAATTCCTTTTTGTTGGCGTAAAGGCGACATTGCTACCAGCCACTGGGGTCATTATCGTGCTATTCGTGGTCTTATTTGACAGTAAATCTTTCAGTCGGAAATTCGGCTTCATTAAGCTTCCTACGTTCTCCGCGTCGTAAAGGTCGAGCAGAAAGTCATCTAGCAAGTCCTGATTATCTAAGCTCAATTCGCTTCTATCGCTTAGGAAGAAATGAGTCATGGCTGCAGCGAGAAGCTCTCGCCAGCGATAATTCAATTGGATTGAATAAAGCGTATCGCCTGCAAGAGCCTCGTTGTGTACTGGGTATTCGTCTAGCAAAAGTGCATCAGGCTGCGCGAAAAATCTCACGCATTTCGGTGACATCCACCAAGTCGTTGCCTCTCATGTCAATTGGCTGAACGATTTCGCCGCCTGTGTTTACGCCGCCT
>Ga0137459_1000864_pt1 | contig 10217 bp, 9 predicted proteins | sample EasRivERMGT700_2_FD_104908 | JGI IMG/M metagenome (GOLD analysis project Ga0137459, IMG submission 104908) | Soil microbial communities from meander-bound floodplain in the East River, Colorado, USA - East River MetaG ERMGT700_2 | ecosystem: Environmental > Terrestrial > Soil > Floodplain ... | reverse complement strand
TATCTGAACGGTATTGAACGCGAAGGAGCAGCCATTTAGCCTTAGCCTGCTTCCGCAACTTTAGAGGGTATGTTTATTACTTCCCGATCGAGAGCATGCCGCAACTTGTGATTATGTTCGGTCCCGCTCCATAAACTATCAAACTTGCTCCAGTTGGTAACGCTATTAAACGGTTGTCAACTGGAGCCAACATTTGTGTACATCCCTGTTCCTGCGGATTTTGGAATACTACAAAAAAGCCTGTACGTGTGCGCCTGCTGTCGTAACCGAATATCAGAAACGAATATCAGGACCACTGCTGGATCGCATTGACATTCATATTGAGGTTCCAAGAGTAGCCTATGAAAAGTTGAGCGGAGATAGGCTGGGGGAGTCAAGGGATATACAAAAAAGCGTTTTCAGGCAACGGTTCATCGGACATTGTCTGCAACGCAGAAATGCGTGTTGGGGAAATGCGGCAGTTTTGCAAGTTGCAGGACAAGTGTCAGAGTTTGATGCGGGCGGCGATGAGTCAACTCAATTTGTCGGCACGCGCCTATCATCACATCCTCAAGTTGGCACGCACGATTGCGGATCTGCGGAGAGTGATGATATCCAATCGCACATCTGGCAGAGACATTGCAATCTCATCCAACTGTTGATGATGGGATAATATGGATGAGAAATGACGAAAATAAAACAGGCGATCGAACAAGATCGCCGGTTTTATTCATTGAAGTCAACTACTTGTTGAACTTTCCGTGCGTAATTCAATTAATTTTCACAAACGGGCGGTGTGTAGGTTTCATCGAAGATAACTGTCTGGTCTGTGGCTGAAATTAACTTGATGTTTTCCACTCCCTCCGGCGGAGAATCGCCGGAGAAAAATAATATCGCCGGTTGATTGCCAACCGACACAAGTTGATAAGGCAGATTGCCAACCAGGGCTTGATATTGCCCAAATACGGGTTTGTCGAATTCAAACTCAACCATCTGGCGATTATCGGGCAGGCAGGTTGCACGATACGTGGTGGGAACAAGGTTTTGATCGGTTATCAGTGTTGGATTGGATGCTGCGGTGTCGATCGCGGAGCAATCAGATATCTGTATAAAGAATGCAACGTGACTGAAAATCACCCCCGCATCCTCAACGACGATATTGCCGAAAATATGCTCCCCGACCGGCATGGATTCGACGGGTATGATGAAGCCCAATTGATCCGCCGCATCGGGTATTGCCATGCTCATCCTGAAAGAGTCTTCCATGCCTGATTCGGAGGGGAAAACATCCTCCCCAGTTGTGAAAACCTGTATGTTTGCCTTCCCAAACAAAGGCGGACCAGACACCACCGAGATTTGCAACCCTTGATCATTCACACATGCCGAGTTGATTTGGGTTGTTACAAACTTGTCTGGATTAATACGTGGGGGCAACGAAGACATGGTGGCGCATATTTTATTAAAGCTTTCATATTGGCATACAAAACCCGTGATGCTATCTTTCGACGCTATACCCAGTACGAACGCTGCGAACAGGCTCATGAACAGCACAGCGATGATGGTTTGGGAACGATCGGATTTTGGTGTGGTAAATGAAGACATGGCTACCTTGGTCCTTTCGGGAGTGTGACCGACTATGCACTTTGAAGTATACACATATTTAATGTTGATGGTGAATTTGTTTGGTCTGAGAGTGTACAAAACAAAGCCCCAACTGTCAATTATGTTTTTGTTAGGGATTCGACTCCACGCCTTCCTGCCGGATTCATAGGCGGATTCTTATGCGGCGAGGAAGGCGGCAAACCCGAACTTGGCAGAGAGTGAAGAGATCCTGTCTGCGCATTTAGCCAGGGCGCTGCACGCTTCGCAAACTCAAGGTGGCTCGCTTTCATTGTAAAAACGGGGATTTCGTGACACATTTTGCCTGTATCAACGTTCTAGTTAATAGAGATGGAAAGTCTGACGTTCGTTCGCGAAACCAAATTTATCCCTGCTTCCTCCAGCCTTGCGCTTATTTCATTGGCTCAGCAAGGTGATCAAGGTGCCATAGGGGCATTGTATGACGCCCATTGTCGGGCAGTCTTTCTATATTTCCATGCCAGGCTGGGGCATCAGCAAACTGCTGAAGACCTGACAGGCGAAGTATTCAGGCGGATGTTAACGAGTCTCTCTGCATATCATACAGGCGGGATGCCTTTTCGGGCATGGCTGTTCCGCATTGCGCATAATCTTCTGGTTGATCAATACAGGCGTGAGAGCGGCCGCGAGCTGATCCCGCTCACGAATGTGGAAAATGTCGGTGATGAGGCAGTTGACCCGGTCTCGGCGGTTGAGCAGAAGCTGACGATGGAATATGCGTATCAAGCCCTCTCGGAACTGGAACCGTCTCAACGTGATGTGCTGGCGCTCCGGTTTTTGAGCGAATTATCTCTCAAAGAAACCGCGCTTGCCATGAACAAAACAGAAGATGCGGTGAAGGCATTGCAAAGACGAGGTTTAATGGCACTCCGTCTGAGTCTTGGAATGGTTAAGTAAAGGTACTCTATGAATATATCGGACAATAAATTGGAAGAATATCTTGCGCGGCTGGAGAGCGGCGAGTCGCTGGAGGCGTGTCTCGCCGGTCTACCGGAAGAGGAAGCCGCACTGTTGAAAAAAGCGGTGACGTTAAACGCCATCGCCGAGTCTGCCCCGATGCCGAAGGGCTTGGCAGATCAACGCCGCAAACTTTTACAGGCGGCAAAGGAGAAAAACATGACACCATCCAAATCCGTATCGCTTTTTAACAAACCCAGATCCCGTTGGTTTTTTCCCGTTGCATTAACGGGCAGTGCTTTCGTTATCTTTACGTGTATGGTTATTTTCTCACTAATGGCTGGGATGCTGGGTCTTCGCTGGTTTAACCAATCGCGGGATGTTGTTGCACTTGAAGCGCCGAATCCACAAAGCGCGCGGATTCAGGAATTGCGCGGACTAGTGGATGTTTTGAATGATAGTGGCGCATGGGAAACAGCGGAGGCAGGTCAGGTATTGGAAGCGGGTCAAAGCATTCGCACGGGAAAATTATCCAGCGTGGCATTAGGCTTTTTTGACGGAAGCAGGACCCGCTTGGGGCCAGAAGCGGAAATGTCTATTACTGAGTTGGATGCGCAGAATACAGGACCGCGTGTGATCGTCCTCATGCAAAACCTTGGCGAGAGTCAACATGATGTGGCGAAATCCAGCGATCCGGCTTCGCGTTACGAAGTTTACACACCCTCCGGCATGGGCGCGGCGAAAGGCACTTCGTTCCGTGTGTTTGTTACGGTTGCGCTGTTTGTGCGGTTTGTGGTGGATGAGGGCGCGGTGGCTGTGACCAATCTGGATTCAACGGTCATCGTTGTTGCCGGGCAGACCACGATCATCGTAGCGGGTCACACGCCAACGCATCCCATCTTTCGTATCGAAGGGGAAGGCGTGGTTGAGCAGACGGGTTCGGTCTGGCATATTGCGGGGCGCACCTTCCGCACTGGTTCAAACACAAGCATTGTCGGTAATCCGCAGGTCGGTGATGTTGTTGCCTTTCAGGCGCGAATGGTGAGGGATGGTTCACCCATCCTTGACCGTGTTGTGCTTCTGGAAGATGATGCGACGGAAAGCCGCTTCTCTTTCTCAGGGACAGTTGATTCGGTTACCGATACAGAGTGGACCATCGCTGGTAAAGCAGTCCAGGTGGATGATAAGGCGGGCATTGATGCAGGCATCGCAGTGGGTGATATTGTTGAAGTAAAAGGCAGGATCACTGATGACGATGAATTGCTCGCAACCGATATTCGTCTGATTGAAACGAATGAAGATGATCTGCCGTTCAATTTCGTGGGTGTGATCAATACGATGGGGGCTGATGAGTGGATCATCTCAGGCACCACGATTGTGGTGACCGAAAATACAAATATTGAAGCGGGGCTTGTCGCGGGCGATGTTGTCCAGGTGCGCGGGCGGATTCGGGATGGCGATTGGCTGGCGAAATCCATTGTGCTGGCGGATGACGATGACCGCAAGTTCGCGATCACTGGAACTGTAGACAATTTCGATCCTTGGACGGTGGATGGAATTGAATTCGAAACCGACGACCGAACAAGGATCGATGATGATATTGAAGTGGGCGACAGGGTCAAGGTCGAAGGACGCATCCTTGAGGATGGAACCTGGATGGCTGGGAGTATCGAATTGCTTGAGGATCAAGAGCCGCGCAAATTCAACTTCACAGGTTTGGTGGGTAGTATGAATCCCTGGGAGGTGGGTGGTGTATCTTTCACGACGGATGAAAGTACGAGCATTGATTCTCTGATTGTGATGGGTGATGAGGTGCGTGTGAAGGGTGTGATCCAGCCTGATGGGGTGTGGCTGGCTAAAAGCATCGAGCGTCTCGAAGATGATGAGGAGGATCTGGGATGTCTTGACTTCAGCACTGTTGTGCGTGAGGCTGGTGTCAATCAGATCGTCCTTCAGGATTGGCAGGTGGTTCAACTCAATAATAACATCGAGGTTGAAGGACAAATCAACGTTGCAACAGTGATCGTCGTTTCTGGTTGCACACAAGGGAACGGGTCGTTTACTATTACCCACATCATCGTCATATACCAATTGGATTTGCTTCCCGTCATCAACAAACCGCCATCTCAAAATGATAATGATAGTGATGATGACGATTAGAAATTCTGACCTGGAAAAGCCGATCAGTTTCGTTTGCTGTGGGAAAAAATAGCGAGTATTTTGATTGGCTTGAAAATCAAACAGATTCTGACCTGTCAGTGATGATTATGATGGGTCAGATTCTGTTTTAATGGATGAGCTATTGAAACAGATTGCGCATGTGTGATGTGCGTTGCAAGCATTTTCAGAGAATCATACATCGATATTGTTTGCGATGGAAAATGTGTCGGGGAGATTAGGTAATTCTGCAAGTTGCAAGATGGAGGCGCTGTGCTGAGCTTGTCGAACATCAGAGTTTGATGCGTGCGGCGACATCGTGCTGTGCATGAGTCGACTCAATTTATCGGCGTGAGCCTATCATCGCGTACGATTGCAGATCTCGCTGGGAGTGAAAATATCCAATCCGTGCATCTGGCGGAGGCACTACAGTACAGACCAAAGATCATGTCGGGATGAGTGAATTGTTGATCGAGTCGTTTTGTCTCTTCTATTTGGGATTACAGGTAGGCGGAGTGTGGGTTTCCTCAAGTATAACAACCTGGTCTATGGCTGTGATCAGCTTGATGACGGTCCTAGCTGATCTCAGTAGTCTCGTTGAAATCCACACTTTATATTCGCGAAGGTTAATGTTAGTGCAAAGAGTGTACAGAAATAAGCCTTAATTGTCAATTTTGATTTTGTTAGGTACAAACAATTTTTTGCAGGAATTAACAATGTGTAAATGTTCTTCGGCGGAGATGATGGGTTGATTCGATTGGATGTTTTGATTGAGTAATAAGTACCAAGGTTGGCGGTACTTTATTAGTCCTTCATTAACCCATGTATAACCTGCCTTTTGCATCACATTCCCGGTTCTTTTGCGACATATTCATGTAAAGAAGTCATGTCAGGAAAACACTTGCTTTAGGTTGGCAGTTAGGATCACCAAGCGCAAATGAAAAAACACAGGCAGTCCGCACTTCACATTCTTCTTGTTACGACCATGTTTATGACTATTGCTTCTGCGCTGGCAATACACCCAGCAGAAGCTGGTTCTGATATGAGTAAGGATTTGGATTCGCGCGCCAAGAATAGCCAGGCTGGTTTTCCAACCAATCAGTTGCTTGTCAAATATAAAACCGATGCCAATTTATTAAAAGAAATCTATGCGCCTCTTAGTGAAGCTAGGATGCAAATGATGAGATCAGCGAGTGGGGTTAATTTAGAATATCTCCGGGGTGCATCCAATGGCGTGCACGTATTGCGCCTGCCTGACCGTTTGCCTTTAACAGAAATACAGAAAATTGCCAAAGATATTGCAACTCTGCCGGATGTTGAATATGCCGAGCCGGATTACATCATGTTTCCTGCCTTGACGCCAAACGATCTGCAGTATGCAAGTCAGTGGCACTATTTTGAAACCTATGGCGTCAACCTGCCTGAGGCATGGAATTATACGGTTGGATCCAGCAATGTTAGGATCGCGATTCTTGACAGCGGCATTACCGACCACGTTGACCTAGCGGGGCGCTGGGTTGGGGGATATGACTTCATCACGAATGTCCCAACCGCCAACGACGGCAACGGACGCGATAGCGATCCACACGACCCCGGTAACTGGATCACGTTTGCTGAATCATCATCCGGCACTTTTGCTGGTTGCCCGATCACCAACAGTACCTGGCACGGCACACATGTCACAGGCACGATCGGCGCGGCTGGTAATAATGGCACTGGTGTGGCTGGTGTTAACTGGGTGTCGCCGATCGTGCCGGTACGTGTGTTGGGGAAGTGCGGCGGCTTTACATCCGATATTACGGATGGCATGCGCTGGGCGGCGGGATTGTCTGTCAGTGGAGTGCCGACTAACTCCAATTCAGCCAGGGTACTCAACCTGAGTTTAGCTGGGCTCGGTGCATGTAGTACAACCTATCAAAACGCAATTGATGCGGTCAATGCTGTTGGGGCGATTGTTGTGGTGGCGGCTGGTAATAATAGCGCCAACTTGAATACAACCACCATTCAACCAGCCAACTGCAATGGTGTGATCACAGTTGCAGCGACTGACCGTGGAGGCGATAAAGCATCTTCCAGCAACTATGGTTCGACTATCGAAATTAGTGCTGTGCTGGCTACTTCAGTCATCCGTCCGAATTTGGGAGGTAAAACGAGTTGCGGAGGGGTATCATGCTGTTTCCGCTAATCTCACACCCAAACCCGGAGCAGCCTGATGAGCAATTTTCTTCCCTGGCTTCAAGAACACATCCAACACTGGACAAAACCTATTACCCCTATGCTGCTCTCTGGACTGCTTTCCGATCTACCTCGCAGTCGTTCTGATCTAATTGCGGAGAATGCACTACTGCGCCAACAGTTAATTGTTCTGAATCGGCAAGTCAAGCGACCTCCGCTGACCAACCCTGACCGATTTTGGCTCGTGCTTCTTTCCCATTTCACCCGATTCTGGAAACCATCGCTTCATATTATTCAGCCGGATACCTTGCTGCGCTGGCATCGAGAATTGTTTCGCTTCTATTGGAAGCGAAAGTCACAAGGCAAGCCCAAGATTTCAGCGGAAACGATCGACCTGATTCGAAAGATGGCGATTGAGAATTACTTGTGGGGAGCCGAGCGGATCCGGGGTGAATTGTTGAAGCTGGGAATTGAAGTGAGTAAACGGACCATTCAGAAATACATGCCGAAAGACAGGCTATCACATGCTGCGAGTCAAACCTGGGCTACCTTTCTGAAAAATCAAGCCAACGATACCTGGGCCTGCGACTTTACCGTTATGTATGATTGGCTGTTTCGACAATGGTATATCTTTGTAGTGATGGATCTGAAAACGCGACAGATCGTGCATACGGGAATCACCAAGTTTCCGACCGATGCCTGGACCGCACAACAACTACGGGAAGCAACGCCGTGGGGGAAAGGTCCAAAGTATCTGATTCGGGACCGTGACAGCAAATATGCTGCGCGCTTTTCCGTAGTGGCCGCCAGCTCTGGGATCCAGGAACTGAAGACACCGTATCGCGTACCACAAGCCAATGGCACATGCGAAAGGTTTATGGGGAACCTGCGGAGAGAATGCCTGGACCATATTCTCATCCATGATCGGAAGCATTTGCAACAGGCGGTTCAGGAATACACGGCTTACTACAATCAGGAACGACCGCATCAAGGGATTAGTCAGTGCATCCCTGATCACTATGCTCTGCCAAAGTCCAAGCCAACAAGAGGGCGGATCACCTCGAAGGCAATCCTTGGCGGTCTGCATCATAGTTATACTCGTGCGACATATTTGAACTAACTCCCATCACTTTGCTCCGAAACTTGGTGGATGAAGTAAGTAGCCAACACAGGTCTGCGCCTAAAGCACGGAGGCCTTCCATTTTTTTCGTGCTGGATATTGCTGTGACTTCCGCACCGAAGGATTTGGCAATCTGCACCGCAAACGTCCCCACGCCTCCAGACGCGCCGACAACTGCTACACGGTCCCCGGGCTTGATGCCCCCTTTGCGCAGTCCCTGAAATGCGGTGACTGCCGCCATCGGCACTGCCGCCGCTTGCTCAAAGGTCAGGTTGGCGGGCTTTTTCACCAGAACAGATTCACGTGCGCAGACATATTCAGCAAAACCGCCAAAGCCTGTGGCAATATCACCGAAGACCTCGTCGCCCGGCTTGAAGCGGGTGACGTTTTTCCCCACAGCCTCGATGCGCCCGGCAATATCCGCGCCCATGATCTTGTCTTTCGGTCGCAAGAGACCAAACCCCATCAGTCGCGGAATCGGTCCACTCAGCAGGCGGTAATCAGCGGAATTGACAGAGGCGGCAAAGACCCGGATCAGCACCTGGTCATCTTTTAAGGTTGGCGCGGGAATATTTGCCAGTTTGAGTACATCGGGCGTGCCGTATTGGTTGAAAACAATGGCTTTCATCTCGAGCTTTTTGAAGGTATTTGCATTCATTTTTGTATTACACCTTTTTTTATTTAGAATTTGTTGAATCAAAGTGACTGTTATCTGGTTCACCGAAATGAGTGGAAGTCCGAGGTCACGTACCTTTCGCAGCAACCCATATAGGGCGGGCTGATCAGGCACAGGTCCAGAAAGAAGCATGGTTCCATCCTCTTTCAGCGTGATGGACATGCCGTCGAACCAGTCTGCCCAATGGGCATCCAGATGCCCTACGATCCGAATTTCGTAGAGTGAGTTATCGTCAATGCACACAAATATACTGGCAGGGGTAGATTGTGTTCCTGACGGCAATAGATTGTTTAACGTAGTTTGTAGTTTGTAGACTGTCGCTGTTCATAATTTACTTTCTCCTGTCTTTTGCAATTAAATTAATTTTTGTGAAAAACAATATTCACATTGAAAAAGCAGATTTCACGATAACCCACAGAGAAGTCGGTTTTGCACCAAACCCATCGTTGAATAGGATGGCTGTCGTTATAACAAACGCGAAAAAACCAATAACAACAGCGATTTGCAGTAACGACGTTTTCTGAATCTCTTGTTTTGCATTTACATCACAAATTTCGCCCGGGCAGTATTGAGCTTTTTCTTTATAGAACATTGAATAAAATTTACACCCCAAACAAATTCCAAACGCAGATTCAAAGAATAAGAATATCAGGCAGGTTTGACAAATAAAAAAATTAATGAGGCTATCTGAATTCATTACAACCAATAGAAGGAATATGATTGCTGATAAAACCAGACCGATTGTCCAGGCAAACTTTTTTTGGGCAGCCCCCACATATTCAGGTGTTTGATTGCTGACAATTAAACGCCCGATTATTAATAAAGGAGAATATTTAGGGCTAATAAATATGCGTACAATGAAATCTGCAAGGAAGATCGTGTTGGCATACTTTAGCAGGAGATAATTATCATTAAATACAACCAGTATCCAGGACCAGAACATAACCAAATATAATATTCCTGCCGATGCCCTTATCTCCCGCTCGTTTAAAACAGGGATGTTGTAACCTTCCACGGTTTCCCCAAATTGGGTTACTCTTTTCATTTTTCATTCCTTTCTCTATCATTGTTTTTTTAACTTTTCAATTTTGGAGAGGCGGAGAGTCAACCTCTCCAAAATTCTTGTTAGGTCTTGTTGTTATGTTCCAAAGCAACGAATTTTAAGCCATGCGGTTCAGCATTATCCACGAATGAGCCGTATGCCGGTGACAATCAGCCAGACAAGCCACGTAGCTAGGCCCAGAACCCCGACGAACAACAGTGGCGACCCATTCGCGATGGCGAGGTTTCCGGCCCCGGCCAAGATGGGCAAGCTGCCGCCCGCCACGCCTAACAGCCGCTGCCACGGTTGCGTCAAACCGCTGGCGTGAGTGGACAACGCCGCGCCGATGAAGGTCGCCCCGAGCGCGGGCAGCGCGAGCGCGAATGCCGCAGCATGGAGCTGCCACATCAGCTCGAAGGCAGGGTTTGGCTCGGACTGGCCATCCGCGGCGAGCACGACCGCGATGTGCGTGGCAATGGTGAGGGCGAATAACGCCGAGAGCGTCGCTCCGGCTGCTACCGCGAGCCGCGACC
>Ga0137459_1000863_pt1 | contig 10221 bp, 6 predicted proteins | sample EasRivERMGT700_2_FD_104908 | JGI IMG/M metagenome (GOLD analysis project Ga0137459, IMG submission 104908) | Soil microbial communities from meander-bound floodplain in the East River, Colorado, USA - East River MetaG ERMGT700_2 | ecosystem: Environmental > Terrestrial > Soil > Floodplain ... | reverse complement strand
CCCGAGCACAAACGCCGCATCATGACCTTTTACAGATCCATGATCCAGCGTCACATGTACGCCACCGGCAAAAAATATTACGTGGCGAAGAATCCCGCCTTTAGCGCCAAGATCGAAACGCTGGTGGAATTCTTCCCCGAAGCCCGCATTATTTATCTCGCGCGCAACCCGTTGGACATGCTCCCCTCGACCGTATCGTGGATCAACTATGCGCGACGTCAATTCACCGACCCCAAAGAGAAGTGGCTCTATCTGGATGAGATCGTGGACATGACCCAACACTGGTATCGTCATCCGCTCCAATATCTGGACGCGCATCCTTCCCCCCGCAACCTGATCCTGAACTACGATGATCTGATCCAACGCCCCGAAGCGGTCCTACGTGCGTTCTATGAGCAATTCGGCTACCCCGATAAACCCGGCTTGGAAATTATCGTGGACGAAGCTGTGAAGGAAACTATGTCCTTCAACAGTGATCATGTTTATTCTTATGAAGAGATGGGCTTCACACGGCAACAGATCGTTGAGCTCTATCCCGAAATATTTGAGCGGTTTGGGTTCGAGAAACGTGAGCCCCTACATTCCAACGCGGAAAAACATTCCGCACAGATCCCTGCAACGGATTAAATGAATTGCCCGAAGGAAAACCTTCGGGCAATTTTTTATTCTGAAGACTTCTTCGTCCGTGTCGCTGGCTTCTTTTTCGGAGCCGGCGTTTTTGTTGTCGTTTTACTGGCTGAGGCTTTCTTCACCTCAACCGATTTGGTTGCTGCTTTGGAAACCTTCTTCACACGCGGAGCTATCGGCTCTTCAATAAATTCTTCCGTCTCCGCTTGCGGCTTCGGCTGGGTGGAGATCTGATATTCTTCTTCCCAGTCTTCAGCGACTTGAAGATTGATCGCTTTATAGCGTGCCATCAACAAGATCGCACCCGTGATCGCCATCAATCCAGAAACAATTGCTGAATAACTAATACCCAGATCGGCGATCTTGGGTTGATCAGGGCGGAAGAATTCGATCCATGCCCGCCCGATCCCAGCCAGCAACAACCAGCCGGCAAAGATCGTACCGGGTTTGATCTCTTCTTCATAACGACGCCAGATCCAGAGCAATAAACCTGCCGCGGCAAAGTTCCACAACATTTCGTAGGCAAAGGTCGGGTGGAAGCGGGTCGTCTCAACGGGATACTTGATCAGATCCTGGAATTGGACCAGGCGATGTTGTGCACTAATGGGAATACCCCACGGCAGAGTCGTTGGCGGTCCATATAATTCCTGATTAATGAAGTTGGCAATACGCCCTATCGCCTGACCGACCAACATGGCTGGTCCAGCTGCATCCAGAAAAAGCCAGGCATCCAGCTTGTTCTTGTTGAGGTAAAAAATCAGCGTAGCGCCGCCCAATAACAGGCCGCCAAAAATATGCAAGCCGCCATTCCACACCTTGAATATTTCTGCAGGGTCATTGGCATAGCGGGTATCACCGCCGAGGGTGGCATTGATCACGAACCATAAGCGTGCGCCCAAAATGCCGATGGGCAAGACCCAGATCAACGCATCCCAGATCGTATCGCTGTTTTCACCTTTGCGCTTGAGCACACGTTCAACCATCAATGAACCAACGATCACGCCCAACATAACAATTACGCCATACCAACGCAGGGAAAATCCGCCAATTGTAAAGATCACAGGATCTATCATGTACACCTCTGGAAAGTTATTTTCAGGCATTATAACATTCAAGGACAGGTGAGGCGGCGGGCAGCCATGGATACAGATAATAAAGAGAGAAAACCATTTATTACATCCATAACTTTGTTTTTGTGACATTTTTCACATCATGAATTAAGCTTATATGCTTACAATCGGAGTCAACGTTTACTTTTAGTGTAATGGTTTTATAGGATACCCAACATGCTCAAGATCAATCGCCAAACCGATTATGCCGTCCGTGTCGTGCTTGCCCTTGCCAAACGTGGTGAGGATATTCGTCTTTCAACTGCGGAAATCCAGCAAGAGATGTTGATCCCCCCAGCATTGATGACTCGCATTGTTGCACAGCTTGCGCGTGAAGGGTTGGTCAACACCTATCCCGGCCGTGATGGCGGACTGATGCTCCCCCGCCCCGCAGTACAAATCACACTCAAGGATGTGGTGGAAGCGTTCGAGGGGCCAATCCTGCTTTCGGAGTGTTTGCAGGCCAAGGGTGAGGATGATTGCCCGTTCCGTTCCAATTGCCCAGTGCGCTCGAAGTGGGGCCGCGTCCAGGTGGCGATGCTGCGTGAGATGGCGTCCATCACATTTGAAGATCTGGTACAGGAAGCGCTTGGCATTCCCATGGTGATGCCAAGTTTTGTTTAGTTAAATCGTGCACGCGGAGGGGCGTGTACATATTTTTTGAAGGAGAGTCTATGGACCTAGTTACACTTTCTCGATTGCAGTTTGCTCTCACAACTATCTACCACTGGCTGTTCGTACCGTTGACGCTGGGGATGGGTTGGTTTGTGGCGTTCATGCAAACTCGCTATTACCAGACCGGGGACGAAACCTGGCACAAGATGTCCAAGTTCTGGGGTAAATTGTTCCTGATCAACTTCGCCATCGGCGTAGTGACAGGTATTGTGCAGGAATTCCAGTTCGGCATGAACTGGAGTGAATACTCCCGCTATGTCGGTGATATTTTCGGCGCACCACTTGCCATCGAAGCTTTGCTGGCTTTCTTTATGGAATCAACATTCCTGGGCATTTGGGTTTTCGGTGAGGGCCGTGTTCCCCAAAAAGTTCATCTCGCTTCGATCTGGCTGGTTGCGATCGGCTCGAATCTTTCTGCGTTGTGGATTTTGCTCGCAAACGGCTGGATGCAACACCCTGTTGGTTATGTGATCAACGAAGCCAACGGTCGTGCAGAATTGGTGAACTTCTTTGCACTTATCAGCAACCCCCGCGGCTGGATCTTCTTCTGGCATACGATCTCTGATGGGGTGCTCATGGCGGCTATGATGCTCATAGCAGTCAGCGGTTATCATATTTTCCGCAAACAGAATGTCGATCTCTTCAAACGCTCTTTTGTGATTGGCTCTGTGGTTGGCTTGATCGCCGGGGTGTTGGTCTTTCTCGGCGGGCACACCATGGGGCAATACATGTATGAAACCCAGCCAATGAAATTCGCAGCCATCGAAGCACATTGGGAAACATCCCAACCTGCGGACTTTTCGATCATCACGATCGGCGATCTCAGCGGCAAACGCGAGGTCTGGTCGTGGCGCATGCCCGCAGTATTAAGTTTTCTGGCCTGTAATAACTTCGATTGCAAAGTGACAGGCGTCTATGATATTCAGGCGGAGTATGAAGCTGCCTACGGACCCGGTGATTACATCCCATTGATGGTCGTCACTTACTGGACCTTCCGCATCATGATGACCTTCGGCTTTATCATGATGGGCATTACTGCCTACTTCGTTTGGGCAAATCTGCGTGGCGACATCACCAAAGCCAAATGGATGAAATGGACGCCGGCCCTGCTTATTCTCCCGTATCTCGCGAACGCCAGTGGCTGGATCCTGACCGAAATGGGACGCCAACCCTGGATCGTTCAAGGTCTACTTAAAGTGCAGGATGGCGTTTCGCCAAATCTCACCACCGTTGATCTGCTCATCTCGTTGATCGGTTACACCGTTGTCTATGGCTCACTTGCGGTGGCGATGGTCAAGCTCATGCTCAAGTACGCCAAAGCTGGACCTGATGCCGCCATGCACGAATCTGTTGACGTTGCTCCCACCCTCGTTGGTGCGGACGATTAAGTACGGAGAATCAATATGTCATACGAATTTCTTCAAACACTCTGGTTTATTCTGATCGCTGTCCTTTGGATCGGCTTCTTCTTCCTGGAAGGTTTCGATTTTGGCGTGGGCATGCTCCTGCCCTTCCTCGGTAAAAAAGATGAGGAACGCCGCGCCATTATCAATTCCATCGGTTCCGTCTGGGATGGCAATGAAGTCTGGCTGCTCACCGCCGGCGGCGCGACCTTTGCGGCTTTCCCGCACTGGTACGCCACCATGTTCAGCGGTTTCTATCTCGCCCTATTCCTGTTGTTGGTCGGTTTGATCTTGCGCGGTATCTCATTTGAATATCGTTCCAAGGACGCCGCCCCTGCCTGGCGCAACCGTTTCGACTGGATGATCGCAATTGGTTCATTCATGTCCGCTCTGTTGCTCGGCGCAGCTTTTGCCAACCTGGCGCGCGGTGTACCGATCAATGCAGATATGATGTTCACAGGCAATCTATTCACCCTGCTCAACCCTTACGGGTTACTCGGCGGTTTGACCACCGTTGCCATCTTCCTGCTCCACGGCGCAAATTTCCTCGGGCTCAAACTCGAAGGTGAACTCCGCGAACGCGTGAATGCCTTTGCAAAGAAGCTCTGGGTTGTGACTACTGTCCTCTACATCGCTCTCGGCGTCTTTACTTATGCGGCTGGTTTCTGGGCACGCGGCATTGTCAACCCTGGCATCGTCCCGATCGCTGCGGTAACAGTCCTGTTGGTCGCTGGCTATTTCATCAATCAAAAGATGGAAGGCTGGTCGTTCATCATGGTGGCACTCAACATCGTGTTGACCCAGGTCACATTCTTCTCCATGACCTTCCCCAACGTAATGCTCTCCACCACCAATCCGGCATATAGCCTCACCATCTATAACGCATCATCATCACAATACACGCTGACGGTCATGTCCATCGTCGCTTTGATCTTCGTCCCGATCGTGCTCGCCTATCAAGGCTGGACATACTACATGTTCCGAAAACGCATCAGCAGTGACAAGAAAGAATTGGTCTACTAATTTGGAATCCAGAAGCAAGCTTCTGGGGTTTTGGACAGTAAGTTGTCCAATTCCAAAACAACAAGGCTTGGAAGGTTGACTGGGTTATACTCTCATCAACCTTCCAACTTTTTAACTTGAAATCTGGAACTTGACACCTGAAACTTAGATATGCATCGCAGACTCCTGACTCTTACCCGTGACACGCGCTTCGCACTCCTCTTAACGATTCTTTCTGGACTTGTAGCTGGTCTGTTGACGATAGGCCAAGCCTCCCTCGTCAGCAGCACTGTTAATGGAGTCTTCCTTGAGGGGCAGACTCTTAATGAGGTGTTCAACTGGCTGAAGTTAATTCTTTTTGTCATCGCTGGGCGCGCCTTGTTGACCTGGGTCAACGAAGTCAGCGCAAACGCCGTTGCCGTAAAGATCAAAACTGACCTGCGCGAACGACTCTTCAACCACATCCTAAATCTTGGTCCCGCCTACACACGTGGACAACGCACCGGCGAGCTGACCACAGCCGCCATCGAAGGTATCGAAGCGCTGGATGCCTATTACAGTCAATATCTCCCTCAACTCGTTATTTCAACACTGGTCCCCATCAGCATCCTCATCTTCGTCTTCCCCATGGATTTGTTATCGGGAATCATCTTGCTCGTCACTGCGCCGCTGATTCCCTTTTTCATGATCATGATCGGCAAAGGCGCCGAGATCGTTACCAAACAACAATACGAAACACTCTCGCGTTTGTCCGCACACTTCCTCGATAGTCTTCAGGGACTAACCACCCTCAAACTTTTCGGGCGCGGCAAGGCACATGCAAAAAATATCGAGAAAGTCAGCAACCAATTCCGTGATCGGACCCTTGAGGTTCTGCGTATTACCTTCCTCTCCGCACTTGCACTTGAATTGTTAGCCACATTGAGCACAGCCGTTATCGCCGTCGAGATCGGCTTCCGCCTGTTATACGCCAAGATGGAATTCCGTGAAGCCTTCTTCCTACTCATCCTTGCGCCAGAATTCTACATGCCGTTGCGCATGCTCGGCGCCCGCTTCCATGCTGGTATGTCTGGCACAACTGCGGCGAAAAAGATATTTGAGATTTTGGATATACCAACATCAGAGTCAAAAGTCACAAGTCAAACGTCACAGGTTTCCGACCTTCGACCTTTGACCTTTGACCTGAAACTGGAAAATGTATCCTTCACCTACCCCGATGAAACCACACCCGCACTTGAAAACATCAACTTAAAAGTTCAGGCCGGGCAACACATCGCCCTTGTTGGCAAAACCGGCGCAGGGAAATCGACACTCGTCAATCTTTTACTTCGCTTCATCCAACCCACTTCAGGTCAAATAATTATTCATCCTTCATCCTTCATCACTCATCATTCCATTTCCTGGGTTCCACAACGACCGCATTTATTTCACGACACTTTTTCAGCCAATATTCGACTCGGCAAACCCGATGCAACTTATGAAGAAGTCATCGAGGCTGCTAAAGCCGCTCATCTGCATGAATTCATTGAAACGCTTCCCAATAAATATGAAACGATCATCGGCGAAAGCGGCGCCCGCCTCAGCGGTGGACAGGCGCAACGTCTCGCACTGGCACGTGCCTTTCTGAAGAATGCACCGCTGCTCATCCTCGATGAACCCACCTCCAGTCTTGATCCTGAAACCGAATCCCTGCTCGAAGAATCTACGCGCCGTCTCATGCAGGGACGCACCGTCATCACCATCGCGCATCGCCTCAACACCATCTTCAAAGCCGATCAGATCATCGTGCTTGAGGCAGGTCACATCGTTGAACAGGGACCGCATCGTGAACTAATGAATCAAAATGCCATGTATGCGAGCATGGTTAAAACATACGAAGTGCCTGAGTCTAACGTCAAAAGTCAAAAGTCAGCTACTTCTGACCTTCGACATTCGACCTTCGACATTCAACCAATTACCAATCCCCAATTACCAATTACCAACGCGCAACCAACACCTATCATTTGGCGACTATTGCAATTCCTCAACGGCTCATGGAATTGGGTTGCACTATCCATTCTACTCAGCACCCTCACCATCGGCTCCAGCGTCGCACTCATCGGCACATCCGCGTGGCTCATCTCCACCGCCGGGCTTCATCCCTCCATTGCTGATCTTGGCGTATCGGTGGTTGGCGTGCGCTTCTTCGGCATCAGCCGCGGCGTCTTCCGATATCTCGAGCGCCTCGTTTCACACGACGTAACCTTCCGTTTGCTTGCCCGTTTGCGCGTTTGGTTCTATGAAAAGCTTGAGCCCCTCGCCCCCGCCCGCCTGATGGAATACAAAAGCGGAGACCTGTTGGCGCGTGTCATCGGTGATGTAGAAACTTTGGAAAATTTCTACGTCCGCGTTGTCTCGCCAGCATTGACCGCTATACTCGTTGGACTCATCGTAGCCATCTTCTTCGCATCTTTCTACCCGCTCATTGCCATAGTCCTGATTGGCTTCTTCCTCACTTTAGGTTTGATCCTGCCACTCCTCTCCCAGATCGTCAGCCGCAAACCCGGGCAACGACTCATCACCCAACGCGCTGAGATCCAATCCCAACTTGTAGATGGCATCCAGGGTCTTGCTGACCTGCTGGCATTTGGTCGCGGCAAAGATCGTGCCAAGCAAATTGCTTCGACCGGCATCCAATACGGTTCAACGCAAAAACAAATGGCGCGCATCAGCGGAGTCCATTCGGGGCTTTCCGCATTATTCACCAATCTCGCTTTATGGCTGATGCTTGTGTTGGTTATCCCACAAGTGACCGCAGGCAATATCAAAGGTGTAATGCTTGGCACATTTGCATTGATGACATTCGCATCCTTTGAAGCCGTCAATCCGCTGCCGCTTGCCGCGCAAATGTGGAACTCCTCACGCGAAGCCGCAAGAAGATTATTTGAAGTTGTAGATGCGGAGCCGGTTGTAAAAGACGATATTCGAGATTCGATAGTAGAGATTCGATCATCGAGTATCGAATTATTGAATCTCACATTCTCCTATCCCAACCAAACCACGCCCGCATTAAAAGATATCTCCTTCACTCTTCCACAAGGCAAGTCCATTGCCATCGTTGGACCCAGCGGCGCAGGCAAGAGTACCATTGCCAATCTATTGCTCAGATTCTGGGAATATGAATCGGGAGAAATAAGCTTGGGCGGCGAGTCGCTCAAGTCGCTGAATCAGGATGAAGTCCGGAAGAGATGCGCACTCGTCTCACAGAATAGTTTCTTCTTCAATACCAGCATCCGCGAGAATTTGCGGCTGGCACGTCCATCCATGAGCCAGGAGGAAATGGAATCCGCCGCGCGCGCTGCACAGATCCATGACTTGATCGCCGGTTTGCCGAAAGGCTATGATACGTTTATTGGCGAACAGGGACTCAGGTTCTCCGGCGGCGAACGACAGAGGCTGGCGATCGCAAGGATGTTGTTGAAAAATGCGCCGATCCTAATCTTCGACGAGCCTACCGCCAACCTCGACCCGCTCACCGAGAAGCAGGTGCTGGAAACGCTTTTCAGCGTGATGCGTGGTAGAACAGCCCTGCTCATTACGCACCGCCTGGTTGGGCTTGAAAATATGGATGAGATCCTGGTTCTGGAAAATGGCAGGCTCAACCAACGCGGCACGCATCATGAATTATTGGGCCAGGGAGGTTTGTATCAACGGCTATGGGATCTGCAAAATCAAATTTTGACAGACGACTTAAACAGGTAAAATTATTTTGTGCGTACGTTTGAACAACACATCTTCATTGACCGCCGCAAGGCTGAAATCTATGACCATATCGCGGAACCGATCAACATGATCGGGCTTCAGCCTTTGCTGACGACCATTGATGTCATGAAGGAACAGATGGATGAAAACGGGATCACCCTGCGTCCGTTCTATACTGTTTTGAACGGGTAAGTAAATTGAGGCTTTGTCTTCGATCAAGCCGTAAAAGCCCAGCGTGCTCTTCTGACAAATTTGAAAGTTCGGCTTGAAAAGAATTGAACCGCTTGTGCTTGCATCGCCTCATTGAACATGCTATAATCTATGAAAATCCCCGCATACTTACAAACTCATTGATTGCGCAATCCGCATGTACGGCAATTCAACCTGCACGGGTTCCGCGTAAGCCGAATTTGAACGAAACTCCTCACTCACGCACAAACTAAGGGACTCCCCCAGCCTGCCCTTTTGGGTTCTGCTGGTTAGATCGACATTCCATCATTCCACCACTAAACGAGAAACGAAACATGAAAATACTTGAACTTGAGAACGAACCTCTTTCCAAACTGCGCGGCATGGCGAAGACCCTCAATATTCCCAACGCCAATCGCCTAAAGAAAGAGACGCTTGCCATGATGATCCGCGAGGCGGAGGCGCAAAAAGAAGGCATTGAGTTGCGCGGCGGTATCCTGGAGATCATGAGCGAAGGCATCGGCTTCCTGCGTGCCACAAACTACAGGATCAGCGACCAGGATGTGTACGTCTCGCAGGCACAATTGAGACGACACGACCTGCGGGCAGGCGATCTGGTGATTGGTCAGGTACGTCCGCCGCGCGAAAGTGAAAGACATTTTGGACTGCTCAAGGTTGAATCGATCAATGGCGTGGACCCTGAAGAAGCCTCCCGCCGCCCGGTTTTCGAAAACTTAACCCCCATATTCCCTGAAAAAAGATTTGATTTAGAGACTGACCATGATACTTTAGCTCCGCGTTTGATCAACCTGATCGCCCCCATCGGTCGCGGACAACGTGGTTTGATCGTTTCACCACCCAAGGCGGGAAAAACTACAATTCTCAAGCAAATTGCGAATTCAATTTCAACCAAATATCCTGATGTACATTTGATCGTAGCCCTCATCGGCGAACGTCCCGAAGAAGTGACCGATATGGACCGCTCCGTGGACGCCGAAGTGGTGGCTTCCACCTTCGATGAACCGGTGACATCCCACGTCCGCACGGCGGAACTGGCATTAGATAGAGCTAAGAGATTGGTGGAGATCGGTCGCCACGTGGTAATCTTGATGGACTCGATCACACGTCTCGCGCGTGCGTACAACCTGGTTGTGAACCCCTCTGGGCGCACACTCTCGGGTGGTATGGATCCTTCCGCTTTGTACCCACCCAAGCGTTTCTTTGGCGCGGCGCGTAATATTGAAGAAGGCGGCTCGCTGACCATTATCGCGACCTGCCTTGTAGATACCGGCTCCCGTCTTGATGATGTGGTGTACGAAGAATTCAAAGGCACCGGCAATATGGAGTTGATTCTTTCACGCAAACTACAGGAACGCCGCATCTTCCCCGCCGTGGATATCGAACGCTCATCCACCCGCCGCGAAGACCTCTTGCTGGGACCTGACCTGTTACAGCGCGTTTGGTTGATGCGCCGT
>Ga0137459_1000862_pt1 | contig 10228 bp, 6 predicted proteins | sample EasRivERMGT700_2_FD_104908 | JGI IMG/M metagenome (GOLD analysis project Ga0137459, IMG submission 104908) | Soil microbial communities from meander-bound floodplain in the East River, Colorado, USA - East River MetaG ERMGT700_2 | ecosystem: Environmental > Terrestrial > Soil > Floodplain ... | reverse complement strand
GTGAACGGCTTGGGCAGGTAGTCGACCGCGCCGCGCTTGATCGCCTCGACCGCCGTGTCGATCGTCGCGTACGCCGTGATCACGACGATCGCGAGCCCCGGGCGGGCCGCGACCAGGCGCGGCAAGAGCGCCATGCCGTCCTGGGCGCCCAACCGGAGGTCCAGGAACGCCAGCTCGAACGGCGTGCGCTCCACCGCCGCCAGCGCCGCCTCGCTCGTGCTCGCGCCGGTCACCACGCAGCCGATGGCCTCGAGGCACATCGTCAGGGTCGCGCGGATGTTCTTCTCGTCATCGACGACGAGCACCTGCGAGCCGGTTCGCGCGGTCATGCGCGCAGTATTCCACGCCCCCGCGGGCGCGGCGATCGCGTCACTGGTTGGCCGGCTGCGCGGCGACGAAGCTCGCGATGTGCTGCGTGTAGTCGTTGTTGGCGATCGGCATGGTCCCGCGGGTCCCGGCGAGCGGGCCGATGATGAACGTCTGGGTCGAGGGAACTCCGGCGTTGGCGTAGGCCGTGATGTCGGTGTCGGCGTTGCCGTAGGCGGCGACCACGTTCCACTGGAAGTCGTTGACCATGCGCTTCATCCACAGCGTCTTGTACACGTCGGCCAGGGCACCGTTCTCCGTGATCATCGGTCCGTCGGGGAACCCGAGATCGGCGAGCCAGCCGCGGCTCTCGGGGCGCAAGACATGCGTGCGCGCGGTGAGGTAGATGACCGGGTAGCCCTTCATCGCCCATGCCTGCGTCAGGCGGTCGGCGGCGGTCATCATCATAGGGACGTAGGTGGGGTCGCTGATCTGCGTGATGATCTGGTTGTCGTCCGTGGTCAGCGTGCCGTCGATGTCGGTGACGATCACCTTGGCGCCGGGGGGGAGCAGGTAGTCGAAGTGCTCGGCGCAGCTGCCGTCCGCTTCGAGCATCGCGTAGACCGGACGGCCGTTCGGCGCGACGAACCCGGTGGCGGGCAGATCGTATGAACCGTCGGCGCCGGTCTTGGCCGTCCCGACCGACTGCCACGCGGCCTTGTCGGTGTCGTAGTACCAGAGGCTGACGTTCTCGCCGGACAGCGGCTTGGCGAACAGGCCCTCGGTCGGCGCGGTCCGGGCCTTCGCGCCGTGGTAGGCGACGGCCGCCGCGCTCGGGGGCTGATCGTCCGCCAGGTAGATCGAGGCGATCAGCCCTCCGGGGTTGCCGAGCGTGTCGGACGCCTCGTCCTTGCTACGCGGATACTCGGCGGAGAGCGTCTTGTTGGTCGACTTCTGGAAGCCGCTCGAGGCGAGCCGGAACGGGAGCGCGCCGGGGAACGGGCATTGCAGCGAGGTGTCCTTGGTCAGCGCGGGCTCCGGATCGGAGCAAGCGGCGATCAACGCCAGGGCGGGCAGCAGGTGTCGCATGCCCGGAGTATCGCCGAACCGCCGGCGCACACAACCCGCCCTCGGAGCCGCGTACGGCTCCTGCACGACGCAGTTGTTGGCCGAGCTCGAGAGCTCGGTCTGGACGACGTAGGTCACGCCGTCGCTGCCAACGGTCGTACCTGCTGAGCGGTGCAGATATCGCCGATCTCGCCGAACGCCCGGTCGTACCACGCCAGCGGCGGGGCAAACGTCGTCGCCAGGCCGGCGGCCGGATCGGTGGTCGCCTCGACGAGCTCGTGCGATGCCACCGAGTCCATGTTGCTGACGCGCGACGCATGGTGACCGCTTTGCAAAAGGCATTGATGTTCGCCTGGAACTGCGTGTTCGCATTCCAGACGTACCTCCTATCTACTCAAGTGAATGTCGGCAACGCACGCTGGAACACCCGACGCTTCGCAACATGAGCGTCGCTGCGGGATCGCTGCAGCATTTTACGGCGGTCGGCCGGGACCGAGATCCAACCGGCGTGCTGCGCCGACCAAGGAGCCAGCGGGCCCTGGAAGGAACCGCCGCCATGCACGTCGATCTCCGCCGCACGGTCATCTCGCTGCTGTACCGCCCGCTGCTCTGGCTGCTCGATCGGCGATGGCGCGCTACGTGCTATCGCCCGCGGCGAGACAGCAACTAGACAGTACAATACAGCTGTATTTCTGCAGCTGTCGAGGCCGACACTGATCTGTAGTTTCGGTGCGTGGGAGTGGGCTGAGCGATCTCCCGACTGCTTGCTCCGGCCGCGGCTCCATCACCACGCCACGTTCCGTGCGTACCTGTTGGGCATCGCGCGCCACGTGCTGATCGATCACCTGCGCGGCACGCACCTGCACCACGACCCGGCGGTCTGGGCGGTGGCGGCTCGCCAGCGCCGCGGCGGGAGCTGGGTTGCCTGATCACGCAAGAATCGGCGTGGTGACCCGCGGCAGGACCCATGTAATCACAGTATGTTACGACTGGCGTTGCGCTTGCTGATGTCCGCGGCATGCGGCTGTTTCTCGGTCTTTGCCTCGCCGGCTGCGCCAGCGCGCCCAGCCATTCTCTCGAGCCGGGCCCCAGCGTGGCCCCCGCCTTGGTCGCCGCGCAGGCAGCGCCGGCGGCGCAGGTCCATGCGCCCGCGCTGGAGCAGCCGGGGATCGCGCCCGCCCGCGGCCGCGCGCCCGCCGCCGACGCGCCGTACGGCGACGACGTTCGCTCGGTGCGGTTCGTCAAGACCACGGTCCTGCGCAAGCAGCCGTCGAGCACGGCCGACAAGGTCGGCGTCATCGCCCGGGACGCGCGCGCCCGGGCCGAGCACGCCGCGCCGGCCGGCCATGGCTGCGCGACCCGGTGGATCGAGATCGCGCCGCGCGGGTGGGCCTGCGAGGCCGCGCTGGCGCCGAGCGCCGAGGAGCCGACGCCGCCCCGCGCGGCCTCGCTCGACGACGACGATCCCGGCGATCAACCCACCGTGCCCGGCGTCTACGGCGTGGTCCGCGGCAAGGACGTGCCGGCGTTCGCGAGCCGCGCGGACGCGCGGTCCGGCGAGCACGCCCGGGTGCTGACCGGCGCGACCTCGCCGGACGGCGCGATCGTCGGCGAGCTCGCGCCACGGACCGTGGTCTCGATCGACGAGGACGCCGGCGATGGGGCGTTCGTGCAGGTGGCCGAGGACGGCTGGGTCGCGCGCGCCGATCTGCGGATCGCGCGGCGGACCGCGCCGCCGTCCGGAACCACGGCCGATGACCGGTGGTTCGACGTCGACCTCGACGAGCAGGTCCTGGTCGCCTACGAGGGCGACCGCCCGGTCTACGCCACGCTGGTCTCGACGGGGAAGGTCGCTCACCGGACCCCGACGAGCATCGCGCGCGTCGTCTCGAAGCTCGCGAGCGCCACCATGGTCAGCGAGAAGCGCGAGCGCTACTCGGTCGCCGACGTGCCGTGGACGATGTACTACGATCACGACTTCGCGCTCCACGCGGCGTACTGGCACGACGGGTTCGGCGACCCGCGCAGCCACGGCTGCGTCAACCTCGCCCCGCGCGACGCGCGCGTGCTCTACCAGTGGTCGTCGCCGGATGTCCCACCCGGATGGAGCGCGGTGTACGGCGACGCGGACGCCCCGGGCTCGCTGGTGCGCGTACGCTCGCGCGACGTTCCGGATCCCGCGTTCCGTGGCTATGCACGCGCGCTGCAGGAGCACGCCACGATCACGGCGTCGAAGTGAACACGGGATCGCGGCTCGCCCACGCGCAAGGCCCCTGCGGCGCCGCACAGGGGAAGAAAGGTACGACTTCCACGCCTGCGATCGCGCCGAGCTGCGGCGTTATGCGGCACCTCGCCGGGTGGGATCGATCGCCGACCCGCGATACTAACCCTGTCCGTGCGATCGAGCCCCTCATTGCCGCGACGTTGGCGCCCCGCACTCGACATGCCCCCCGGAGGACCATGCGCTACGAGCAGCTCGAGAAGCTGCTGATGCGGGCGGTGGCGGACGGCGGGTTTGCCGACGAGCTTCGCCGCGCGGGGTCGGCCGCGCGCCTGCGCTACCTGCTGGACGACGAGGAGGAAGAGCTACTCTCGATCTTGCAGCGCGACGGCGGGCTGGCGCTGGAGACCATCCTCCGCGTCGTCCACGCGGCGACCGCAACTGCCATCTTGCAAACGATCGAATCCACGCAGTCACGAGACTAGTCATCACACTACGCTGTTGCTACTTCGTCCGCTGGAGCTCGCTTGTACGTCCTGGGTGTCAATGTCGCAGAGAACCCGTCGGCCTGCCTGATCGCAGGTGACGGCCGCGCGGTCGCGACCTCGGAGCAGCACCAGGATGGTGATCCCGCGGGGATCCGGACCGATCTGCTCGGCCGCGCGTTCTGTCGCGTGCCGGTGCGCGCCGTCGCGGCCTGCCTCGACAGCGTCGGCGTCGAGCTCGACGAGCTCGATCTCGTCGTCTTGTGTGGCGAGGTGGTCCACGCCCCCCGGACCCAGCCGCGCAACCTGAGCGTCGCCGATTGCATGTTGCAGCTCCCGTGGTCGCCACGGTCTCGCATGCACACCATCGACCATCACCTCGCCCACGCGTGCAGCGCGTTCTATCCGTCGGGCTTCGAGCGCGGATCGATCCTCGTCGTCGACCGCGGCGGCTGCGTCGCGCCGCATCACGACGGGGCGCAGGCCGGGTCCGCCGACCTCGCGATCCGGCCGCCGCGGGTGCGGGCCTCGGGCTATCACGCCGACGGTGGGCGGCTGCAGCGGGTGTTCGCCGTCCAGGATCGCCGTGACGTTCCCGGCCGCGACGTGAACTCGCTCGGCGCGATGGCCGAGCTGTTCGCCTCCGCGATCGGCTGCACCGACCTCACCGGCCTCATGGATCTGGCGACCCGCGGCGGCGCGCGGCTGCTCGCCGAGCTCGAGCGCCACGTCGAGCTCACGCCGGGCGGCTACCAGATCTCCCACGCCGTGCAGCCGGAGGGCCTGGCGCTGGCGGGCGGCCTGCTCGCGCAGCGCTTCGACCTGACGGCCGGGGTCGCGGCGCTGGCGTGCGCCGATATGGCGTGGGCCGTCGGCGATCTGCTCGAGCGCGCGGCGACGCACCTGGCGATGGAGCTGGTGGGGCGCACCGGCGGGCGCAAGCTGTGTGTCGCCGGAGACGCGGCGGTGCACGGCCTGGCGCGCCTCGATACGCGCCGCAACCCGTGGCTCGATCAGCTCTACGTCCCGCCCGCGCCCGGTGAGGCGGGCACCGCCGTCGGCGCCGCGCTGTTCGGGTGGTGCGACATCCTCGGCCTGCCGCCGCCCTGCGAGCTCGAGAACGCGTTTCGTGGCCGGCCGTATGGCGACGCCGAGGTCGTCGCGGCGCTCGAGGCGCACGGCGCGAGGCCCTGGTTGATCTCGCGGCCGGACCGGGTGCTCGACGAGGTCGCCGACCTGCTCGCCGGCGGCGCGCTCGTGGCCTGGTTCGACGGCGGCGCCGAGCTCGGCGAGCCGCTGGATCGCCGCTGCGTGCTCGCGAGCCCGCGCTGCGTGCCGCTGGCGCCGCGGCTCGACGCCGGCTTGCTGCGGGAATCGTTCCGCGCGTTGACCGCGGTGGTGCTCGCCGAGGACGCCGAGGACTACTTCGAGCTCGGCGGGTGGTCGCCGTTCGCCCACCGGGTGGCGCGCGTGATCCGCGATCGCACGCGGGACATCCCGCTCGTGGTGCGCAGCGACGGCACCAGCCGGGTCCAGACGGTGGACAGCTGGCGGGCGCCGCGCCTGCACGACCTGCTCCAGCGGTTCCAGCGCCGCGCCGGGACGGCCGTGCTCGCCTCGGCGCCGCTGCGCGAGACCGGCGGCCCGCCGGTCGAGAGCCCGCGCGACGCGCTGCGCCTGTGGGACCGCGCCGGGCTCGACGCCATCTTCCTCCAGGGCCACCTGCTCGTGCGCTCGACAGACCGGCCGGCGCCCGGCGACGAATCCTGACCGGACCTGCGCGGACCACGTTCCGGACCAACCTCATCATGCGCCAGGTCGACGACCGCCCATGGCGTCGACCAAGCTCCGCCCGTAGGGCCGATCGGCTGTCAGTCCTCGAACACCGCGGCGAGCGAATCGGCGGTCAGCAGGCGCTGAAGATAGCGATCGAGCTCCTTGGGCGTCGCTCCCCGCAGCCGGGCCTCGTAGGTTGCGTTGAGGGTCTGGAACTTGATGACGAGCAGGCTGCGCAACGTGTCGATGCGCCCTTTCTTGAGACCTTTCTTGACACCTTCTTGTGAAGATATTCGGCGATGGTCATGGCTACTTTCTCGCTGCGGATGCCTAGCGCACGGATCTTGGCACGAAGTCTGTCCAGGTACATCGGGTCGATCACCTGGAACATGTACGTGATCAGCACTTTCAAGCGATCCAGGCCAGGCTGGGTCCGTCCGACCTCGAGCATGGAGGGGATCCAGAGCTCGAAGCCATCGAGGAGCCGCGCCGGATCGCGCGCGTCCCGGAGCAACCACAGCGCGAGCTTCGGGAACGCGCCCAGTGGTCGGGCAACCAGGTCGTCGTCGGGCAGCTGCATCAGATCTTCGACGATCATCGAGAATCGCGGTACCAGTCCGGATACCGGCCAGTACCCGGACAAGCAGCACAACAACCACCCACGCATTCAACCCGTTCTGTCGGGGCTCTCCGCGCGACTTCAGAGATCGCGCCATAGGCGCCGGTCGGCGACGACGAGCCCACGACGTCTCGTGCATGCACGCAGACGCGTGATGCGGCGACGAGCCGAGGCACCGATCAGCACTTCGCCGAGGGTACCTCGCGGGTGGAGATCGTCGCGCCACCCTTCTTCCAGCCCTCTCGCAAGAGCCACGTCCTGGGCTGGTACACGACGAGCGGGTCGTAGGTCTCGGGGCCGCGCCACAAGAACGGCTCCTCCTCATACGGCGCGTACTCTGCCCAGCCCGGAAACATCGCGGCGGTCGAGAACCAGTCGATCTTCCATCCGCTCATCGGCAGGGCGCGGTCCTCCTCGTGTTTTCTCCAGTTACACAAGATGTAGGACATCGCATGTCGCGCTTGCCGCGGAGAGGTGATGATCTCGGCGTGGTAGCGATCGGGGAACACGGTGCCCCGACGGCGCGGGCCCGGCTTGCCCTTGCTGATCGCGGCGTTGAGGTGTTTGGCGGCCGAGATCTGGAACCCCTGCATGCCCGACGCCAGCGCGGCCTTGCCGTCGGCCTCGACGAGCAGGTGCACATGCGTGCGCTGGATGCTGACATGCACGATGCGGAAGTCCTCGCGCCGGGCCGTGGTGAGCGTGGCTTCGCGGATCGCGCGATAAGTGAACCGGCGGCGCAGGTTGCCGACCGCGCCGATGACCCGCAAGACGACATGTACCGGATGCCGCGCCTTGAGCTCGGGCCGCACCTTGTGCGGTGAACCCGCCCGCCAGCCCTTGGGCTTGCGACCGGCGCCGCGCCGCTTGCCACCGCGCTTCTTGAACAGCACCAGCTGCGCTGGCGGAAGGCGCCGCGTACGCCTGCGACGGACTGCTGGCTCGACGAGCTTCACGTAACCTGGATAGCCACCGAAGGTGACTCAGTCAATTGATTTCGCCGATATTTTCTCAGGAGGGCCGTACCAGCCGATTGCATGAATCCAGCGGGCCTGTAACGATAGATAGATAGAACGATCGGTCGACCCGGATGGCGGCCCCGGGTGCGCCGTTGCGGTGATGTCTTGTCTCGCCCCGAAGGCATGGGCGCGACGCTGGAGCAGCAAATCTACTTGCCCTCGCCGCTGCTCGCCCTGACCGCGAAGCGTCGCGCCTCGGAGCACGGGCCCGCTGTTGCCGCAGCTCGAAGCGCAAAATGACGGCGTCGATCAAGTAGGCGACGTCAGGTCCGGGTCGAGCGTGCGGTGATGAGCTCGTCGCTGCAGGAGATCGCGGTCCTGGCCTTGTCCGCGGTGTTCGTGACCAGCGTGTACTCGACAACCGGATCCCTCGAACCTGCCACAGCACGCCGTGCACCGAGAGTCCCTCCAGCTCCATCGTGTACTCGACAGCCGGATCCCTCGAACCTGCCGCGGAAGATCACCCCCCGGCCTGTGACCGGCGCTCGGCCCGTGACCTGCGCGCGGCAGCAGCTTTCGCGGGTCCAACGCGCAGCTCACCGGCCTCGTCCTCGCCGCTCACAGCCCTGATGCTCGAGCCCACGCCGCCTTCCGGAGATTTTTGAAGGAGAGAGATCTCGGACATGAGGTGCTGCTGGATCGGCTTGTGCCGCCACCGTTCGTCCACAGCCGCTCGTGCATGCGAAGGATGTTGTGCTCCAGCTCGTGTCCGTACTGCTCCTTCATGATGCATCGTTGCCGACCGCAGCCTCATCGATGAGGTGCAACAGGGCCGGCCGCCGCCGTTCTCCGATCGGTGGGAGCCGTAGGGTCATCCGGAAGCCACCCCTGGCCGCGTCAACGCGCAGCGTAGCGACGCGGGCTGGGTCACCGACCGAAATAGATTCCCAGGCCGGGTGGTGGGTCGTCGGTCGGTCGTGGGGATGGCACCGACGGTCATCGTGATACGGCGGTCGACAGATGAGGGAGGGACCCAGCCCCGCGTCGCGAGCGCGCGTGTGGGCGTTCTCCCGCAGGTCGGCGATGGCAAGGACGGGCCCACACGAGGGCGCCCTGCGCGCGATCATCGCGGAAGGTTGGCCGTCAGTCGGTCACGCCGTGCTTGCGCAGCACGCGCCAGACCTTCTGCGGCGTGATCGGGATGTCGAGGTGGCGGACGCCCAGGTGCCACATCGCGTCGACGATCGCGTTGGCGATCGCCGGCGGCGCGCCGACCGTCGGGGACTCGCCGACGCCCTTGGCGCCGAGCGGGTGATGCGGCGAGGGCGTGATCGTCTTGCCGAGCTCCCACTTCGGTGACTCGACCGCGGTCGGGACCAGGTAGTCGGCGAGCGTGCCGGTGAGGTTCTGGCCGTTGTCGTCGTAGACGATCTCCTCGAACATCGCCGGCGCCAGGCCCATCGTGAGCCCGCCCTCGATCTGGCCCTCGACGATCATCGGGTTGATGATGTGGCCGCAGTCGTCGACCGCGACGAACCGGCGGATCTTGATCTCGCCGGTGCCGCGATCGAGATCGACGACGCAGATGTAGCTGCCGAACGGGAACGTCAGGTTCGGCGGATCGTAGTAGTCGGTGGCCTCGAGCCCCGCCTCCATGCCCGGCGGGTGGTTGGTGTACGCGGCAAATGCAATCTCCTGGATCGACTTCTTCTTGTCGGGCGAGCCCTTGACCCGGAAGCTGTCGACGTTCCATTCGAGATCGTCCTCGCCGACCTCGAGCAGGTGCGCCGCGATCTTCTTGGCCTTCGCCTTGATCTTGCGCGCCGCCATCGCCGCGGCGGCACCGGCGGTCGGCGTCGAGCGGCTCGCGTAGGTGCCCAGGCCATACGGCGCGGTGTCGGTGTCGCCCTCCTCGACCTGGACGTCGGCGGCCGGTAGCCCGAGCTCCTCGGCGACGATCTGCGCGTAGGTGGTCTCGTGGCCCTGGCCCTGCGACTTGGTGCCGAACCGCGCCATCGCCTTGCCGGTCGGGTGGATCCGGATCTCGGCCGAATCGAACATCTTGATCCCGAGGATGTCGTAGTCGCGCGACGGCCCGGCGCCGACGACCTCGGTGAAGCTCGAGATCCCGATGCCCATCAGCTCGCCCCGCGCGCGCTTCTCGAGCTGCTCCTTGCGGAGCGCGCGGTAGTCGATCATCGTCATCGCCTTGTCGAGCGCGGCCTGGTAGTTGCCGCTGTCGTACTCCCAGCCGGTCGGTGACTTGTACGGGAACTGGTCGGGGCGGATGAAGTTCTTGAGCCGGAAGTCGGCCGGGTCTTCGCCGAGCTGGTGGGCGAGGATATCGACCATGCGCTCGATCATGTGCACCGCCTCGGTCACGCGGAACGAGCAGCGGTAGGCGACGCCGCCGGGCGGCTTGTTGGTGTAGACGCCGTCGACGGTGACGTGCGCGGCCTTCATGTCGTACGAGCCGGTGCAGATGCTGTACAGCCCCGCCGGGAACTTCGACGGGTTGGCGGCGGCGTCGGCGGCGCCGCAGTCCGACAGCGTGTGGACCTGGAGGCCGATGATCTTGCCGGCCTTGTCGGCGGCGAGCCGGGCCTTGATGTGGTAATCGCGCGCGAAGCTGTCGGCCTGCAGGTTCTCGCTGCGGTCCTCGATCCACTTGACCGGCCGGCCGAGCACCAGGCTCGCGACCGCGCAGCACACGTAGCCCGGGTAGACCGGCACCTTGCCGCCGAACCCGCCGCCGATGTCCGGCGAGATGATCTGGATCATGTGCTCGGGCAGC
>Ga0137459_1000859_pt1 | contig 10240 bp, 14 predicted proteins | sample EasRivERMGT700_2_FD_104908 | JGI IMG/M metagenome (GOLD analysis project Ga0137459, IMG submission 104908) | Soil microbial communities from meander-bound floodplain in the East River, Colorado, USA - East River MetaG ERMGT700_2 | ecosystem: Environmental > Terrestrial > Soil > Floodplain ... | reverse complement strand
CAAGATGAACGCCAAGATCAAGACGTTCACCGGGGAGACGAAGACCCTGAAGCCGTATATCTTCGATGCGAAGGGCAAGAACCTGCCCGTATGCCCCGCGGTGTACGGCGGATCGAAGTTGAAGGTCAACTTCTGCCCGGCAGGATACTACGCCGCCAGTTCCAAACAGGCGGGGGTATCCCTTCGCATGAACGCTGTCCAGATCCTCGAACTCGTCTCTGGTGGAGGCGGGAACGCATCTGGCTACGGCTTCGGAACCGAGGAGGGCTCCTTCGAGGGAGACACCGCCCCGGTAATGCAAGCGGAAGGAAGTTCAGACTTCTAATTGCCGACACCAGATCGTGGCCTGAGATACGGCTACAGATCCGGGCTGGAAGAGAGGGTGGGCCGGCAGATCGAGAAAGCCGGCCACCCCGTCCAGTTCGAAACACTGAAGATAAAGTATGAGCAACCCTCCAAGTCTCGGACGTACACCCCTGATTTCGTTCTACCCAACGGGATCATCATCGAGACCAAGGGGCGGCTGACCACTGAGGACCGTCAGAAGCATCTGTTGATCAAGGAACAAAACCCAGAGATGGACCTCCGCTTCATCTTCACCAACCCCAACAGCAAGATCAACAAAGGCAGCCAGACGTCTTATGCCATGTGGTGCATGCGTCACGGGTTCGATTTCGCCCGTGGCCTGATCCCCACCGAGTGGCTTGGGTAGTCAGGATTGGGAATACATACGACAGCGACGAGCCGAGCGTAAAGCAAGAGCCGTCGAACTCATGGGGGGAGCATGCGCCGACTGCGGTGAAGTATACCCTCCTGAAGTCTACGATTTTCATCACCTTGACCCTGACACCAAGGAAGCCCACCCGGGCAACTTGATGAAAGGGAAGTGGATCACCTTCGAAGAAGAAATCATGAAGTGCGTATTGCTCTGCGCTAACTGCCACCGCATACGACACTATCTACTAAAGCAAGAGGAGAGTGCATGAAGAAACGCACAACCAGACACATCACGATGACACCGCAGAACCAGATGGTCGCGGCAATCCTGGTGAAGAAGGGGGTCATCACCCCCCTCAACGCCATGGTCAACTTCAAGATCACACGGCTCGCGGCGAGGATCTTCGACCTGAGAAAGATCGGGTACAAGATCGACACCGTGATGAAGAAGATCAACAGGACGAGGTACGCCTCCTACCGTCTGATCTCCGCGGCCCGAATCTAATGGGGGTGGCCATCGCGGCAGACGACTTCATCGAACATATGCCTTGTGAGGCATGCGGATCAAGCGATGCCAAAGCGCTCTACGGCGATGGCCACACCTATTGCTTCGCTTGCAAGGCACTCACCCGAGCCACAGGAGACCCCGATGCCATGCCAGCACCGTCCAGGGTGAACTCTGGACTTACTCAGGGGACGTACCAACCCTTGGCTAAGCGTGGAATACGGGAAGAGACCTGCAGGAAATTCGGGTACATGGTCGGCCAGTACGGAGGACGACCGGTACAAATCGCGCCCTACTACCAGGATGGTGAAGTAGTGGCTCAGAAACTGAGGTTCCCAGGCAAAGAGTTCCGGTTTGTTGGTGAAACCGCGGACGTTGGCCTCTTCGGGCAGAACGTCTGGAGATCCCAGGGTAAACGTGTCGTAGTCACGGAGGGGGAGATCGACGCCCTCTCCGTGGCTCAGGCATTCAACAACCGATGGCCCGTAGTGAGTGTCCCGAATGGGGCACAAGGGGCCAAGAAATCGATGGCAAAAAATTTAGAGTGGCTCGAGGGGTACGACGAAGTCGTAATCGCATTCGACAACGACGAACCTGGCAGAGCAGCCGCGAAGGAGTGCGCAGCCCTGTTCACCCCCGGGCGGTGCAAGGTGGCGACCTGGCCCAACGGGATCAAGGATGCCAACGATATGATCCTGGCCAGTCGAGAAGGGGAGATCGCCCCTGTCATCTTCGAGGCCAAGGTCTACCGGCCTGACGGAATCCTGGCTGGCACAGAACTGAAAGCAAAGATCGATGAGTTCCGATTGGGAGGAGGCACCTACTTCTCCTATGACACCCAGCGCCCAGAGCTGGACCGGATGGTCCGAGGGTTACGTAAGGGCGAACTCGTCATGCTCACCGCAGGGACAGGCATCGGCAAGAGCACGGAGGCCGCAGAGTTGGCCTTTGATCTCCTGGTGAGGCACGGCCTGATCATCGGATACGTAGCCCTTGAGGAGAATCCGCTCCGAACCTCCCTGCGGATGATGTCCATTCACTGCAACCGCCCACTCCACCTGGGGCTGGGGGGTATCACCGAGGAGGAATACGAGGAATCCTATGCTACGACGGTCGGCTCAGGTCGCTTTTTTCTTTACGATCATTTCGGTAGTCTCGAGAGCGACAATCTCCTATCCAAACTTAAGTACCTGGCTAATGGCTGTAACTGCGATTTCGTGGTTCTGGACCATATCAGCATTGCTGTTAGCGGTCGTGAAGATGGAGACGAAAGGCGGATCATAGACAACCTGATGACGAACCTCCGCTCCCTGGTGGAGCAGACCGGGGTGGGCGTCATCGCGATATGCCACCTGAAGAAACCTACAGGAAACGCCACCTCCCATGAGGAAGGCGGAAGAGTAACGCTGGATGATCTGCGTGGCTCGGGCTCCATTAAGCAACTCTCCGACACGGTCATCGGGATCGAGCGGGACCAGCAGGACAAAGAGAACGGAGATTATTGCGACCTCCGCGTCCTCAAGTGCAGGTTCACAGGAGAGACGGGTGTGGCCGACAGGCTCCACTACAACAAGCAGACCGGGCGGCTGATCGCCGTCGAGAGGGAGGCCTTGGAGGCCTTCGAACAGGAGATGAAATGATCAGAGTAACCCTCACCGTGGATGGAGTCACGGCCACAATCGCCAACGAACACCCGCTGGAGGGCCCCACGATATCAGAAGTGGGAGACATTCTACGGCAAGCCCTGCTTGGGGTTGGTTTCCATCCAGACAACGTCAAAGACCTGTTCGCAGAGGAGAATTAAATGGGAACCTTCGCCAAGAAGATGCGTAAGCAAACCATTCGAACGCAACTCGCCCAGAGCAAGATGCTGAACACCTACCTGATACAGCGGGTATCCACCCTGATGGATCAGGTCACAGAGCTGACACCCAAGGAAGTGAAGGAGGACGATGCTCCACTTCGATCTTGAAACAGACGGGCTACTGCCCGAAGTAAGTAAGATCCACACCATCACCACCTGCAGAGACAGCATCTTCGCCACCTATGACCCCCAGGATGTCCACCACGGAGTCAACCAGATCCTGGAGGCTGACGCAATCTGCGGCCACAACATCATCGGGTACGACCTGCCAGTCCTGAAGAAACTGACAGGTCGAACCCCCAAGGCCACCACCATACGCGACACCATGGTCATGGCCAGGCTGGCCTACCCCGAGATCAAGGAGGTCGACTTCGCCCTGATGCGGGAAGGCAAACTCCCCGGCAAACTCATAGGCTCCCACTCCCTGAAGGCGTGGGGCTGTCGCCTGGGGGAGCACAAGGGGGACTACACCGGGGGCTGGGAGACGTGGTCGCAAGAGATGAGCGACTACTGCAAGCAGGACGTCAAGGTGGAGACCACCCTGTTCAACAGGATCATAGCTAAGGGTATTCCTGAGGAGGCTCTGTTCCTCGAGCACGCTGTACAGCAGATCATCTACCGTCAGACAGCATACGGATTCCTGTTCGACAAGGAAAAGGCTGAGGCGCTGTACGCCCTCCTGCTCAAGAAGCAGAGGGATCTTCAGAAGGTCCTATCGCTGTCCTTCCCACCGTGGGAAGAGCAGGAGATCTTCATCCCGAAGCGCAACAACAAGACCATGGGATACGTCAAGGACGTACCCTTCGTCAAGCCCAAGACCGTGGAGTTCAACCCCGCCTCCAGGCACCACATCGTGTCCCGCCTTGGAGTCAAGTACGGGTGGAAACCCACGGAGTTCACGGACGGGGGAACCCCCTCCATGGACGAGACCATCCTCAAGGCACTTCCATTCCCAGAGGCAGCAACCCTGGCTGAGTACTTCATGATCCTCAAAAGGATCGGACAGGTGGCAGAGGGCAAGGAAGCGTGGCTGACGCACGTTGCACCAGACGGGCGCATCCATGGGAGCATCAACACCTGCGGTGCCGTAACAAGGAGGATGACCCATTCCCACCCCAACATGGCTCAGGTTCCAAGAGTCGGTTCAGAGTATGGCCTGGAGTGTCGAGGACTTTTCACTGTACCTACTGGACGTGTTCTGGTCGGTGCCGATGCTTCTGGTCTTGAGTTGCGTTGCCTGGCTCACTATATGGCGGCGTATGACGATGGTGCGTATGCACGGCAGTTACTGCAAGGGGATATACATACTGTCAACCAGGAAGCCGCTGGTCTTCCTACCCGTGACAAGGCTAAGACCTTTATCTACGCTTTCCTCTACGGTGCTGGAGACGACAAGATCGGTTCAATCATTGGCAAAGGAGCTGCGGCGGGCCGAGCGATTAAAGCAAAATTCCTGGCGTCACTACCTGCGCTGGCAGACCTTAAGGATGCTGTCGAAAATGCAGTACGTCAAACGGGGGTTCTCAAGTCGCTGGATGGAGCCCCAATGAAAGTAAGGTCGCAACACGCGGCCTTGAACACCCTGCTCCAGGGAGCGGGGGCGATCGTCATGAAGCAAGCCCTGGTACTCCTGGACAGCACCCTCCAGCGGAAGGACTACATCCCCGGCAGAGACTTCGAGTTCGTAGCCAACGTCCATGACGAGTGGCAGATCGAATGCCGGGAGTTATACGCAGACGACATCGGCACCTATGCAACCAAATCAATCACGGAAGCCGGTAACATCCTCAACCTCAGATGCCCGATGGCAGGAGAGTACAAGGTCGGGCGCAATTGGGCAGAGACCCACTAATGGAGAAAGTATGAAACTCTCAATCAAGTTTATGGACCACACCACGTTCATCCCCGCAGGGCACACCGGGTGGACCATGGAAGATAGCATCATCATCATCAACTACCCAGGGTACAACCGGTGCATCCCGTTGTGCCACGTCAAGTTCTACGAGTTCCCAATCAACGAAAGGAGTTCCATCGATGACTGACCCGAACAAGCGAGACCACATCAACCACCCGCGGCACTACACGGCCGGCCGAGTCGAGTGCATCGACTACATCGAGGCCCAGGGCTTCGGGTACCACGAAGGAAACATCGTCAAGTACGTCACCAGGTACAAGTTCAAGAACGGCCTGGACGACCTCAAGAAAGCCGAGTGGTATCTCAAGCGGCTGATCGCGCTCCTCGAGGCGGGGGAGAACGGGCTGGGCGGAGGGCAGGAGGAACCCGTCACGGACGAGGAGGCCATCCAGTACATCCCGTGGATCGACAGCGACCTCAAAGGCACCACTACCGACCCAAAGCGCTGCACCCCCGAGTGTCTGAAGTCGTGCCCTGATGCGTGTGTCGTCAGGCCACCCAAGGAGGACAACGGGTGGGAGGTTGACTGCTCCCAGCCCATCTACATCGATGCCCAGTGCGACCATCCTGAAGAGTCCTTCAGCCAGGAGGAGAAACTCGAGGTAGCCCGTGAGACCCTCAGCGGGATGATCGACTCCTGTCCCGAGGGGTGCGCGAACTTCATCCACAAGACGCACATGAATGGTGCGTGGAGCGTACATTGATGTCCATTCTCTACACCTTCTGGAAGAACGTAGCCGTCCAGCGAGACGTCGAGTGTCGGGACCTGGACGACGAGAACATCCGCCTCCGTCGTCGCGTCAAGGACCTCGAAAGGGAACTCGACCGCTTCAAACAGATCGTTGACAACCTCGACACCCAACGGGAAATCAATCGCATCCATAGGGTCGTATGTAACTGGATAAAAGAGGATCTCAATGGCCAAGCGTAAACAAGCCAAGCACCTCCTGTTCGACGCCGACATAATTCTCCACCGGTTCTCTCACGCCAACCAGGAGAAGTTCGCCTGGGATGGACCGGACGGCCCTGAGGAAACCGTGGTGGATGCCGACGCCGCGAGGGCGGAGGTGCAGGACTTCATCCTCCACGTGTGCGGCCTTAACCGGTGCGATGACTTCCATCTCATTTTTTCTGGGTCGAAGAATTTCCGGTACGAGGTACTCCCGACTTACAAGCACAACCGAAAGGACCTGGTCAAGCCGCTTCTGTTCCCGATCCTGAAGGAGTTCCTCCATGAGAATTATAGGTGTCTTGTCTGGGACCAACTCGAGGGTGACGATGCAATGGGTCTGCTTTCCACGCAGGAGCCAGGTCGACATATCATCTGCTCCATCGACAAGGACATGAAACAAATCCCTGGCGAACACTTCAACTGGTTCACAAACCTCCACACCAAGATCACCAAAGACGAAGGCGACCGGTGGTTCTACACACAGGTCCTGACCGGCGATCCTGGGGACGGGTACTCAGGGATTCCAGGGTGCGGCCCCAAGAAGGCCGCAAAACTTCTGGACGGTGTGTCCAACGGAGACACCTGGCCGATCATCGTGGAGGCCTATGAGGCCGCAGGTCTCACCGAAGAAGATGCAATCCAACAGGCACGAGTTGCACGAATCTTAAGATTTCCTGAATACAACTTCACAACCGGAGAGGTAACCTTATGGAACCCAACACAATCTTCCTGATCGCCCTCGCGTTCTTCAAGGGAGGTACTACGAAGTGGGTAAACCTGGAGGACGTCCAGGGCCGCTATCGATTCATCAAGCGTGAGGGGAAAGCCGCGGCTTAATGCTGTGGACCCCGTATCAGGAGTTCATCTACGTACGTTCATACGCCAGGTGGATTCCTGAACTCAACCGAAGGGAACAGTGGGTTGAAACCGTCGACCGATACGCCGAGTTCTTTGCGTCGAGAGTGCCCCGTCAACTCGATGGAGAGTTCGATGTGGCGATGGATCATGTGTTCCACAGAGAAGTCATGCCTTCGATGCGTTGTCTCTGGAGCGCTGGTCCTGCTCTGGATAACGATAACATCGCTGGCTACAATTGTGCATACACGGCTATCGATTCCGTCAAAGCGTTTTCGGAGATTCTATACATTCTCATGAACGGCGCAGGGGTGGGCTTCTCCACCGAGCGCCAGTATATCAACCAACTGCCGGTAGTCCCAGCAACACTCACCATCAACCCAACCTACACCTACCGGGTTGCAGACAGCAAGATTGGGTGGGCTGAGGCGTACAATCTACTGCTCACATTCCTGTACGAGGGGAGCATAGCCCCGATGGATCTCTCGCTGATTCGACCCAAGGGAAGCCCCCTGCTGACCTTCGGTGGAAGAGCGAGCGGACCTGAACCTCTGCTTCAACTGATCAAGTTCACCGTAAAGACCTTCAAGGGAGCCGTAGGGAGACGCCTAAACTCCCTGGAGGTCTACGACCTGGTGTGCATGATCGCGAACTGCGTAGTCAGCGGGGGAGTGCGGCGGAGTAGTACCATCAACCTATCCAACCTGACCGACCTTCGCATGCGCAGTGCCAAGGTGGGGCAGTTCTGGCTCGAACACCCACAGCGTTCGCTGTCCAACAACTCCGTGGCGTACACAGAGAAACCTGACATCTCGATCTTCATGGAAGAGTGGATGTACTTGATGCGTAGTGGATCAGGAGAGAGAGGGATCATCAACCGTGAAGCGTTCCGTAAATCTGCAATCGCGGCAGGTAGGGAAGACCGCGACTTTGGCACGAATCCTTGTGGCGAGATTGTCCTACGGAATAAGCAGTTCTGCAATCTCACGGAGATCGTTGTTCGTCCAGGAGATACGGTTTCAACTCTCGAAAGGAAACTTCAATCCGCTGTCCTACTTGGATGTCTCCAGGCTACTCTCACAAACTTCAAGTTCATCTCCCCAGAGTGGAAGCACAACTGCGAAGAGGAGCGCCTCCTTGGAGTCAGCCTCACAGGGCTGGCCGACAACGAAAGGATCATAAGAGACCTTGACACACTTAAAGCGTTCTCTCACATCTATGCTGACACCTTCTCGAAAACCATGGGAATGCAGACGCCGAAAGCAGTCACTTGCGTCAAACCTTCGGGCACTGTTTCTCAACTCGTGGGCTCTGCTTCGGGTATGCACCCTCGTCATAGCCCTTTCTACATTCGTCGTGTTCGGGTTTCTGGTTCTGATCCTGTTGCTCGGCTCCTTATCGACGCTGGGGTCCCATACCACCCTGAGGTAGGCCAGGAGGACAACCCCCTGACCTGGGTCTTCGACTTCCCCCAGGCATCCCCTGTTGAATCCACGTACCGGGACGAGGTATCGGCCCTGGACCAACTGCAGCAGTGGCTCCAGATCAAGACCAAGTGGACGGATCACAACCCCTCCTGCACGATCTACGTCAAGGAACCTGAGTGGCTCGAGGTTGGTGCTTGGGTCTACGGACACTGGGACCTGGTCGGGGGTCTCTCCTTCCTGCCCAACGACGGGGGCGTCTACGAACTGGCACCCTACGAGGAGATCGATGAGATGGAATACCACCGTCTCATGTCCAAGTCCCCCAAGATCAACTGGGCAGACCTGAGCAAGTACGAGTCCAGAGACCAGACTGAAGGGGCCAAAACCTTCGCCTGTATCGGGGATCGGTGCGAGATCAGTTAGATCAACCAGGACGAATACCATTCTGAATCACCATTCAGCAGTTATCCACAGGGGAACCGTTGTTCTAAAATGACACTTTTGTCATCAGGACAGCGGTCCCCCGCGCGTGGGGTAGGACGAAAAGGCGAGAAGAATCGCAACCTTGGCGCATGGGTGGAACTTCCTGATCGCGCGGAAGCGGTGATTCTTCCCGCTCCGTCTCTATTTGACATAATATACATTACAAGAAGCCCTAAAGTATTGAATCCACAGGGGATTTAAGCACGACCTGATTCTCCTCCATCGATACACCTGATCCATTTCTTTTTATACGCTAAAGCCACACCTCTGATCTTACACCCCTACGGCAAGGTAGTGGCCCAAGCCCCACCAGTCGTTACTCTTGGAACCACAAATCCGAATATGGAGACTCCATGGGCAACGCAATAGCGCATCTTGACCTCTACAGGACGAAGGTGATGCTGCAGTTTCTCGAAGCAGCCATCCCCCTGAGAGCCCCCAACCTGGATTGGAGCGACCGTAAAGTCTGGTTCTATGCAGGGCAGAGGGCTGTCCTGGATCTTATCAACTCGAAACTAAACGAAGAGACCCCCTTAGCGCCACCGGGGAAGGCTCAATAAGGAGGTCGACATGTGTTTCAGTTCTCCCAGTGCACCACCCCCGGCCCCACCCCCGGCACCCCCCGCGCAGATCCCGACGATCGAGTTAGGGGATAACCTGGAGGCCGGTGGGAAGAAGAGGAAGAAGCAGGGGAGTTCTCTGCTCCAGATCCCTCTGATGACTGGCGCCACCGCGGGGCTGGGCATCCCGATGGGACCTAAGTAATGCCTGAGACCCCCACAGTATCCATCCACGGACGGTGGAAGAAGCTCGACGGCGACCGCTCACAGGTCCTCGAGAGGGCCCGGGAGTGTGCCAAGATCACGATCCCTCAGCTGATGCCCCCTTCGGGCAGCGGCTCATCCACCAAGTTCAACACCCCCTGGCAAGCGCTGGGCGCAAGGGGAGTGAACAACCTCGCCAGCAAACTGATTCTGGCTCTCTTTCCTCCCAACCAGGCATTCTTCCGCCTGAAGCTGGATGACGAAGTCGCCGCGAAGATATCCCAGGACGACAACGCGAAAACCGTTGTCGAGACAGGGATGTCCAAGATGGAGAACGACATCCTTGAGGAAATTGAGGGCCGCGCAACTCGCATGGCTGTCTTCGAAGCCGCCAAGCATCTCGTGGTGACCGGGAACAGCCTCATCTTCATCGATGATGAGGGTGCTGGGTTGCGGGTTTATCGCCTCGACCAGTACTGCGTCAAACGCGACCCAATGGGGAACGTACTGGAGATCATCACCAAGGAATCCATCTCGCCGCTGGCTCTGCCGGCTGACCTGAGGGCTCTGGTGACGGAAGATGGCGATACGAAGGAGAACCCGATAGACCAGAAGCCCGTCGATCTGTTTACAAGGGTGGTGCGGGGGGATGGCATCTGGGAGATCGGCCAGGAAATCAACTCAAAGGAAGTCCCATCAAGTGCAGGGACGTACCCGCTCGACAAGTCTCCATTCATCCCGCTCCGTTGGTCGGCCCT
>Ga0137459_1000857_pt1 | contig 10246 bp, 6 predicted proteins | sample EasRivERMGT700_2_FD_104908 | JGI IMG/M metagenome (GOLD analysis project Ga0137459, IMG submission 104908) | Soil microbial communities from meander-bound floodplain in the East River, Colorado, USA - East River MetaG ERMGT700_2 | ecosystem: Environmental > Terrestrial > Soil > Floodplain ... | reverse complement strand
TTTCGTAATTGTTGAAGATATGTCTTGGGAGGCTGAGGACATTGACTCAATTCTTGGTACTGGTGGTCCTGTTGTTGGAAATGTTAATAATCGTGGAATACCGCTTGAGATAAATCCTTTTGAGAGAGACGCTGATATAGGCCGATTTAGGGGTTCTCTTGACGGAGCTGGTCTGATACTCGCCTTTGACGGCGATGGTGGGCGTTTATTATAAGTTTAAATTAAAGCAATTTGTGTTTGATTAAATTTAGGGTTATTCTTGCATGATACAAGGATAACCTTATTTTTTGTGGCGAGTTCTATTCACTCCATCCATTAAGTTTTTTTCGGAATCTAAAGGTTGCAAATTTGATAATGCCCAACACTCTTGGAATTCCTGACATTCCATATCTTCATAGTGAAAATCAGAATGAGGTTTTATATGATCAAGTTGCCATGTTGGATTATTTTTATGAGTTTTACGCTTATAAACTCCATAATTATCCCAATTCATCCACTCGTTTCCCGGAATTTTAAATTGATCTTCTATGTGTTTTCTTAATTCTTCCATTGTATAAGGAAGGTTTTTTAACACTGATTTACCGCCTTTTTTTCCCTTCAAAGCAGAACGAATTGATCCTGAAACAATTCTTCTAAGTTTATATATTTGATCATTCTGATAATTATACAATCTTATTTTTCTTCTTTTTTCTTTGTTTTCATTATAATATTTTTCATTTTGAATTTCAATATCTTTTTTGTTATCTAATTTATATTTTTTATCATTTTCATTACAACAAATTTTACATATTCCGCGCAAACCTTTTGCATTATACCTTGGATAAAAATTCTTTTTTGTAAATTTTTTAACTTTTCCACATTTGATACATTTTTTTATTACAATCATATTAATCTTTCTTTATCTAATATTTTCATATACCAATGTAACCTGAATTATTATAAAATTTCAAATTATCTTGATATATAATATGTGTAACCATAGAAAGACCACTCGATTTCAACGTTTTGTTATTTAATAAAGGAAAATACATGTCAGGTAAAATAGAAAGTTCATTAGGGAAAGTATCATTTAATCGCCATCAAACGCCAAAAATATTAACTGTAGAAGATTCAACAGATGAATCTTTTGAATATACAGATCAAATGCAATATTCTGAAAAACAAGATTCTCAGGCCCGACTAGATCGTTTACAAGAGCTGGAAACATTACGAACAGAATCAAGGCAGCTTCGAAAACAAGCTCCGGTAGCAGCCAAAAATCGATTAGATATTCTTTTAGGTATAGCCCGCTCTGCCCGAGATGTTGAAGTGGATGGAATTGTTTTTTCGATTCGCTCATTAAAAGCCAAAGAGATCCAGCAAATTACGGAAAAACTTGTTGAAATAAATACAAATAATGAGACGGTTAATCGTTTAGAAATGCGCAGGCACATGATTGCATACAGTTTATATGCGATTGATGGTCAGGATATTGATTTAGTTATTGGTTCAAATTCAATAGAAGATCGTGTTGATTTTGTAAGTGAATTGGATGAATCTTTACTTCAACATTTGGCTAACGTATATTGGGAGATGAAGGCTGATAACGATAAACGCTTTAGTGATTTAGGTAAGACTCAGGAGGATACTGAAAGTAATATAAAAAAATAATATCTGGGTCGTTAGAACATAGATTTTTTTGGCATTTATGTGAAGTATATAAGAAACTCCCTGACGACCCATGGTTTGAAGAAATAGACTCTGTTACTTGGTATTGGATGTACATGAACTGGCTTCGGGACCTTGAGGAGAGGCATGAATTTGCCACTGACTATTCTATCTTTACGGGCTCTTTCAGTAATCCAGAGATGGCTCGAAAAATGATGAGTTCACGTAATCCTACCCACGAGTTAACGAATGAAGAGTTTGATGCTTCGACAAAGAAAATGTTAGATCAGAGTAAAGAGTTGGAATTAAGTGAAAAAGCAAATAAACCACGTCACAGGCGAAAACGAAAAGTTATAATCGATAAGGAATAAAACAATTAGATGGGCGACGATCTTTCAACTTCACAGCAGATAATGCAACAGATATCGGATATAATGTCCGGATTAAGCGACACTGTTAAAAACATTGGACAGACACTAGATGTGTTTCCTGAAAAAGCAGATCAGTCATCGGCCGGATTTGAAAAATTAACTAATAGCGCAAAACAAACTGATGCCACCATTAGAACAGTTTCAAATTCATTTACTGATTACATTAACAAATTAAGTGGGGCTTTTGGTCAGATAAAAAAAATGACCGAAGAAAATTCTGGACAAGTTACAGGGTTAACTAAAGTGCTTGTTGATATGGGAGCAATTGGTATTTCAAGTTTAACCCCAGTATCAGCGGCATTTGGTTCCATGGGTGAGTCTGCTAAAAATAGCGGAAACATTATTGATAAACAATACTCAGGATTAATTGATAAAATGGGAAAAACCGCAACCGCTGTGTTGGCGCATGCAGAGGCTAACAAAAAAGCAGAAATTGGTTTAGTTGGATTATATGCTAAATCTGGTGAGTTAAATGCTGAATTTGACAGGACACAATCGGGTATCCAATCATTAAGTAATTTAACCAATCAATTTGCTAACCAAATTGAAGCAACCGGAATAGCGACAGGAACAACATCAGGAGAAACATCATCTTATGCCAAAATGCTACTTACTATTCCTGGCGCTTATAACAGTGTAATAGTAAACTCTCCAGTGGGAAGTATAAGTACATTACGGGCAGCAATGACTGTTACAAAAGGAACTACACAAGATTTTACAGATGTATTTAATGTTATGTCTCAACAATTTAAAAATTTTGGTCAGGTTGGTGAAAAACCACTTGAACTAATGTCACAAATGTATAGTGTTAGCCAATCATTAGGTTTACCATTTGAAAATATAAATACAATAATTAAAAAAACAAGCGATCAATTCAGGTTCTTTGGAGACAACACAAATGCTGCGTTGAAAATACTATCAGGATTTGCCCCAGCTTTAAAAGATTCTGGAGTTGGCCCGGCAGGTATTCAAGAAATAGTTGGACATTTAACCGATGCTGTTGATTCTTTAGATATAGCACAGAAATCATTCATATCATCTCAAACTGGTGGTGCTGGTGGGTTGCAGGGAGGTTATCAAATTGATCTTTTGATGCAACAGGGTAAGATGGATGAGGTGTTTAGTAAGATGCAGGAATCTTTAAAAAAACAATTTGGAAAAATTGTTAGCCTGGAAGATGCTGCAAAGAGTCCGGAAGCAGCTGGACAATTAACAAAACAGGTTGCGTTTTTGCGTCAAGGCCCACTTGGTAAAATGGCAAGTAGCGATCAAGAGGCTTATAAAATATTGGATGCTTTTAAGGCTGGAGCTAAACCGGCAGTAAGTTCTCCAACAGAAAATAGAGATGCTTTTGGGACTGCTCTTAATCAGGGCAGTGCTTTACAAGAGCGTCATAATAACTTATTAACAATAGCCTCAAATGAATTAGATAGGTTCGCTTCGGCAGTAGGTGATGTTGATGCCAAACTAGTAAGGGATTTGGTTGGTACAGGTAATGATGGTAAAGGCAGTATGATGAATGAAACCATTATTAAAACAATGGATGTGTCAAAAAATGCCGAATCTACTGATCAAAAAAATACACTTGGTGGTGAAGAGGTTATGCTTCAAACGGTTGGAAAAGGTTTAGATTTGGTCGGATCTGCTGGTAAAAATTTAATAAATGGTGCTCAAAATGTTTTAAGCAATGTTTTAGAAAAATCCGGTGTTTCAGCCGATGAGTCTAAAGATGTTTCAAAATTAATTCAAAATCAATTTAATCCACAAGAGCCACAAAAAGAAGTTCCAAAACAACTTGTGCCAGCAAATAATAACACAACAACTGCGCCATTTTTTCGCCCAACAAATCAACCACAGCAATTAACACCGATAAATGATTTACACAGGATGGTAAATCAAACTAATCCAAATATAGAGGCAAATGCGGCAAGAAATAATTTGATTAATATGGATCGTGAAAAAACGGTTAATGCATCTTATAAAACAAATGGTGTTTCCAAAGACGATAAACTAACCATTATGTTAAAAACGGATGATTTAAAAGAGGCTAAAGTAATAGCTATAGTTCATGGAGAGATAAATAAACTTGAAAGAAAGAATAACAACTTGATTCATGCAGGATTTTCAGGAGAATAATGCCATTACTACCATTAGAGCCAAGTGATCTTTTTGAAAGGGCCGGGAAAATTTTAGGAAGTGCGGCGGAAGCTATTGGTTTTTCCGGTTCTGTTCCACCGACAGTAAGTGGATTTGGGACTAGGCAGAGTCGTATTAAAAGTGAAAGATCTGCCGCTAATACTAGAAAACTAATGAGATGGATGGTGCCTGAACAACCAATTGTGGAAATGTATATTAATCCCCAAAGTGTTCAATATAATCATGGAAAACAAATTACAGAACAGAGAACAAAAGGCGGATATGTTTTACAATATTGGGGAGAAACTTTAACCAATTTAACAATTAACGGAACAACTGGAACTTCGGGAATTGAGGGTATAAATGTTCTATATGATATTTATAGGAATGAACAATTAATGTTTGATCCATACGCTTTGTTTTTACAGGCCCAAAGAGACAGGCAGGAACAGGAAGAGTTATTTCCGTCAAATGGAAACGGTGATACTTTAACAAATGTATTGGGTGATGTTGGTGCATTGTTATTAGGCACAGATCAGGCTCAAACAGGCTTAGCAACACGATCAAGGCCATCATTAGCCTCATTAGCATTTTCTGTTGAGTTATATTGGTCTGGAGAAGTATATAGAGGTTTTTTTAAAGATTTTCAAGTAACTGAAAGTGCTACAAATTTGGGCTTGTTTGATTACACTATAAACTTCAAAGTTACACAAAAACGTGGATTTAGACAAAACTTTCTTGGATGGCATAGAAGCGCGGTAAATGGTCCGAGCAATTCTAATCCAATTTACGGCACCCCACATAGTTTTGGATCTTTAAGTGGTTCAACTATTGGGAAAGGTAAAAACAATATAGACCAGCCCAATTTAAATTCCCCATTTGTCGATCCAAAACAAAGAGGCTTAAATTCGATTGGTGGTCAGGCCGGAGTAAATAATCGTTCATCATCAAGTTTACTGAATGCCTACGATATATAAGTTATTATGAGTTTTTTATCAAATGTAGGAAAGTTTGGCCAGGCGCTATTAAATGCGACAAATGAACAATTTGCCCCTGGAGAACGTGCGCCTAGAAGTTTAGACAAAGTTGATCCGAATGATCCTGACCGTGTTATTAATTTTGGGTTGCTTGGGGAGTTTGCCGTAAATGTAGATGCCTCTGCTCAACGTTCATATATTGAAACCGGTTCAATAAGAAATATTAGACCTAGAACATTAGATATATTGATGCAAGAGCCAGATTATACGGTTATTGTTAAAAAAAGATTATTTTCATCGTTAATAGATAATTATAAATATGAATTAATGGATTCAGTTGAAAAATTATTTATACGCTCAAGCAAAAAATTATTTCAAAATAAATGTCAAGCTATAGCTGTATATGAAAAACTATCTAAAATAGAAAAGGTTGTGGGAAGTAAGGGCGCATTAGATGATTTTATGGTTCCACAATTGTTATCAGCAATAGATGCTTTAGATAATTCTTCGGCTGGCAGTATTTTGAGTGGAAAAATAAGTGGCAAAACGAGGGCCGTATTAGACGAATTAAAACAACTATCTTTATACTCTCAACCATCACAATTTACAAACTGGATATCTGATAATAATGTTTTTTATAATGAAATGGGCGAGGGAACTGGTGTTTTCGAATTAACATTATCAACATCAATAAGTACCACAACAAGTGTGAAATATGGTGGTGGCAGTGCAACGTTGCAGTTTGAAGACCCTTATCGGCTAATGTCAGTTACAGAAGATGATGTTGATAAAGCCATTACAGATGCTTCTAATTATTTTAATAATAACAATTTTTTCAGGGTGGCAGAGAAAGAAACGGAAAAAATAACAAATGATTTAAAAAAACAATTAAATAACGAACGCTTAGAAAGAGGCGCTCCACCAATTAACATTTTTACAAGCAACGATACTATATTATATAGACGTGTACGGGCTGTGGTTGACGAAATTGGCAAAGAAATATTTTTTAATTATGACCCAGGGGTACTTGGTATTGGCGCAACAATTGATATAGATTCGACAAGTTTAGGCCCAACCGCAGATTTAACAAGTTCAGAAAAAAAGTTATTTATAAACATTATAAAAAATATATATACATTATTAAATTTAAGAACGGACACAGAATCAAAAATAAAAGATTTTAATAAAGATGATAATATAAGTTCTGTTCGTGAAAAAATGATGCTGCATTATTGTGGCAAAGCAATTATCCAACCAATGGATGTAATTCATGTTTTTATTAGTTCGAAAACGCAAATAGATTCAAAAGCAATGGGCTTCACAAAAACATCATTTACGGCAGCAAATTATCTTACCACGTTAAATAGTTCATTAGAAAATTTACAAGATTCACTTAATAATTTTTCCGGATATTTTGGTGGAAACGTTCAAAATACAAGCTTGGAAAATGAAAAAAACGCAATAGTTGGGGCGGATTTTCCAACTTGGCTATGGAGAATTTTAAGAAACGATTATACAAAACAATCAGCTGGCGTTCAGGTTTTTTCTGGAGTAGTTAGTTCTGTTGATGGCGGATATGAGGCCGGTGATGGAAAATATAATTTATCTGTTTCGGCAAATGATAATACGTCTTATTTTAATATGGGGCAAATTAATTTTAAACCTGCCGTTGATGTTTTTAATGGTTCACTTTACGATCCATTAACCCCTTTTAAATTAGATTTTGATTCTGGCTCAGGTTTTTTGCGCGGAGAGTTTCCTGATTTATTAGATGAAAATTATAAATTAGCCAGAACCGGATCGTTAAAATTTAAAAGCGGAAGATTTAGGGGTACACCATTTTCAGAGTCATTATTTAAAATTAAAGATGGTGAGCGAGTGGATGCGGCGTCTTCTGTTAATTTTAGAACTGTTTTGAATGATGCCGATGGTTTTGTTTACAGGTGGAAATCAGGAATAGGTTCATTAACTAAATTTGGAGAACCACATCCTCAAAGTTCATTTACTCCAGACACATCTCCGTCATTAACAAAAGATCCATTTGCAGGACAGGATGTAATGAATGTTTTATCACTTTTAGTAACTGGACAACCGTATAATTATAATACATTCGCCCTTGCTGCGGTTCAATCTGGCAATTTATCGCGAAATGATTTGTTAAATGAAGATGGTTCAGTTTCTTTTTATAGAGGTTTACTTTCTGATTTAACTAAAAATAATTTGGTTTGGGGTAATTTTATACCGTTTAAACAACAAATAATTAATAATAAAGGATATTCATTTTTATTAAAAGGACAATTTGACGTTTCTGTTTTAAATGATAGAATTAATGATTTAATAAGTCAAAGGGCAAGATTATTTGATGCTTTAATTTCTACAGGTGATGGTGCCAAATTTGCTAATAATCCGCAAATATTTTCTGTTGATGCTAAATTTCAACTTCAACAACCAGCCGATCCAAATGCCATTCCGTCTCCGCCAGACACAATTAGGACGGCTGCCAATATAGCTAATTTAGACAGACAAATAGATGAAGCATTATCTGAACTTCACAGCAAATTAAAAGATGCTAATTTAAACGATGGATCACTTAAAATATTTGGTGATGATATTTCTTATGACCCAAGCGTTTCTGATGATGGCGGAAATGTTACCGTTGATGAACAAACTAGAGCCAGACATGAATTCAGAAAGAAAATAAATTATCTTACACAAAGAAGATTGTGGCGTGTTAAAGCCAATAATGATCCTAATCTTTTTATTGTTGATGATCAATATGATAAAAACCTTGACGTTCAGGCATTTGAAAAGAAACTTAATGGAGGCTTATCATTACTTCAAAGTGAATACCGCAGTGTAAATGAATATATTCCAGCTGTCAAAGATGAATTAGGTTTAGAGGTTTTTGCTGATTCACAAGGACATATTCGGGCAAGACCACCAGGATATAATAAAGTTCCAAGCTCTGTTTTTTATCGTATGATTAAAGATATGGGTAAAACTGGTAAAAGAGTGTTTCCAAAAGTTTTACAAGATATGTTTATAAATCAAATAGAGGGTTTGGTTGATAGTGTTGAAATTAATGAAGATGAGATTCGTTTAAGAATGGCGGCTTTAGGTTTTGATACTGATAAAGCGGCTGAAACATTTTTAAGCGGTGGAACTTATGACATTCATAGTTTATCAAGTTATGCCTTTTCTTTTGTTACTAATGAAGGAACCGGAAAATTATGGTCTAAAGATATTAGAAATATGATACAGCAAACATCTCCCGACCTAAAAGAAAATGCGGAATATAGACCATTAAAGCCTTTAAATGAATTAATAGCAAATCAAGTTAAAAGAACGGCGTTATTTGATATTTCTAAAAAAGTAAAATCAATAAATAATAATTCTATATTTCAAAATATTTCAAATAATTCAGATAGTAAAATTGAAAGAATTAGAAATCGTTTAGAAAGATTAAAAGGAGTTACGGCGCCAACAATACATGATCTGTTTTCTACCGATAGGCGCAGTAATGGTTCTGGTGGAGCTACAAAACAAGTGGAAGTTTTAAATATTCTTAATGATGTTGGTAGGTTTATTTCCGAAAGACAAGGATTATTAAAAATTCTATCCAATTCAATTAAGAATGTTGAGCAAGGTACGTCTGTAGATCAAGATCCTAAAGCGGCCAAATCAATACTTTTCCCGCAATTAAATAAAAAAACAGCTATGCCTGAAATTCTTGAACATATGATCGAAGATGAAGATAATGATGATCTCGGGGAAGGTTCTGGCGGAAGATATATAATTAAAGATAATCAAATTATAAGCATACAAATTAAAGAAGAGCCACCAAAATTTACAGTTGTTGAGGTTAATGGTTTATTTGGGGAAGGATTTGCTCAACCACCGTCATCCCTCAATGTTGGTGGTGGAAATGCTATTACAACGGCCTTTGCTGTTGACTATGATATGTGGAAAATGTATGGATTTAAAGCGGCACAACCAACAACACACAGGGCATTAACGGATGCTGATTCACAGCTAGCGCCTCTCGCTGTATTTCTTTTAAATCAAGCTAGGAAAAATATCCTCCAAGGAAATTTAACTATTGTTGGTAACGAATATATGCAGGTTGGCGAGGTTGTTTATATTGAAAGTTATGGTTTGCTTTTTTATGTTGATACCGTAAGACAAAATATAGGTTATAATGGCACTTTTACAACAACTTTAACTTTGACATATGGACATAATCCTGGTGAATATATACCAACAATGCTTGATATTATCGGAAAAACATTATATTCAAAACGACATCAATCTAATTTAATAAGACATGTTCGCCATGGCAATCCTGCTGGCGAAATTCCTATTACTACATTGACTGTTGATGGAACAATAAATGAAGAGTTTGAACTTAATCCGGTAAATCGTTTGGTTACAGGGACTTTAGGTGAACAAAATAGAAAAAATCTATCTAATATAATTGCCGCTGCTGCTGGTGCTTTTACACCCGATTTAAACAAAAAACCAGTTATTGAATTTAGAATTTATTTTGACAGTAAATCCGGAATAAATCCTGCCACAACTTTGGAAGAAGCTGCCGGAGCTGTTAAGGACTGGATGATCAACCCAACTAAAAAATCTATATTAAGCCTTGACGGTGGTGGATCTACAGAGCAAAACTCTATGTTGCCTGACAATAAAATATCCGAGGCCCAAACATTAAATAAAGATCAATTTGAGGTGGTTATTAAAACTGTTGACAAAAGCGATCCACAATCACCATCTTCTGGGGCTTGGAATATGGCCAGAAACCTAATGGAAAATAATATTGTTAAAGCTTTCGATTTTAGTGCTATAAATATATTGAAGGAAGAAAGCGTTCTTTATTCAAATTTGATAGATGTTTGGGTTACTTTTAAAAATGTTGATTCTACAGTTGAAACTTCAAGAGCCAATTCTTTTGTTTCAAACCAATCTGAAGCGGAAAAACGAGCTAAAGTGGAAGAACTTATTAAGAAAAGGTTTTCATAATGGTTAAAGTTGGCGGAAAAATTGGTTTTT
>Ga0137459_1000856_pt1 | contig 10263 bp, 12 predicted proteins | sample EasRivERMGT700_2_FD_104908 | JGI IMG/M metagenome (GOLD analysis project Ga0137459, IMG submission 104908) | Soil microbial communities from meander-bound floodplain in the East River, Colorado, USA - East River MetaG ERMGT700_2 | ecosystem: Environmental > Terrestrial > Soil > Floodplain ... | reverse complement strand
TCCCCATAGCCAAGGTCCGGGCGGCGCGGCTTGGTTCAACCCGCCGCTTGGGCACGGTCGCCGGCGGGCGCCGTGCATCCTACACCGCTGTGCCGGGCGACCATTCCCAAGCGCCTCTTAGTTCAAGCGCCTCTTACGCTGCGCGTTGACGTCGCGCCTCCGCAGCGCAACCGGTCCGATGCTCTGCGGCGCGGACCAGCTAGCGGCCGTCTGGCAGCGAGCGCGAGGCGCGCGGGCCATGAAGCAGCCGTCTGGCAGCGAGCGCGAGGCGCGCGGGCCATGAAGCAGCCGTCTGGCAGCCCGCTCGTGACCACGGCAACGCGAAGCGCAGCGGCGCCGGCTGGGTCTCGAGGGAGATAAATTGCACGGCCGGGTGGTGGATCGCCGGCCGGTCGTGGAGATGGCACCGCCATCCATGCTCGATTCGGCGGTTAACGGACGACCGAGGACCCAGCCCGGCGTCGCCAGCGAGCGTGCCGGCGTTCTCCAGAAAGCCCGCGCAGGCGCCGCGCAGCTCGCGGGATCAGGCGGCGGCGGGAGCCGCAGCGGCGAGGTCAGCCGGCGGCGAGATTACGCAGCGGCGAGGTCAGCCGGCGGCGAGATTACGCAGCAGCGAGGTCAGCCGGCGGCGAGATCAGGCGGCGGCAGGAGCGGCGGAAACGGCAGGAGCAGCGCCGGGAGCCGCCGGGTAGACCGCGATGCGCGTCCGGAACTTGCTGTGGCGCTCGAACTTGACGACGCCGTCGACCTTCGAGAACAGCGTGAAGTCGCGCCCGATGCCGACGTTGACGCCGGCGTGAAACTTGGTGCCGACCTGGCGGACCAGGATCGAGCCCGCGGTGACGGTCTCCCCTGCGAACCGCTTCACGCCGCGCATCTTCGGCAGCGAGTCGCGGCCGTTACGAGTCGAACCTTGTCCTTTTTTGTGTGCCATGACGCGTTCCTCTCGAAATCTCCGGGGCCCTCAGGCCTCGATCGCCGCGATCTTGACCGCGGTGTAGTCTTGACGATGACCGTTGCGGCGGACGTAGTTCTTCCGCCGGCGGAACTTGAAGACGACGAGCTTCTTGCCGCGGCCCTGCTCGACGATCGAGCCGGTGACCTTGGCGCCCGCGACGATCGGCTTGCCGATCGTGACGCTGCCGCCGTCGCCCGACGACACGAGCAGGACGTGCTCGAACACGACCGGGGCGCCGGCGTCGCCAGCGAGCTTCTCGACCACGACGGTCTTGCCGGGCTCGACTCGATACTGTTTTCCACCCGTCTGGATCACGGCGTACATGACATCTCCACTGAGGGCTCTTGGCCAAAAGGCTTTCGGAATCGCGGACTTTACTGATCGCCCGGCAATCGTCAAGGGGCTGTCGCGACGAAGCTGGGCCGCGCGACTCAGCGGCCGAGCCGTTTGCGCAATAGATCCGAGGTGATCACCGGATTTGCGCGGCCCTGGGTTTCCTTCATGACGGCACCGACGAAGAACCCGAACAGGCCGTCCTTGCCGCCCACGGTGTAGGCCTCGGCTTGCTTGGGGCTGGCGGCCACCACGCGGTTGATGATCTCCCAGAGGACCGCCGTGTCCGAGATCTGCTGGAGCCCGCGGCGCTCGACGATCGCCGCAGGGGCCTCGCCGGTCCGGTAGCTCTCCTCGAAGATCTCCTTGCCGATCTTGCCGCTGATCGTCCCGCTCTCGACGAGCGCGATCAGCGCCGACAGCGTGGCCGGCGAGATCGGCGATCGGGCGATCGGGATACCGCCGGCGTGGAGCGCGCCCAGGAGCTCGGTCAGCACCCAGTTGGCGATGATCCGGCCGCTGCGATCCCCGGGGTGGATCGCGGCCGTCGCGTCGAAGAAGTCGGCGAGCGCGCGCTCGCTCACCAGGGTGCGGGCGTCGCCCGGCGTGAGGCCGTGAATGCGCTGATAGCGATCGAACCGCACGCTCGGCAGCTCGGGGAGCGTGCGCAGGATCGAGCCCATGATCGCGCCGTCGACCACCAGCGGCGGCAGATCGGGATCGGGGAAGTAGCGATAGTCGTTCGCCTCTTCCTTGCTGCGCATCGGCTGCGACTGGCCGCGCTCGGCGTCCCACAGCCGGGTCTCGCGCGTGATCCGGCCGCCGGCCTCGAGGATCCGGATCTGGCGGACGATCTCGCTCTCGATCGCGTGCTCGACGAACCGGAACGAGTTGATGTTCTTGAGCTCGGTGCGGGTCCCCAGCCGATCCTCGCCGCGCAGCCGGACCGAGACGTTGGCATCACAGCGCAGCTGGCCCTTCTCCATGTCGGCCTCGGAGATCTCGAGCCAGCGCACCAGGCGGTGCAGCGAGCGCATGAACTCGCCGGCTTCCTCGACCGAGCCGATCTCGGGGGCGGTGACGACCTCGACCAGCGGCACGCCCGCGCGGTTCAGGTCGACGTGTGACGATACGCCGACGTGGGTGGTCTTGCCGGCGTCCTCCTCGAGGTGGATGCGTTGCAGCTTCACGCGCTTGAGCGCGCCGCCGATGATCACGTCGAGGTGGCCGTTCTCGCACAGCGGCTCGTCGAACTGCGAGATCTGGTAGCCCTTGGGCAGATCGGGATAGAAGTAGTGCTTGCGGGCGAACCGCGACTTCGCGCGGATCTGCGACGAGGTCGCGATGCCGAGCTTGAGCGCGAGCTGCAGCACCGCCTGGTTGAACACCGGCAGCGTGCCGGGCAGCCCGAGCACGAGCGGATCGGTGAGTGAGTTGGGCGGCGCACCGAACGCGATCGCCGACGGCGAGAAGATCTTCGACGCCGTGGCGAGCTGGACGTGGACCTCGAGCCCGATCACCGGCTCCCAGACCTCGAGTAGCGCGGGCAGCTCGCGTGGCTCGGTCATCCCCCACCCCCGATCACCGGCGGCCCCGGCGGGCCCGGTGGGCCCGGTGGGTGACGATCGCCCAGCCCGACGGCGGCCTCGATGACCCCGCCCGCGCGCAGCAGCGTGGCCTCGTCGAGCGGCCGGCCCAGGAGCTGGGCGCCGATCGGCAGGCCGTCCCCGGTCAGGCCGCATGGCACGCTGATGCCGGGGAGCCCGGCGAGGTTGCACGACAGCGTGAACACGTCGGCCTGGTACATCTCGACCGGGGTCGCCTTGGCGCCGAACCGGAACGCCGGGGTCGGCGTCGTCGGGGTGAGCAGGACATCGCAGTAGCGGAACGCGCGATCGAAGTCGCGCTTGATCAGCGTGCGGACCTGCTGCGCCTTCTTGTAGTACGCGTCGTAGTAGCCCGCGCGCAGCACGTAGGTGCCGAGCATGATGCGGCGCTTGACCTCGGTGCCGAAGCCCGCGCCGCGGGTCCGGGCGTACATGTCGAGCAGGTCGGGGGCGTCGGTGCGCTGGCCGTAGCGCACGCCGTCGTACCGCGCGAGGTTGGACGACGCCTCGGCGGGCGCGACGAGGTAGTACGCCGGCAGCGCGAGCGCGGTGTGCGGCAGGGATAGATCGACCAGCTCGGCGCCGCGCTCGACCAGCGCCGCCGCGGTCCGCGCGAGCGCGGCGCGGACGTCGTCGTCCATCGCCTCGAAGTACTCCTGCGGCAGCCCGACGCGCAGGCCGCGGACCTCGCCGGTCAGCGCGTCGGCGAACACCGGGACCGGCGCGTCGAGCGAGGTCGAGTCGCGCGGATCGAAGCCGGCGATCGCCTGGAGCACCAGCGCGGCATCGGCGACGCTGCGGGTCAGCGGGCCGACCTGGTCCAGCGACGACGCGAACGCGACGACACCCCACCGCGACACCCGCCCGTAGGTCGGCTTCATCCCGACCACGCCGCAGAACGCGGCCGGCTGGCGGATCGAGCCGCCGGTGTCGGTGCCCAGCGACGCGGCGCACAGGCCCGCCGCGACCGCCGCCGACGAGCCGCCCGAGCTGCCGCCCGGCACGCGCGACGGATCCCACGGGTTGCGGGTCGGCTGGTAGGCGCTGTTCTCGGTCGAGCTGCCCATCGCGAACTCGTCGCAGTTGAGCTTGCCGACGATCACCGCGCCGGCCGCGCGCAGCTGGCCGACGACGTGGGCGTCGTACGGCGGGACCCAGCCGTGCAGGATCTTCGAGCCCGCGGTGGTCGCGAGCCCGCGCGTGACGAGCACGTCCTTGAGCGCGATCGGCACGCCGGCGAGCGGGCCCTGCGGGACGTTCGCCGCGCGCCGGTGATCGACCTCGGCCGCCGCCGCGCGCGCACCCTCGGCATCGACCGCGAGGAACGCGCCGAGCTCGCCGTCGATCGCCTGGATCCGCGCCAGCGCCGCCTCGACGACCTGCGTCGCCGTGATCTCGCCGGCCGCGATCCGCCGGGCGGTGTCGGCCACCGACCAGAAGGCGGCGGGCCCAGGGCTCGCCGAGCTCGCCGAGCTCATGAGCCGGATCCCGCGCCCGCGCGCCCCGGCGGCGCGATGCTCGACGGCACGACGATCAGCTGGCCGTCGCGCCGCGGCGCCCCGGCCAGCGCCTCCTCCACCGGGAGCGACGGCTCCGCCGTATCGAGCCGCATCCGGAGGTCCATCGGGACGGCGTGCGTCATGGCCGGCACGTCGGTGGTATCGGCCGCGGCGAGCGCCGCGACGTGCTCGAGGATCGCCCCGAGCTCGTGCTGCATGCGGTCGAGCTCCTCGGGCTCGAGGTGCAGGCGCGCGAGCACCGCGATCTCCTCGACTTCCTGCCGCGTCAACGCCGGCATCGCGTCATGGCCTCGACCGCTTCATGCGCTGCACCTCGTCGCGTCGTCGCCTCATCGGGTCTACCGAGGTTCGGGGAGCGGCTGCGGCTGCAGCTCCGGCTTGCCCCCGAGCCGGCCGGCGAGCTCGGCGCCGAGCCGCAGGTAGTCGTCGGCGATCCGGCCGGCGTTGGCGACGTCGCCCTTCTCGAGCGCCGCGATCAGGTCGCGGTGGTGCTTGCGCACGCTGTCACCGGGCGCCGCGAGGTTCGCCAGCAGCGGCATGAAGCCGCGCACACCGTCGCGGACGGTGTTGATCAGGAGCAGCATGACCTGGTTGCCGGACAGCTGCGCGACCACGACATAGAAGTCGAAGTCCAGCTCGAACAGCTCCAGCGCACCGCTGACCTGGTCGGCGCGATCGGCGAGCGCGCGCAGCTTGGCGAGGCCCACCTTGTCCTTGGTCGAGCGCGCCGCGGCCAGCCGGGCGAGCTCGCGGCCGAAGATCCGGCGAAACTCGAGCAGGTCGCGGATCAGCTCCGGCTTGCCGCCGGCGAGCGGCAACAGGTGCTGGACCAGCTCGATGCCGCCGGTCTCCATGAAGTTCTGGACGCGCGTCCCGTCGCCCTGGCGAATCCGCACGAGGCCCAGGTGCTCGAGCTTCTTGAGCGCCTCCCGGAGCGACGCGCGGTTCACCCGCAGCCGCTTCGACAGCTCGCGCTCGGGAGGCAGCTTGGCGCCCGGCGGGTATTGACCGTTGAGGATGAGCGAGCGCAACTGCTCGGCGATCTCCTCGGCGACGCGTTGCTTCTCCACCGGTTTGAGCATCCGCTGCGCGCAGGTTAACCCAGCGCGGCAAGTGATAGAAGGGCCGGGGAGCGCCGGATACAACGCTTGAGGCCGCGGCGGCTGCCGTGGTACCGAGACGGTGTGTCCGCCCGGCCCGAGCTGAGCAGCGAACCGGCGGCGCCTCGCCTGCTCGTGCTCGACGGCGAAGCGCCCCACGAGGTGTTCGACGTGGTCGGGATCGCCGGCAATGTCATCCAGGTCCGCTCGGCGTTCCTGTTCGAGATCGGGGAGGAGCTCAGCGTGCGGATCGAACAGGACGGCAGCGTGTCGGACGCCACCGCACGGGTACGCGCCCACCTCGGCCCGAACGACACCCGGACCACCGAGCTCGAGATCTCGGAGCGCTCCGAGCCCCGCCGCCCGGCGAGCCCCTGATGCTGGTGGCCGAGCTCGACGACGTCACCTACGACCTCGAGGTCGATGGCGAGGTGGTCCGCCGGACGCTGCACCGGCGGGTGTGGGAGCGCGGGGCGTGGGCCACCGTCGCGATCGCCTACGAGGAGCGCGCGCCCGGCGGGGCCTGGAAGCCGGCCAAGCTGGCGATGATCCGGCTCCAGCGCGTGCGCGACGCCTGGAAGAAGCACGCCGCGATCACCTTGCGCGGGGCCGACGCGATGCAGCTCGCCCAGGCGCTCGGCGAGTGGCGCGACGCGTTCGTCCCCGCCGGCGCCGCAGAGCCTGACGCGGCCGACGACGCCGGCGGCTGATCACCGCCGGGGGCGGCCGAACAGCCCGCCGCCCGGTTTGTCGCCGCCCGGCTGGCGCGCCTCGAGCACGCGCAGCTCGGCGGCCGCCTCGGCGTGCCCGGGAGCCGCCTCGAGGACGTCCCGGAAGTGGCGGAGCGCCTCCTGATCGCGGCCCAGCATGCGCTCGACCCGGCCGAGGTAGAACCGCGCGGCGGAGGCCCTGGGCGAGCGCTGGACCGCCTTGTCGAGCGACATCCGCGTTGCCGCAGCGACCGCCGCCTTGTCGGGCGCGGCGCAGAACGCAGCCCACGCGAGCAGCGCGTGGTAGTCAGCCTCGTCGGGATGGAGCTGGATGGCGATCGCCAGCTCGCCGACCGCGGCCTGGGGGTTATCGCGCTTGAGCGCCAGCTCGCCGCGGCGAAATGCCTGCTCGGCGTCGACGATCCGCCGGGCCAGCTCCTCGGCCTTCGCCTGCTCGGCGCGCACCGCCGCCTCGCCGCCGCGCTGCAGCACGTGGAGGTAGTCGGCGCGCCGCGCCTGATCGCTCAGGATCGCGAACCCGGCGTTGATCTGCGCGAACAGCCGCTGCGCGTGCTTGCCGTCGTCCGAGATCCCGAGCGCGGCCAGCCGATCAGGGTGGAGCTGGCGCGCGAGGGCGAAGTAGGCCTTGCGCAGCATGTCGAGCGGGACGTCCTGGGCGACCCCGAGCAACGCGAAGTGATCGGCGCCGTGATCCAGGAGCTTCAGGCGCTGCGCGATCAACGCCTTGACGTCGTGCGCGTGCGGCGAGTCGGTGCGCTGCAGCGGCCGCGATCCGGGCGCCGGCCGCGACGACGGGACCCGCAGGATCACGGGCTCGGCCGGCGGCGCATCGCCGTCGTCGTCGAACGGCGGCCGCAACCCCGGGCTCGACTCGTCGCGCGGCGTCGGCCCGTCGGGCGACCGGCGCAGCTCCGGGCTCGCGTCACCGCGTCGCGTCGCCGCGTCGATCGGCCGCGGCAACGCTGGATCCGACCCATCGCGCGGCAGCGCGGCATCGACGAGCGGCCGGAGGTCGCGCTGGGTCGGCGCGTCGATCGGCCGGCGCGCTGCAAGCCCCAACGGGTCATGCGGCAGCCGGCCGTCGGGCGGCAGGCGCAGCCCCGCGCTCGACGCGTCCCGCGCGTCCCGCGGTAGCCGTTCGCCGGCCGGCCGGCGCAACGCCGGATCCGAGCCATCCCGCGGCGTCGCCGCATCCGGCGGCAGGCGCAGCCCCGCGCTCGACGCGTCCCGCGCGTCCCGCGGCAGGCGCAGCCCCGCGCTCGACGCGTCCCGCGCGTCCCGCGGCAGGCGTTCCCCGGCCGGCCGGCGCAACGCCGGATCCGAGCCATCCCGCGACGGTGACGGACCCTGGAGGGCCCGGGACAACCCGATCGCGCCGTCTCGCTGCGTCGGCGGATCCAGGCCGTCTTCGATCGGCAGCAGCGCCGCCGATCCGGACGCCAGCCTGGGCGGGGCGATGGGCGAAGGCCGGGTCGCGGTCCCGCGCAGGCCGGGGACGCCGGGCGTCCGACCCGAGGGCGTCGCCGCCCGCTGGCCCGCCGGGGCGGCCGCGGTGGGCTGACGCGGCATCTCGATCGGCGTCGATTCCCGCGGCATGGCCGCTGCCAGCGTGGGAGACCGCCGCGGAGCAGGCACCGGGGTCGGCCGCGCGACCCGCGACGGCTCCGCCGCCGGCGGCCGTACGACCTGCGGCAGCGGCTCGGTGCTAACCGCGGCTTGTGCCCGCGTCGGCGCCGCCGGCATCGTCCCGGCCTGCGGCGTCGGCACCGACGTGCGGATCATCGTGGGCGTGAGCCCGGGATGCAGCGGCGGCGTGGTCGGTGTGGCACTCCGCGCCTGGGCCGCCGGGCGCGGCGGCTCGACGTCACAGGCATTGTACGCCGCGAGCGCATAGACCACGGCGCGCACGGTTCGCCCGTCGATGAAGTTCGCCGCAAACTCCTCGATCTCGTCGATGGTGCCGCCGTCGCGCAGCCGCTCGACCACCGGCTGCTCGAGGTCGGTGAAGCCGAACTGCGGGAGATCGCCGTCGAGCGCCGGCTTGAGCCGGAATCGCGAACCGAGCAGATCGAGCTCCGAGGCGAGCCGCTGCTCGGGCAGGTTCGCGCGGGCGCCCATGTAGATGACGGCGCGAACATCGAGCTCGCAGCCCGGCAAGATCGCCAGCTCGGTGCGATCGGTGACGATGAACTCGCCGTGGTTGATCGAGAACGTGCGCGCGGCCCGCTGCGCGATGACGCGCCGGCGCAGCCGCAGGGCGTGGTCCGGGCCCAGGCGCGCCAGCTCGGCGATGAGATCGATCTCGTCGCGCTCGGGCGCCGCGGCCTGTCGCCGAGAAATTTCAGATACTTGCGATGACGAGACGAGGTGGCTGGTGAGCGCCACCCGGACCGCGGCGTCCGAGGCCAGCGGCGAGGTCGCCGCGACCACCGCACCGTACTCGAACGCGACCAGGAAGCGCTTGCCGTCGGCGACCAGGGTCAGCTGGCCGGTGACGCCGCGCAGCCCGAGGGTCGCGAAGGTGCGTCCCCACGGTCGATCATCGACGCTGCCGCGTGCCAGCTCGGCCACGTCACCGACCTCGCCGCCACAGCCGCCGGGCGACGTAGCCGATCGCGGCCGCGCCGATGATCACGACAACGATGCCTACCACGGTCGGGTTTCCCTCAGCGTAGCCCCACATGAATCTCCCACCAGGATGAAAGGCCCGCAGGTTGGAGTCAACGGCCTCGCCTCTGGTAGACTCGACTACGGATGAGCACGTCGTTTCCACTCGACGGAGCACGCGTGCGGTTTGCGGGTGCGACCAACATCGGACGCAAGCGCGATCACAACGAGGACTCGATCTCGCTCCCTGATAACGAGCGGTTGGCGATCGTCGCCGATGGCATGGGCGGCCACGCCTCGGGCGAGGTCGCGAGCCGGCTCGCGGTCGAGATGATCACCGACCACTTCCTCGAGACCGGGAAGCAGCAGACACTCACCTGGCCTTACAAGGTCGACCGAGATCTGCGTACCCATGTCAACCGCATGGTCACCGGGATCATGCTGGCCAACCTCGAGATCTGGGAGCGGTCGCAGCGCGAGGCGCGGTTCAAGGGCATGGGGACGACGTGCGTGGCCGTGTACTTCCTGGATGATTCGCTGATCATCGGGCATGTCGGCGACAGTCGCTGCTACCGTGCGCGCAACACCGAGCTCACCCAGCTGACCGAGGATCACTCGCTGATCAACGACTACATCCGGATGAAGCGGGTCACGCCGGAGGAGGCCGAGAACTGGCCCCACAAGAACGTGATCGTCCGCGCGCTCGGGATGAAGGAGAGCGTGCAGGTCGACATCCTCACCGAGAAGCCCCACCTCGGCGACACGTACTTGCTGTGCTCCGACGGCCTGACCGGCATGGTCAAGGACGACCAGATGCTGCACATCCTGATGGTCGAGCGCGATCTCGACCGCGCCGTCGAGCGGCTGATCACCGCGGCCAACGAGGAGGGCGGCGTCGACAACATCTCGGTCGTGCTCGCCCGCGTCGAGGCCTCGTGAGGTGGCTGCTGATCCTGGTCGCGTGCGCCGGGTGCAAGAAGTCGTCGGACGCTCCGCCACCGCCGGGACCCGAGAGCTCCCAGGTTGCCCCCCAGGCTCCGATGATGCCGGCGAGCGAGAGCAAGCGCGGCCAGGACGCGTGCAAGGCGTACGTCGACAAGGTGTGTGCGTGCGCCGAGACGACGCCGGCGATGAAGGAGCCGTGCGCCCTCGCCCGTGCGCTCCCCGACGCCATGCAGGTCGGCCTGGACGTCGCGGCGAACCCGGAGTCGTCGCGGCGCGACGCACTGCAGGCCCAGGCCAGCGTGCGCAAGATCGTCAAGGAATGCATCGAGGAGACCGCCAAGCTGCCGGCTGCCGGCTGCCCGTGAACTGGAGGAGAACGCGCACACGCGCGCTCCAGACGACGAGCCCCATAGCTCCAACCGATCAAGATCTCTGTGGCGAGGTCCTAGGTTCACACGTTGG
>Ga0137459_1000855_pt1 | contig 10264 bp, 11 predicted proteins | sample EasRivERMGT700_2_FD_104908 | JGI IMG/M metagenome (GOLD analysis project Ga0137459, IMG submission 104908) | Soil microbial communities from meander-bound floodplain in the East River, Colorado, USA - East River MetaG ERMGT700_2 | ecosystem: Environmental > Terrestrial > Soil > Floodplain ... | reverse complement strand
GGTGTGGATCGCCGGTGGGTCGTGGAGATGGCGCCGCCCTACATGCTCGATACGGCGGTTAACGGACGAGCGCACGACCCCTCCCGCGGTGCCAGCGCGCGTGCCCGCGTTCTCCTGTGAGCTTGTGGCAGCGGATCCGAAGTGCTCGGCCAGGGCTGCGGGGCGGCAGGACCAGGCCGAGCCACCCGTGCCCCGGGTCAGATCGTGACGACGATCTTGCCGCGGGCACGGCCACGCTCGAGCTCGGCGAACGCCTCGCGCACCTCGGCCAGGGGATACGTTCGGTGCAGCACCGGCCGTAGCCGGCCGGCGTCGATCCAGCCGGCGAGCTGGGCGAGCTGCGCGCCATCCGGGCGCATGAAGAGGTAGACGAACCGCGCGCCCGCGCGTGCCGCGGCGCGCCGCCGCTTGCCGGTCGCCAGCCAGATCACCGGCCGGGCGAACGCCGGCAGGTGCGTGCGCGCGAACGCCGCGTCGGGCATGCCGCCGATCCCGACCACCACGCCGCCGCGCGCCACCGCGGCGAGCGACGCGAGCTCCGACGCGCCGCCGAGCGTGTCGAACACGGCATCGAGCCCGGCCGGCAGCGGCTCGTGCTTCGTGTAGTCGACGACCGCGTTGGCGCCGAGCTGGCGGACGAAGTCGATGTTCTTCGTGCTGGTCGTCGTCGTGACCTGGAGCTCCAGGATCTTGGCGATCTGGATCGCCAGGCTGCCGACCCCGCCGGCGCCGGCCAGGATCAGGACGCGCTGGCCGGCGGTCAGGCCGGCCGCCTCGCGCAGCGCCTGCAGCGCGGTCAGGCCGGCGAGCGGGATCGCGGCGGCCTGCTCGAACGAGGCGGTCGCCGGCTTGGCCGCGACGACGTCCTCGGTCGCGACCGCGCGCTCGGCGAGCCCTCCCATGCGGCCCTTCTCGAGCCGCGCGAACACCTCATCGCCGGCGCGAAACCGGGTGACCTCCGCTCCGACGCGCTCGACCACCCCGGCAACATCGCAGCCGAGCACGATCGGCGGCGTGAGCCGGAGCACGAGCTTGACCTTGCCGTCGCGGACCTTGAAATCGAGCGGGTTCAGGCCCGCGGCCTTGACCGCGATCAGCACATCGCGCGGACCGACCGCCGGCTCGGGGCGCTCGACGACGGCGAGCACCTCCGGACCACCGTAGCGTCGTGCGACCAGCGCCTTCATCCGCGCACGATACTCCACGCCCGCGTGGCCTGGACGTGCGCGCTAGCCGATCTCCTCGGCGTAGGTCATCACGAGGTGCATCACCGCCTCGACGCGCCCCGGGTTGCGGTACGCGTGCGGCGTGTCGGCCTCGAACAGGATCGAGTCGCCGGTCTCGAGCCGGTGGGTATCGCCGGCGACGTCGATCTCGATCGTGCCTGCCGTGACGACGAGGTTCTCGCTGGTCCCGGGCGGGTGGCCATCGGCCTCCTCGACGCTCGACGCGGCGAGCCGCAGCTCGTAGAACTCGACCCGGCGCGGCTCGTCGAACGGGAACAGGGCGCGCGACGAGAAGCTGCGATCCTTGCTGGTCAGGATCTTCGACTCCGACGCCCGCAGCACCAGCGCCCCCGACTGCGAGCGCGTGCTGATCAGCGCGGAGAACGTGACCTCGAGCGCGCGGGCGATCTTCCACAGCACGTTGATCGTGGGCGCGCTCTGGCCGAGCTCGATCTGACCGAGCATCGCCCGCGAGACCCCGGAGATCTGCGCCAGCCGCTCGAGCGAGAGCCCGCGCCGCGTCCGCAGCCGGCGGAGGTTTCCGCCGACGACCGGGGCGAGATCGGTGGCCTCGGTGGCAGGAGGGCCCGTGACCTGCGGCGCCGCGCCAGCCGGACGTGGCCCGGCGGCGTCCTTGTCTACGCCGGAGGCCGTGGGAGTCTCTGAGGCTTTCTTCTTCACCGGTCAGACCGGCCCGGAGTATACCCATGAGGCGGGCGCGCTGCGCGCCTTATCCAATCTAACGGACGGCGGAGGAGCTCCCGGCGCGCGGCGGCGCGTGCGCGCACCTCGGCGAATCTCTAGGTTCCGTGCGCGGTCCCGCCGGGGCTGCCGTACGCGGATTCGCCGTGCAGCGCGCCATCGAGCCCGTCGTACTCGGTCTCCTGGGGCACCCGCAGGCCGACCACGACGTCGATCCCCTTGAGCAGCACGAACGTCACGCCCGCGGCCCACGCCGCCGCGGACGCGACCGCGATCCCTTGCTTCGCGAGCAGCTCGAGGCCGCCGCCGTGGCCGTTGTTCAGCACGGCGCGCGCGACCACGCCGGTGACCAGCGCGCCGGTCGCGCCGCCGATGCCGTGGATGCCGAACGCGTCGAGCGCGTCGTCGTAGCCCAGCCGCGCCTTGAGCAGCACGCCGCCGTAGCAGATCATGCCGGCGGCGCCGCCGATCGCGAGCGCGACCATCGGCGAGACGTAGCCGGCGGCCGGGGTGATCGCGACCAGGCCGGCCACGAGCCCCGAGGCCACCCCGAGCATGGTCGCCTTCTTGACGCGGAGCCCCTCGGTGAGCGCCCAGGTCAGCGCGCCTGCGGCGGCGGCGAGGTGCGTGTTGACCAGCGCGAGCGAGGCCAGGCCATCGGCGTGGAGCGCCGACCCCGCGTTGAAGCCGAACCAGCCAAACCACAGGATCCCGGCGCCGACCACGGTCATGGTGAGGTCGTGCGGCGGGTGGCGCACCGACGGGTATCCGCGGCGCTTGCCCAGGACGAGCGCGCAGACCAGCGCCGACACGCCGGACGACAGGTGCACGACGGTGCCGCCGGCGAAGTCGATCGCGCCGAGCTGCGCGAGCCAGCCGTCGGCCTGCCACGACCAGTGCGCGATCGGATCGTAGACCAGCGTGGTCCAGCCGAGCGTGAACAGCACGTACGCCGAGAACTGCAGGCGCTCGGCATACGCTCCCGAGATCAGCGCGGGCGCGATCACCGCGAACATGCACTGGTAGGCGAAGTGCGCCAGCAGCGGGACCTGGTGCGTGGCGTCGAGCGCCTGATCGCCGACCCCGGCGAGCCCGACGTGGTCGAGCCCGCCGATCACGCCGTGCCACGACGGCCCGAAGCACAGGCTGTAGCCGATGACGGCGAACTGCACCGTGACGATGCCGAGCGCGAAGAAGCTGTGCATGAACGTCGACAGCACGTTCTTGCCCTGGACCATGCCGCCGTAGAACAGCGCGAGCGCCGGGGTCATCAGCATCACCAGGCAGGCCGACACGAGCAGCCACGCGGTATCGCCGGAGTTCATCCTACGATGGTGGTCGAGGGCGTGTTTCCGGCGCGTAACCGGCACGCAAAACCTTCGCGCGCGGCGCTACTTGGTGCCGAACAGGCGATCGCCGGCGTCGCCGAGGCCGGGGACGATGTAGCTCTTGTCGTTGAGCCGCTCGTCGACCGACGCCGTGTAGATCGGGATATCGGGGTGCTGCGCGTGGAACGCGGCGATCCCCTCGGGGCAGGTCAGCAGGCACACGAACTTGATCGATCGCGGCGAGCTCTCCTTCAACCGGGAGACCGCGGCGATCGCCGAGTTGCCGGTGGCGAGCATCGGATCGACCACGATCGCGTCGCGGTCGCCCATGTTGTCGGGCACCTTGTAGTAGTACTCGACGGCGGCCAGCGTCTTGGGATCGCGGTACAGCCCGATGTGGCCGACGCGCGCCGACGGCAAGATCTGCATCATGCCGTCGAGGATGCCGACCCCGGCCCGCAGGATCGCGATCAGCACCGTCTTCTTGCCGTCGAGCTTCGGCGCCAGCATCGGCGCGATCGGCGTCTCGATCGGGACCAGCGTCGTGGGGAGATCCCGGCACACTTCGTAGGCCAGGAGCATGCTGATCTCGCGGAGCAGGTTGCGAAAGGTGCTGGTGCTGGTCTCCTTGGACCGCATCAGCGAGAGTTTGTGTTGAACCAGCGGATGGTCGATGACGTGGACCGTGCCTGCCATGGCGGCGGAACGTACCGCAGACCTGGCAGGCACGTGGCCTATTGGTGCGCGACTACGGAGCTCGCCACGACGGCCTTCGTGACCGTCGAGATCGCGACGATCGCCGCGAGCGCGACGAAGGTGGCGAAGAGCGCGTCGCGAACCAGGCTCTTGCGCTGGCGCGTTGCAATGTTATCGAGGTGACTCATCTTGGGACTTCCTGTTGTGCGGCGTTGCCGCGGACGGCAGCCCCCTGTTCATGTTCCGCGCCAGGTCTCGTCAATTAAATTTCAGCTAGTTAGACTGATAACTCGAGGGCGCGACATGTCGCATCGATCGTCGCACCTCTGACGCTGTCGCAGGCCTGTCCTACACCGTCACGCGTACTGTCATCCGCAGCGTGTCATCGCGGATCAGGATGGCTTGGCCGGCGGCGGTGGCTCGTCGCCCCGCCCCGGCGCCGCGCGGCGCTTGCGGCGCAGCTGCAGCTCGTGCCGGGTGTACATGGTGAACACCCCGATCGCGACGGCGATCACGACGATGCTGAACATGCGGTGGAACGTACCCCCCGCCGGGGACGCTCCCCACGAGCGAAACTAGCAATCTGCAAGTACGCGAGCTCGAAGGGGCGGGGAGGCGGGCGCTGCCTTTGAGCGCAGGAGCGAGCCGTGACGCTCGGCGCCCGGCGCCGGCTACGGGCGCGGTGTGCCATCCGGTTCGATGCTCGCCCGCGGCTCACCCGCTGCACCGCCGCCTCGGCGGCAGGGTTACAGTAGCCGGGCGTGCTGCGCTCGCTGGCTGTCGTCGCGCTCGTCGGGTGTAGCCTGCCCGAGGGCGACTACTTTGGGCGCACGCCCGACACGCTCGATCCGACGCACTTCCGCTGGTGCAACCAGGGTGAGCCCGACCACCTCGATCCCACGCTCGCGTCGAGCACGGCGTCGTCGCAGCTCGTCGCGACGCTGTTCGACGGGCTGACGACCTACGGGCCCGACGGCCTCCCGGCGGCGAGCCTGGCGACCCACTGGGAGATCGCCCCCGACCTGCGGACGTTCACGTTTCACCTCCGCCGCGACGCGCGGTGGTCGAACGGCCGCGCGGTGACCGCGTACGATATCGCCCACAGCGCGTTTCGCGTCGCCCACCCGCTGACGGCGTCGCCGAACGCCGACACGCTGGCGCCGATCAAGGGCGCGACCGGGTACCTGACGCGCCGGGTGTTCGTGATGCGCCGCGCGGTGGCGTCGCTATCTGCCGGCGAGGTGGTCGAGGTCGCCGGCGAGGTCGCCAGCGAGCCCATCGTCGATCCCAGCGCGCGCACCGGGGGGCGGCCTCTGGCGCTGCGCGACCTCGGCGCGGCGGCGACCACGGCGTACGCGATCGTGCCCGCGGGGAAGACCGTCACGCTGATGATGACGACCGGCGGCCGCGCGACGCTGCCGTCACCGGACGGGGCGGCCTGGGCCTACGTGGCCTGGCAGCGCGATCTGGAGGGCGTCGCCGGGTGGGTCCCGACGCGCGAGCTCGACGGCGAGCCGAACGGTGACCACGTGCTGCAGGTCCGGCGGGCCCAGGTCAAGGACACGCCGGGCCCGCCGGACTCTCGAACCGAGGGGGGCGAGCGGCCGATCGTGGCGGTCCACGCACGCGACCTCTTGCACTCGACCGACGCGATCGGGATCGCGATCCCCGATCCGTACACGATCACCTTCGAGACCGCGGATCCGACGCCGTACTTCCTGGCGCTGACCACCAACCGCGCGCTGCGCGCGACGCCGATCGAGGCGTGGTCGCGGTGGCCCAGGCGCTGGGATCGACCCGAGCACATCGTGACCTCGGGGCCGTTCCACCTGGCGGCCTGGGTGGAGCGCGATCGCGTCGAGCTCGTCCGCTCGCCGACCTACTGGGATCGCGGCGCGGTCAAGCTCGCGCGGTTCACGGCGTTCTCGATGGACGACCAGGCGGCGTCGACCAACACGTACTTCACCGGCGCGTGCGACGCGACCGCGGCGAACACCATCCCGTCGAGCTACCTGCCGGCGATCAACGGCGAGCAGCGCGCCGGCCGCGCCTACAAGGACTACGACGTCTCGCCGTTCCTCGGCGTGTACTTCGCCTGGATCCAGACCCGAAAGCTGCCCAACGTCCACCTCCGCCGCGCGCTGTCGCTGGCGATCGATCGCACCGGGGTGGCGCGGTTCACGCACGGCGGCGAGATCCCCACGGCGCAGCTCACGCCGGGCACACCGATCGCGGCGCTGTCCGACGCGGATCTCGCGGTCTGCGGCGTCACGCGGGACACCCAGGGCGTGGCGCTGGTGATGATCGCGGGGCAGCTGTGCTACGTGCCGCCGCCGGGGCTTTCCTACGACCTCGCGGCCGCCCGTCACGAGGTCGAGCTCGCGCGCGGGGAGGGCGGCTTCCCGGATCACGTGCTCGAGTACCGCTACAACGCAGGCAGCGAGGCGCACAAGCAGATCGCCGAGTACCTCCAGGCGGCGTGGGCGAACATCGGCGTGCCGGTCCGGGTCACCGCGCAGGAGTGGAACTCGCTGCTCGACGACACCCACAAGGGCGACTACGAGATCAGCCGGCTGGGCAACATCGGCACGTTCGCCGATACCGAGAGCGAGTTCCTGCCGCTGTTTCGCTGCGACTCGCCCGACAACCGCGGCAAGTACTGCTCGGCCGCGTTCGAGCGCCTGATGGACGAGGCGCGGACGATCTCGGACCGCCGGCTGCGCAACGCCAAGCTCCGCGAGGCCGAAGCCGTGATGATCGAGGACGCCCCGGTCCTGCCGATCTACGTCTACACCCAGAAGCACCTGATCAAGCCGTACGTCCGGGGCTACGCGGTCAACCTGATCGACCAGCCGCCGCTGTGGCAGATCTGGATCGATCCGGCGGGGCGGGCGGCGCGGTGATCCGGTTCGTCGCCGGCCGGCTCGCCGCCAGTGTCGCGATCGTGTTCGTGGTCGCGACGGCGAGCTTCTGGCTGCTCCACGCCGCGCCGGGCGGGCCGTTCGACACCGACGCGCGCCGCTCGGCCGCCGTGACGCGCGCGATGGAGGATCGCTACGGGCTGTCCCGGCCGCTGTGGCAGCAGTACGGCCACGCGATGGCGCGCCTGGCGCACGGCGATCTGGGCGTCTCGATGAAGCGCGACGTCTCGGTCGCCGCGCTGATCGCCGAGCACGGCCCGATCAGCTTCGTGCTCGGGCTCCTGGGGTTATCGGCGGCGGTGGTGATCGGGGTCGCGCTCGGCGTGATCGCGGCGTGGCGGCGCAACACCTGGATCGACCACGTCGTGATGGCGGGCGCGCTGATCGGCATCTCGGTCCCCGCGTTCGTGCTCGGCCCGCTGCTCATCGCGGCGATCTCGCTCCACCTCGGGTGGCTGCCGCCGGCGCGGATCGACGGCGTGACCTCGCTGATCTTGCCCGCGATCACGCTGGGCCTAGTCTACCTCGGCACGATCGCCCGGCTGACCCGGGGCGGCATGATCGACGTGCTCGACCAGGACTTCATCCGCACCGCGCGCGCCAAGGGGCTGCCCGAGCACCGGGTCGTCGCCAAGCACGCGCTGCGGGTCGGCATCACGCCGGTCGTGACCTACCTGGGGCCGGCGACCGCCGCGATGATCTCGGGCTCGTTCGTCGTCGAGAAGATCTTCCAGATCCCGGGGCTCGGGACCTACTTCGTCACCAGCGTGTCCGATCGCGACTACCCGGTGGTGACCGGCGTGTTCGTGTTCTACGCGGCGCTGCTCGTGCTGCTCAACCTCGCGGTCGACCTGGCCTACGGCGTGCTCGATCCGCGGCTGCGCCGGACGGCCGGCCCGGCAACCGGCCGGGCAACCGACCACGCAACCGGATCGACCGCCGCGAGGCCGCCGCGGTGACCGCCGCGGTGACCGCGGGGCGCGACGCGTGGCGGCGGTGGCGGCGGAACCGCATGGCGGTCGCCTGCGGCGTGGTGTTCCTCGGGGTGGCGCTGGCGTGCGTCCTCGGCCCGCTGGTCGCCGGGGCGGTCGGCCTCGACGGCACCACGATCGACACCCGGCTCGGCGCGACGCCGCCGTCGGGCGCGCACTGGTTCGGCACCGACACGCTCGGCCGCGACATGCTGGTCCGCGTGATGAGCGGCGGCCGGATCGCGATCGCCATCGCGCTGGTCACCACGGTGATCGCGGTCGCGATCGGCGTGACCTACGGCGCGATCGCCGCGTACGCCGGCGGCGGGATCGACAACTTCATGATGCGGATCGTCGACGCGCTCTACGGCTTCCCGACGATCGTGTTCATCATCGTCGTGATGGCGGTCACCGGCACCCGGTCGGTCGTCGCGCTGTTCGCGCTGATCGCCGCGATCTCGTGGCTGACCCTGGCGCGGATCACGCGCGGCCAGGTCCTCGCGCTGCGCCAGCGCGAGTTCGTCGAGGCCGCGCGCGCGCTCGGGGCCTCGCCGGGGCGCATCCTGGCCCGCCACGTGCTGCCCAACGCGGCCGGCCCGGTCATCGTCTACGCGACGCTGGCGGTCCCGCAGGTGATGATCACCGAGGCGTTCCTGTCGTTCCTCGGGCTCGGCGTCCAGGCGCCGCTGGCGTCGTTGGGCACCCTGGTCACCGAGGGCAGCTCGCAGATCGTCGTCTATCCGTGGCTGCTGGTGTTCCCCGGGGCCGCGATGGCGCTCGCGATCCTGACGCTCAACTTCATCGGCGACGGCGTGCGCGACGCGCTCGATCCTCGGTCCCCCCGGACCCCCCGGATCCGCGCGTAGCGGGCTACGCCGGCTCGCGGAACCGCACGGCGTCCTGGACGATGCTCGGCGCCGGCAGGTTGGCGTCGCGGAACGCGCGGCCCATGGCGTCGAGGCTGCCGTAGCCGACGGTCCGGGCGACGTCACTCGGCGTGCCGCCGGGCGCCGAGAGCAGCAGCACCGCGGCGCGCAGGCGCAGGACCCGCATCGCATCGCGAAACCCCGAGCCGAACAGGCTGAACGTGCGGGTCAGGTCGCCGAGATCGCGGCCGAGCTGGCGCAGCGACAGCCCGGCGAGCGCCGCGATCTGCTTGAGCGACGCCGAGGTCGCGAGGGTTTGATACAGCGGACGCATGACCGCCCAGAGCCGCTGGAACCGCTCGGGCTCGGTCGTGACGACGCTCGCGGTCAGATCGCGGCTCAAGACCCCGGTGGTCCCCAGCGCCGCGATCAGGCCGTGGACCGCGGCCTCGTTCCGGGTGTCCTGGAGCGCGTGGTACGCGGCCCACACCGAGTCGTCGAGCTCGACCGGGCCATGGACGAGCCCGATCGGCCGGCGCAGATCCGCGGCCGGCACCCGCGCCTCGATGATCGTGCAGCGCGCGCCGAACGAGCGAAACGTCAGGGCGCCGCGCGCGACGCGGTCGAACTCGGTCTCCGCGAGCACGAACGCGCACGGCCCGGCGCGCGGCGGCGCACCGGCGACCACGAAGGTCCCCGACAGCTGCGCGAACAGGTGGGCGAACATGCTCGGCACCTTGGCCGGCGGCGCGAACGCGGTGTCGAACAGCAGGCGATCGCGCCGGACCATGTGCAGGCGGAGCCGGCGCTCGAGGAACACCGTCGAGTGCAGCGTGCTCGTGCCGAAGTCGAGGTGACTCTCCGCCGACAGCACTACTTGCACTCGAGGACCGCAGCGCAGGCCGGTTGCTTGGTCACGCAATCGATGTGGCGCTGGACCTTCGCGGCGCTGTGCTCGACGTCGTGCTCGAGCGCGGCGCACGCGGCGATGCACTCCTTCTCGTCGAACGGGACCTTGCTGCCGGTCGCGTCCACGCACTCCGCCTCGCGCTTGCAGACCTCCTTGCACGCGGTGCTGCGCGGCTCGGTGCAACCGGTCGCGGCGGCCCCGACGACAACGACGGCCCAGACGGCAAAACCGATCGCGAGCGGGAGGACGCGCATCGCGGGGAGTATAGCCCGCGCGTCGGGCCAGGCGGCGCGGCTCAGAGATCTTCGGCGGTCTTCACGATCTCGGGGATGAAGTCGCGCCGGAGCGGGATGAGCGATCCCTGGGGCTGGAACACCAGGGCCCGCATCCCGACCTCGCCGGCCATGGGGGTCTGGCCGCCGACGTCCTCGGGCGGCACGTCGAGCACGCAGGTCTTGCCGGCCTTGCGGGCGCGCGCGCAGTCGTCGGTGACCATCTTGCCGACGTCGGCCGTGAGGCCGGGGCCCTGCGCCCGGCTCGGAGCCGGGCTCGGGCTGGGATCGGCGAGCGCGGGCAGGCCCGCGCAGGTCAAGAGCACGGCGGCAACCAGGATGCGCATGCGGGCCAGACACCGCGGCAGGCCG